>Ga0105106_10000996_pt1 | contig 20123 bp, 18 predicted proteins | sample PPLLaktember2015_5_FD_79109 | JGI IMG/M metagenome (GOLD analysis project Ga0105106, IMG submission 79109) | Freshwater sediment microbial communities from Prairie Pothole Lake near Jamestown, North Dakota, USA - PPLs Lake P8 Core (1) Depth... | ecosystem: Environmental > Aquatic > Freshwater >...
CTATAATCGGCTGGTTCGTCGTCTCGCGACAAAATCCCCGGGGAGTGTCAAATGGTGTCGGTAAGGCCGTCAGGTGCAGCGCTGGGCGCTGAAATCAGTGGAGTCGATCTGTCTCGGGCGCTCGACGAGCGCAGCTTCGAAGAGATCAGGAAAGCGCTGCACGAGCATGAAGTCATCTTCTTTCGCAACCAGAAGCTCACCCCCGAGCAGCACATCGCGTTCAGCCGGCGTTTCGGCGCGCTCGAGCACCACGTGCGGCAGGACCGCTGCAGGCCCGGTTATCCGGAGATCTTCGTCGTCTCCAACGTGATCGAGAACGGCAAACCGATCGGCAGCCAGGACGCGGGCTACTTCTGGCATTCGGACCTCTGCTACGCCGAGAAGCCGAGTCTCGGATCGCTGCTCTATGCGCGCGAGGTGCCCATGAAGGACGGCACGCCGCTCGGCGATACGTTGTTTTCGAGCATGACGAAAGCCTACGTCACGCTGCCTGAAGCGACCCGGCAGAATCTCGCGGGCCGCAAGGCGGTGAACTCGTACCTGCACGGCTATTCGCGCGAGAGGAAAAGCGGCACGCGCCCCGAGCTCACTCCGGAACAGAAGAAGAAAACGCCGGACATCGAGCATCCCGCCGTGCGCACGCATCCCGAGACGGGCAGGAAATGCCTGTTCGTCAACGAAGGTTATACCACCCGGATCGTGGGGATCGATGCCGCGCAGAGCGATGCGGTGCTCGCAGAGCTCTTCACCCACCTGAAGAAGGACGAGCTCGTGTACCGCCATCGCTGGCAGGTGGGCGATCTGCTGTTCTGGGACAACTGCGCTACGCAGCACCGCGCGATCGGGGATTACGAGCTTCCGCAGCGGCGTCTCATGGAGCGCACGACGGTTTGCGGGACAGTGCCTTACGAGTAGAAGGCAGGGCTTTACGACAACGAGGAGGAAGCATGAAGCAACGTTTCACGCACGCGCTGGCCGCAGTGGCACTCGCAACTCTCGCGGGACCCGTTCTCGCCCAGGACTACCCGACGCGGCCGGTCCGCATGATCGCCCCGTTCGCGCCGGGCGGAGGCACCGACATCACCGCTCGCATACTCGCGGAAGGTCTGGGCAAGGTGCTCGGGCAGACCGTCGTGGTGGACAACCGTCCCGGCGCCGGCAGCACGCTCGGCACCGACCTCGCCGCGAAAGCGACGCCCGACGGATACACGCTGCTGCTCGGCAACATCAGCATGGCTTTCAACGCCGCGCTCTACAAGAAGCTTCCCTACAACACGCTTCGCGATTTCGCGCCGATCTCGCTCGCGACGGATCAGCCGAACATACTCGTCGCGCACCCGTCGCAGCCCGCGAAGACGCTGCGCGAGTTCGTGAAGCTCGCGCAAGCGCAACCGGGCAAGCTCACCTACGGCTCGGCGGGCAACGGGTCCGGAACGCATCTCGCGATGGAGCTCCTGCTCATGTCGCAGAAGATGGACCTCGTGCACGTGCCTTTCAAAGGCACGGGGCCGACGCTCACCGCGCTGCTCGGAAACCAGATCTCGGTGTTCTTCTCGACTTACGCTTCGGCGCTGCCGCACGTCAAATCCGAGCGCCTGCGCGCGTATGCGGTGACCAGCGCCAAGCGCACCGCGACGCTGCCCGAGGTGCAGACCGTCGCCGAGCAGGGCGTGCCGGGCTACCAGTACAGCACGTGGTACGGGCTGCTCGCGCCCGCGGGCGTGCCGCGCCCCGTTCTCGACAAGCTGAGCAAGTCCACCATCGCGGTGCTCAACACCGCTGAGGTGAAGCAGCGCTACAACACGCAGGGCATGGACGTCGTTCCCAACACGCCCGCCGAGTTCTCGAAGCTCATCAGGGCCGAGATGGACAAATGGGGCAAAGTCGTGAAAGCGGCGAAGATCCCGCTGATCTAGATCGGATCGTTCACGAGCTACGAGCCGCGCCCACGGTGGGGGCCGGCAGCCGCTCGATCATGACGTTCACGAGCGCGGGCTTGCCTGAGGCCGCGGCGCGCGCGAGCGCGGCCGGCAGGCCGGCAGCCGAGGTCACGAGCTCGCCGTGCGCGCCGAGCGCGATGGCCACCTGGTCGTAGCGCGTGGGGGCGAGCTCGCAACTGTGCGCGCGCGCTTTCCCGTAAGCGCGGAGCTGGATCTGGTGCTCCGCATTCCAGCACGCGTCGTTGCCGACGACCACCACGAAAGCCAAACCGTTGCGCACCGCCGTCTCGAGCTCGAGCAGGTGGAATCCGCACGCGCCGTCGCCCGTCATCGCGACGACTTCGGCACCGGGCCGCGCGATTTTCGCGGCGAGCGCGAAAGGGATCGCGCTGCCGATCGATCCGCCCTGCCCATTGATCACCCGCGTGGGCGCGGCGACGCAGGCCTGCGCCCACTGGCCGAACTCGCCGCCGTCGGAGACGAGCACCGGGTCTCTCGACGCATCGACGAGCGCCTGCACCGCGCGGCCCACCTCGACCGGGTGCACCGGCCCGTCGGCGCGCGTCGCGATCGCCTCCCATTCCGGCGGACGAAAACGCAACGCGGCCTCGACTTCTTCGGTCCAGCCGTCCGCCTTAGGCCCCGGGCTGCGGTCCGTGAGCTGCTGTGCGGCGGCCAGGGTGTCCGCTACGGCGCCGAGGACGACGCGCGGGCTGCCGAGGACGTCGAGCGCGCGCTGGAGCACCGCGGCTTCGGGATCGACGACGGCGATGCGGCACGCTTCGGCGATCGCCGGCGGCTTGCCGAAACGCAGCGTGAAATCGGGAAGCTTACCGAGCAGCACGATCGCGTCGGCCCGCGACACGACGTCGGCGAGCGTCCCTTGCGCGGGGTCGTTCAGCCCGCGAGGGCTTTCCATGCAGATCACCGGCACGCCGAGCGCATCGGCGAGTCTTTCGCGCAGCCCATGCGATCGATCGCTCGCCATGACCGCGCCGGCGAGGACGAGGGGTCGTCGAGCCTGCGCCAGCAGTCGTGATACGGCGTCGACTGCGGCTTCATCCAGACGCTGCGGCGGCGCGCGGAAAGCTCCGGAGACGGACGGCGCATCGACGTTGGCCTCGAGCAGATCGAAAGGGAGGCTCAGGTGCACCGGGCCCGGCCGCCCTGAAGTCGCGACGCGTATCGCGCGCGCCACGTCGTCACCGAGCGTCGCGGCGCTTTGCGAAGTCCACGACGCTTTCACCACCGGCGCAGCCATGTCCGCCTGGGCCATTTCCTGGAACGAGCCTTGCCCGAGCTCGCGCAGCGGCGCGTGGCCGGAGAGGAGCACCATCGGCGATTCGGACGCGAGCGCGGTGTACAGCGCGCCGACGCCGTTCGCGTGCCCCGGGCCTCCCGTAAGCACTGCGATGCCCGGCTCGCCGGTGAGACGGCCCCACGCGTCGGCCATGTGCACCGCCGCCCCTTCGTGGCGCGTGTGCGTGATCGCGAGATCCGCGTCGAGCGCCGCGTCGTAGAGCGGCATGATGTGGTTGCCGGAGAGCGAGAAGAGCTGCTTCACGCCGGCGCGCGCCAGCGTTTGCGCGACGATGTCGGCGCCTCGAGGTGTGGTCATGTGCACGTTCCGCGGTTTCGATTGAGACAGAACGCGCGATGATCTCACATCAGGGTGCGATCACGCCGTCGATCAGCTTGCCCGACCCGCCGCAGTGGTCGCAACGCGCGCCGTCGTCGCGTATGCCGCTCCCGCCGCACTTCGGGCAGACGTTCTCGCCCGTCGCCGGCGTGCCCGGCGCGGGCTGATCGTTCGGATTCATCTCGGGCTCGACGGGATTGCCGCTCGATGAGGCCTGCTTCACGAATTTATCTCGCATGGTTACCTCCGGTTACCCGACCCGAAAAAACGCGCGCGGAGCCTTGTGCAGGCGCTCGAAGCCGTGGTCGGTGATGTGTACGAGCTCACCGACCTGCACCCCCGCGCGCTGGTCTCTGGTGACGACGTTCGGCTGCACCACGATCGTCATACCCGCTTGCAGCGTGAGGTCGGGCGCGCGGCCCGCCGGGCGGCTCTGGCTGCCGATGACCGGCGGGAAATAGCCCCCGCCGTAGCCGTGCACGAGGTCGTCGCACGTCGAGTATCCCGCTCTCTCGATCACGCCCGAGACGTCGATGATCTGCTGCGGCGTCGTGCCCGCGCGCAATACCGAGGCGACCGCGTCGAAAGCGGCTTCGGCGGTCGCGTACAGATCCTGGTAGAGCGGCGTCGGGTCGGCCGCAACCGCGAAGGTGCGCAACACCTGTCCCGGGTGATCCCAGAAAGCGCCGCTGATCTCGCAGAAGACGACGTCTCCCGCCTCGATGGTGCGGTTCTCCGGGAATTGCCGCGGCACGCAGCAGTCCGGGTTCTGCATCGAAGTCACGCCGAAGTAGTGGATTTGCGTGACGCCGCCGTGCGGGACGTAAGCGTGCTCGGTGATGTCCCACAGGTCGCGCTCGGTAAGCCCCGGTTTCAGCTCGCGCCGCAGCGCGTCAATCGCGGCGTCGCTCAACGCGGCGCCGATGCGCAGCCAGTCGAGCTCTTCCGCGGATTTGACGAGCCGCAGCTCCACGTACTCGCTGTTCATCTCAACCAGGTCTTCGAAAGCGCCTTCGACCTTCCTGCACTTGCGGTAGGCGAGCGGGCCCATGAAACCCACGCGCTTCGCCCCGCGGCGCTGGAGCTCGACGATGACTTTGTCGATGCCGGCGTGCCCTCCCCATTTCACGTCGGTCGCCTGCGCGATGCGCTGCGCGAGCGGCCGGTGGTTGTGCCACTCCATGAACATGAGGTTTTTTTCGTGGGGCGAGACGATGACCAGCGCTGCGGTCGTCGCCGGCCAACTGGTGATCCACTGCACGCCCGATCCCGAGCGCTGCTCGCCGCACACGAGCAGGTGATCGACCTGCATTTTCTGCATTGCGCCGATGAGCGCCCGCCGCCGTCGCTCCATCTCCTCGGGGGAGAAGCGGGGAAAAGGCTGCTCTCCGGCGATCGCGGCGAGCCTGGGATCGAGTTGCATGACCGTAGGGGCGCTATCTCAGGTGCTCTTCGTACCAGGGGTAGGCGCTGGTGGTCGTCAGCGGCGCGCAGGAGACGACGCGGCGCACCCACGACGGATCGAGCTGCGCGAGCGAAGTGACCCCCATCAGGCCCATGGTGGTGCGAATCTCGATTTCCATGAGCTCGAGCATGCGCTCGATCCCCGCCTGCCCGCCCGCGGCAAGCGACCAGCCGAGGAGCTTGCCGACGCCCACTGCGCGCGCGCCCAGCGCGATCGCTTTGACGACGTCGGTGCCGCGAAGTATCCCCCCGTCCACCAGCACTTCGGCGCGTCCGGCGACGGCTTCCACCACTTCGGGCAGGACGTCGATGCTGCCCTGCCCGTGGTCGAGCTGGCGCCCGCCGTGGTTGGAGACGTAGATCACGTCCGCGCCGTGGTCGACGGCGAGGTGCGCGTCTTCGCCGGTTGCAATGCCTTTGACGACGAGCGGACCGCCCATGCGCTCTTTCATCCAGACGAGGTCGCTCCACACGATCCCCGCCTGGTATCGCGGGTCGCCGAAGCCTTCGCGCACGTTGGCGCGGCTGATCAGGTCGCGCTCGCGGCGGCCGTACCACGCGCGGTCGACGGTGACGCAGAGCGCGCGAAAACCGGCGCCTTTCGCCTTGTCGAGCGTCTCTTCGATCCAGTCGCGGCCCGAGCGCACGTAAAGCTGGAATATGAGCGCTTCGCTTACCGATTTCTGCGCCGCTTCGAAGCTGGGTTTCACCGCCGTGCTGATGAACGCGGTGGTTTTCTTGGCGACCGCCGCGCGGGCGACCGGAATCGCGCCTTCGGGATTGCACATGCCGAGGAACCCGCCGACGGGCGCGAGGAACACCGGCGTCGCCAGCGTCTGGCCGAGGAAGGTCGCGCGCGTGTCGATGTCCGCGACGTTGACGAGCACGCGCTGGCGCAGCGCGAGGCTGTCGAGCGCGTAACGGTTGCGCCGCAACGTCGTCTCCGAGTCCGAGCCTCCCGAGAGGTGGTCCCACAGCTCCTGGGGCAGCTTCTGGCGCGCGCTGCGCACGATCTCCTGGAGCGACTGAAATTCCGGGGCCGCCGCATTCGCTGCCGCCTGTGATGCCTGTGATTGTGCCATTGCTGTTCGATTTCCTCTCATTGGCGGTGCGTCATCGACGCCCCGACCGCTCCGCTACCGCGGACACGAAACATTGATCATCGCTCACAAGCCCACGCCTTTGAGCACGTTCTCAGCATAACGCGCGCCCGCACCGGCGCCGTGGGCGAAAATCGAGCTCAGCCGTTCGATGTCCTGCTTCGGGATGGCGAGCTCTGCGGCCGCGGCGTTCTGCTCGACGTTCGCGACGTGGTTGGTGCCGGGGATGGTCACGATGTCCTCACCCTGCGCGAGCAGCCAGGCGAGCGCGGTCTGCGCGGGCGACGCGCCGTTCCGGGCGGCGATCGCTTCGAGCTCGCGCACGAGTTCCACGTTGCGCGCGAGGTTCTCCGGCAGGAAGCGCGGGTTCCTGCGCCGGCGATCGTCGGGCGGCAGGTCGTCGACGCTTTTGATGCGGCCCGTGAGCAGGCCGCGCCCGAGCGGCGCGTACGCGACGTAGCCCACGCCGAGATCGCGGCACGCCGGCAGGATCTCGTGCTCGACGTCGCGGAACCACAGCGAGTACTCGGTCTGCAGCACCGTGATGGGGTGCTCCCGGTAAGCGCGCCTGAGCGTCTTCACGCCCGCTTCGCAAAGGCCGACGAAGCGCACCTTGCCCTGCGAGATGAGCTGCGCCATCGCGCCGACGGTATCCTCGATCGGCACGTTGGGATCCACCCGGTGCAGGAAGTAGACGTCGATCACCTCGACCCCGAGGCGCTTCAAGCTCGCGTGGCAGCACTCGAACACGTATTCGGGCCTGCCGTTGGTTCCTTTTTTCCCATCCGGCAGGTCGATGTTGCCGAACTTGCTCGTTATGAGCGCCTCGTTGCGGCGTCCTTTGAGCGCGCGCCCGAGCAGGACTTCGTGGCGCGTTCCCCAATAGGCGTCGGAGCTGTCGAAGAAATTGATGCCGAGGTCGAGCGCGCGCGCGACCGTCGCGTTGAAATCGGCCTCGAGCGGATCGCCGAAGCGGACCGGCTGGGCGCCGCGGCCGAGGCTGACGGCGGACACCTGGGGGCCGCTCCTGCCGAGACGGCGGTATTTCATCGGACCATTTCCCTCATCCCCGACCCTTCCATCCCTCACCCCCGACCCCTCTCCCGGAGGGAGAGGGAAGGCAAATGTTTCCCTTCTCCCTTCGGGAGAAGGGGCAGGGATGAGGGAGGAGAAGGGAGATTCTTGGTGCTGATGCACCGGATTCATAGACCTCCCTCATCCCCGACCCTTCTCCCGAGGGGAGAAGGGAGATTCGTGGTGCTGATGCACCGGATTCAGTTCGACAAGCCATCGCTCACCTCCACGTTCTCCGGGGCGAGCTCGATGCCCGAGGCTTTCGCCTGCAAGAGGAGGAGCGTGGAGAAATCCTGGTCGGTGTAGCCGTGGCCGATCAGTGTCTGGATCACGTCGCGGGTGATCGAAGTGAGCGGCATCGGCACGCCCAGCGCCTTGCCGGCGCTCAAGCCGAGGTCGATGTCCTTGCGCAGGAGCTCCGGCGTGAAAGTCACGTGGAAGTCGAGGTTGGAGAGCGCCGGCGTCTTGTAGCGGGTGAACATCGAGCCCATCACGCTCTTGTTGAGAAAATCGAGAAACGCATGGCGCTTCATGCCGGCTTTCTCCGCGAGGATCGTGATCTCGCACAGGTTCTGGATGACCACGCCGAGCATCACGTTGTGACAGATCTTCGCGATGCGCGAAAGCTCACCGTCGCCGACGTAGGAAACCCCCTGGCCGATCGCGGCCAGATACGGCGATACCGCGTCGAAAGCGTCCTGTGGGCCCGAGGCCACCACCGTCAGCTTGCCCGCCTTGATCACCTTGGCATTGCCCGATACGGGCGCGGCGAGGAACTTCACGCCCGCCTTTGCGAGCTTTTCGCGGATCTCGGCCGACTCTTCGAGCGAGATCGAAGTGCTGTCGACGACGATCTTCGGCGCTTTGCCTTTGGACATGACCCCGCTCTCCCCGAAGAGCACTTCCTTCACGTCCTTGCCGGTGGAGACCATCGTGAACACGATGTCGCAGCCGGCGAGATCGGTGAGCGCGTCCACCACTTTCGCGCCCGACTGCGCCAGCGGCTCGGCTTTCGAGCGCGTGCGGTTCCACACCGAAATGTCGCTTCCGGCTTTCGCGAGGCGCTCGGCCATCGCGTATCCCATGCGGCCGATGCCGATCCACCCGAGCTTGTGTTGCTTCATGTCTGACGCCATTTCAATCCTTTCAAGGCTACGAATCAGCTCTGCAGGTCCTGCGTCCACTGACGAGTCTCGATGATGAGCTTCAGCTCGCGCAAAAAAGACGCCGCATACGCGCCGTCGACCGCGCGGTGATCGAAGCTCTGCGCGAGCACGCCCACCGGCCGGATCGCGATGCTGTCGCCTTCGGGCGCCTCGATGACGACCGCTTTCTTGCGAACGCTGTCGGTCGAAAGGACCGCGACCTGCGGCTGGTTGATGATGGGAGCGGTGATCACCGTGCCGTAGGCGCCGTTGTTCGTGATGGTGTACGTGCCTTCGGTCATCTCGTCGGGCTTCAGCTTGCCGGCGCGCGCGCGCGCGCCGAGGTCGTTGATTTCGCGCGCAATCCGCGGCAGCGATTTTTCGGGAACGTTTTTCACGACCGGCACCATCAGACCTTCGAAGTTAACGTCGACGGCGATGCCGATGTTGATATGGCGCTGGAGCGTGAGCCGGTCGCCGTCGAAAGTCGCGTTCAGCCTGGGATAGCGTCCGAGCGCGATCGCAACCGCGCGCGCGACGAAAGGCAGGTACGTGAGGCTGTAGCCTTCGCGCGTCTTCCATGCCGCGCCGAGCTCGCGCCGCGCCTGCTCGATGCGGTAGAAGTCGGCTTCGACGACCTGCAGCACGTGCGGCACGCTCCTCCACGACTTGAGCACGTTCTCCGCCACGCGCTGGCGGACCGTGCCGAGCGGCTGCGCTTGTCCCGCAGTATCGGCCGCCGTGGCGGGCGGCCTGGTGCGTGCGCCGTCAGCCTGCCGTCCGAGCGTGGCGACGTGCGCAGCAACGTCGTCGCGCGTGATGCGTCCGTCGCGCCCGGTTCCGCGTATGTCCTTCGGATCGAGGGTGTGCTCGGCGATGAGCTTGCGCACCACCGGGGAAAGCCGGCCCTGGGCGCCTGCCTGGGGCGGCGCGAGCGGCGGCTTCGCGATCTGCGCCTCGTGCGGCGCGGTGGGACTGATGCGCTGCGCGCCTTCGCTCGACGCGGCGCTCGAGAGAGGGCCGCCGCCCTCTTTCGCGCGAGCGGCGCCGCTTTCGCGAATGACCGCGAGACGCGCGCCGACTTTCGCGGTCGCGCCTTCCTCGACCAGTATTTCCGCAACGACGCCGGCGGCGGGCGCGGGAATCTCGGTGCTCACCTTGTCGGTCTCGACGTCGAAAAGGACCTCGTCGGCTTTCACCGCGTCGCCGACTTTCTTGTACCACCGGGTGACCACACCTTCGGCGACAGTCTCGCCGAGCTGCGGCATGATGACATCCATTTGGCTTCGCCTTACTGAGGCGTCATTGCGAGCCCGCCAGGGCGCGGCAATCCCGGGGATCCCCGAGATTGCTTCGTCGCAATCGCTCCTCGCAATGACACTAATCGATCTTCTCGCTGATTTCTTTCACGATGCGCTCGACCGACGGTATCGTCGCATCCTCGAGCCGGTCCGCCGAAGGCAGTGGAATGTGCGGCGTCGTGATACGCAGGATCGGCCCGTCGAGGCTCCAGAAACACTCGTCGGCGGCGATCGAAGCGATTTCCGCGCCCCAGCCGCAGAGCCGCGGGTTCTCTTCGACGGTCACGAGCCTTCCGGTCTTCGCGATCTCGGAGAGTATCGTCTGCGTGTCGAGCGGCACCAGCGAGCGCACGTCGACGACCGTGCACGAGATGCCGTGCTCTTTTTCGAGAATCTCCGCCGCCGCGAGCGACTTGTGGACCATCGACGCCAGCGCGACGATCGTGCAGTCCTTGCCTTCGCGCAAGACGCGCGCCTTGCCGAGCTCGTCCACGTACTCGCCGTCGGGTACTTCACCTTTGAACGAGTAAAGCGATTTCTGCTCGAAGAAAAGCACCGGGTCGGGGTCGCGCACCGCGGCCGCGAGGAGGCCCTTCACGTCGGCGGGAAAAGCGGGCGCCACGACCTTGAGCCCGGGCACCGCCATCGCCCAGTTCTCGACCGCCTGCGAGTGCTGCGCGCCGAAGCGCGAGCCCGCGCCGTTGGCGGTGCGGATCACGAGCGGCAGTGCGATCTGGCCGTTCGTCATGTAGCGCGTCTTGGCGATCTCGTTCGCGACGAGGTCCCAGCACACCGCGAGAAAATCGGAGAACATGATTTCGGCGATGGGCCGCAACCCGGTCATCGCCGCGCCCATCGCCGCGCCGAGTATCGCCTGCTCCGAAATCGGACAGTCGCGCACGCGCTTCGGCCCGAACCGCTCGAGGAGGCCCACCGTCGCCTTGAACACACCGCCGGCGGCCGCGACGTCCTCGCCCAGGAACACCACGCGCTCGTCGCGCGCCATCTCCTGCGCGATTCCCGCGGCAACCGCGTCGCGATAGGTCAGTTCCGCCACGCTGCACCTCCGTCGGCCCACACGTCCTTCTCGATCACGTCGAGCGAAGGCAGCGCCGACGCTTTGGCGATCGCGGTCGCTTCATCGACTTTCGTCATCGCCGCCGCTTCCATGTCTTTCAGCGTCGCTTCGTTCACCCCGAGCTCGAGCAACCGCTTGCGGTAGAAATCGACAGGGTCGCGCTCCAGCCACTTCTCGAGCTCGCCTTCGGGACGGTACTGTCCCGGATCGGCGCGCGAATGACCGCTGTGCCGGTAAGTCATCGCCTCGATCAGCGCCGGCCCGCCGCCTTTGCGCGCGCGCGTCATGAACTTCACGGCGGTCTCATACACTGCGTCGGCGTCGTTGCCGTCGATGACGACGCGCTCCAGCCCGTAAGCCGACGCGCGATCCGCCGCCGGATGCTCCACCGCGGTTACCGCGCTGATCGGCGTGTATTCCATGTAGAGGTTGTTCTCGCACACGAAGACGACCGGCAGCTTCCATACGACCGAGAAGTTGAGCGCTTCGTGGAAAGCGCCGATGTTCGTGGTGCCGTCGCCGAAAAAGCACACCGCGACCTGCTCGGTGCCGCGATACTGCGCGCTCCACGCCGCGCCGGCAGCGACCGGCAGGTGCGCGCCGATGATCGCGTACGAGCCCATCGCGCCGTGCTCGACGTCGGTGAGATGCATCGAGCCGCCTTTGCCGCCGAGGAGGCCGCACTCGCGCCCCATGAGCTCGCCCAGCACCCCTGCCATCGAAGCGCCTCGCGCGAGCGTGTGCGCGTGGCCGCGGTAAGTGCAGAAGGTCCAGTCGTCCGGCCGCATCGCCACCCCGAACCCGGCGGCGATCGCTTCCTGCCCGAGCGACAGGTGGCTCGTTCCCTTGACGAGGTTCTGGAGAAAGAGATCGTATGCGCGCTTCTCGCAATAGCGCAGCTCGAGCTGCTGGCGGTAAAGCTCGAGCCGCGTCTCGCGGCCGATCTCGATCGCGGGCTTGGCGGCGGCGCCTATCTTGCGCTTGACTGGGGTATCCATGGTCAATACTTGTTCGCTATGGGCAATTCCTGCGCGGGGAAAAGCGTGATGATCTTCGCGCCGTCGGGCGTCAGCACGACTTCTTCCTCGATGCGCGCGGCGGAGACGCCGTCGGTCGCGGGGCAGAAAGTCTCGACCGCGAACACCATTCCCGCCTTGAGCTCGTAAGGGTCCTTGAGCGAGTTCACCCGCGAGATGAGCGGGCGCTCGTGCAGCCCCAGTCCGAGGCCGTGGCAGAAGTTGAGGCCGAACGCCGACATCTCGGTCTCGAAACCGATTTCGGTGCTCCTGGGAAATGCCTTGGCGACTTCATCGGTCGACACGCCGGGTTTGAGCAGCTCGATCGCGTCGTCCATCCAGCGGCGGGCTTTCTTGTAAGCGTCGATCTGCGGGCTCGTCGCCGACCCTACCGTGAAGGTGCGGTAGTAGCACGTGCGGTATCCCATGTACGACTGGATGATGTCGAAGTACGCCTGGTCGCCGGGACGGATCATGCGGTCGGTGAAGTTGTGCGGGTGCGGGCTGCAGCGCTCGCCGGCGATGGCGTTGATCGCTTCCACGCTGTCCGAGCCCATCTCGTAAAGGCGCTTGGTCGCCATCGCGACGATCTCGTTCTCGCGCACGCCCGGCTTCAGCGCTTCGAAGATGTCCTGGTACACGCCGTCGCCCATGGCCGCGGCCATGTTGAGCAGCGTGATCTCGTCGTGGCTCTTGATCTCGCGCGCGTCCAGCATCACCTGCTGGCCGTCGCGCACTTCGAGCCCGAGCTTTTGCAGCGCGAAAAGGAACGGCGGCTCGACGACGTCGATGCCGATCGGCATATTCGCGACGCCCTCCTGCTTGAGGACGTCGTAGACCTCTTTTGCCATCTGCTCGAAAAGGCCGACGCGAGGCGACACCGCGCCGCGCAGGCCCGTGAGCCCGGCGAGGCAGTGGTTCTTCGGCAGCCACGGCGCGTAGATCTTGTGGTGGCGGGCGGCGGAGCCGAAATCCCACACCCATGGCTCGCCGTTGCCGGTGAGGAGGCACCAGCGCGTCAGCTTGTCGCGCGCCCATTCGCCGATGACGGTGCTCGAGATGTAGCGGATGTTGTGCTGGTCGAAGCAGAGCAGCGCGCCCAGCTCCGAGCGCTCGAGCGCGTTCCGCGTGCGCGCGAGCCGGTATTCATGAAGCCGCCGAAAGTCCACGCGCTCCTCGAAATCGACCTGCATGCGTCCCGGCGCCTGCAGCGGCCGCTCCCAGCGGTGATTCGGATCGGCCGGGTCGAACAGCACGTCCGGCGCTTCCGAAACGCGCTGCTTGCGATCGATGTCGCGCGCCTTGACGTTCTTCGGCTCGCTCAGTTTTTTCTTGCTTGCCATGCTTTCTACACCTCGTCACATTCCGCTCGGTTCTTCGTTGCTCTTACCGCACCAAAGGCGCCCGGCCGCCCGAAGGCTTTGGTGCTAACTCTGCCCTTCCGGCCGAAAGTAGGTTTTCACTTTCGGACGTTTAACTGCGTTGCCATCCAGTCCGCGGTCTGGTCGCGATAGCGGTACCACAGGTTGTTCACCACGTGGTTGCCGCCTTCGATGATCGAGAGCACGCAGGGGCCCGAGACTTCCGCGGCGAGCTTTTTCGCTTCCTCGGGAGACGTGAGCCTGTCCTTGGTGCCGGCGACGATATAGATCGGGCAGGTGATGTTCTTCGCGTGGCCGCGCAGCGTCATGCGCACGCCCACCTTCCCGGCCTCTTCCAGCGTCTTCGAGTGCGTCCGCGCGCGAAACGCTTCGACGTTGATCACCGGACGGCCTTCGAAAGTGGATTGCCGCTCGTAGGCGCCGGAAAGCGCGACGCACGCCTTGATACGCTTCTCGAAAGCCGCCGCCCGCGGCGCATAGTAGCCGCCGAGCGAAACGCCCCACACGCCGATGCGCGCGGTATCGAGGTCGGAGCGCGTCTCCAGGTAGTCGATCACCGCGCCCACCGGTCTTTCGTACTCCGGGCAGATCGGGAAATCGTATTCGGCTTCGCCCTGCCCCGGCCCGTCGAAGGCGAGCGTCGCGAGGCCGCGCTTCAGGAACCGGTTCTCGTAATCGTCCATTTCCTCCTTGGCCGAGTCGAGCCCCATGCACATGACCACGACCGGCGCTTTGGCCGCGCCCGGCGGCTTACGCAGGTTGCCGTAAAGATGCCTGCCTTCGTACGGAATCGCGACGCGCTCACCCGGCGGGCGCAGATGCGGCAGCGCCTTGTTGCGGCACTCGACGGCTTTCATGTGCGCGGCTTTCATTTGCGCCATGTCGTTCACGAAGAGAAACTTGCCGAAGTGGTAACAGACGGCTGCAGTCGTCCAGTGCTCGGCCGCCGAAAGATTGTTGCCTTCGGCGTGAGATTTATCGCCGAGCTCTTCGTGAACGCTCGCACGCGCGCTCCACGCGCTGCACCAGTCTTCCCAGCGCTCCACGCCCGCAGTCACTTCCTGGAAATCGGTGAGCGGCACGCCGTTCACGACGAAGCGCGGCGCCCAGTGAGATATGGCGGCTTCGACGCGCGGGTCTGTCATGAGAACCTCACGTTGCTTCCTGCTACGCGGCTGAAGCCGCTCCGCAGGGCATTAAAAACACCGCTTGGGCGGCTATCGCCGCTACTTGGGCGAGGAGAGTTCATCAGCTTTTCGGAACGCCGAGTTGCTGCGCCATCCAGTCGGCGCACTGCGTCTGGTACGTGTAGCGGCGGTTGTTCACGACGTGGTTCCCGCCTTTGACGATATGGAGCACTTTCGGCCCCGACACTTCGGCCGCGATGCGCTCCGCGTTCGAAGGCGGCGTCAGCCGGTCGAGCTCGCCCGCGACGACGTAGATCGGGCAGGTGATCCGCATCGCGGCGCCTTCCAGCGTGAGCGTTTTGGCTTTTTCGCGCGCCTCCTCCATCGTCTTCGAGTGGCTGCGCACGCGGAACGCCTCGCGCGAGAGCTCGTTGCGGCCGTCGAAGATCTCGAGCCACGAATAGGGACCTGAGTACGAGAGGCAGGCCTTGATGCGCTTGTCGAAAGCCGCGGCCCGCGCCGAATAGTAACCGCCGAGCGACACACCGAGGATGCCGATGCGCTCGGGGTCGAGATCGTCGCGCGTCCCGATGTAGTCGTTGACGGCCTTCACCGGCGCTTCGTAGTCGCCGCGTATCGGTATGTCGTATTCGGCCTCCCCCTGGCCCGGCCCGTCGAAGACGAGCGTCGCCACGCCGCGCTCGAGGAAAATGTCTTCGTAGACGTGAAGCTCCTCCTTGGTCGAGTCGAGCCCGACGCATACGACGACGACCGCGGGGCGTGCGATGCCGCGAGGCCTGCGCAGGATTCCGTAAAGGGTGTGCCCCTCGTACGGAATCGCGACGCGTTCTCCGGGCGGATCGAGGTGCGGCAGCGCGAGGCCTCGGCATTCGACGACTTTGTCGTGCGCGCGGCGCATCTCGTCGGGCTTGTGGACGAACATGAACTTGCCGAAGTGATAGCACAGCGCGGCGCGGGTGAGATGGGCTGCCGCGGAGGTGGTGTAACCCTCCGCGAGCGCCTGGCGCCCGAGCGCTTCGTGCTCCGCCGCCCGCTTCGACCACGTCGCGCACCACTCGTCCCAGTGCGTAATCGCTGCGGTCACCTCGTCGAAATCCGCGAGCGGAACGCCGGCCGCGACGAAGCGCGGCGCCCAGTGGTGAATGGCGATCTCGACCCGGGCGTCCTTGTGCATCGCGTTCTCGCGCACCGCGGTCATTCGGCCGTACCGACGTAGCCCGCTGCAGAGGAGCCCACCGCGAGCGCAGCGGCGGCAATGCGTGCCATGAGACTGGGATTCATCGTTCTCTCCTTCGCTACACTTCGACATCGCGCGGCGGACGATCGATTGCGTGTGCTCTCGTAAGAGATCGCGCGTGACCTCACGAATGACGCCCGGCGTACGACAGATCCATGTATTTTTCGGGGCTGCTTTTGGGACGCGTGTACCCTTCCGCCGCCCAGACGGTCTCGATCACCTGCAGCATGCCTTCGGCGGTGATCTGCGGGCGCGGGCGGCTCGCAAGCTGTTCGAGCGCTGCGGCCGCTGCGCGGGGAGCGATCGCCAGGCGTTGCGGCAGCATTTCCAGCGCCTGCGCGGCGTGCTCGGGTTGGCGCAGCCATGCGTGCGCCTCCGCCATGACGCGCACGAAAGCGGCAAGCTCGCGCCGGTGGGCATCCGCCCAGCTGCGGCGCGCAGCCATGACCGAGCCCGGATAGGTGGGAAACGCCTCACTCATGCGCGCGAGACCCGCGTATCCCGCCGCCATGAGGTTCGCATCGAACGGCGCGTTCAGCATGCACGCCGCCGCCTCGCCGTTACGAATCGCATCGAAACGTTCCTGGGAGCCGCCGATCTCCTTCAGCACGACGTCGCCCTCGACGATGCCTTCGCGCGCGAGCAGCCGCCGCAGGAGGAGCGAGTAACCGGTGCGCGCGCCGTCGACGCCGATGGTTTTCCCGCGCAACCCGCCGATCGCGCTCGCCCCGGGCGCGGCTACGAGCGTCACGTCCGGCGCGTGGCCCTGCGCCGCGAAAATCACGAGGTCCGAGCCCTGCTCCACCGCGCGCACCACGTGGTCGGGCTGCTGAAAACCGATGTCGAAGCGGCCGCCGATCAGTCCCTGCTGCTGCTTCACCGACGAGCCGACGACGTTCACTTCGACATCCAGCCCCGCACGCGCGAAAAGCCCGAGCGACCGCGCGACATACAGCGGCCAGGTGTTCGTGCCTTCCGAGATGAGACCGAGCTCGACGTGCGCGGGACCGCCCGCGCCCGGCGCTGCACCGCACCGGCACGATGCGAGCGCGTGTAATGCGTAAAGGAACATGCTCCTCCGGGATCGCGTGGGCCTGAGGCGTGCGGCCCTGGTTTCGAAGTCGATGCTAGGCGAGCGCCACGACAGACGCAACCTGTTCGGTTATCAGTATTTCAGGACTCGCAGCAGGTTGTAGAAATCGTCGGTCCAGACGCGGAACTCGGGACGCGGCACGAGCGGTTCGGCGGCTGCGCGGATCGGCGCTGCCGCCAGCAGCGGGCCGTTGCGCGTGACGATGATCTGATCGGTCTTCGAAGTCCAGTACTCGTGTTTGTCGGTGTAGGCGTCCTCTTGCGAGTCCGAGACCATGACGGCGGTGTAGCCGCGCTCGGCTGCAAGCCGCTCGACCACCGGCGCGATGTCCACGAAGCGGTTGGTCGCCTGGAAGACCATGACCCCGTCGGGTTTGAGGTGGCGCTCGTAGAGCGCGAACGCCTCGCGCGTGATGAGGTGCATCGGGATCGAATCGCCCGAGAAAGCGTCGATCGCGAGCACGTCGTAGCCCTGGGGCGCCTCGCGCTCGAGCGAGAGGCGGCCGTCGCCGAGAACGATGTCGGTCTGCGCGGGCGCATCGCGGAGAAACGTGAATTCGGACACCGCGACTGCGGCGACCTGCGGATCGATCTCGTAGAAGCGGAAGTGATCGCCCCGGCGCGCATAGACCGCTAGGGCACCGGCGCCGAGGCCGATGACGCCTACTTTGCGCGGCTTGCCGGGCAGGCTCGAAAAGACGCGGCCGTAACCGCTGGTGAGGCTGAAGTACGTGCTCGGGTGCCGCAGATGCGTCGCGTCGAGAAGCTGGCCGCCGTGGTTGATCGGACCGTGGTACATCGCCCTGAAAGGCACCGGCTCGGTGAAATCCTTCGTGCGCACGACGCCATAGAAGTTGCGCACGATGACGCGCGTGCCGGAGAGATACTCGTGTACGTTCTGCAGCGCGAAGGCGACCGTCGCGGCGCATACCGCGGCGGCTGCGCCGGTCACCCACCACCGCGTGCCGACGGTGCGCCAGGCGAAGAGCAGCGCCGCGATGACGAGAGTGATCCCCATCTCGTAATAACCCGACAGGAGGCTCGGTGCGCCGATGCCGACCAGGAGCGCTCCCAGCGCGCCGCCGACCGCGATCATCAGATAGAACGTCGTCAGATACGTCGGGGCGGGGCGCATGCGGTAGAGCTCCCCGTGGCAGACCATGCAGCAGACGAACAGCCCCGCGGCATAGAGCGGGGCCGCTTTCCACAGGTCGAGCGACTCGCTGTACCACGCCATTGCCGGCAGCATCCCGGCCGCGAGCAGCAGGAAGAGCGGCCTCACGTACCAGCGCGGGTGGTCGAAGCACAGGATGAAAGTCACCAGGTAGAGCGAAAGAGGCACCACCCAGAGGAACGGTATCGAAGCGACGTTCTGCGTGAGATGGTTGGTGACCGCGAGCAGCAGGCACGAGCCGGTCGCGGACAGCGCGACCCACATCGCGCGCTGTCCGAAGGTCGGCGCAACAGTGGGGGTGCGATCGTCGGCCGCCGCCCGGTCGGGATGGTGGTCGGCGATCGCGCCCGCGCGGCGCAGCGTGACGATGGCGGTCACGCCGCACAGCACGGCGAAAACGGCATAGGCGACGGACCACGACACCGACTGGCGCACCAGCGTCAGCACCGGCTCGATCAGGAACGGATACGAGAGCAGCGCGAGCAGCGAGGCGAAGTTCGAGAGCGCGAAAAGGCGATACGGCACCGCGTGATGGAAGCGCCTCCAGAACCACGCCTGCACCAGCGGGCTCGTGGTCGAGAGCAGGAAATACTGCAGGCCTATCGTCGCGGAGAGGAGCGCGAGTATCGCGAGCCCCGGAGCGGTGCCTTCGTCCGCGCCCGGCTTCCAGGTCGCGTCGGGAATGATCGGCAGCAGCGCGAGCGAGACCGCGAGCAGACCCACGTGCAGCGCGGTCGCGGTCCTGGGTTTCAGCGCGCGCGTCGCCCAGTCGGCGTACGCATAGCCGAACAGCAGCATCGTCTGGAAGAACACGAGACACGTCGCCCACACCGAAGCCGCGCCGCCGAACCAGGGCAGGATCTGCTTGGCGATGATGGGCTGGACCAGGAAGAGCAGGAACGCGCTCAGGAATATCGTGGCGGCGTATAGAAACATCAGCGCAACGCGCACAACGACTTGAAATCGGCGTTGCCGCCGGAGAGGATGACGCCTACGCGCTTGCCGCGCGCGTCGAGACGGCCTTCGAGCAGCGCGGCGACGCCGAGGACGCCGGTCGGTTCGACCACGATCTTGAGGCGCTCCCACACGAACCACAGGGTTCGCAGCAGGGCCTCGTCGTCGACAGTGAGCATGTCGGCCACGTAATGCATGATGAGGGGGAAAGTGATCTCGCCGGGCGCCGAGGTGCGCGCGCCGTCGGCGATTGTAGCGGGATAGTCCACGCGTTGTATGACCCCGCTGCGAAAGGAGCGCACGACGTCGTCACCCAGAGACGGCTCGACGCCGATGACGGCGGCTTCCGGCGCGAGCGCCCGCGCGGCGATCGCGCAGCCGGAAAGGAGTCCCCCGCCGCCGCACGGCACGAGGAGCACGTCGAGCGGCCCCGTTTCCTCGATCAGCTCTTTCGCCGCGGTGCCCTGGCCTGCGACGACGTGCGGATGGTCGAAAGGCGGAACGAGCGTGAGACCGCGGGCGGTCGCGAGCTCGCGGGCGATCGCCATGCGGTCTTCGCGCGCGGGGTCGAAGAGCACCACCTCGGCGCCGTAGCCGCGCGTCGCCTCGATTTTGACCTGCGGCGCATCGGCCGGCATGACGATGACGGCCGGCACCCCCAGCAGGCTCCCTGCGATCGCCACCGCCTGCGCGTGGTTGCCCGACGAATACGCGATCACGCCTCTGCGCTTCTCGTCCCCGCCGAGGTGATGGAGGGCGTTATAAGCGCCGCGAAACTTGAAAGCCCCCCCGCGCTGCAGGTTCTCGCACTTGAAAAAAACGCGCGCCGAAGTCAGCCGGTCGACCGTACGCGACGTTAGGACAGGTGTGCGGTGCGCTTTGCCTTCGAGGATGCGGGCGGCTGACTGCACATCGGCCCAGGTCACGCTGGCCGGCGGCTCGCGATCGGGACTCACGGGCGGACACTCTCCGTCTGGGAACGCCCGCTGAAAACCGCACCGGATTCGTGATGAATGACCTCGGTCGGCGGGCGGTGATGGGTTATGAAGAGAACGGGTGAGGCCGAGGGAAGCGGCGGGGGAGACATCATGGCGAAGACGGGGAAGGACGGCGTGGGGCCCGAAACAGCAGCGGCGAGCCGTTACGGAGAAGAGCTGCTGTCGGCCAACTGGAACCCGGTGATCGACCTTCTCGATTCGTCGTGCAAACGAACGGCGGCCGACGCCCGCGGCACGAAGCTCGAGCTGCGAGAAGAAGACGTCGAGAGCTTTCTCGGCAGGATCTACGCGGCTGGCAGCTGAGCGCTGCCAGCGTGGCTGCGGTAAACGAACAGGGGAAACCCAAGGTTTCCCCCGTTACCTCCATCCTTCGGTCGCGGC
>Ga0105106_10000998_pt1 | contig 20098 bp, 20 predicted proteins | sample PPLLaktember2015_5_FD_79109 | JGI IMG/M metagenome (GOLD analysis project Ga0105106, IMG submission 79109) | Freshwater sediment microbial communities from Prairie Pothole Lake near Jamestown, North Dakota, USA - PPLs Lake P8 Core (1) Depth... | ecosystem: Environmental > Aquatic > Freshwater >...
AACCAGGCCGAGCTCGCCGAGCGGCGGCAGAAGGACCTCTACCTGGACATCGACACCCGCCTGCGCAAGCTCGAGCAGGCGCAGGAGCAGGCGGCCGCGGCGGCAGCAACGCAGAAGCCGGCGGCGCCCGGCGAGCCGCAGGAGGCTTCGGCCGCCGAGGCGAAGGCCTACCAGGCGGCGCTCGACCAGTTCAAGCTCGGCAACTACGCGCTCGCCGTGGCGGCGATGCAGAACTTCCTTGCCGCGCATCCGCAAAGCACGCTCGCGCCCAACGCCCAGTACTGGGTCGGCATGGCGCACTCCGGCCAGCGCGACTACAAGTCGGCGATCGCCGCGCAACGCAAGCTCCTCGCCACCTGGCCCGAGAGCCAGAAGGCGCCCGATGCGCTGCTCAGCATCGCGAGCGCCCAGGAAACCATGGGCGACCGCAAGTCGGCGCAGAAGACCCTCGAGGAAGTGATCGCCAAGTACCCGGACTCGAGCGCCGCCTCGAGCGCGAAGCAACGGCTCGCCGCCGCCGCGAAACGTTGAATCTGGCGTCGTAGACGCCAGGGCTGATAAAATCCAGTCCCTTCTGCAGCGCCAAGCCAATACGGGTCGTTAGCTCAGCTGGTAGAGCAGCGGACTTTTAATCCGTTGGTCGGCGGTTCGAATCCGCCACGACCTACCAAATCCCCGCCGCGCATCAATGCGCCGCGAAGAACTCGCACACGAGCCGCGTCGCGTCCGGGCCATCGGCTGAGAAGAACGGCTGCGCGGCGTCGCCGCCGCTCCAGGCATGGCCGAGGCCGGCAAGGGTGAGCATTCGGGCGGCGATGCGCCTGCCCACGTAGTAGTCACCGTCCACGCCGTTCGAGGAGCGCCAGGGCAGTGCCAGCATCCCGGGCCGCGGCAGCGCCGCGCCGGGCGGCAGCGCCGCGGGGTCGAAGCCGTTGAAGACGAGGAACTGCCGGGCGAGGTAGAGCGCGTTCACCGGCGCCACCGTCCGATCGTCCTTGCCGTGGATGATCAGCGCCGGCACGCGGCCGCGCGTTGCCGGGAGAGCGTCTCCTTTCGGGCCTTCGGCCATGACGCGATGGGCGTCTGCGGCATCGTGGGCGACGCCGCAGGGCGCGCCGGAGTGGATCGCCACTGCGCGCACCAGACCCGGCGCGTGCAGCGCGAGCGCCGCGGCCAGCGCGCCGCCGGAGGAAAGGCCCGCCACGTACACGCGCCTGCCGTCGAGGGCGAAGCGCTCCAGCACGTCGGCCGCCTGCGCGGCCACGATGGCGGCCTCGCCGAGGCCGCGGGCGGTACGCCGGTCGAACCAGTTCCAGCAGCGCTCGGCATTGGCGAAGCGGTTCTGCCGCGGCAGCAGCACGACGAAGCCGCGCTCGTCGGCGAAGCGTGCGATGCGCGTGCCGGCGGCGAACGCCTCCGGGTCCTGGCGGCAGCCGTGGATCCAGACCACGAGCGGCGGTCGGGTGAGGCGCTCCATGCCGCGCGGCAGGTAGAGGAGATATTCGCGCCAGGGCGGCGCGGCGGCGACACCGATGAAGCCGTGCACGCTAGACTTCTGCCGCAGCGCGAAGCGGCCGGGCTGCGGTGGCGCGCGCCGCCCGGCGAGCCGCCGTAGAAGCGCGCCCATGGCGCGCCAGAGACGCTTCATGGGGCGATGTTAATTCCGCCACGACCTACCGACCACCGCTTTGAGATCAAGCCTCTCGGCCGTGGTCGCGGAGCACGCCTTCGAGACCGGCGATATCCAAGATCGAGACACGCTTCTGCTGCACCTCGATCAGCCCTTTCTGCCGGAACAGGGAGAACAGCCGGCTCACCGTCTCGAGCTTGAGTCCGAGGTAGCTGCCGATCTCCTGGCGCGTCATGCGCAGATGGAATTCGGAGGGCGAGTAGCCCCGGCGCACGAAACGCCGGGATAAGTTGAGGAAGAACGCGGCCAGGCGCTCTTCCGCCCGCATCGAGCCGAGGAGCATCATGACGCCGTACCCGCGCGCGATTTCCCTGGCGAGCAGGGCATGGAGCTGGCGCTGCATGGCGGGGTCTTCCTGGGCCATGGCCTCCATGAGCGCGAACGGCAGCACGGCGATTTCGCTGTCTTCGAGCGCAGCCGCGGTACCGTCGTAGTGCCCGGCGCCGATGCCATCCAGTCCGAACAGCTCGGCGCGCATGAAGAAGCCCATTACCTGCTCGCGGCCTGCGGCGTCGACGTTGCCGACCTTGAAGAAGCCGCTGCGCACGACGTAGATCGCGCTGAACCTGTCCCCGGCGTGGTAGACGGCCTCGCCGCGCTTCACCCGCCGCTGGCCAAATCGCGTGCTATCGAAGGCATCGAGCTCGGCCAAAGGGTTGCTCGCCGTGGATTCGCCGCCGGGACCGATCCGGTCGCGGCTGCCCGGATCGATTGCCCGATGCGCGTGGATGAAGGACACTGACGCTCTGTGTGAACCGCCCGCAGCCATTGCGGCTGTCCTTTGCTGGAACTCGCGGACAGGCACCCTACAGAAGGTCGGTCTTCCTGTTTGTTCGACACCGCACATAGCCGGCGCGACACACTCCATGAGGAGCGCAGCCCATGCAGCACGCGTCATTTGCGCAGATTCTCGTTATGGCGGCCATCGTCGCGACCCTGTTCCTGGCTCCCGCGGCGGGCCTTGTCTGGGTGGGCTGCGCCCTGCTGGGCATGTCGTTTGAATCGCTCGTGACCTTCGGCGGCTCGCTCAACGCGCCGGCTGGGATGTCGGCATGGTGGGCGCTCAGTTTCGTGGCGGCGTTCGCCTATGCCGCGTTCATGGTGAGGGACTGACGCGCCCGGCGGCTAGCGCACGCAGCGGGCGAGGCGCTCGGCGATGTGCCGGTTGCCGGTCTCGTTGTCGGGAACGGCGCCGAAGTCGATGACGTCGCAGGCGCCCAGCGCCCACATCGGCAGGTCGAAGGACTGGGGAGAGATCGCCGCGGCGACGCGCGCCCCGCGCATGCCGACGAACGGCGGCATCTCCAGGCCTTCGGTCAGGATGCGCCCGGGAAGCTCGAGGCCGCGCGATTCGTCGAAGCGCAGGCCGATCATCGCGAGGTCGAAGCGGTGCTGCCGCAGCAGGCGCAGCGCCTCGTCCGTCGTATAAACGAGGTGCAGCTCGGCATCGGGAAGCACGGCGCGAAGGCGCGCCTGTGTCCCCGGGATGGTGCAGGCGAGCACCCGCACGGCCTCCGCCTCAGGGCTTGTAGCCCGCCTTGGTCATCATGTCGTAGCGCACGCGCTGGTGCGCCTCCACCGGGTCGGCGCCGCCGCGCACTGCTTCGACCACCGTGTCCTCGATCGACTTGAAGAGCTTGGCGAATTCCAGCACCTCGGCCATCCTGTCCTTCGGCACGACGCACACGCCGTTCTCGTCGGCCATGATCAGGTCGCCGGGGCGCACCGGCACTCCGCCGAGCTGCACCTCGATCGCGTAGCCGGCGCAGGCGCAGCGGTTGCGGATCGACTGCTGGATGAAGCCCTTGCCGTAGACGGGGAGGTTGAGCTGCTTGTACTCGTCGATGTCGCGCGTGACGCCGTCGATCACGCAGCCGACGAGGCCGAAGTGGCGCGTGGTGAAGCCGGCGACGCCGCCGTAGCTGTTGACGTCCATGCGCCCGGCCTGGTCGATCACCAGCACGTCGCCGGGACGGCCGCGCTTCACCGCTTCGAGCGTGCCGAGCACCGGAGATTCCTCCGCCTGCCCGACCGGGACGAGCTTGAGCGTCGCGGCCGGGCCGACGATCTTCGCGCAGCTGTCCCAGAGCGGGCCGATGCCGTGCGGCGCGCCCTTGATGCCGAGGCGGTCCAGGCCGTCGGAGACGTTGGCCGTGGAGAGCATGCGGTACTCGGCGATGAGGTTTTTGGACATGCCCTGCTTTTCCATGCCCTATAGTAACGGGGAACCATGAATTCCCATCCCGTCGTTTTGATTGGCCGCATGTACCACCCCGACGCCGAGGAGCGCCTGCGCGCGGCGGTGCCGGTGGAGATCCTGGAGAGCCCCACCACCGAGTCGATCGCCGGCGCGCTGCGCGGCGCCGGCGGCGCCTTCGTGCGCTACCCGAACAAGCTGCCGGGCGCAGCCCTTGCAGGCGCGCAGCACCTGCGCGTGATCTCCACTTCCGGCCGCGGCACCGACGCGGTCGACCTCGCCGCCGCGAGCGCGCGCGGCATCGCGGTCGTCAACAATCCCGCCTTCGGCACGGTGCCGGTGGCCGAGCACACGGTCGGCGCGATGATCGCGCTCGCCAAGAACATGCTGCCCTTCAACCGGCTCACGCATGCCGGCGAAGGCTGGCCGGCGCAGAAGCACTACCGGCGCACGGAGCTGCGCGGCAAGACGCTCGGCATCATCGGCCTGGGCAACATCGGCGAGGAGGTGGCGCGCATCGGCGTCGCCGCGTTCCGCATGCGCGTGCTCGCCTACGACCCCTACGTGCCGGCGGAGAAGGCGCGCGCCCTGGGCGCGGAGCCCGTGGCCGACCTGGCGCGCATCTGGCGCGAGTCGGACTTCGTCTCGATGCATCCCGAGCTCAACGACGAGACGCGCGGCATGGTCGGCGAGCGCGAGCTGCGCTCGATGCAGAGGCACGCCTTCCTCATCAACACCGCGCGCGGCTCGATCGTGTCGGCGCAGGCGCTCGCGCGGGCGCTGCGCGAAGGCTGGATCGCCGGCGCCGCGCTCGACGTCTACGAGGACGAGCCGGTGGCCAAGGACAGCCCGCTCGCCGGCATCGAGAACCTGATCCTCTCGCCCCACATCGCCGGCCTCACCGACGAGGCGCTGCGCGGCATGGCGCTCTCGGCCGCGGAGCAGATCCTGCAGGCGCTGCGCGGCGAGCGGCCGCCGCATCTCGTAAACCCTGAAGTGTGGCGCGCGCGCTGAGACTTGCTGCAGGGTTTCTTGCCGTTCTGGGAATGTCGTTCCAGGTGGCCGGGGCGGAGCGCGGCTTCGAGTTCGGCACGCGCTACTGGCTCTCGAGCGGCGAGAACCGCTTCGCGCACAACGCCCAGGGCGCCGACCCGACGCTCGGCAATCCGACCTCGATCCTCACCTACGAGGAGCTCGACGCCCGCGCCCTCGAGCTGCACTGGCGCAGCAATTTCTCCTCCGACGGCTGGTTCTTCAAGGGCAACTTCGGGCTCGGCGAGGTGCGCGACGGTTCCTTCGACGACGAGGACTACGACGCCGCGCAGGCCAAAACCGACGACACCACTTCCGCGGTGCGCGGCGAGCGCTTCTCGTATCTCACCCTCGACGTGGGGAAGGACATCTGGGCGAGCGCGGGCGGAAGCACTCTCGGGATCTTTGTCGGCTTCCAGCAGTGGAGCGAGCAGGTGGATGCCTTCGGGCTGATGACGACGGTCGGCGGCTCGCCCAACCTGCCGGAAAGCACGCGCGTCATCACCAACGACGTGCTCTGGCGATCGCTCCGCATAGGTGTCGCGGGAACTGCGCCGGTCACCGGCAGGCTCCGCGTGCTCGCGGACCTCGCCTTCGTGCCGTACTCGAAGGTCAGCAACGACGATAGCCACTACCTGCGCGCCGACCTGGGGCCCGTGCCGAACATCGTCACCTCGGGACGCGGCAGCGGCGTGCAGCTCGACCTGGAGCTGCGCTACGCCCTGAGCGAGCGGCTCGAGGCGGGCATCGGCGTGCGGCACTGGGCGCTCAGCAAGGATCGCGCGAACGTCTCGCTGGCGGGCGTCACCGTTCCGGTGACCGAGTTCGAGACGCGCCGCACCGGCGTCACGGCCACGGTCGTCGGGCGCTGGTAGCTATTCGCGGATGCGCGTGAGCTTCCGGACGTCGGGGACGCGGCGCAGCGCGCGCATGACGCGCGCGAGGTGCTGGCGGTTGGCGACTTCCAGCACGAAGTTCATGGTCGTGAAGACCGCGCGGTCCTCGCCCATGCTGATCGAGTCGATGTTGGAGCCGGCATCGGCGATCGCCGAAGCGACCTTGGCGAGCACGCCGCGCTGGTTCTCGACCGTGACGCCGATCGCCGCCTGGAAAAGGCGCGAGGTGCGCGGGTCCCACTCGACGTCGATCCACTGGTCGGGCTCGTTCTTGCGCGAGCGCAGGCTCGAGCCGCAGTCCGAGGCGTGCACCACCAGGCCCTGGCCCTTCTTGATCGAGCCGACGATCTCGTCGCCGGGAATCGGGCGGCAGCAGGTGGCGAGCTGCACCGCCATGCCCTCGGTGCCGCGGATGGTGACGCTGCCGGAGGCCGCCTCCTCGCGCGCGGGGTCGGCATGCTTGAGGAGCCGCCGCGCCACCACCGCGGGCAGCCGCTTGCCCAGGCCCAGGTCGGCGAGCAGCTCCTCTTTCGAGCGCGCGCCGCTGTCGCGCACGACGCGCTCCCAGCTCGCGGCGTCGACCTCGGCGGCCGTGCTCTTCAGGCCCTTCAGCGCCTGGTCGAGCAGCCGCTCGCCCAGGCCCGCGGACTCCTCGTACTGCATGGTCTTGAGGAAGTGGCGGATGTTCGAGCGCGCCTTGCCGGTGCGCACGTACTGCAGCCAGCCGGGGTTGGGCTTGGCATGGCTCGCGGTGATGATCTCGACGCGGTCGCCGTTCCGCAGCTCGGTGCGCAGCGGCACCAGCTCGCCGTTCACCTTCGCCGCGACGCAGCGGTTGCCGATGTCGGTGTGCACCGCGTAGGCGAAGTCGACCGTTGTCGCGCCGCGCGGCAGCGACAGGATCCTGCCCTTGGGCGTGAAGACGTAGACCTCGTCGGGGAAGAGGTCGACCTTCACGTGCTCGAGGAACTCGTGCGGGTCCCCCGACTGGTGCTGGATCTCGAGCAGCGACTGCAGCCACTGGTGCGTCTGCTTCTGCAGCTCGGAGAGCTTGTCGGTGTCGTCCTTGTACATCCAGTGCGAGGCGACGCCGGATTCGGCGAGGCGGTGCATCTGCTCGGTGCGGATCTGGATCTCGAGCGGCACGCCGTAGGGGCCGATGAGGTCGGTGTGGATCGACTGGTAGCCGTTCGCCTTCGGGATGGCGATGTAGTCCTTGAACTTGCCGGGGATCGGCTTGTAGAGCGCGTGCAGCGCGCCCAGCGCGAGGTAGCACGAGGCGACGTCGGGCACCACCACGCGGCAGCCGAAGATGTCGTGCACCTCCGAGAAGGAGAGGTGCTTCTCGATCATCTTGCGGTAGGTGGAGTACACGTGCTTCTCGCGCCCGTGCACCACGGCGCGGATGCCGGCCTCGCCGAGCTTCTTCTTCACCGCCTCGAGCGTGCGCCCGATCATCTCGCGGCGGTTGCCGCGCGCCGCGGCGGTCGCCCTGGCGAGCACCTTGTAGCGCAGGGGATAGAGGTGGGTGAAGGCGAGCTCCTGCAGCTCGTGGTAGAGCGTGTTCAGGCCGAGGCGGTTGGCGATCGGGGCGTAGATCTCCATCGTCTCGCGCGCGATGCGCCGGCGCTTGGCGGGCGGCACGGCGCCGAGCGTGCGCATGTTGTGCAGCCGGTCGGCGAGCTTGATGAGGATGACGCGCACGTCGCGCGCCATCGCCAGCAGCATCTTGCGGAAGTTCTCGGCCTGCGCGTCCTCGGCGCTCTGGAACTCGATGCGGTCGAGCTTGGACACGCCGTCGACGAGCTCCGCGACCGGTTTTCCGAAGGTGTCGGAGATCTCGTCCTTGGTGACCGAGGTGTCCTCGGTCACGTCGTGCAGGAGCGCCGCCATCAGGGTCTGGCCGTCGAGGTGCCAGCCGGCGAGGATCTCGGCGACCGCGAGCGGGTGCGAGATGTAGGGGTCGCCCGACTGCCGGGTCTGGCCGGCGTGGGCGGCCTCGGAGAAGCGGTACGCCTCGGCAAGCCGCGCCACGTCCTTCGCCTTGAGGTAGGCGAAGCGTCCGGGGTCGGGCAGCGCTACGGCGGCGGCCATAGCCCCGAGACTACCCCCAAAAATCAAACAACTACAGCGTCGGGCCGGGCGGCGGCGTGGGATTGCGCTTCAGCACCTCGGTGCCGATCTTGCCGGTCGCGATCTCGCGCAGGGCGATCACCGTCGACTTGTCGCGGTTGGGCTCGACCAGCGGCGAGGCGCCGGCGCCGAGCTGGCGCGCACGGTAGGTCGCCGCGAGCGTGAGCTGGAAGCGGTTGGGAATTCTCTTCAGGCAATCGTCAACGGTGATGCGCGCCATGGGGTCTCGTTCTCTCGTTTTGGATGATTGCCGCCAGCTCGGCTTTGGCGGTGTCGAAGTCTTTGTTAATTATAGCGTATTTGAACTCCCCGGCGTGCGCGAGTTCGTCCTTCGCATTCTGCAGCCGCCGGCGGATGACGGCGTCGGCGTCCTGGCCGCGCGCGCGCATGCGCCGCTCGAGCTCCTCGACGGACGGCGGGTGGATGAAGACGCCGACGCACTCGGGGTACAGCGCGCGCACCTGGCGCGCGCCCTGCCAGTCGATCTCGAGCAGGAGGTCCTCCCCTTTCGCCAGCGTCTCCGCAATGACTTTTCTGGAAGTGCCATAACGGTAGCCGTGCACTTCCGCGCTCTCGAGGAACTCGCCGCGCTCGCGCATCGCGAGGAAAGTGGCGTCGTCGACGAAGTGGTACTCGCGGCCGTTCGCCTCGCCGGGGCGGGGCGCACGCGTGGTGTAGGAGATGGAAAGGCGCAGGCGCGGGTCGTCCTTCAGGAGCGCGTTGATGAGCGAGGTCTTGCCGGCGCCCGAGGGCGCGGTGATCACGAACAGCTTGCCACTCATTCGATGTTCTGCACCTGCTCGCGCACCTGCTCCACCAGGAGCTTCAGCTCGAGCGCGCAGTCGGAGAGCGCCTGGCTCGCCGCCTTGGAGGCGAGGGTGTTGGCCTCGCGGTTGAGCTCCTGCGCGAGGAAATCGAGCCGCTTGCCGGCAGCGCCGCCCCTTGCGAGCGTCCGCTCGACTTCCCCGAGGTGCGCGCGCAGGCGGTCGATTTCCTCGCCGACGTCGCTGCGCGCGGCGAACAGCGCCACCTCGGTGCGGATGCGCTCGTCGTCGGCCGAGCCGATCGCTTCTCTCAGTCTTTCCTTGATTTTTTCTTCGTAAAGTGCAATCGACTGCGGCACCAGCGGCGCCACGTCGTCGATCCGGCGGCGCATCGACGCGACGCGCTCGGCCACCGCGGCGGCGAGCTTCGCGCCCTCGCGGCGGCGCGCCGCGACGAGCTCGTCGAGCGCCTGGGCGCAGAGCCGCTCCGCCGCCGGGCGCAGCACGTCCTCCGCGGCGGGCGCGGCGGCGACCACGCCGGGCCAGCGCAGCACGTCGGCGATGCGCAGCGGCGCCGCGCCGGGGAAGGCGCGCGCCGCCTCCTCGGCGAGCGACTTCAGCCGCGCCAGGGCAGCCGCATCCAGGCGCTCCGGCGACTGGGCGGAGGACTGCAGGAAGAAAACCCGGCAATCCACCTTGCCGCGCGCCACGCGCGCGGTGATCGTTTCGCGCAGCATCGGCTCGAGGGCGCGCAGCTCCTCGGCGACGCGCAGCGAGAGGTCGAGGAAGCGCCCGTTCACCGAGCGCAGCTCGATGCCGAGGGTGCCGCGACCGGTGTCGGCCGACGCGGCCGCGTAGCCGGTCATGCTGCTGATCATCTGTGACAAAATCATAGGGGAGATGCCATCGCAAGCCAACCAAAAACAATTGAACCTGGCGCTGCCCCAGGGCGCATGGGTTGACAACTACGAGATCCTGAAGCTCCTCTCGAGCGGCGGCTTCTCCTTCGTCTACCTCGCGCACGACGAGAACCAGGTGCCGGTCGTGCTCAAGGAGTACCTGCCCTCGACCCTGGCGCTGCGCACGAGCGGCAGCGGGCCGCTCGCGCCGGCGCTGTCCGAGGGCGATCTCGCGAAGTTCCGCTACGGCATGAAATGCTTCTTCGAGGAAGGCCGCGCGCTCGCGCACATCTCGCACCCGAACGTGGTGCGCGTGCAGAACTTCCTGCGCTTCAACGACACGGTGTACCTGGCGATGCGCTACGAGCGCGGCCGCACGCTGCAGGAGCACATCAAGCGCCACCGCGGCGCGCTCGAGGAGCCCTGGCTGCGCAACACCTTCGCCGAGCTCCTGAACGGCCTGCGCGAGGTGCACACGCACAAGCTGCTGCACCTCGACATCAAGCCGGCCAACGTCTACGTGCGCAACGACGGCTCGCCGGTGCTGATCGACTTCGGCGCCGCGCGCCAGGCGCTCTCGCACGAGGGCATGAAGCTGCCGCCGACCTACACGCCGGGCTTCGCCGCGCCCGAGCAGCACAGCGGCGGCGAGCTCGGGCCCTGGACCGACATCTACGCCGTCGGCGCGACCCTCTACACCTGCCTTTCCGCGTCCGCAGCGCCGCGCGCCGACGAGCGCATGCGCAAGGACGAGCTCGCCCCGGCGCGGCGCGCCTTCGCGGGGAAGTATTCCGAGGCGCTCCTCGAGATCATCGACTGGTGCCTGCAGCTCGATCACAACGACCGCCCGCAGAGCGTCTTCGAGCTGCAGAAGGCGCTGCGCGGGGAGGAAGTGAGATGAGAGCCGCTTGAAGTTCGCTCACGCCCAGGCGACGCGCATCGGCGGGCGCGCCATGAACGAGGACCGAGTCGGCTTCTGGCAGACCCCGGGCGCGGCGCTGATGGCGGTCGCCGACGGTCTCGGCGGCCACCTGCACGGCGAGATCGCCGCGGAAATGGCGGTCGAGCTCTTCGGCGCGGTATTCCGCCGCGAGGCGCAGCCGCGGCTTGCCGACCCGGTGGCCTTCCTCGCGCGCGCCATGGCCGCCTCGCACGCGGCCATCCTGCGCGAGGGGCAGCGGCTCGACCTGCCCGAGACGCCGCGCACGGTGATCGTCGCCTGCGTGGTGCAGGACGGCCATGCGTGGTGGATGCATGTCGGCGATTGCCGGCTCTACCTCATCCGCGAAGGCCGCATCGTCAGCCGCACGCGCGACCATACCGTCGTGCAGCGCCTCATCGACGAAGGGCGCATCCGCGAGGAGGCCATCGCCTCGCATCCGGATCGCAACCGCCTGCTGCAGTGCCTGGGCGGCTACCTCGCGCCGACCCCCGGCGCGACGGAGCGCATGCGCCTTGCCAAGGGCGACGTGCTGCTGCTCTGCTCGGACGGGTTCTGGGGGCCGCTGACCCAGCGGCAGATGCTGCATGCGCTGCTCGCGCGCAGCCTCGAGGAGGCGATCCCCGAGCTTGCCGAGCTCGCCGAGACGCGCGGCGGGCCGCTGAGCGACAACATCTCCGTTCTCGCCATGACCTGGGGCGAGGAGGAAGTCGAGCCCTCCGGCCCGCCGGCGGAGGTGACCGTCGTGCAGGACTTCACCGCCACCGACCTCGACTTCATGCGCATGTCGGACGAGGACATCGAGAAGGCGATCGACGAGATCCGCGCCGCGCTGCGGCGCAACCCGCCGCCGCAATGACGCCGCGATGAGACCCAACGGCCGGAAGCCCGACGAGCTGCGCGCCGTGCGCCTCACGCGCGGCTACACCCGCCATCCCGAAGGCTCGGTGCTGGTCGAGTTCGGCGATACGCGCGTGCTGTGCACCGCTTCGGTGGAGGAGCGCGTGCCGCCGTTTCTCCGCGACAGCGGCCGCGGCTGGGTGACCGCGGAATACGGCATGCTGCCGCGCGCGACCAACACCCGCGGCGAGCGCGAGGCGGCGCGCGGCAAGCAGTCGGGCCGCACGCAGGAGATCCAGCGCTTGATAGGACGCTCGCTTCGCGCGGTCGTTGACGGCGCCTCGCTCGGGCCGAGGACCATTCAGGTGGACTGCGACGTGCTGCAGGCCGACGGCGGCACGCGCACCGCCGCCATCACCGGCGCCTTCGTGGCTTTGCACGATGCCGTTTCCTGGCTCCAGGAACGAAAGCTCATCGTGCAAACCCCGATCAGGGACTTCGTCGCTGCCGTCTCGGTGGGCATCTACCAGGGCACGCCGGTGCTCGACCTCGACTACGCCGAGGACTCGGCCTGTGGCACCGACATGAACGTGGTGATGACCGGCGCCGGGCGCTTCGTCGAGCTGCAGGGCACCGCCGAGGGCGAGCCGTTCTCGCAGAAGGAACTGGATGCTCTCGTGGAGCTCGCCGCGCGCGGCATCCGCGAGCTGATCGCCCAGCAGAAACGCGCCCTGAACCCGTGAAGCTGGTTCTCGGTTCCGGCAATCCCGGCAAGCTGCGGGAGATCGGCGCCGTGCTCGCGCCCCTTTCCTTTGAAGTGATTTCGCAAGAAGAGCTGGGCATCGGCGAGGCGCCCGAGCCGCACGACACCTTCCTCGAGAACGCGCTCGCCAAGGCGCGCCACGCGAGCCGTGCCGCCGGCCTGCCCGCGCTCGCCGACGATTCTGGCCTGTGCGTCGAGGCGCTCGGCGGCGAGCCGGGGGTGCACTCGGCCTATTACGCGGGTCGCGAAGGCAGCCGGGAGCAGCGCGATGCCCGCAACAACGAATTATTGCTGAGCAAGCTTGGTCAGAAGAGAGAAGCCTATTACTACTGCATCATGGTCCTCATGCGGCGCTGCGACGATCCGAGACCCCTCATCGCCGAGGGTTTCTGGCGCGGCGAGATCGCGCGCGCGCCGCGCGGCACGGGCGGCTTCGGCTACGACCCGCTGTTCTTCCTCCCGGCGCTGGGCAAGACCGCGGCCGAGCTCGAGCCGGCGCAGAAGAACCGCCTGAGCCATCGCGGCCAGGCATTGCAGAAGCTGATCGAGCTTATCGGCGAATGGAAGTTCTAGTTCAGATGAACAACGAAGTGCGTCTGGCGGTGCTGCCGCCGCTGGCGCTCTACGTCCACATCCCATGGTGCGTGCGCAAGTGCCCGTACTGCGACTTCAATTCGCACGAGCGCAGCGGGGCGCTACCCGAGCAGGCCTATGTGCAAAAGCTGACCTCCGACCTGGAGGGCCTGCTGCCTTCCGTCTGGGGGCGGCGCATCGTCAGCGTGTTCATCGGCGGGGGCACGCCGAGCCTGTTCTCCCCCGATTCGATCGACGCGCTCCTCTCCGCCGTGCGGGCGAGGATCGTGCTCGAGCCGGAGGCGGAGGTCACGCTCGAGGCGAACCCCGGCACGGTGGAAGCGGGGCGCTTCCGCGGCTTCCGCGAGGCCGGCGTGAACCGCATCTCGGTCGGCGTGCAGAGCTTCGACGAGGCGATGCTGAAGAGGCTCGGCCGCATCCACTCGGCCGCCGAGGCGAGGCGCGCGATCGACGCGGCGCTGGCGAGCTTCGACAACGTGAACCTCGACCTCATGTACGGGCTGCCGGGGCAGACCCCCGAGATGGCGCGCGCCGACATCGCGCAGGGGCTCGCCTGCGGCGTGCCGCACCTGTCGGCCTACCAGCTCACCATCGAGCCCAATACCGTGTTCTGGCGCGAGCGCCCGGCGCTGCCCGGACACGATCAATGCGCGGACACGCAAGTATTGATCGAACAGGTGCTGGGATCTGCCGGCTACGAGCACTACGAGACCTCGGCGTTCGCCAAGCCGGGGATGCGCTGCCGGCACAACCTCAACTATTGGGAATTCGGCGATTACCTCGGCATCGGCGCCGGCGCGCACGGCAAGGTCAGCTTTCCCGACCGTGTCACCCGCCACGAGCGCGCCAAGCAGCCGGCGCAGTACATGGAGGGCGCGGCGACCAAGGAGTCCACGGTTTCGGTGAAGGAACTGCCTTTCGAGTTCATGCTGAATGCACTGCGCCTCGTCGAGGGCTTTCCGCCGGAGCTGTTCCAGCAGCGCACGGGGCTGCCGATCACAACGATTGAAGCTTCACTACAAAAGGCAGAAGACAAGAACCTCATCGAGCGCGACTGGAAGCGCATCCGGCCCAGCGCGCGCGGGCAGCGCTTCCTCAACGAGCTGCTGGAGTTGTTCCTTCCAACTCGCTGAGCAGCGCCTGGGCCGTGCGCAGGTCGGCGGTCTCGAACCCCTCGGTGAACCAGCGGTAGACGGGGTCGAGCAGCCGGTAGCCTTCCTCCCACCGGCCCTGCTGCTGCCACAGGCGCGCAAGGCTCGTCGCGGCGCGCAGCTCCAGCGACTTCTCGCTCCTCACGCGGGCCGTTTCGAGCGCGCGCTGGAAGCACGCTTCGGCTTCGCGCGTGGCGGACTTGTCGCAGCGCAGGATGATTTCCCCTTCGGTGCGCAGGATATCGGCGCAGAAGAATCCATTGCGGTGCGCCGGAGAAATGCTCGCGATGATCTGTCGGCCTCTCTCCGGCTGTCCAAGCTCCGCATGCATCTGCGCCAGCAGGCAAAGGTTCGTTGCCCTGCGCCAGGCCGTACCGCTCATTCCCCGGATCGCCTGCTCCAACTCGGCAAGAAGGCGCTCATCGGCCCGCAGCCGCGACTGCATGAGGATGGCTGCGTCGCCCCACCTCGGAATCCCGTAGGCCCTGGAGATCTCCAGCGACTCCTCGGCCGGCGCCGCGGCGGCTTCCAGGGCACCGCGCTGGAGCTGCACCCAGGCGGCGAACCAAAGCGCGATGACCGACGTCATCGGATGCGTCAGTTCTTTCGCGAGGCGGACGCCTTCCCGTGCCTCCTGCAAGGCCCGGTCGGGATAGCCGAGCACCCAGTGCGTCAAGCCCAGATGCCAGTAGGTGCACGCGCCGGCGTCGTGGCCGCCGTATTCGAACGCCTGCGTGGCATGCTTGTCCCGGTCGTACAGGCGCCGCCCGTGCTCGATGTGCGCAATGGCCTCCACGGAGCGTCCCATGGCGGAAAGCGTCGCCCACAACGAATGATGCGCCTCGAGCAGGCGACCGCTGTCGCGTCCGTCGCCCGCCGCATGGAGAAGCGCATCCGCGCGACTCACGGCGTCCTCATATTCGCCGCGCGTGAACCTCACGAACCACAGTCCCCAGAGCACGGGGAAACGCTTGTCGGCGTTCTCCATCTGGTCGGCCAGCGCGAGCGCCTGCTGGTAGCAGTCCTCGACGCGTGCGCTCGTGGTGCCCTTGGTGGCGATCAGCGCCGGACCCAGCGCGATGCGGATGTCGAGGTCCGCCATGGCGTTCTCGGGCGTCGCCGGCAGCTGCTTGAGCACTTCGAGCGCCTGCTCGAAGAACTGCACCGCCTCCAAGTTGGCGGAGCGGGCGGCAGCCCTTTCTCCGGCCTGCCGAAGGTAGCGCACGGCTTTTTCCGGCACCTGGCCGCGCAGGGCGTGATGCGCGAGCAGCTCGATCTGCTCGGCGAGCCGCTCGGCGTAAAGCCGTTCCATCGCCGCCACGATCGCCGCATGCAGGCCACGCTTGCGATCCTGCAGGACGCGGCCGTAGGCCACGTCATGTGTGAGGGCGTGTTTGAACGCGTACTCCAGCTCCGGGAAGAGCTTGGACTCATAGACGAACTCCGCGGCCTGCAGCCGGGCGAGGCCGCGGCGCAGCTCGTCGCCGTGCATGTCGGCGATCGCCTCGAGCAGCCGGAATGGAACGTCGGTCCCGACGACCGCGGCCGCCTGCAGCAGGCGCTTGTCCGCCGGCTGCAGCCGGTCGATGCGCGCTTCCAGAATCGCCTGCACGGTGGGCGGAACGCGAATCGCTTCCAGCTGCCCGGTCAGGCGGTAGCCGCCGCGAGTGCCGGCGAGTGCTCCGGTTTCGACCAGTCCCCGCACGCTCTCTTCCAGGAATAGCGGGTTCCCCTGCGTGCGCTCGATGAGCAGTGGCTTGAGCTTGGCCACGCTGGCATCCGAGCCGAGCAGGCCCTCGAGCAGGTCCTGGGCGCTTTCGGCGCCGAGCGGGTCGATGCGCAACTGGCGATAGCAGCTCCTTTCGCTCCAGCCATGGCGGTACTCGGGACGATAGTTGACGGCGAGCAGGATGCGCGCCCCCGGCAGGCTTTCGACCAGGCTGTCCAGGAAGGTCTGTGTCTCTCCGTCGATCCAGTGCAGGTCCTCGAACACCAGCAAGAGCGGCTGCGCCTGGCTTTCGCGAAGGAGAATGCGCTTCGCGGCGACGAGCGTTTCCCTGCGGCGTGCACCGGGATCGAGCGCGAGGAAGGGGCTGTCCTCGGGCAGCGCATCGAGCAGCCACAACGCGGGCGCGATGGTGTCCTTCAGCGCCTCATCCAGCGCGAGCAGGTTGCCGGCCACCTTGGCGCGCAACGCCCGGACGTCGTCCCGAGCCTCGATCTTGAAGTAGACGCGGAACAGGTCCGCAAGGGGCAGGTACGCCGTCGCCTTGCCGTAGGACACGGAACCGCTTTCGACCGCGAGCCAGCCGTGCGCATGGTGCGAATGGAGGAATTCATAGTAAAGGCGCGATTTGCCGACGCCGGGCTCCCCTACGACCGCCACCAGCTGCCCGCGCCCGCCGCGCGCCTGCTCGGCGGCGCTTCGCACCTGCTCCATCTCGGCGTCCCGTCCCACGAACCGCGTGAGCCCGCGGGCGCGCGCAGCCTGCAGCCGCGTCCGTACCGCGCTGGCTCCCGAGAGCTCGTATACCTCGATCGGCTCGGCGATGCCCTTGACGGGTACCGGTCCGAGCGGCTTCACGTCGACATACCCTTCGGCGAGCTGCAGCGTGCCGGCGGTGAGGCGGGTGGTGCCCGGAGTGGCGAGCTGCTCCATGCGCGAGGCGAGATGCGTCGTCTGTCCGACCGCGGTGTAGTCCATGCGCAGATCGTTGCCGATCGAGCGCACGACGACTTCGCCGGAGTTGAGGCCGACCCGGATGCGAAGCTCGATGCCGTGGGCGTGCCGCGCCTGTTCGCTGTAACCGCGGATCGCCTCCTGCATGCGCAATGCCGCGTAGCAGGCGCGCACCGCGTGGTCTTCGTGGGCGAGCGGCGCGCCGAAGAGCGCCATGATGCCGTCGCCCATGACTTGGTTCACCGTGCCTTCATAGTGGTGCACCGCTTCCATCATGCGCTCGAGCACCGGGTCGAGGAGCTTGCGCGCCTCCTCCGGGTCGCGTTCGGCGAGCAGCTCCATCGAGCCCTTCATGTCGGCGAAGAGCACGGTCACCTGCTTGCGCTCGCCCTCGATGCCGGCGGCGAGGATCCGCTCCGCCAGGTGCTTCGGCGTATAGGACTGCGGCGAAGCGTAGCGGGCCTGCGCACCTGCGGCCGCAGCGCCGCACTGCCCGCAGAACTTGGCGCCCGGCGCGAGTTCGGCGTTACAGGCGGGGCAGTGCGATGCCATGCCGGCGCCGCACTCCGAGCAGAACTTGGCCTGCGGCGGGTTCTCGTGCCGGCACTTGGGGCACTGCATCGCTAGGGCTGGTACACGATCGCGCGAACCGGCGTGGGATTGAAGTCGTTCACCGGGTTGTTCATCTGCGGGCAGTTGGAGATCACCGCGAGGACATCCATCTCCGCGCGCAGGTCGACGTAGTCGCCAGGCTTGGAGATGCTCGGGCCCATGTCCATGGCGCCGTCCTTGGCGACCGGGACGTACATGAAGAAGTTGAGGTTGGCGACCATGTCGCGCGGGCCCATGCCCCAGCGCTCGAGCTGGTCGAGGAAGTTCTGCCGGCAGTTCGGGTCGCCCGGCTTGCCGTAGCGCCGGCGGTTGAGGCCCGAGGAGCAGCAGCCGCCGATGGTGTCGTGGGAGCCGCAGGTGTCCTCGACCAGCGTGAACATCGGGTTGCAGTTCACCGAGTACAGCACCGTGCCCTTGCGGATGAAGATGCTGCCGTTGATCTTCATCGTGTCGGCGGCGGCGTAGCGGTCCTCGTAGTCGGCGGCGTTATAGCAGAGGAAGTCCACCGCCTGCTTTCCCTCGACGTCGATGAGGCGCAGCACCTGGCCGCGCGAGATCTCGCGGCTCCAGCCGGCGCGCGCCGGGATCACCTCGTCGAGGATCTTCATGCCGGGCACTTCCATGGCGCGCAGTTTAAGGGCTCATGCACCACGATGGTGAATCGGAAAAAGCCGAAGCCGGAGAAAACAAGGGCTTAGCGCTGGCACGCTTGGTGCGAATAGGGGCTGCTCATTCAACCTAGGGAGGCAGCGCCATGGCACTGTTCAACTGCATCTGCGGGAGGCACGACTCGCAGGCCGACCACGATGCCGAGGGCGCGAAGCTGGTGGAGGAGGCGGTGATGCGCGCGCTCTATCCACGTGAGGAGTTCCGCCGTCGCTTCCTCGGCGCGGTGGGGGCCGGGACCGCGCTCGCCGCACTGTCGACCCTGTTTCCGCTCGGCGCCGCGAAGGAGGCTTTCGCGCAAGGCGCCGGCAAGCCGGAAAAGGCGAAGCTCAAGGTCGGCTTCATCCCGATCACCTGCGCGACGCCGATCATCATGGCGCACCCGATGGGCTTCTATTCGAAGCACGGGCTGGACGTCGATGTGGTGAAGACGGCGGGCTGGGCCGTCATCCGCGACAAGACGCTGAACAAGGAGTACGACGCCGCGCACATGCTCTCGCCGATGCCGCTGGCGATCTCGCTGGGTGCCGGATCGAGCCCGGTCCCGTACACCATGCCGGCGGTCGAGAACATCAATGGCCAGGCCATTACCCTGGCGGTCCGCCACAAGGACAAGCGCGACCCGAAGTCCTGGAAGGGCTTCAAGTTCGCGGTGCCCTTCGACTACTCGATGCACAACTACCTGCTGCGCTACTACGTCGCGGAGCATGGCCTCGACCCCGACCGCGACATCCAGATCCGCTCGGTGCCGCCGCCGGAGATGGTGGCGAACCTGCGCGCCGACAACATCGACGGCTTCCTTGCGCCCGACCCGGTAAACCAGCGCGCGGTCTACGACGGCGTGGGCTTCATCCACGTGCTGTCGAAGGATATCTGGCCCGGGCACCCGTGCTGCGCCTTCGCCGCCTCCAAGGCATTCGTCACCGGGATGCCGAACACCTACCGTGCGCTGCTGAAATCGATCATCGATGCCACTGCCTACGCGCGCAAAGGCGAGAACCGCAAGGAGATCGCCGCCGCCATCGCTCCCGCGAGCTACCTCAACCAGCCGGTCACCGTCGTGGAGCAGGTGCTGACCGGCACCTTCGCCGACGGCCTCGGCAACGTGCGCAAGGTGCCCGACCGCATCGACTTCGACCCTTTCCCCTGGCATTCCTTCGCGGTGTGGATCCTCACCCAGATGAGGCGCTGGGGTCAGCTCAAGGGGGAGGTCGACTACCAGAGCGTCGCGCGCGAGGTGTTCCTCGCCACCGACGCGGCGAAGCTCATGGCCGAGAGCGGGCTCACGCCGCCCAAGTCGACCTACAAGAGCTTCAGCGTCATGGGCAAGGTGTTCGACCCGATGAAGCCGAAGGAATACGTCGACAGCTTCGCCATCCGGCGCGCGTAGATGAAGCTGCCCCTGCGCCTCACCGCTGCGCTGCTGTCCGCGCTACTGCTCGCCGTCGGGGTGGGCGCGTGGCACCTCGCCACGCTGCCCACGGGCGGCGCGCGCGTGGTCGACTCCGAGTACGCCAGGCTGGTCGGCGCGCAGGCGGCGAGCGGCGGCAAGTCGGCGTTCCCGGCGCCCGCGGACCTCGGCGGCAAGATCGTCGAGCACCTGCGCCAGCCGTTCTACGACCGCGGGCCGAACGACAAGGGCATCGGCTTGCAGCTCGCGTACTCGATCGGGCGCGTGGCGCTCGGGTTCCTGCTGGCGGCGCTGGTCGCGGTGCCGGCCGGGTTCCTGATCGGCATGTCGCCGCTCCTGCACCGCGCGCTCGACCCGTTCATCCAGGTGCTGAAGCCCATCTCGCCGCTCGCCTGGATGCCGCTCGCGCTCTTCACCCTCAAGGACTCGGACGTCTCGGCGGTGTTCGTGATCTTCGTCTGCTCGATCTGGCCGATGCTCATCAACACCGCCTTCGGCGTCGCCTCCGTGCGGCGGGAATGGTTGAACGTCGCCCTTACCCTGGAAGTTTCTCCTTTCAGAAAAGCTCTTGCTGTGATCCTGCCCGCCGCGGCGCCGACCATCCTCACCGGCATGCGCATCTCGGTGGGCATCGCCTGGCTGGTGATCGTCGCCGCCGAGATGCTGGTGGGCGGCACCGGCATCGGCTACTTCGTCTGGAACGAGTGGAACAACCTGTCGATCGCCAACATCCTGTGCGGCATCCTCGCCATCGGGCTGGTCGGCATGGCGCTCGACGTGCTCTTCGCCCGGCTGCAGCGCGCGGTCACCTTTCCCGAATGAGCTTCCTC
>Ga0105106_10001001_pt1 | contig 20082 bp, 15 predicted proteins | sample PPLLaktember2015_5_FD_79109 | JGI IMG/M metagenome (GOLD analysis project Ga0105106, IMG submission 79109) | Freshwater sediment microbial communities from Prairie Pothole Lake near Jamestown, North Dakota, USA - PPLs Lake P8 Core (1) Depth... | ecosystem: Environmental > Aquatic > Freshwater >...
AACCGCATCTACACCAACCGCGACATCAAACTCATCCTCTATATCAAGAAACTCCTCCGCGATGAACGCTATACCATTGAGGGCGCAAAGCAGGTGCTGAAGAATTTCTCCCCGGAAGTGGATACCGGAGAACAGCTGGAGCTGATGGAGCCCCCGAAACAACGGGCAAAGATCAAAGATGAGTTGCTTCGGGCAGACGTACTGGAAGTGAAACAGTTCCACGAGGAGCTGCTGAAAAAACTGAATTAGTGCCCCCACAGCTTTCGCTTGCTATGAATAAGGGGGTACAGTGCACGTCCCAACAATGATCCTCCGAGTTCTTTGCTGGCAGAAGATCGTTGGGACGGCATTGGTGACACTGCTGTTGTTGCGGCCGTTGCTCTTCCACATGCGGACTGGTGTAGGGTATACCAAGGTTGAGACCCCGCACCGAATCCCCCCCAAAAAAAACGCATCGTACTCGCGACATCCCTCAGCGTGACGGCCGCAGCCAGGCCAAGATAGACACACCCGCAAGGTATGCACCGGACACCCGGTTCCGCAATGTCATCACAGATCTGATCAGCCATGCCCTTCAGTTCCCGATGAACTGCGAAGGAAGAACCTCGAGGACATACGTTTCTTCGACGCCGTGGAAATCCGTCCTCAGCCCATGCACAGTGACGCGGAGGGAGATTCCGTGCCGGACTACAGTGACATAGTGAAACAGCGGTTTCTTTTCCGGGGCACGATCCGTCCAGATCGCCTCGGTGCCCGTCAACAGGAGATGCCGGCTCCCTCCTCCCCCGCCGATGACCAGGAAGTTCTTCCCCTGTTCTCTGAAGTGTTCAAAGGCGTGGGCATGGCCCGAGAGGAACAGGAGGCATTTGGCCGTCCGGATGAAGGGAGGGACAATCCTCTGGCGCACGGGTTCGGATGCCGTAACGACCGTACTGTTCGTGAAGGGAGAATGGTGACAGCACACGACAATGCACACCGTCCCGGGATCGTGCTCGAGCGAATCCAGGGTCCGGCTGTACCACTGCTGTTGGATCTGTTGTTCGATCTCGTCGAGGTTGTCGATATTGGAATTCAACAGGAGAACCGCCACGGAATCCACACTGACGGAGTACCCGGTCCGGACATGGGCGGGAAACACATCCCGAAAGAAACGCTCCCCCGTGCGGGGATAGATCATCAATTCGTGGTTGCCGAGGAGGGCGTGCACCGGTATCTGTGCTTTGCGCAGTGCCTGGATATCCTGCTCCATCTTGTTCCACGACCCGGTATAAGCACCGAAGGACACGAGATCTCCCAGCATGAACAGGGAGGCGGGGCGGGTCCTCATTATATGTGCAAGCAGGGTGTCAGTCGCATCCTCATTCCGGTGACCTCCCAGGACTAGCGCTTCAAGCCAGAGGGGGGTCTGCGTGTCGCTGATGAAGGCGAGATGGCTGCTCTTCGGCGAACCCGTGGCCCCGGTGGCTTGTGCGGGAGCTTCCGGGCACAGTCCGCACGCAAAGAAGACAAGCGCCGCGCCGAGTCTGAGATGTCCAGGCATTTTTCTAATGAACCCATTTCCCTCATTAAAATGCAACAGTCGTGGGGTGCCGCGGCCGACCGTGATATGTTGCTTTTGAGAGCTTATCTGCGTATTTTTTTTGCATAACGGAGCGTAGCGCAGCCCGGTAGCGCACCTGAATGGGGTTCAGGGGGTCCGGGGTTCAAATCCCCGCGCTCCGACAAGATGTGACACAATCCCTCCTTAGCGGTGACCGAATCAGTCACCATTGCCTCTCAATTCCACACACCGAACACATGATGACATCATCTTCTTGTGAACCCGCGTGAGGGGCTTGTGGCAACGCAGACCAAGAAAATCGCGCTTGATACGTTCGCCCTGATCTTCGGCCGGGTGGTGGGCCTGTTCCTTGGAATGATCCGTTTGAACTATCTCGCCACGTATCTGGGCGTCGGTAATTTCGGGATTCTCAATTTCGCGGCGTATTTCACCTCCCTCTTCCAAACGCTGTTCGACCTCGGTCTCTCACAGATTCTTGTGCGGGAGATGTCGCGCACTCCCTCCCGCAGCAACGCGCTCCTCGGGAACGTCGTACTACTTAAAGTGTTGATCGTTACGGTTGCGAGTGCCCTGGTTCTCGCGGCCACCCTCGTCTCCGGGTTTGACCCGACCACGACCTGGGCCATTATCCTCTCCACTGCCGGCATGGCAATCAACGGCATCGCGCAGGCGTTCCAGGGGGCATTTCAGGCGCAGCGGAAAATGGTATTCGTTTCCCTGGTCAGCGTGGCAAACGATGTGCTGCTTTCGATCGCCGTCATTCTCCTGCTTCCTCACATTCCTGAAGTGCGGACCCCCCTCGTCCTGGCCGCCGCCGCTTCTCTCATAATGCTCGGGATTCTCGTCGTGGTGTATCGACGTTCTCTTGGTAGTCCCCGCCTCAGCGCGGATACGGGGCTTTGGAAAACGCTTCTGCGCGACGGCCTGCCCATTGCCCTGGGAGGATTCGGGATCTCGACCTACATGTTCGTAGGCCCCACTATCCTGAACTATACCCGCAGTGGCACGGAAATGGGAATCTACAGCGCCGGCTACAAGCTCATTTCCATTCTGACGTTGATCCCCGTGGCATTCACACAGATTCTCTTCCCGATCTTCTCAGACTTCGGAGCCAACGCACCACACAAACTGCACAAGGCGCTGTACGACGCGCTCCGCGTCATCGGTCAGCTTTCCTTCCCGCTTGCCGTTGGCACCATTCTCCTGGCGCCCGAGATTATCGCCATCCTCTATCCCCCGGCCTTCAGTGATGCCGCACTTGTACTGCAGATACTCATCGTCGGTGCGGCTGTCGGTTATCTTTCCTGGATCCTGCAGTCTTTCCTTCTCTCCCAGAACCACCAGAAGTTCTGCATGTGGAATTCCCTGGCGATTGCCGCACTCGTTCTGGCAGCGAACCTTCTCCTTACCCCGCGCCTGGGCTATCGTGCAATGACGGTCATATCGGCATGCACCGAGCTCCTCATTTTCGCCTCGCTCCAGGTATACACTGCACGTGTTGGTTTCCCTCCGAAACACCTTTTCGTTTTCGCAAAAATTCTCCTTGCCGTCTGCGTCATGGGCGCGGTCATTTTTCTCTTCAAGCCATGGGGACTGTTCCCTAACATTGCCCTGGGGATCGTCGTCTACGTCACCATGTTGTTGGTGTTGAAGGTCTACGGTGACCAGGAGAAGGAAATTCTCTCGAAAGTTCTAAACCGCGTGTTTGCGATCGTGGACTCCAGGACAACCGGGAACCGTGACGACCGGTGATGCTGCTGCAGTTGCTTCTCGCGTACCATATGCCTAGATTTCTTCGTCCGTTTTCCCCCACTTCCGGATTTCGCGCATGCAATCAGAAATGAAATCAACATTGCCCTTCCTGTTTTATTGGCTGAATCGTGTGCCGGGCAATCTTCACAGCGCGCTTGATCTCGGTGCCGGACGCGGGGTCGTCGGTGCCATGCTGCAAACATATCGCGAGCCCGCAAAGCTCGATGCCATTGAAATCCACGAACCCTATGCACAATTCGCCAGCCGTTTCTACACATCCATGACAATCGGGAACGCGGTCGAGAAAATCGCCGCCCTTCCGGCACAGAGTTATGATATTGTCACCTGCTTCGAGATGATCGAACATCTCTCGAAGGACCAGGGGCTCGTATTGTTGAAAGAGATGGAACGTGTCGGGAAATTCGTGTTCGTATCAACTCCCTCCACGTTTTTCCCCCAGCCGGAGTATGACAATAACGTCCACCAGGTCCACCTGAGCCTCTGGACAGCGAGAGATTTCAGGTCTCGCGGGTACTCCGTGAGGGGCTTCGGACGCGCACAGTGGTGGTTCGGGCTCGGCCCGGCCCTCCTTGCACCCGGTTTGTGTGCGAACATCTTCGCCTGGAAGAACAACGCCGCGCGGTAATGCGTACAACCATCGCGCACACGTACCTGCTCGATCTGCAACTCCCCGACGGAGGTATCGATGCCCTTGTCGATACCACTGACAGCCTCTGGTATTGCCTCGCACGGTACTGCCGTGAACACCACCTGCTCCCCCTTCAGATGCTGACCGTTGCTGCCGGAACGGGCATCACCTCGAGGGTGGTGTGCGAGCGGTCCGGCCTCCGCTGGGTCTTCATTCCAAACCGCCCGTGGTGGAAATTGAAGGAGCTTCTCCGGCTCCTCCCGCACGTCGCAATGCTCCAGGTCCATCAGATCAGCTTCGGCAACCTGCTGACCGTCGTCGCCGGAAAGCTCACCGGGGCGAAGGTCATTCTCGCGTTCCTGAATGATTACGGGCTTGATCAATATCGCGTCCCCACCTGGCTCCTGAAATTCGTCGTGCATCGGTTCACAGATCGCGTTCTCACCACGACCGATCTGAATCGCAGACGGCTTGCCGGTGCGTTGCCCGGATCATTCGTGATCTTAAACCACGGTGTTGATACGAGCCTCTTCCATCCGCCGGCCTCGATGGAAACAGACAACGGACGGCTTCACGTACTCTACATCGGAAGAATCACAGCGGACAAAAACGTCGAGGACATTGTTGCGGGAATCGCACGCACAAAGAACAAATCGAGAATTACGGCAGCATTCGTTGGTCACCAGTATGGCACTTCTGATGCCTACGTGAATACATTGCGGCACAGCCTGACCGAAGCCGGCATAACATTTGAATTCCCTGGATACATCTCGCACTCCTGCTTGCCGGACTATCTTGCAGAGAAGGATGTCTTCGTAAACATGAGAAAGCAGGAAGGGTTCGGCAAAGTCTTCATCGAAGCCATGGCGTGCGGCAAGCCGGTCATCGGAAGAACCGGGTCGGCAGGTCCGGAGGAAATTATCCACAATGATGAAAACGGCTATCTGGTGGAAGGCCCCGACGAACTTGCCGCCAGGCTGGACTACCTGGTTGAGAACCCCGCAACGAGATTACGCCTGGGTCAGAATGCACGCAGGGACGTGGAACGGAAGTATTCATTCGAGACGATTTACCGGGAGTTTTGCAGAATCTATGACGATCTGCTCCATCTAAACGCGTGAGATCCATATGGGAGCGGTTGAGCTTTCGCAACGGGAACAGGCTGTCGTACGCTCGCTTCGGCACGGCTTCTTCGATCCTGCCCGGCTCGACAACAATTCGATCCTGTCGGGCATAACAGATTCATTGCCGTACGTCCGCGGATGTTTCCTTGACCTGGGGTGCGGCGCCATGCCGTATGCCGGTCTCGTGCGGGATCGAGTGTCACACTACATCAGCACAGACCTGCGGCCCAACACCGCCACACCTCCGACTGTCGTCTCGGACTCGCTCAGGCTTCCCTTCCGACATAACACTTTTGACACCGTGCTATGCACGCAGGTGCTTGAACACGTGCGCAACCCGTTTTCCACGCTGGCGGAGATAGCCCGCGTGCTCAGGCCCGGGGGTCATGCGATATTGACGCTGCCGGCTGTCTGGCCGTTACACGAAGAGCCAAATGATTTCTTCCGCTACACCAAGTACGGCCTCCGGGAACTTGCGGAGAGTGCTCATCTTCACCCCGTGACGATCGTGGAACGGGGTGGCGGAATCATGGCAATCGCCCAGCTTATCGGCGTGATCCTGGACGACACTTTCAGCGGGCACATTCTGACCAGACTCCCAATGAAGGCCGTGATCGCACCATTCCTTTTTCTGTCCGCGGCGATGGATCGGTTGTTGTTCTATCCGAAGTTCACGTTGGGATACACAATGGTCGTGATGAAACCCGCAGAATGATTTCCGTGAAATACCGGCTGCTCATCGCGGGCTTCCTGGCGCTGGCCACAGGAAGCATAGATTGCCAGAAGCAGACCGGCGTACCGAAACATACGTATGATGCCAGTGTTCCTCATAGCTACGGCTTTCTTGGCTCCATTGTATGGGCAGTCGATGACGGTATTCGCGTCAGACAGGACGACGTCATACACTGGTCACAGAATGACACGGGAAACACCGTCTGGCGCGATGGCCGGGTGACACTGGCCGGAGCGAGGAACGAGGTCGTTGCCTTCCAGCTTATCATCGCCGCTGATACCGCACTCTCCGGGCTTGATGTTCGTCTCGACACATTGACCAATGGGACAAGTGTCATCACGAACACGTCCAATGACCCCCTCCAATACGTGGGGCGGAATATTGAACTGTTCGTAGAACACTACCTGCACATCTCTGCGAGACTGCATACAGGCCGGCCCGGCTCGGACCCGGACACCTCCGCGTTTATGGGGTGGGTTCCCGATGCCCTGGTGCCTATCGAAGCCCCGAGCAAGGTCTGTGATCACGGGCAGGGTGGAGCGCCATTTCGCATTGGCGCTCACAAGACGCAGGGTATCTGGATAGATATCTACATCCCCACGGCTGTTCCTGCAGGCGAGTACTGCGGGCGGCTTGTCATTGCGAAGGACACTGTGGACCGACTCAGCATTCCAGTGTGTCTGACAGTGAACAACTTCACGCTCCCGGACACAACACATCTGCACAATTCCTTTTATGGGAGCTACAGCAACATGGCGGCCCATGTGTTGCCCATGGAGAGATTTGACGGCACGTACTCGGCGAAGTATGTCGGACTCATACACAAATACAAAATGATGATGCACCGGCATCGCCAGAACTTGACCCATGTGATGCGCTACGAGAACTTCGCGGGGGGAAGTGGGAAGACCCGGTTTTACGGCGACTACCTGACCGGTACGGGCTATACGGCCGCGCACGGGTATACGGGCCCCGGCACGGGTGTGGGCGACAATATGTACTTCATCGGGCAGTACGTCATGCCTCACCATCCCGAGAGGATAAGTTTTGCCACAAACACGCAGGAAGGATTTTGGGCTTCAGCGAATCTCTGGGAACAGTGGTTCCTGACGAATGCACCAAACACATGGCGGTTGTTTTACTCATGCGACGAACCCTTGAATTTCAACGCCAGGTATCTCCCGACAACGGTTCAGCAACTGCACTGGCTGCATAATAACCCCGGCGTGGGAAAGAGCCTGAAGGTGCTGGTTACCGCTCATCTTTTCACAAAGCCTTTTCCGGAACCTCCACTGGAGCCGCTGAATATTGATCTGGTGGCCGAAGGGATGGATGCCTGGCTTAATTGCGGTCCCGCCGGCCCTTGGTTCGGGCACAACATCGAGAGCGGCTGGTATGGCCATCACGGCGGAAGTCCGGTGTACACCGCCGAAAAGATAAGAGCCATGCCCGCCCCTGCGGGCGGCAATCGCCTTGTTGGCATCTACAATGGCCAGCGCCCCGACTATGGAGGCATCCCGTTCCTTGACGTACCACCCACGGAAATGCGGGTGAACCCCTGGATTCTCTTCAAATACAACGTCGATATGTACATGTTATGGGAAACGGCGTACTGGGCACAACACAGATTTCCCGGCGATCCGTACCCGGAGGATACTCCGAATCCATGGGGTGACGCGAAAGCACATAGCGCTTCATGGATCTACAGCGGAGAAGAACGGCAGATTCCCGGCAATATCCCCACAACATTTTTCCCCGGGGATAGCCGTAATTATCATGGACCCATTGCCTCGATCCGCATGAAGATGTGGCGGCGTGGCGCGCAGGACTACGAATACCTGCACCTGGCCAGGCAGGTGGATCCGGCTGCCGTTTCGGCAATTGCAGATGCCATAGTTCCGGCGGCCTTCAACGACGCCAGGTTATGGCATCGGTACAACCCCATCGGGGCCGTCCCGAGTGCCGATGCGGTATTCGGTGATGGCGTGGTCAGGACTTCCCCGATCTACAAGGAAGACAACCATTCGTTTGAACTCGCACGAAAACAACTCGCACGTATCCTGGAGGGCCACGAGTAATTCGCGGTAGCCGGTTCACCCCTCATAGTGCGTCTTGAATCCCCTGCGCATCCACCTCCTGGCGAGCAGCAATCCCACCGGTGTCATCATCGCGATGATACCATAGATGAACCACATGGTTCCCGTCTGCATCTCTTCCGGCGGGACATCCGCCGGGCAATAGTTCATGAGAAACCACCCTGAATAGAGGCCGGTGATGACCTTCGTGAGAAACCACGGAAACTGACCGATGCCCATGTAGATGCCGGTCATTTCCTTTGGCGCCACTTCCGCAATCCATTGCAGGAAGCGGGGAGACCAGATCGCTTCACCGACGGTCATAACGATGAGGTACGCGAACAGCGTAACAATGTTGGGACCAAGAGCCAGGAAGAATGTCGGCAAGGCCATGATGAATGTGCCGGTGATCATCATGGTGTACGTGTCCTTCTTCGTGGTCAACGCCGCCACCATGGGAGTCAGCACAAAGATCAGCAGCGGGCTGAAGTTGACAAAGAACTCATAGTTCTCGCTGACGACGCCGGTGAAGGCGCGGTTGCAGTACTGAGGCAATGTCAGCCAGTTGTGCGCAAACAGCGTCTGCACCGGGATGAGAATGAACACGAAGAAGAGAAACCGGTAGTCCTTGATCGGAAAATTCTTCACATAGAACAGCAGCTGCTCTTTCGGTGATTTCTGCTCTTTCTGTTCCGCCCTCCACTCGGACTCTTTACCCACCGCCAGTGTTGCCCGGCGTACGGCGTTGTTGGTGAGAATCAGCGCCACGATGGCAATGCCCACCACCGTAAGAAACGCGTACACCCAGAAGACACCCGTAATGCCGAACGCCTTACGGATTGGCGGCGATATGAGGCCCGGCAGGAACCCGCCCAGGTTCATCAGCGCATAGAGCATCGCAAATCCCATTGCAGCGGTTTTCTCGTTGGTAAAGAATTTCACCGCCGCGTAGCATGCGGGCTGATAGATGCCATACCCTGCAATGACGCCGAGCAGCCCGCCCATGGCGAGCAGGTGGGCGCCTGACCAGAGGCCACGCGTGGCGGAGAGGTCGGGCGCGATGGCGAGCAGCACACGGCCGACGAGCATTAATGCGAGCGACACGAGCAGGGCTTTGCGCGGCCCGACGATGTCGACGGTCGCACCGAAGAACAACATGCCGAGGGTGATGCCGGCCGTCTGAAATGCCACCATGTGACCGGCGCTGATGTCGTTGAGGCCGATGAAATCATTGAAATAGATCGCCAGGAGACCGACCACGCCGAAGTACGTCAGCCCTTCCAGCATGTACGAGAGATTTATCCCCCAGAGCGCCCGGGAGGAGTGGAAGAGGTCGATAAATGGCTGGGTGACCTCGCGGAGTGTCCGCCGGAATACTGTATCCATTGGTTGAGAAGAAGGGGGATCTGTCACCGCATTTCCTTTCACACGTGGCATTGCTGTCAAAACGTGTATATCAGGCAGATTCGGTCGTCACCGGGCGCTATCCGCAGCGATGAGGGGCCGGCATCGATCCCCTCATGCCACAGCACCAGTGACCGCCCGACCGCCGAAGCGAAAATTCCTCCGACTACGACATCGGAAAACCAGTGTTGATCGGTGTATACTCTGGAGAGGGCCGTCAGGCAAGCCAGGCTGTACAAACCGATCGTGGCGAGAGGGTGATCAATCCGTGCCGCCAGGACACTTGAAAGGGAGAATGCTGCTACCGTATGGCCGGACGGGAATGAACTGTAATCATCCTGCAGGGTGAACATGTGAAATGCTCCGTTCCCCGTCCCGACATACGGCCGTGCCCGTCCGACGACGGGTTTGATCACCCTGGCGATAAGCGATGAGACAACGACAGCGGTTCCGGCGAGAAGCGCCGTTTCCCGGAGCCATGAATCATGAACGATCACGCCGGTGCCATACAGACCGGTGGTCAGCCCGACGGCAAACCATCCGTTCCCGTATGCAGCCGCAACGTCCGAGAGCCCGTCGGCCGCATCCGCGTTTCGTTGTATCAGTGTCCGCACATCCGCATCGAGCCATACCGAGCCGGCGGCGATTCCTGCGGCCACACCTGTCCGGGCCCAATCGCCACCTTGCCACCGTCCGGGTGCCGTGATGATGTGCACTGCACCCGCAAATGCCGTCTTCGCGTCTCGGGCAATTACCGATGTGAGCCGCAGGGAATCCGTCTGTGCCCGTCCTGCCGAAATCCCGATCCAGAGCAGCAGGGTGAGTACACCGATGCGTTTCATGAGTTGAAGTATAGCGCATTTGCATTTGAAATGACAGTTCACGCAGTTCGATTTCAATATCGAAATTCCGTATTATCCCCTGACATGATCATGACACCCGACGGACTTGACGGAATTCTCGGTGTCGGCGGGACCTTGTCGCAGCGTCCCGGCTTCTCCTACCGCGAGCAGCAACACACTATGGCCCGGGCCGTCGCACATGCGCTCGACACAACACAGCATCTGATAGTCGAAGCACCGACAGGCGTCGGCAAGACGCTGGCGTACCTCCTTCCGGCTGCACTCCATGCACTGGCCAACAATCGCACCGCGGTCATCTCCACACACACAAAGAATCTGCAGGACCAGCTGTTGCTCAAGGATATTCCGCTTGCGCGATCCCTGCTGGGGATCGATTTCCCCGCGATTGCGTTGAAGGGCAGACGCAATTACATCTGCAGCACCCGTCTTCAGAATGCGCTCTCCGCGGCCGGCGCATTGTTCGTCGATGATGTCGCCGGCGAACTCGAGCGACTGGCGGACTGGGCTCGCACAACCACTGACGGCGAGATCAGCAACTGTCCGTTTGTGCCGCGCCCCGACATCTGGAATGCGGTCTGTTCTGAACCCGGCATTTGCTCTCCGCGCACCTGCGGTACCCGGTGTCACTATCAGCAGATCCGCGAGAAAGCGCGGCATGTGAAGGTCGTGGTGATGAACCACGCACTGTTCTTCAGTTTGCTGCCATTGCGGCAAACGGAGGAGCAGTTTCTGTTCGAGAATGACTTCGCTGTTCTGGACGAGGCCCATCTGATTGAGCAGGCTGCGGGTAATGCGTTCGGCCAGAAGCTCACGCGCCGTGGACTGTTGTCGGCACTCCACCGCTTATATCACCGCGGGGCCCGGAGAGGACTTCTTGTTCCCGCGCCGCGTGGCCTGGTGTCGCTCTTCAAACATGCAGAAGACTCCATTGAAGAGTTTTTCTCACTCTTTGTGGATGCAGTCAAACAGCGGACAACGGGAGGAGTGGAGCGTGAGATCCGTCTGCGCGATCCGCATATCATTGCCGACATTCTCTCCCCGGCACTGCAGGAGCTGCTTGACAAGGTGGAATCACTCGAGGATCGCGCCGATGACGCCACACGAAGACAGGAAATTGCAGGCGTGCGCCAGTCCCTTGAACGCGACCTCGCCGTCCTCGAGGACGTGATGTCACTCGGACATGCGCGTGCTGCATACTGGCTTGAGATCGCCCCAAAGCCGCTCGACAACGTGGCACTCTGCACTGCGCCTTTTGATCTCCACGACATCCTTGGGCCGCGATTGTTCGGAGAGTATGGACCCACGATTCTCACGAGCGCCACGCTCGCTGTGGATGGGTCACTCGACTATGTCAAGTCAAGACTCGGGGCTGAATCCGCCGGCGATCTCATACTGGATTCCCCTTTTGACTTCGACCGGCAGATGCGCGTGTGGGTTACCCGCTCCCTGCCGGAGCCGGATGCCCCCGCATTTCTGCTCCGGCTCCCCGATGCAGTCTTGCAGTGCATCGAAGCGACACACGGAAAGGCGCTCGTACTATTCACCAGCGCCAAGGTCATGCATGCCACAGCACGGGCTGTGGCGGATCGGTTGGATGATCTGGGCATAACACTCCTGGTTCAGAGGGCCGACGCCCAACGGCATGCATTGCTGCAGGAGTTCCGGCGTGACGTCAGTTCTGTCCTGTTCGGGTTGGATAGCTTCTGGATGGGGATAGATGTTCCGGGAGAAGCGCTGGAACATGTTGTCATCACACGACTTCCATTTGCCGTCCCTTCGCATCCTCTGATGGAAACACGGCTCGAGGACCTCCAGCGCCGCGGTTTGAATCCCTTCCTCGCACTTTCGCTCCCCGAGGCGATTCTGAAATTCCGTCAGGGAGCCGGGAGGTTGATCCGCACTGTCACCGACACGGGGATCATCAGCATCCTTGACCCCCGGATCATGACAAAGCCGTATGGCCGGCTGTTCCTCGACGCACTCCCCAGATGCCGGGTGGAAGTGGTTAGCCCGGACGGAAGTACCGAGCCGCTGAACGCTTTTTTTGTTTGAATTATCAGGGGAATATACTATCTTTCCCCCCAAGCATACGTGCACTCCCACAAACGTTCAGGAGGATCAATGGCAAAAGCAATGTCAAAGACGGCGGTCGTTTCTCATTTTGCCGGCAAGTTTGATTTGAAGAAGAAGGTGGTCGCCTCAATATTTGAGGAACTCGCATCCCTCGCTTACAAGGAAGCGAAGAACACCTTCACGCTGCCCGGTATCGGAAAACTTGTACTGGTGAACCGCAAGGAACGCCTCGGCCGCAATCCGAAAACCGGTGAGACCATCACGATTCCGGCCAAGACGGTCGTGAAGTTCCGCGTGGCAAAAGCCTGCAAAGAAGCAGTGCTGCCGGTGAAGAAGATGTAATGTGCTGTCCGTGGCGTTCACTCTGAATGCCGCGTAGTGTGTGTTACCGGTGCAACAAACGATTTTCCGGTGCGTTCTCAGGAGTCCCGTCAACATGACGGGACTTTTTTTTCCCGCCGAGTGCCCGGGCGGTTTCATTGAATGTCTGACCACCCTTTCGTACATTGCATTTATGTTGAATCCCGTCACCAGCGTGCGCAGATTTTTCCGCGGTCTCGGGCCGGTTGAGCAGGCGCAGATAGTGGCTTCCACCGCCGTGGTCGTTACCATGGCAACCATCCTCACCTCAATGGCAGCCACAGGGCAGGCCCCGCGCTTCATGGATTTTATCAGTATCCTCGCCGTGGGCCTTATCGGGTTCACCAGCGTTTACTTCTCCGTCCTGAACTACCGCCGCCTTGACGACCAGCGCCGTCAGCTCATCGCAATCAACAACGTCGCTCACGCCGTCAATCGTAGCGTGCCCCTTGATGAAGTCCTCAGCACGGCGCTCGCCAATATGACGTCAGTGCTGAATACCCGTTGGGGCTGGATCTACCTCCTCGAAGGAGAGACGCTCGTATTACACAGCGCCACGGAACCAGCAGTTGACTTTCTTCCTCATGCATCGTCCCCCGGCGACCCGCACATGCTTTGGCTCGACCAGCCACGCGTTGCCCGGGAACGGTTGCGCGAGCACGGCGGATCCATCCCTCCTCCGCTGAAGCAGCTGGGGATCCAGTCATGGACGTCGATCCCCCTGCGCACCAAGGAGACTATCGCCGGAGTGCTCGTCATCGCGGGAACTCCCTATCGTCTCTTTGCACCCAAGCAGGCGGAGCTCGTTGACGCAATCAGCAGCACGGTCAGCATTGCCATTCACAATGCGTGGCTCTTCGATCGCTTGCGGCAGTCCGAACACCAGTATGCCGACCTCTTTGAAAACGCACCGGACCTGTATCTCAGCGTTGACCGGCACCACGCTATCGTGGGATGCAATCGCTCGGGCGCGGAAATGCTCGGCATCACCGCGCAGACCCTCCTCGGTAAGCCGTTCGAGTGCCTGTTCGACCCCGTGCGCGCAGAGGCCGTCCGCCAGATGGTTGACCGCATGTTCGCCGAAGGCCGTGTGCTGAAGGATGTGGAAGAGCATGTCGTCTCCCCGCGGGGGACGCGTCTTGCCGTGCTGTTGAACTCTTCACTGGTATTCGATGACGCCGGAGTCGTACGCACCGCGCGCATTGTCGCCCGCGACATCACCGCGCGGAAAAAGATGGAAGGTGCGCTGCTGCACGCACAAAAGATTGACAGCATCGGCAATCTCGCGGGGGGAATTGCCCATGATTTCAACAATATCCTCGCGGCGATTATGGGCTCCGCCTCCATCATGCGGCGGCACCTGAGCGACCGCGTCCGGCTGGCAAAGTACGTAGAAATCATCGAGTCCAGCGCGCGCCGCGGGTCTTCCCTGACTCGCCAGCTCCTGACCTTTGCACGGAAGACGGAAACGATAGCCGCCCCTGTGGATATCCATGCGCTTATTCACGAAACACTGGATCTATTCCAGCGCAGCGTGACGAAAGACATCACCGTGCGCACCAACCTTTTTCCCGACCCGATCACCGTAAACGGCGATGACGGTCAGATCCAGCAGGCTCTTCTCAACCTCTTCTTGAATGCGCGCGATGCAATGCCCGAAAAGGGGGTGCTGACAATCGACACGATCCCCGTCCCCGGCAGCGCGCCTCCGGCGGGTGCCCCGGCGAACCTCACCGGGCCGTTTGTCGAAATCCGCATCACCGACACGGGCCGCGGGATTCCGCGCGAGATACAGGATCGCATCTTCGAGCCTTTCTTCACCACCAAGGACAACGGCACGGGACTGGGCCTCTCCGTGGTCTACGGCGTTCTGCAGAATCACGGCGGTTATATCACGCTTGAAAGCAGCGAGGGGAACGGAACCACGTTTTCGCTGTTCCTTCCCCGGCACTCCGCTGCCGCACCCGACGCCGCGCGGAAACGTCCGCACCGCCTGCCGCGAGGAACGGAGAATATCCTCGTCATCGACGACGAACCGCCGGTCTGCGAAATCGCCCAGGACCTTCTCACATCCCTGGGCTACACCGTGTACATCGCCCACAACGGACAGGAAGGCGTGGAGTTTTACCGCACGCGCAGGGCAAGCGTCGATCTCATCCTCCTCGATATCAATATGCCGGTGATGTCCGGAACGGTAGCTTTCGAACATCTGCGCGCCATCAATCCGCACGTCCGCGTGTTGATCGTCACCGGGTACGGCAGAGGCGCCGTCGATACGCCCCGGTTTTCCAGTGAAGTCAATGGCTTCGTACAAAAACCGTTTCAAATCGAGACGCTCGCATTCAAAGTGCGCAAAGTGCTCGACCAGCGCACATTCCAGGAAAAGGCAGCGACGCCATGAACACGGACCCGACCTTCTTTGAGAAGCTGCGTGCCGCACGGGAGGCGGCAGGATTTACTCTCGACGACGTTTCACAAACCACGCTTATCGACCTGAAATACCTTCGGGCCATTGAGGCAGGAGAGGAAGCCCTGTTGCCGGAGGCCTACCTCCGCGCATTCATCCGCGAATACGCGGCGGCCATCGGACTTGACCCCGCAGACGTGATGCATCAACATGATCAGGCATCGCATCCGGCCGAGCCGGCCGCAGTCCCGGTGCAGTCCGTGCCCGACACACCTGCAACAATGCCCACTCCTCCGGCTCCGCATCATGCATGGTGGACTCACCGGGCGACACTGCTCTCCGCAATAAGCGTTGTCACTGTCTGCATCATTGCCGTGATTCTCTACTTCACGCGATCGAGCGGCCCGCCCGCGGTCCATGAAATTCCGTTCGGCACAACGGTTGCCGAGAATCAACGCCGGGCTTTCCCCAACGACACCACAACTGTGGCCGCACAGCCTGCTCCGGCAACGCCGCGCGACAGCCTCCAGCTTTCTGTGGCGACAATCGACAGTGTGTGGATGCAGCTCTCCATCGATGGAACACCTCCCAATGACTATCTCTTCCCTCCCAACGTCAGGCGCAGGTGGAAGGCAAAGGAGAAATTCACTGTTACCCTCGGCAATGCCGGCGGAATGCTTTTCCGTCTGAATACGACGGATCTTGGAACGGTCGGCAAGCCGGGGAGTGTGGTACGGAATCTGGAGCTCAATCGCCGCTCGTTAACGTCCCCACCCGGCCGGAGCACCACACCGTGAAGCCAATTCCCGACAGCGTCCGCGGGCGGGCCGAAGAACTTCGCAAGGAGATCCTGGATCACGATTACCGGTACTACATCCTCGCGGAACCCGCGATCGCTGACGAGAAGTATGATGAACTCATCCGGGAGCTGCAAGATCTCGAAGCCGCCTACCCGGCACTGGTCACTCCGGATTCGCCGACACAGCGCGTCGGAGGCCGGCTGACGAAGGAATTCGGCACGGTCGTGCACGACCCGCCCATGTTGAGCCTGGCAAACTCCTATTCTGAAGAGGAAATTCGGGACTTTGACCGGCGCGTGCGGGAGTTGCTCGGTACGGCAGCCCCGGCCTACGTTGTGGAGCTCAAGATCGATGGGGTGGCGGTCACCCTCCGGTACCGCGATGGAGCATACCGGCAGGGCGCAACCCGCGGGGACGGCCTGCAGGGCGATGACATCACACACAATCTCCGGACAGTCCGTCAACTTCCCCTGCGCCTTCGCACAACCGGGAAAGCCTACCGAAGCCTTGAGGTGCGCGGGGAAGCCTATATGATGCGCACGGACTTTGTAGCGATGAACCGGGCTCGCGAGCAGAACGGCGAAAAGGTGTTCATCAACCCGCGGAACGCAACAGCCGGTACATTGAAGCTGCAGGATCCCCGCACCGTTGCCGTCCGGCCGATACGGTTGTTCACCTATGCGGTCTTTGCGAAAGACGCACACCTGACATCTCACCTGCGGAATCTGGAGCATCTCTCCTCGCTCGGCTTCCCTGTCAACCCCCACTACCGCCGTTGCGGGACTATTGACGAGGTTATCGGCTTCTGGCGGCACTGGGAGGCACACCGTGACGAGCTTCCCTACGAAATCGACGGCATCGTGGTCAAGGTAGATTCGCTTGCGCAACAGGCGGAATTGGGCACGATTGCCAAGAGCCCCCGCTGGGCGATTGCGTTCAAGTTTGCTTCCCGCAAAGCCGAGACCGTTCTCACCGGAATCGCCCTTCAGGTCGGGCGCACGGGCACCGTGACGCCGGTAGCAGAACTCGCGCCGGTGTTCGTCGGAGGCTCAACGGTATCGCGCGCGACACTGCACAACGTGGACTACATTGCACAGCTCGATCTCCGTATCGGCGATACGGTGATCGTGGAGAAGGGCGGCGATGTTATCCCGAAGGTATCCGGTGTGGTTGCGGAAAAGCGGGCGACGGGCGCGCGCCCCTTCGCGATGCCGCGGTCGTGCCCCGTCTGCACTGCGCACATTTACCGGGCTGAGGGCGAGGCAAACTACTATTGTGAAAACGCCGAATGCCCGGCACAGGTGCGCGGGCGCATCGAGCATTTCGCACAGCGCGGCGCCATGGATATTGACGGGCTCGGCGAAGCCGCTGTCGACGTTCTGGTGACGCGCGGGCTTGTGAAGAACGTTGCGGATCTGTATCAACTCGCCGGGCACCGGAGTGCGCTCGCAAATCTGGATCGATGGGGTGACAAGAGCGTTGCCAATTTGCTGGAAGCCATCGAACGGAGCAAGGCGCAACCGTACCACCGGTTGCTCTTTGCCCTCGGCATCCGCCACGTCGGCGCGGGGGTGGCGCGAACTCTTGCAGATAATTTTCCTTCGATGGCGGTGCTGCGTGACGCCGGCGAAGCCACCCTGCAAACGGTGCCTGCCATCGGGCCGGCAATCGCCGAGAGTGTTGTGCATTTCTTCGCGGAGCAGCACAACCGCGAGATCCTCCGCCGTTTGGAAAAGGCCGGGCTGACCATGACCGGAGGCACTGGCCCGACGGCCGGTCCGCTTTCCGGCAGGACTTTTGTTCTGACCGGGACGTTGTCGACGCTTACGCGTGATGAAGCGCGGACGCTGATTGAACGGCACGGCGGCAAGGTGGTTTCCGCTGTGAGCAAGAGCGTACACTTCGTTGTTGCGGGAGAGGAAGCAGGTGCGAAACTACAACATGCGCGGGCGTTGCACATCCCCGTGGTTACTGAAGCCGAACTCAAGAAGATCATAGGGTCCTAACGCATGCTGGAATCTCTTCGTTGTTCCCTTGGTGTCCAGGCGGCACGCTGGCACTTCCGCCGGATGCACAACACCGTTATTTCGTTCACCGACCTGCTGTCGACGGGCACCCACGCCCTCCTGATTCTTCCCCTGACACCGACGGCACAGTCGCCGGCGCCGGTCATCGACCTCGTACGAGCGTACTTCGCCGATGACCAGGTGACCATCGTCGCCGGCGAACACAATGACGGTGCCGCAGCGCTGCTTCCCCGCAGCACCGTGGTGCGCGTGCATCCCGGCTCGACGGGGTGGTTGTTTCTTCCGGCACGCGAGATCAGGCAACGCATTGCCGAGCGCGCATACGACGTCGCCATCGACCTGAACCTTGACTCTCTCCTCCCCTCGGCCTATATTTGTAGGGAAAGCAATGCACGCGTGCGGATAGGATTTGCACGGGACGGTGCGGAGCTCTTCTATAATTTCCAGCTGCAACCCGACGCGGCACGCAGCGGTGCGGTCTACGATCGACTTGCAGCATGCCTGAAGATGTTCTAGGGCCGTTTCGAAAGGGACGCGCATGAAGTTCGATACACAGGGCAACGGAACAGCGGTAACCCTCACCGTCAGAGAGAAGAAACTGGACTCTACCGTCGCGGGAGAACTCAAGGGCGAGTTCCTGATTCTCTGCACTCCCAAAGTGAAGACTCTGACGGTGGATTTGACGCAGGTCGAGTTCTGTGACAGCAGCGGATTGAGCGCGCTATTGATCGCCGAGCGCAAGATGAAGGAACACGGTGGGAAGGTCCGCTTGCTCAACGTGCACAGGAAGGTTTCAAGCCTGCTGAAAATCTCGATGCTCGATCGTGTGTTCGAGATCGAGGACACTCCGCAGAAGAAGAAACGCGGATCGTGATGACCGCTATCTTCTGTATTCCACTTTGATGAGATTGGTCCCGCCGCCGGCAAAGAGCGGTTGACCGGCAATCAACACATACATCTCTCCGCTCTGCAACACTCCTTCCGCTGCAAGGCGATCTTCCACGGCACGCAGTGTACTGTCCGAATCGGCAAACACCTGGTCCACGAGAAGCCCCTGCACACCCCATACGAGATTCAGGCGGCGCAGAGTGGCCGCGGAGTTGGTCACAGCTACAATCGGGGTTCGGGGACGGTGATGGGCGACAATACGCGCCGTCATGCCGCTCTGAGTCACGGTCACGATCGCCGCGGCATGTATCTGCTCCGCTAAGACACACGCCGCCTTTCCGAGCGCCTCATGGTAGTCCGGCACAACGTCCGGAGCGGTGTGCGTCGATTGCCACGCACGTCCCGCCTCGTTCTCTACGTTGTTGATGATGCGGGTCATCATCGCAACGGCTTCCACGGGGTATGCGCCGATGGATGTTTCGCCGCTGAGCATCACCGCATCCGCACCGTCAAGCACCGCGTTCGCGGCGTCACTGGCTTCCGCCCGGGTCGGTATGGGATTGACAATCATTGATTCGAACATCTGTGTTGCGACGATCACGGGCTTGCCGGCGCGGTTGCACTTGGCGATGATGCGTTTCTGATGCAGGGGCACCTCTTCGGGGGAAATTTCTACGCCGAGATCGCCCCTGGCGACCATGATTCCATCCGCTTCGGCAATGATCTCATCGATATTGAGAAGCGCCTGCGGTTTCTCGATCTTCGCGACGACAGGATGGTATGTCCCGGGCCCGGCACATTGCTCAATGGCGCTGCGCAGGGCGCGCACGTCGTCGGCTGACCGCACAAATGACAAAGCCGTGTAGTCCAATTCGTTCTTGATGCCGAAAGCCAGATCCTCCAGGTCCTTCAAAGTGATCGATGGAATGCTCAAGGCGACGCCCGGCAGATTGATCCCTTTTCGTGAACTCAGCTTCCCTCCCACATTCACCTCGCACGTCACATCTTTCTCCGACGTGGTCAGCACCGTCAGGCGCAATTTGCCGTCGTCCAGCAGGATCGTATCTCCCGCGTGCACACTGTGCGGGAGACTCACAAACGATGTCGGCACCCGTTCGGCGGTTCCCGGCCACGGTTCCGTGGTAATAACAACGGTCTTTCCCGCGACGAGTTCCACAGAGCCATCGGCGAGAGCGCCAATGCGGATCTTCGGACCTTGAAGATCTTGCATAATGCACAGAGGCACACCCGCTTCCTGAGCAGTGTTCCGCACGCCGGCAATCAGGCGCGCATGATCGTCGTGGGACCCATGGGAGAAATTCAACCGTGCGACATCCATGCCGGCTTCCGCCATCCTGGACAATAC
>Ga0105106_10001002_pt1 | contig 20079 bp, 15 predicted proteins | sample PPLLaktember2015_5_FD_79109 | JGI IMG/M metagenome (GOLD analysis project Ga0105106, IMG submission 79109) | Freshwater sediment microbial communities from Prairie Pothole Lake near Jamestown, North Dakota, USA - PPLs Lake P8 Core (1) Depth... | ecosystem: Environmental > Aquatic > Freshwater >...
ACGTTCCCCGACTTCGTGAAGGACTTCGCGCCGGTGTCGCTGTGCGCGACCAGCCCGCTCATCCTCGTCGTGAATCCGTCGCTGCCGGTGAAATCGCTGAAAGAGCTGATCGCGCTCGCGCGCGCGCGGCCCGGCGAGCTCAACTACGGCTCGGGCGGGCTCGGCACCACGCCGCACCTTTCAGGCGAGCTGCTCGCGGCGATGGCCAAACTGAAGATCGTGCACGTTCCGTACAAAGGCGAGGCGCCGGCGTTGACCGACGTCCTCGCGGGCCACGTGCCGTTCATGTTCTCGAACGTGACCGCGTCGCTCAGCTTCGTGAAGGCCGGCAAGCTCCGCGCCCTCGCCATGACCGGATTGAAGCCCTCGCCGGCGGTTCCGGGGATGCCCACGATGGCGGAAATGGGCCTGCCTGGCTTCGAAGTAGTGGGATTCTTCGGCGTGCTGGCGCCGGCCGCCACGCCGCGCGATGTCGTCGCACGCCTGAACAGGGAGATCATCAAAGTGCTCGCGCGCCCCGACATCAGGGAGCGTTTCGCCGCGCAGGCGCTCGAGCCCGCGGACACGACACCCGAGCAGTTCGCCGCCTACATCAAAGGCGAAGTCGGGCGCTGGGGGAAGCTGATCAAAGAGGCGGGCATCCGCATGAAGTAATCGCGGCTACTTCAGCCGGTATTGCTCGAGCTTGCCGTCGTCGAGCGTGATGCCGAGCCCCGGTCCCGCGGGCAGCGCAAGAGTGCCCGAGGAAATGTCGAGCCGCGTGGTGGCGACCGTGTCCTTCACTTTGAGCGGACCGACGCACTCAAGACCGGGCACGACGTTGCGCGAGGTGGCGCCGAGCATGATCTCCGCCATCGTGCTGGGATCGAGCCCGAAGCCGTGGCCGAGCACGACCGGTATGCCGGCGGCTTCGGCGGTGGCCAGCATGCGCGCGGACTTGAGTATCCCGCCGGCCTGCTTGATGCCGAACTTCACGAAATCCGCGCAGTCGGCCTTGATGACGCGTATCAGGCTCGCGTGATCGCTGATCGATTCGTCGGCCATCACGGGGATGCCGCCTTCCCGCCGCACGCGCGCGAGACCCGCGAGATCCTCCTTCGGCGCGGGCTGCTCGAAGAGCTGCAGGTCGTATTTCTTCACGAGGCGGCAGAGCTTGAGCGAGGTATCGGCGTCGTACTGCATGTTCGCGTCGATGCGCAGCTTGAATGCGCCGCCGACGGCTTCGCGGACCGCGGCGATGCGATCGTGATCGGCCTCGACGCCGCTCCCGACTTTGATCTTCGCGGACTTGAATCCCGCCTTCTGCCATTGCCGCGCTTCGGCCGCGGCCTCATTGGGCGGAAGCTCGCCGATCCAGCCGTTGAACAACACGCTGTCCAGCACGGCGCCGCCGAGCCAGGTGTGGAGCGCGATGCCCTGCCGGCGGCACGTGAGCTCGATGCACGCCATCTCGACGCCGGCGCCCGCGCCGGGCTGCGTGGGCGTGAGCTTGTCGGTGAGCTCCATGATGGCATTGATGTTGGTCGGGTCCTGCCCGACGATCGCCGGCCCCAGGCGCTCGCGGATCGCGGCCGCCAGCTCGGGGCCGGTGTGGGGCGACTTGGCGACGCTCGACGGATCGATGCTGCTGATGCCGATCGTGCCGTCGGATGCGGTGAGGCGCACGACCACGCATTTGGTCGCGCTCTTGGAAACGCCGGCGCTCGTGAAAGTCCCCACCAGGGGCATCGCCACGCCGAATACTTCGACTCGTTCGATTTTCAGTGTCATTGGAATAGTCCTGGTTGTGAGTTCGCCGGTGTTGCGCTGGGGGCGCGCACCCGATCAACCGATTATGTCATTGCGAGGAACGGTGTGACGAAGCAATCCCGGGAATCCCCGAGATCGCGCTGCGCGCGGCTCGCCGGTGAACGAACAGAGGGAAACCGAGGTTTCCCTCCGTAACCTCCCATCCTACGGTTGGGTGCGCTTACGTTATCCTCGGGGGCTACCCCATGAAGAAAATCTTCTACGGCTGGCGCATCGTCGGCGCCGGCGGCGCGCTGCAGTTCCTGCAAAGCCTGCTGCTCAACCAGGCTTTCGGCGCCTACGTCGCGGTCCTCGTCGAGGAGCGCGGCTGGAGCAAGACCGCCCTCTCCGGGGCAGCCGCGCTCAAATCGACCGAAGTCGCCATCCTCGGCCCGGTGCTGGGCTGGATGATCGACCGCTTCGGCACGCGGGGCATCCTCCGCGCGGGTGTCGTCACCTTCGGCATCGGCTTCATGCTGATGAGCCAGATCGAGACGCTGGCGGGTTTCTACGCGGCATTCGTGGTGATCGCGCTCGGCGCGGCGATGTACAGCAACATGCCGGTCAGCATCGCGATCATCCACTGGTTCGAGAAGAAGCGCGCCCGCGCGCTTTCGATGTGCCAGTTCGGGCAGGCGGTCGGCGGCATTTTCGTCGTGATCGTCGCGTGGTCGATACAGACGTACGGCTGGCGCGCGACCGCCTTCGGCTCGGGTGTGGCCGCAATCCTGGTCGGCTGGCCGCTCGCGAGCGTGATGCGCAGCCGCCCCGAGGACTACGGCGAAACGGTGGACGGCGTGCCGCCCGCGCCGAGAACGACTGAAGGACACGGCGCAACGCCGGTGCGGCGTGCGTTCACGACGCGCGAAGCGCTGCGCACCAGCGCGTTCTGGCTGATCTCGCTCGGCCACGCGTTCGCGCTGCTCGCGGTGGCCGCCGTGAACGTGCACGCGATCACGCACGTGAAGGAAGGCCTCGGCTATTCGCTCGCGCAGGCTTCGCTCGTGTTCACGCTGGTCACCGTCGGACAGTTCCTCGGTGTCGTGCTCGGATGGGGAATCGGCGACCGGTTCGAGAAGAGGCTCGTCGCAGCGGCGTGCATGCTCGGTCACGGAGCCGGCATGCTGATGCTGACTTTTGCGACGGGCCCCGTGATCCTCACCGCGTCGGTGCTGATACACGGCATCGCCTGGGGCCTGCGCGGGCCTTTCATGCAGGCGATCCGCGCCGACTACTTCGGCCGCAGCTCGATCGGCATGATCATCGGCCTGTCGTCGCTCATCACGGTCTTCGGCAACATCGCCGGGCCGATGGTGGCCGGCGCCTTTGCGGACTGGACGGGGGACTACCGGGTGGGCTTTACCATCCTCGCGGTGATGGCGGGCCTGGGATCGTTGTTCTTTCTGTTTGCGAGGCCGCCGAAGTAGTCCTGCTGCGGGGATTCCCGGGATCGCCACGTCGCCCTTGCTGCTCCTCGCGATGACAACAATGGGGCGTTGCGAGAAACTCGGAGAAGGCCGCGCGCTCTTCTAAAGCGCGAGGTTGCCGTTGGCGACCAGCTCGTTCAGCAGGCTTCCGGTCATTGCAACGTTCTGCAGGGTGGCAATCGCGATGAAATCGGTGCCTGCGCCGTCGGCGTTGACCGACACCATCGTGCTCGTGCCCCCCGAGAGCCGCATGAAGTTATTGAGGTTCGAGCCCGCTCCGTAGCCGACCAGGATGTCGTGGATATCGAGCTTGTCGCCGCCCGCGCCGCGGATGAAGTCGACGATGGTATCGCGGCCCTCGCTCGTCGCGTTGAAGTCGAACCTGTCCGAGCCTGCGCCTCCGGTCAGGCGGTCGGCCCCCGCGCCGCCGCGCAGGATGTCGTTGCCGCCATTGCCTTTCAGCTGGTCGTTGCCGGCACCGCCGACGAGAATGTCGTTACCTGCGCCGCCGTTGATCACGTTGGCCAGCGTGTTGCCCGTGCCCGAGAACGCGCCGGTTCCGGTGTAAGTCAGATTCTCGACATTCGCCTGGAGCGTGTAAGCGCCAAGCGTGGTCCTCACGGTATCGGTGCCGCCGTTCACGGCCTCGATCGTGCGGTCGCCGGCGTTGTCCAGGGTGTAGGTATCGTTGCCGGCACCTCCGGTCATGGTATCGACGCCCGCGCCGCCGTTGAGCTGGTCCGCCCCGTCGCCACCGAGCAGCGTATCGTTGCCGGCGCCGCCCGAGAGCTTGTCGTTCCCACCGAGTCCGGAGAGGGTGTCCTCCTCACCGGTTCCGGTGAGCGTGTTCGCGGCACTGTTACCCGTCAGGGTGGAGCCTGCACGGTTCGTGACCGTGACTGCAAGCGCCTGCGAGTCGGTGGCGCCGGCGCCGTCGCGCGCGGATACGATCACGTCGTAGACGTTGTTCGCGCCCTGATCGAGCCGCGTCTCGAAGTCGGGGGCGGCGACGAATCGCAGCGCGCCGCTCTGGGCGTTGATCGAGAACCGGGCGGCATCGGCGCCGCCGGCGATCGAATAGCTGGTCGTCTGCCCGGGGTCCGGGTCCGAGGCTGCGACCGTGGTGACTGCGGTGAGGTTCTCCGCCAGCGAAATCGCCGCAGCAGCACCGCCGCCGTTGGAGCTGATCACCGGCGCGCGATTCACGGCTACGAGCGAGACCGAGACATCGTGCTGGCCGATCGCGCCGATGTCGAGCGTGAGCTTGTCCCCGACGAGGCTCACCACGGTGGCGCCGGTCACGACAGCCTGGCGCCCGGCCGGGTTCGCCAGATCGACGACCATGCGCCCTTCCCCGAGAACCGAGAAGTTGAGATTGGTGCCGTTGCCGGCAACCGAGAGCAGTTCCCCGCGCATGGGCAGACCGATGATGTGCGTAACGTCGTCGGCTGCGGCGCCGAGCTGTATCGTGTAGGTGCCGCCGTTCTTCGGCAGGAACACGCTGTCGTCGTCGTACGCGTACCAACCGGTCACCCGCGCGATTTTCTGGGTGCCCAGGTTGTCGAGATCGAGCGCGAACTTGCCGGCATCCGGCGAGGCGACCGATGCCGTGACGGTGCTGCCGGAGACGTTCCACGTGACTGCCGAATCCTCGAACCGCGAGATACGCTCGGCGAGGTCGTCGAGCGTCACGAACTCGGCGCCCGCGTTATGCATGCGTGCGATGAAATCGGTGAACATCGCGGTGGTGTACGGCGAATCGGCCGGCGGATTGGTGGGCCAGTCCGCGGCGCCGTAGTCGTGCCACGGCCACATGAACACCGGCACCTCGGCATGCTTGCCGAGGCTCGCCACTTCCGCCGCCCATTCGGCCGCGGCCTGGGCCGCGGTCATTCCGCGAAACTCGACCAGGGAAAAGTCGAACTGCAGGTTCGGCGCGAGATAGACCTTGTCGAGCCCGGCCATTGCCGGGTCGAGGTAACCGAAAGCGCCGGGGTAGCCGGCGCCGACCCCCGAAAATCCGCCCGTCAGGTAGTTGTAGTACTGCGTGATTGCAAGCGCCGTCGCGAGACTCTCGGGTGCCCCGGGCACGGCAGCGCCATCGACCGCGAAAGGCTTGCCGAGGATTTGCGACATCTGCTGCTCGATGATCGTTTTCGAGCCCTGGAACTCCGCCTGGATCTGCGCGGCGGTGAGCACGTTGGTGTCGTGGGGGTGCGACACCGAATGCGAGCCGAGCTCGTTGCCCAGGTCGACGAGCTGCTTGTAATACGCGCCGGATACGGACCAGTCGGTGCCCTGGTCTTCGGCGGGATCGTTGCCGATATCCACGTAATACGAGCCGACGAAGTTGTACGCCGTCTTCCACTGCTGCAGGATCGGCAGCAGCGTGTCGTAGATGCCGGCCGCGCCGTTCTCGGGATTGACCTCGAACATCTCCATGGCCTGATCCATGTCGACGCGCGAAGCGACGATGCTCTGCTGCCGGGAGAGCTGGAGCCCGACGCTGACGCCGCTCCCGTTCACCGCGTAGTCGATCGCCTGCCACAGCAGGTTGTCGTCGGCCATCACCGCTTCGGAGGAGAAGTGAACGTTCGCGCCTCCGGCGGTGGTGGTCGACAGGACCGCGTTGTAGGTCTGGCTGCCCACCGTCTGCGTCGCAAGGACGCTGGTGCCCGCCACGCTGACCGGCGCGAACGCGAGCCAGCCCGTGCCGGCGTAACTGTGTATCAGCTCGCCCGCGGCGTAATCCTGCATCATCGGATGCGCGATGTCGCCGGCCTTCAGCGTGACGTCGGCGGGAAAGCCGCCGGTCACGAGCTGCACCCCGAGCAGCGATTTCATGCGCGCATACGAGTCGCCCGGCAAGGCAGCGCCCGCCTGGTCGTTCGTCATGAAATTGCCCGAGGCGATCAGCCCCACGTGGTACTGCTGCACCAGGACCTTCAGCGTGTTCTCGATCGCGCCGAGCTGGCCTGCCTGGACGTGGGAGAAGCCGGGGAACAGCAGCGCATCGTAATTCGCGAGCTTCGCGAGATCGGTGAGATCGCTTTCGGTCAGAACGTCGAAGCCCACGCCGGCCATCGCCGCCTGGTTCTGCGCCGCCATGAAGAGCTGCGAATACGCCGTCTTGCTGAAGAACTGGTTGGCCGTCGTGTCGGAATAGACGATGCCGATCTTCTTGCTGAAGTCGGTGCGCACCGGAAGCGCCGCGGTGTCCAGCACCTCGTATTGCGTCGTCGCGAAGCTCGTCGGAAGAAAGGTCGTGTTGTTGATGTCCCACAGCGTGTTGATCGCGGCCGGCGCGCCGATCGCGCTCGCGGACACCGCAAACTCCACGACGGTCTTGTCGGCCGAGTAGCCGAACGAGACCACCGCGCCGGAGACGAGCGTCTGGCCGTCCGCGCCGGTGTAGAGACGCGGCGTCCCCGTGGCGTCGAAATTGATGTTGTATTCGGCACCGCCCGCGAAACCCCAGATCTTGTAGCCGGTGCCGGCGTTCTGGTCGGTATTGAGCCACGCGGTCGTAGTGGCGCCTATCGCAACGGGCGCTTTGAGCGCGAACACGAACGATCCGCCGGTCGCCGTCGCGTAGATGTCGTAGCCGGAGACACTCAGCGTTTTGTCGATCTGCGCAGCCGTCGTCCAGTCGGCGAGGCTGCCATCGAGCGTGATGGAGCCCACGACCGGCGCCGCGAACTCGACTGCGACGCTCCGGCCGCCGACGGTGATCGTGCCCGCGTCGTTCTCGGTCTTGAGCGCCGCCAACTCGCTCGAACTTAAGTTTTGTCCGAGCACGAAGCTCGCGAAGATGGCGCCTTCGTCGCCCTGCGCATCGGCTGCGTTCACACGCGCATCGATCGCGTGGCCGAGCTCCTCGATCAGAACGAGGGTGAGCGCGGCAGGCGCCGTGTGCGCAGCGGCCGCGAACTGTCGCGATACGTAGATCGTATCGCTCTCGCGGTCGTAGGCTGCGCGTGCGCCGTGCAGCACGTCCTCATCCACGAGCACGAGCCGCGGCCAGCCGTAGCGGTCGAACGCACTGATGGCGGCGGCGACCGCCGCCCCGGAAACACCAAAAGCGGCGGCCGCAGCGGCGTCCAGACCGCCGCCACCCACGAGCTCACGCACCGCGCTCTGGGCGTCGGCGAACAGGGACGACGCGAACCCGCGCTCGGTGTGATTGCCCACTGCTGACTTGAAATTCGCCATGCCGGACCGACTCTCCATTCAGCAACAACACCGCTCTCGTCCAACGCGCGCGCCTGTGGTGCAACCGCCTGATCCCGGCACTGGGCGATGATAGCCACCCTGCGCCCTGCAGTTGATTCATTCATGCCGCGTATGTGCGAAATCTCACGACAGGACGCACAAATGCCGGTGGAAGGGGTCGTCGGTGGAAGGGCTCGTCCCTGATCACGATCTTCCGCAACATCGCCGGCCTATGGTGGCGAGGGTGTTTGCGGACTGGCCGGGGATTTACCGCGTGGGCTTTACGATCCTCGCCATGATGGCGGGCCTGGGAACGCTGTTTTTCGTGTTGCCGGCGTAGCGGGAGACGTTATGCCGCAGACAGCCATCGCGGCCGCCGCGGCCGGACTATCCCAGCGCCTGCCTGAAATCGCCGATCAGGTCGTCCAGGTCCTCGATGCCTATCGAGAGCCGGATCAGCGAGTCGGCGATCCCCATTTCGGCGCGGCGCTCCGGCCCCATCTCCCAGTAAATCGTGTGGGCGACCGGAATCGCAAGCGTGCGGTTATCGCCCAGATGGCTGGATGAAATCACCAGCTTCAGCCGGTTGAGGAAATCGAAGCAGTCGATGCCGTCTGCCAATTCGATACTCATCAGCGCGCCGTAGGCCTTGAAAAGCGCCTTCGCGCGCGCGTGCTGCGGATGATCCTCGAGACCCGGGTAATACACTTTAGTCACTTTGACCTGCCCGGCGAGGAAGCGCGCGAGCGCCATCGAATTGTCGGAGGCCTTCTGCATCCGCAGCGCGAGCGTTTCGGCGCCGGTCGCGATGCGGTGCGCCGGTTCGGCGGCGAGCGTGCCGCCCGCGTCGCGCAGTCCTTTCTTGCGTATCTGCTGTATGCCCCAGAGCGCGGGCTTGGCGTTCGTGTAACTCGCGTAGATGTTCCGAAAACGCGTCCAGTCGAAGAGGCCCGTATCGGTCACCGCGCCGCCCAGCGCATTGCCATGACCGCCGATGCACTTGGTCAGGGAATTGATGACCAGGCCGGCCTGGTGTTGCTTCGGCAGGTAGAGAAAGGGCGAGGTCATTGTGTTGTCCACCACGTAGAGCAGACCCCGCGCGGCGCAAAGCTCGCCGATGCGGGCGAGATCGGCGACCTGGGTGCGTGGATTGGCAATGGTTTCCACGAACACGAGCCGGGTGTCGGGGCGGAGCGCCCGCGCCACGTTCTCCACGTCCGTGGCGTCGACAAAGCTCACCTTGCAGCCCAGCGCGTCCAAGGTGCCGAACAGGCTGTTGGTATTGCCGAACAGGAACGAGCTCGACACGACGTGATCGCCGGCACGCAGCAGTGCGAGAAACGTGGCCGCGATCGCGGCCATGCCGGTACTGAAGCAGACGGTGGCGATACCGTCTTCCATCTTGCTGATTTTCACTTCCAGGGCGGCGGTCGTCGGATTGCCCTGGCGGCCATACGAATACCCCGGCATTTCGCCCTTGAACACTCTCGCCAAGTCGCGCGCGTCGGGATAACCGAACGCCGCAGCGACGTGCATCGGCTTGTGCACGGAGAAATGTTCGATGGGTGATTCCAAATCCGAATGCAGAATCGTCGTGGTAAAGCCGTTCTTCATGCGATCGCCAAGTCAGTGAAACAGCGTCAATATCTTTGCTTCTTCAGCCCCGCGGAGGTTGGGCATCATGAACTGCACTTCACCCGCGAGCAGCGCGGCAAAGGCACGGCGCCGACTCTCGCGACGGGCGCGAAATCCCTGACCGCGTCGTACGGGAACCGCCGTCGAGCGCGCTTCACGCCTTGTCGGGATGATCGGCGCTCATCAGCGCGCGGAAGGTCAATACCGGTATCGATGCGCGATGCAGCACCCGGCTCGCCTCGTTACCCATGATCAGCGACACGAGTCCCTTGCGATGGCGCGCCGTCATTACGATCAGGTCGCAACCGCGCTGATTCGCGGTATCGACGATGGCGTCGTACGGATGCTGGCGCTGCGCGATCACCGTCTCGCAGGACACACCGGCGGCTTCCGCGGACCTTTGGACGAAACCCAGAAAGCGCTCGGCCTGCACCCGCGCCTGCTCGTCCATGTTCTCGTCCACACCGGCCGGCGACTCCATGTCAGCCGAGGCAACCAGCATCCGGTAATCCGGCATGACGTGGATGCCGGTGACTTTGGCGCCGCAGAGTTTCGCCAGTTCGATCCCGCGCAGTATCGCTTTTTCGGAATGCTCAGACCCGTCCGTGGGCATGAGGATGTGCTTGAACATGACTCCTCCTTCGAGCGTTCATGTTTTTAGGCTCCGCTTCGCTACGCTCAACACGAACGGATATAGCTTTTTGAACCCGCTATTTCAGCGGCAACGCCCTCAGCATGCGCACGCGCTCCTCGCCCGCAGCCATCATGAGGGCCCACTCGTTCGCCGCGCTGAAGAACCGCGCGCCCAGCTTCACCACCTGCTCGTAAGGCTTGCCGTCGCCGCCCGAAAGCCCGCCCATGCCCGGGATTTTGCCGTGCTTCCTGCACGCGGCGACCACGCGCCCCAGCGCTGCGATCACTTTGGGATGCGTGTTCTGGCCCGGCACGCCGAAATCGGACGAGAGATCGCTGCTCCCGATGTGCACGATGTCGACGCCGGGAACGGCCGCGATCTCCTCGACGTTTTCCAGCGCCGCGGCGGTCTCGATCATCACGATGAGGAGCGTATTGTCGTTGAGCGCCTCCCGCGTCTGCACGGCGGGAAGGGCCCTGTACGAGAATTGCGGATAGCGGCCGGCGTTGGAGCGGTTGCCGAGCGGCGCGAACTTGCAGTACGAGACGGCTTCGCGCGCCTGCTCGGCGGTGCTGAGATCCGGCACCACGATGCCGAGCGCGCCGCCGTCGAGGAGGCGCAACGCAGTGCCGTACCCGCCTTCGGGGATGCGCACGAGCGGCGTGATGCCGGCCTGCACGGCGGCCGCCGAGATCTGCGCGACCGCGTCTTCGGGAACGGTGCTGTGCTGCAGATCGAAATAGAGCGCGTCGAAGCCGCACGTCTTCGCGGCGAGCGCGATGTCGACCGTGCGCGCGTGCCTGATCATGAGCGAAAGGCCGATCTCGCCCGCGCGCAGCCGCGCGGCGAGCGGATTGACGATCGTTGCGGCCGCGGTGTCCGGTTGCGCCATGCTGCCTCCCGTGTTTCGCTCGTCAGGCCGTTTCGGCAACCGGCAGGGATTCGAAGTCGTAAGCGACGTCTATCGTCGTCACGCGGTGCAGCTCGCGGCGATACTTGCGGTCGTCGAAGCGCGTGCCGCGGTGCATCGTCGCGAGGTTGTCCCAGATGACGAGGTCACCCGTGCGCCATTCGTGGCTGTAGATCGAATCCGGCTGCGTCGCCTGTGCGATCAGGTCCCCGATGAGGAGCCGGCCTTCGGCGAGCGGCCACTCCATGACGCGATTCGCGTGCGAAGCGACGTAAACGGAGCGCCGCTTCGTGCGCGGATTGACACGGACCATCGGATGCACCGCGCCTTTCAACTGGTTCTGCTCTTCCTCCGAGAATGTGAAACCCAGCGTCTGCCGCGAGTAGGCGATCGAATGGTGCGCGGTCAGGCCTTCGAGCAGCGTTCTGGTCTCGTCGTCGAGCGCGTCGTAGGCGGCGCGCATGTCGGCGAACTGGGTGTCCGACCGGACCGGCGGCAGGACGCACGCATGCAGCGTGGAGTAGCGGCCTGGGGGATCCTGGAAGGAGCCGTCGGTGTGCCACAGCCGATTGGCGAGCGAATAGATGCGCCGGCGATCGTCGGCGGGCAGGATCTTCCCGTCCGGACCGAGGTTCGAGATGTCGCCGACCGGAACGTCCCCCAGCCGGTTCTTCGCGATCGCTGCAACGCCGACTTTGGTGTGCAGCCTGCCGTCGAGGCGCTGTGCGAAATCGATCTGGTCCTGCACGGTGAGCGACTGGTCGCGGAATACCAGCACCGCGTGCTCGTCCATGCCGGCGCGGATGCGCTCGAGCGTGTCGCGGTCGCGGACGGTGCGCAGGTCCATCGGGCTCGCCTCGGCGGCGAGGAGCGGGTGCAGCTTGCGAAACGAGATGGGCATTCGAAAGTCTCCTGGCAGAGGGCTCGACTGCGTGCGCGGTACCCCGAACCTAACACAGCGCGAGACCGCGTTCACCGGCAGGATAGTCGGAGCCATCGCCCGACTTGACCCGCTTACGGGGCAAGCTTAGCTTAGGCCCGAGACGATAAGAAAGGGGAAACGGCGCGCTCAAGATCACCATCAACTGACGACCTTACGAAAACCGCGGCGCGATTACGCCGCGACCGCCACGCCTTCCTGTTCGCACGAGTTGGCGACGTCGCTCACCGTGACGCGCGCCATGTCCCTCACCCAGCGCAGATCGTCGTAATCGGTGCCGCGGTGCATGGTGCAGCGGTTGTCCCACATCACGAGCTCGTGCGGCCGCCAGCGGTGGATGTAGACGAACTGGCGCTGCGTCACGTGCGCGATCAGCTCGTCGATGAGAGCGCGGCCTTCCTCGTCCGGCATGCCGAAAATGCGGCCGGCGTGAGAGGCGACATACAGCGATTTGCGGCCGCTCTGCGGAATGGTGCGCACCAGGACTTGCGGCACCGGCGGCAGGCGCTTCATTTCCTCTTCGGTGAATTCGGTGAATCCGTTGCGGCGGCGCGAGTGCACGATCCAGTGCTCGACCACCAGGCCGTGCAGCTTCGCTTTCGTCGCCTCGGGCAGCGCATCGTAGGCCGCGCGCTGGTCCGCGAACTCGGTATGGCCGCCGACCGGCGCAATCGTGTGCGAATAGAGCAGCGAGCACAGTCCGGGCAGGCGCTTGAAAGAGCTGTCGGTGTGCCACAGCTTGTTGCCCGCCTTGTACATGCGCTGGCGGCTGGTCTCGCCCCAGATCTTGCCTTCCGCCGTCAGGTTCGAGATGTCGGCGAACTCGCCGCGGAAGCGGCTCGGAGTCGCTTTCGGGTCGAGCGTGCGCTCGGTTTCGATCGGCCCGAACGCAGCCGAGAAGGCGAGATGCTGCTCCGGCGTGAGATGCTGCTCCGGAAAGATCAGCACCGAATATTTCCAGAACGCCTGTTTGATCGCGTCCACGTCGGCGTCCACGAGCGGCTGCGACAGATCGACGTCGCCGATCTCCGCCGCGAACGTGGGGGTCATGGGACTCACGGTTATGCTCATGGAAGACTCCTCGCGCGGTAGCCTGCGGGTCATTGTAGTGGACGCTTTGGGCCACCGGGACGCGATGCGTCTTGACGATTCACCGCTAGGTCAGTTGACGCGAATGTTCGCGGCCTTCGCCACCTTTCCCCATTGCTCGCGCTCCGAGCGGAGGAAGGCCGCCATTTCCTTGGGCGAGCTCGCGACAGGTTCGGTTCCGCTGATAGCGAGCCGCTCTTCCACCTCCGGTCGCCGGACCGCCTTCGCGACCTCCTTTTGCATCCGATCGATGATCGCACGCGGCGTGCCGCGCGGCGCGAGCAGCCCGTGCCACTGTGTCACCAGGAACCCGGGCATGCCGGCCTCGATCATCGTCGGCACCTGGGGCAGCGACTTCGCACGGTTGGTACCGGCGACGGCGAGCGGCTTCAGATTGCCGTTCTTGATCTGCGCGGATACCGAGCCGCCGCTCAAAAAGCTCATTTGCGTGCGGCCCGAGATCATGTCCGGCAGCGCGGCCCCGACGCCTTTGTAAGGCACATGCACCAGCCTGGTTCCGGTCCTGCCTGCGAAAAGCTCGCCGGCGAGATGGGCGAGCGAAGCCTCGCCGGTCGAGGCGAAGTTGAGCTTGCCCGGGTTCGATTTCGCGTATGCGATCAGCTCCTTCACCGACGCCACCGGCAGCGACTTCGTCACGGTGAGTATGTACGGGCTGGCGGAGATCTGCGTGACCGCGTCGAAATCGCGGAACAGATCGTAGCGCGTCTTGGTGAAGACGTCGTACACAACGAGGCTCGCGCTCATGACCATGAAGGTGTAGCCGTCCGGCGCCGCCTGCGAGATGACGTCGGCGGCGATGCTCCCGCTCGCACCGGGTCGGTTGTCGACGACGAGGGTCTGCCCCACTGCCTGCGAAATCGGGGTCGACACGACTCGTGCGACGAGGTCCAGCCCGCCGCCCGCACCCGAGGCGACGATCATCCTGATCGGCTTGTTCGGCCAGGCGCCCGACTGTGCCGAGGCGTGGGGCACTATCATGACGAACGCTGCGGCAAGCGCTGCGCTTACCCCCGCGCGCGACGCTTTCCCTGCGGCAGATATTCTGTGACTTACTTTGCGTCCCCGGCGGTCGATAGGTTCTAAGCTCTTCACTTCTTCTCCTCTATTTTCGGATTGCGGTTAACGCGAGAGCGAACCGCAGGCTCACTCGCTGCGGATATTGTTCTCGCGTATGACCCTGCCCCAGCGCGAGAGCTCGGCCTTCACGTGCGCGCCGAATGATGACATAGCTTGAGCGCGCACGAATGGCGCCGGGCGGTGTAATCTCGGGCTGCACACGAAAAACGCAGGAGTAACACGATAGTCACACCGAAGAACGGCGAGTCTGCGACGGCGCAGACCGATACGCCTTACGCCGCCGCCCGTCTCGTAGTCACGCTCGCCCTGATGACGATAGGCGCGTGCGGCATGTATATCGTCCCGGTGGTGCTGCCTTCGGTGCAGGCGGAGTTCGGCGTCGCGCGAGCGGATGCGGCTATGCCGTACTCGCTGCTCATGATCGGCTTCGGCGTGGGCGGGCTCGTCATGGGTCGCCTCGCGGACCGCTACGGCGTGACGGTGCCGCTGATGATCGGCGCCGCGGGACTGGGCATAGGCTTTGTCGCGGCGGGAACGTCGGGGAGTCTCGCGACCTTCGTGCTCGCGCACGGCTTTCTGATCGGCCTCCTCGGGAGCTCCGCGCTTTTCGCGCCGCTGATTGCCGACACCTCGCTGTGGTGGGTGCGCCGGCGCGGCATCGCGGTCGCAATCTGCGCGAGCGGCAACTATCTGGGCGGTGCGATCTGGCCCACGATCGTGCAGCACTTCGTCGAGAGCGTCGGATGGAGGCAGACCTATTTCGGCCTCGGGCTCTTCTGTTTCGTCACCATCACGGGGCTGGCTTTGCTGATGCGCCGGCGGCCTCCCGGCGTCGAAGCCGCGGCCACAGGTTCGCTCCCGGGCATCTCATCGAGCCGGCCTTTCGGACTCGCGCCCGCGCAAGCCCAAACGTTGCTCTGCATCGCCGGCGTCGCGTGCTGCGTCGCCATGTCGATGCCGCAGGTGCATATAGTCGCTTACTGCGCCGACCTCGGATACGGCGCGGCGCGCGGCGCGCAGATGCTCTCGGTCATGCTCGCCTTCGGCATCGCGAGCCGGCTCATCTCGGGCGCGATCTGCGACCGCATCGGCGGCCTGCGAACGCTCCTCCTCGGATCGGCGCTGCAAGGCGTCGCGCTGCTGCTCTTTCTGCCCTTCGACTCGCTCGTGTCGCTGTTCGTGATCGCCGCGCTCTTCGGCCTTTTCCAGGGCGGCATCGTGCCGTCTTACGCCATCATCATCCGCGAGCACTTTCCGGCGTCCGAGACCGGCGCGCGCGTCGGTCTGGTGATCATGTGCACGCTGTTCGGGATGGCGCTCGGCGGCTGGATGTCGGGCAAGGTATTCGACGTGACTGGCTCGTATCACGCGGCTTTCGTGAACGGCATCGCCTGGAACGCGCTCAACCTCGCGATCGCGTTCTTCCTGCTGTACCGCACGCACGCCCTCGTGCGGCGCATGGCGTAGCTACGCTTTCGGCTTCACCCACGTCTCCGACCACGCGAGACACGCGCTCGAGGACTGGCGATCGCCGCGCATCTCGAGCCATGGCGAGTCGGGCGCGAAGCGGCCGTTCACTTCGATCTGCGCCGATTTCGCGGGGAAGAACGTGCTGAACACGCCCGCCGGGCGATTGCCCATGCCCGGCGCCATCGTGAGCACGAACGGCTCCATGCAGTCGTACCAGGTCAGCACGACGTGCTCGTTCTCCGAGGTTACCGTTTCCACCGCGACCGAGCGCGGGTCGCCCCGGCGCGAGAACTCGGCGTCGAAGACCGGAAGCGACGTATCGGCGAACGCGGTAAAGAGCATGGTCTCGATCGTGCGCTGCAGCCAGCGCGCGACTGCGATGTTGTCGCTGTAGACCTGCACCGGCTTGTCGACGAGCGGCGACTGCATGAACAGGGCGTGACCCGCGCCCGCAGGACACCACAGCACGCGCCAGTGGCTCACGCGCGTGGTGTGCGTCTTGCCGCCGTCGGCGCTCAGCCGGATGAAGGAGTTTTCACCCGTCATGAGGACGTCGTTGGGGTCGACCGGTTGCTGTGCCATGATGCGCTCCTCCGGTTGAGTATCGGGCCGAACGAGCGCGATTCTCGCACACGTCAAACGCCCCGGCTAAACTGCAAGCCGACCACAGGAGCTCCCGCCATGGCCGTGAAACCCGTTCCGGACAACTACCCTGTCATGACGCCGTACCTGGCGATCAGCGGCGCGGCGGAAGCGATCGAGTTCTACAAGAAGGCGTTCGGCGCCACCGAGCGCATGCGCATGGGCGCCCCCGGCGACACGGTGGGGCACGCCGAGCTCGAGATCGGCGGCGGCCTCATCATGCTCGCCGACGAGTATCCCGACATGGAATTCAGGAGCCCCGCGACGCTCGGCGGCTCGCCCGTCGTCATCCACCTCTACGTCGAGGACGCCGATGCGTTCTGCGAGCGGGCCGTGCGCGCCGGCGCGATACTGATACGGCCCGTCGCCGATCAGTTCTACGGCGATCGCTCGGGGCAGTTGCGCGACCCGTTCGGCCACGTCTGGTCGGTGGCGACGCACAAGGAAGACCTGTCGCCCGAGGAGCTCGCGCAACGCGCCGCGAAACTGCACAAGGCCTGACCCTCTACACCATCGTTTTGACGTTCGGCCCCGCGCCGATGTCCATCTCGGTGAGCGCGATCACTTCCTGCGGCGTGAAGCCCGGCGCCACCGCGTCGACGACGAAGCGGTCCTTGTCCCAGCGCAGGATCGCAAGATCGGTCACGACGTAGCTCACGCACTGCTTGCCGGTGAGGGGATAGGTGCATTGCCTGCGCAGCTTGGGACGCCCTTTGCTGTCGGTGTGCTCCATCACGATGATGAGATCGCCTTTGCCCGAGAGCAGGTCCATCGCGCCGCCGATGCCGCCGCGCCGCGCGTCCGAGACGCTCCAGTTCGCGACGCTTCCGCTCTGATCGACCTCGTAGGCGCCCAGGATCACCGTATCGATCCAGCCGCCGCGCGCCATTTCGAACGACGTGACGCTGTCGAAGAACGAGGCGCCGGGCTGCAGCGCCACGTACTGACCGGCGGCGTTGTATACGTCCGGGTCGATCTCGTGCTCTTCGGTGAGCATCCGGCCGTAGCCGAGCACGCCGTTCTCGGCGTGCAGGATCACGTCGCGTCCCTGGAAGTAGTTCGAAACCATCGTCGGAATGCCGACGCCGAGATTGACGTAAGTGCCGTCTTTCACCAGCGTCGCCGCGTTTTTCGCAATGCCCTGGCGCGTGAGCGCGGGTTTCTCGTTGTAGAGCCTCGGCTTGTCCGAAGGCCTGCGTTCCGGGCGCTTCCAGAGCTTGGCGGCGGGATCCTTGCGCGTCTGCATCACCCGCTGCACGAATATGCCCGGCAGGTCGATCAGCTCGGGCGGGATCACTCCCGGCTCGACGATCTCGTCGACTTCGACGATCGCGCACTTTGCGGCCTTTCCGAAGCTCGGATTGAAATTCTGGTTGCCGCCGCGAAACTGCACGTTGCCCAGGCGGTCGGCGCGATAGCCGCGCAGGAACGCGTAATCGACGTGTATCGCGCTCTCGAGCACGTGCGGCCTGCCGTTGAACTCGCGGATCTCCTTGCCTTCGGCGAGCGCCGTGTCGGCGCCGGTCGGCGAGTAAAACGCCGGTATGCCGGCGCCCCCCGCGCGGCAGCGCTCGACGAGTATGCCCTGCGGCACGAGCTCGACCTCCATTTTGCCCGCGGCGATCTGCTCCTCCGCGGCCGTCGGCGTGCCCGCGCGTATCGAAAACGCCGCGATCAGCTTTTTCACCTGGTTGTTCTCGGCGAGGATCTGTCCGCGCGTCGCACCCGGGTCCCCGAGCGAGTTGCACACGAGCGTCAGGTTCCGGGTCCCTTTCTCGCGCAGGGCGACGAGCAGGTTCGTGGCGAAGCCGTGGTTCACGCTGAAACCCGCGATCGCGATCGTTGCCCCGTCGGAAATGTCCGCAATGGCCTCTTCCGGCGACGAGACTATTTTGTTCATGGCAGCCCCTCCTTCGATGAATTCGGAGTCTAGCGCAACTTGCGCGCGGCTCAACTTTTCCCGCCGCCGGCCGATATGCCCATGGCACTCCGGCCGCCTTGCGCCGCCGGGGGCTTATTTTCGACCGGGTCCCGCAGAGATGCTCCGACGCAAGGCTTCGTCCATTCCCGATGTGCGCATCGTCGCCGAGCAGGTGGCGATGCTCCATCGCATGGCGCCCTACGCGCTCGTGATGTCGGCGGTCGGCTCGACGGTCATCCTGTGGCTGTTTTACTCGGTCGCCGCGCACGGACCGCTGATCGCCTGGTACGTCGCACTCAACGTGGCGTACGCCGCGCGCTACGCGCTGGTGCTCGCTTATCGCCGCGCCGCGCCGCCGCCGGAAGAGGCGCGACGCTGGGGTCATTACTTCGTCGCCCTCACCTTCTGCGCCGGCGCCATCTGGGGCGTTCTCGGCACGCCGCTCCTGGAGGTCGAGTCGTACTCGTACCAGGTCATCTTCTCCGTCATCAACGTAGCGGTGGCGGCGATCGGCATCTTCTCGCTCTATCCGTGGCTGTCGGCCTATGCGGCGCTCGTGCTGCCTTTCATGCTGCCCTCGACGCTGACCGTATTGAGCCGCGGCGAAGGCGAGCACATGGTGCTCGGCGGCATCATGCTCGCATTCGTGCCGATCGCGATGAGCGCCGCCCGCCGCATCGGCCGCAACAACACCGAGTCGATACAGCTGCGGCTCGACATGGCGGCGATGTCGGAGCAGCACGCGAAGGCGAAGCTCGCGGCCGAAGAAGCGAACCGCACCAAGTCCGAGTTCCTCGCCAACATGAGCCACGAGATCCGCACGCCCATGAACGGCGTGCTCGGCATGACCGAGCTCCTGCTCGACAGCAGGCTCACCGACGTGCAGCGCCGCTACGCGCAAAACGTGCACACTTCGGGCCAGGCGCTGCTGCACATCATCAACGACATTCTCGACTTTTCGAAGATCGAGGCGGGCAAGATGGCGCTCGACGTGATCGATTTCGACGTGCGCAGGACCACCGCCGAAGTCGTCGAGCTGATGGGAAGCCGCGCGAGCGCGAAGAATCTGGCTCTCACCTGCCGCGTCGATCAGGACGTGCCCCACGGCGTGCGCGGAGACTCCGGGCGCCTGCGCCAGGTGCTTTTCAACCTCATCGGCAATGCAGTGAAATTCACCGAGCGCGGCGAAGTGGCGATCACGGTCAAGCGCAGCAGCCAGGCGACGTGCGAGGAAAGCTGCGTTCTGCATTTTGCGGTGCGCGACACCGGCATCGGCATCGGCACGGAGGCTCAGGGACGGCTGTTCCAGGCGTTTTCGCAGGCCGACGGGTCGACCTCGCGGCGCTTCGGCGGCACCGGCCTGGGTCTCGTCATTTCCAAGCAACTGATCGAGCTGATGGGCGGTGAAATCGGGATCGAAAGCCGGCCCGGGGAAGGCTCGATGTTCTGGTTCACTGTGAAAGTCGCTCTCAGCGACACGTGCTGCTCGCTGCCGGCCCCGGCCCCCGGCGGCGGCCAGACGCGCGCCGAGGATACGGCTGCGACCCCGGGGGCCGCCGGCCGCTTGCGCCGCGCGCTGCTGGTCGAGGACAACCGCGTCAATCAGGAAGTCGGCAAGGCGATGCTGCGCGCGCTCGGTTTCGACGCCGACATCAGTCCCGACGGCAGGGCCGGCGTCGAGGCGGCGTTCAGCCGGCATTACGACATCGTGCTGATGGACTGCTAGATGCCGGAGTTGGACGGCTACCAGGCGACCGCGGCGATACGCGAGCGCGAAATGGGGATCGCCGCGCAGCTACGCGGCAGCGGATCGGCGCCGCGGCGGATGCCGATCATCGCGCTCACCGCCAATGCGATGAAAGGCGATCGCGAGCGATGTCTCGAAGCCGGGATGGACGATTACCTCGCGAAGCCTTTCCGCAAGGAGCAGCTCGAGCAGATCCTCGCCCGGTGGGTCTCCGGCAGCGATCAGCCCGCGACCGAGCCCGAGCCCGCTGCCGCCTGATTACCTCGCGATCAGCCCCGCGGCACTACCCACCTGCCTGAACGCCGCGATGTCGCGGCAGCGATGACAATCAGCGTGCGGCAGATCGTCATCAGCTCATCCCTCCCGGCTTTTGCCATACCATACGACGAGGGGGCGGCCGATGCGAGCCGCGGCGGGCCCCGGCTTATAATGACGCGCTCGTCTTAGAGCCCCTAACATAATGAAACGCGTGATGCGCTGTCACGATTTTCGCTCAGATCAAGGAGTGCGACGAAGCCAATATCGCGAATATTGGCGAGGAGCACGACGCGGAGATGGGCGAAAAG
>Ga0105106_10001003_pt1 | contig 20079 bp, 11 predicted proteins | sample PPLLaktember2015_5_FD_79109 | JGI IMG/M metagenome (GOLD analysis project Ga0105106, IMG submission 79109) | Freshwater sediment microbial communities from Prairie Pothole Lake near Jamestown, North Dakota, USA - PPLs Lake P8 Core (1) Depth... | ecosystem: Environmental > Aquatic > Freshwater >...
CCGCATGAAATTGAGAAAGCTCATGCCGGTGCACCTGTATCCCCATTTACCCGGAACGGCAATTTCGATACAGCCTATTGCAGAATAGTTGTACGCATCCTCTCTGTCAACGCCGATACCGATAAGTGAAGGGATAACAATTTCATCGTTGTTGAATGCAGGCATACCGAATCCTTTTCCAATCACGTTTACACACTGATTCAGAAACTCAGGATTTATGTTCCTGTGAAACCTGACAGAGAGATTCGGCTGGGTCAGCTTCATTCTTCCAACCGAATCGAGAATAAGAAAGCTCAGATTGTTCACTGCATCTTTCCCGTCAGCAGTCTGACCTCCGATTGTTACATTCTGGTAAAGAGGACCTCCGGCAGAGAATCTTGTATGCGACCATGATCTTATCTTATTCACCGACAACAGCTTCAGCCAGGTATTTTCAAGAAGCTCAAGGGCAAATTCCTCACTGATCCTGCCCGTTGCCAGGTCATCCCTGTAAGACTTCCAAAGGTACTGGTCCATCCGACCGAGCGAAACAGAATGGCCATTGCTTTCGATCTGCAGTACAAGCTGGACAAACCAGGTAAGCTGAAGGGCTTCATAAAATCCCGAAGGCGGATTTTTAGATATGTTTCTGCAGTTTTCGCTTATGCTGAGAAGGTCTGATCTTCTTGTAGTGTCAGTTTCCCTGATCGAAAGCTGAGACGCAAGTTTTTCAAATCTTCCAATAAATGCCTGAAATGATCCAATTCCGATTTTCAGGGCTTTGTAGAAATCCTGTTTCTGAACCAGATTTTTATCAGTATTTCTGAGTGATCTTTGAGCCAGTTCTATTTCATTCAGGTAACCCGCCAGGCCGATTTTCAGGAGCTTTTCATAATTCACTGCAATATGCGCATCTCCCGATGTCAGGTTGCCCTCAGCCCTTATAATTCCTGAGTCATGGATCTCCCTGTTCACAGGAGACATTATTGAGTAACCTTTCTCGATAAGTGTCTTTCCTTCCCACCATTTGCACAGCTCCTTCAGTTCATGCTTCTGTGTTCCGGTGACAAGAAATGCATCTCCGGGACGTTTATCAAATTCATCCAGCTCATTTATTATCCATGAAGTAACATATTCGGGAAAAATGGGAGCGGCTCTCAGGGCCGATGACTGATTACCGACTATAAGCTCTCCCTCATCAATGAAAACCGTCATCTCCTTTAAAGTCTTTTCCAGGGCAAATGCCCTTTTCAGGATCACCGGAGCACCTTCATGCTCCCGATAGACTTCAGTGTATATTTTGGCACGCTCGGTGCAGACCGTCGATTTAACTGAAAGAATCTTCTCTTTCAGCCCTGCGATCCTTTCGGTTATCCCGGTTGTCTGTGCCTCTGTTATCATTTCAGTTCAGGATTTTAACTCTCAGTCCATAACTCTCTGCATATGCGACATATGGCTGCAATTCTGACTTTTCTACATTCCTGTGATCCTTAAAGATATATTCTTTTCCCAGCATCTCATATTTTTCCCTTGCAAGGGAGTGAAATGGAATGAAATTGATCTCATGTGCATTTTTTAGTCCTGAAGCGAAATCGATAATCCCAAATAGTTCAGGTTCCGAGAAATTAAAATGAGGGATAACCGGAATCCTGACAATAAAATCTTTCGTTTTTTTGTCAAGTTCCCTGAAATTATTCATTACGAGCACGGCATTTCCTCCGGTAAACCTGGCAAACTTCTCATTATCGGTATGCTTCAGGTCGGCAAGAAATACATCAACCAGACCGAGGTATTTTTCAATTGTTTCCCATGGTACATGAAGCGATGTTTCAACTGAAACATGTATCCCTCTTTTTTTCAGTTCAAGTACCAATTCTTTCAGATCCGGATCCTGTGAAAATGGTTCGCCGCCTGACAGGGTCACGCCTCCTCCGCTCATTTCGTAAAATGGAATATCCTTCTCAATTTCGCTGATTATCTGACTAACGCTTTTGGGTTCTCCGGCAATATGGAGGGCTTTTGAAGGGCATACATTCCTCAGGGCTTCGAAAGCAGTTATCTTTTCCCTGTCTATTGCCAATATGTTGTTCCGTGAGACAATATGTCCGCCGCCAGCCTTTATACAATCTCCAAACCTATGGCATTGCCTTTCATCAAACATGACTGAAGGGAAAGGATCAATGCTTTCGGGATTGTTGCACCACAAACAGCCGAGGGGGCAGCCTTTAAAGAAGATATTTGTTCTCACTCCGTTCCCGTCGTGTATCGAATATCTTTGTATGTTAAAAACAGTTAGCAATTCGCTGGGATTGGAAGTTTACCGGTTACACACTGACCTTATCAAGTTCCCCCAGGATTGTCTGCCGCTGTGACGAAAGATCGCTGATCAGCGAGGGATCGGACAGCTTTTTCAGACCGAATTGCAGGGTATGAAAACGTTCCCAGAAAATTTCCTGGTAGAAAAGGACGAAGAAACCTGACAGCGGAACGAGCAAGCCTGCAATAAAGCCTGGCCAGCCGGCAAAAACCGAGGCCAGAATAACAACCAGCGGGTAGTAAACAAGGGAAAGCACTGTCATTGAGCTCACAAATACGGAGCTGTAGAACCTCAGGTCCTTGATGTATCTGTCGCAAATGAACTTTGGAATAATATAGGGAATAAAATTGGTGATGAATCCTGCAAGGAATATAGGAAATCCTGCAATCAGGGCAAAATACCTGAGAAATCCCCAGTTGAGTTTCCTTGCCACATTCTCATCCCTGAGCTTGCTCTCTTCAAGCTGATTCACATATTTCCCAACCATTGCCGACAGCGAAGCCAGAGCCTCTCCGGATGTCCTGCCAAGCTTGTTTAATTTCTCGCTCACCGTTTTTTCGGAATGTCTTCTGTCGTCGGTGTCAAACCGCCATTGGAAGAACGGGAGAACCATATCGTGGCGCTTAAACCTGAAAAGCTGCTCGGCAAGCCAGTCATTTTTCGGATCCTCAACGATTATCACCTCTTTCCTCAGGCTGACATCGCATTTCTCATTGAAGGTCAGCAATGCCCTGGCCGGATGCTCCTGGTAAGCGCTCTTTAGCTCCCTGATGCTGAATGAATCGTGAAAATTGATCATGACCTCCTTACGGAAGCTCGATGGGTATGTATAATTAATACCGACAGGGACTATATGAACATCAAGTCCGTACTTTTCTTCAGCTCCGAAAGCCAGCCTTGCCGTACCTTTTCTCAGTTTATGGAGCCGTTTTTCCTGGACGCAGATCCCTTCGGAAAACATAATGAAATTTCCGTTCTTCTTCAGGACATCATAGATGCTGGAGAATGCCTCCAGGTTTTTATGAACATTTTCGAGCCCTTCTTCAAGCCTGTAAACGGGTGATACGTTAAGCTCCCGCAGGCAGAAACGTGCGAATGGCTTTCTGAACATGTCAGCTCTCATTGTAAAATGCAGTGGTTGTGGAAGATAGGAGCCAACAAGGATTCCGTCCATAAATGAGTTCTGATGATTCCCTACAAAAAGAAGAGGCTTGTTAAGAGGAACTTTCTTAAGGTTGGAATAAAAAATTCTTCTGAAGAAAACTCTGAAGATGAAGGGAGGCAAAATGAATTTTAAAAATCTGCTAAACATGAACTAAAAGTTTATCCGTTCAAAAAATCCCCAGTTTTTCTTTCGGGGACGAAATATACACTAAAAAAAAATTTCCCCAATTCTTTGATTATTTAAATTTACAAAAATTGTATCATTTAGAGAGTCAGATAATTGTAACTACGTATTACAAGTAAGTATTTAGACTTATTACTTTCAGGTCAACCCGGATTTGGAGAATACAAGGTTATTATTACTTTTGTGAATTCTAAACCTCCGATACCTTCATTGCATGGATCTATCGAAAACTATTCATGATAAAATGATAAATGAACATATAATGTTCGTTTATCGCGGCGAGATTACCGAAAAGAATTCACTGCCTTTACTGACTCTTCTTGAAAATGAGATGAAAAATGATTCATACGGACTGGCGGGGAGGAAAAGGCTCTTTATGTATGTCCTTGAAAACCTTCAGAATATTGCCAAGCACGGGGAACATAAAAGGCGTGAGGGGATGTCGGTGGTTGCCTATTCCAAAACAGATGACGGTTACACAATAACAACAGGGAATTTAATTGCGGTCGGACAGGTTGCCAACCTCCGGGGCAGGCTTGCCCGGGTAAATACCCTTGAGGCTGAAGAGATTAAGGGCCTTTACAGGCAGATCCTGAATACAGCGGAATTCAGCAATAAGGGCGGGGCAGGGCTCGGATTGATCGAAATGGCTCAAAAAACAGGTAACAAACTTGATTTTGATTTTATTCCCGTAAATAATGACTTCTCATATTTTGTGCTGAGTAAAACAGTCGATTCCAGCGGAATGGGAATACACTCCGCAGAAGGAAACAAACCCTTTGTTCCCGATTCCTTTATGGAGCTTGTGAATCTGATGTCTTCGAACAGGATTCATATTGTCTGGTCAGGCCACATTTCAGCTGATATTGAAGATGAAGTCCTATCCCTTACTGAATCAACCCTGTCGGAAGAGGATATCGAATCCAGTACACGGCGGAGAGTATTCAGCATCATGGTAGAGCTTCTGGAGAATATTTCAAAATATAATCCGGGCAGGGAGCACGGTGAAAAATTTGGAATACCGGTGGCAATGGTCAGAATGGAAGATGAGAAATTCAACCTCTCTACAGGCAATCTTATTCTTAATCAGTCAGTAAATGATCTCCGGGAAAAGCTTGACACTATAAACAGCTATGATTATGCTGAGTTGAAGGACCTGTTTTTAAGCTCATTGAAGGAACAGACCACTGAGTCGGACAGTACGGGCAATATGGGGTTGATAACCGTTTCAAGGAAATCAGGCAGTAAACTGAATTACAGATTCCAGCAGGTCAATGATATGTTTTCCTATTTCATACTTTCGGTCAGTGTAGAAGAGATCCAGGCTGGTTGACCTGCCGGAGCATTATTTCACTGCCGTCCCATTCCGCATAGCTCCCATGTTTTACCCAATCGCCGAGGAAAATGATTTCAGGTCCCTGTTGCAGCTTGTATGAAAGCGCCATATGCCGGTGGCCAAAGATAAAATAGTCAATATTTTCACCGGCCAGGACCGATTTTGCATATCTTATCAGGTCTTCCTTCTCTTCTCCCAGAAAATCGAGGGAAATACCTTTTCCGAGCCTGGAGTTCAGTGACCACCTGTGTCCGATACCAACTCCGATTGAGGGATGCAGTGCCGAATAAAGTGCACGGAGTGGTTTATTCCTGAATATTGAAAGGAGTATTTCGTATCCCCGGTTTGTCGATCCGAGGCCTTCACCGTGAGCAAGGTGAAATTTTCTTCCGTCGCAAACCATCGTATAGGGAGATGTGTGGATAATAAGACCGCATTCATCTGAAAGGTAATTTCTGACCCACATATCATGGTTGCCGGTAAAGAAATGAACAGGGATCCCTGAATCGGTGATTGTTGAAAGTGCTCCAAGGAACCTTGTGAATCCCCTCGGAACAACAAGCTTGTATTCCCACCAGAAATCGAATACGTCGCCAACGAGATAGATCTCCCTGGCATCCGGAGTTATTCTGTTCAGCCAGCTTACAATTTTTTTCTCCCTTTCAAGTGGATCTGAACCTGCCTTTAGTCCGAGGTGAAAATCGGACGCAAAGTATATTTTGCCCTGCTCCTTCAAAACAAGAATTTAATTATCAAATAGTTGGCTGAGTTTAATCTGCAGGTACCGGCCATGAAGGTTAGTCCCTATTATTTCGCCCTCTCTGCTGAACAGGTAGTTGGCAGGCAGTGTCCTGACATTGAAAAGCCGGGCGTTGACAGGATTTGCAGGGTCATCTTCCCTTGTGCTTATCCAGGGTAGTTCGTCGAATTTTACCTCACGCTTCCAGGCCTCCGCATCTTCATCAAGATTGACCTGGTAAATCTCAAATCCCTTCTTGTTGTATTTCTTATAAAATTCAACGAGCTGAAGATTTTCAGCGATACATTCCTTTGACTGGAACGACCAGAAGGTAAGCAGCACAACTTTGCCCCTGAGGGAAGATAATGCAATCCTTTTCCCGTTGATATCCATAAGGTTCGGGTCAAGCTTGATTTCGGGAAACGAACCTGCCATATCTTCAAACTGCCTTGAATACATTCTATTCATCTCGTTTTTCAGATCTGCGGCAAGCGCCTGGACATGCTTTGAGTTTGGATAATAGCGGCCCAGGGTATCTGATATGATCTTCAGGTACTGCAGGTCGCGGGGTTCGTAGAGGACATATGTGTTTTCATCAATTCTCTGGTAAAGAGCCTTTAATGAAGCCATCGACCGGGTATGCGTGATTATGAATTCAATGTTTTTCTTACGGATGTCTTTCAGAAGTTCATTGAACAGAGTCTCAATCGCAGGTCCTTTTTCTTCGAAGCCGGGCTCCTTTGAAGCCGCTTCATAGACTTTTTTAAGGGAATCGAGTTTGATTTTTGCTTCACTAAGCCTCATATCGAGCATTCTCACCTGCTCCGATCCTTCCGAACCGGCTACCGTATAATCCCTGTAGAGTTCCGGACTGCCAAAATCAAGCTTAATTCTTTCACCAGGCTCTGCCAGGAGAGTCATGAAATCAGACTCAGAATATCCGACCTGGTAAAAATCAGGTTCTCCCGCTTTGACTTTAAAACTGAATTTCCCGCTTTTTTTGATTTTTGCAGAGTCGATAAAAACCGGCGTATTCACATTCACCCTGTTAAGGTATATATATTCTTTAGTGCCCTTTTTAACAATCCCGCTTATGGTGAATGTACTTTTGTTCTTACATCCTGTTATGATTATTATTGAGAGCAGCAGTATAAGGGTCCTTTTCATCTTTTAAACAAATTACGGTTTTCCGAAAGTTGATCCGGTTCAGTTAAACAGCTCGGCCAGTTTCCTCTGCAAAGCATCGCCGCGAAGGTTTGTTGCGATCACGCGTCCTTCCCTGTCGAGCAGGTAGTTTGTTGGAATCGATTCTATCTTGTACAGAGGCACCACAACGGAATTCCAATACCTGACATCGCTTACATGAATCCATTTACCAAGCTGATCATCCTCGATCCCCTTGATCCATGCTTCCCTGGTCTTGTCGAGAGAGACCTGGTATATCTGGAATCCCCTGCCGTGATACATTTCATAGGCTTTTACCAGATTCGGATTTTCAATCCTGCATGGCGCACACCATGCGGCCCAGAAATCGAGAAGGACAACCGAACCTTTTGTTGAAGAAAGCTTAATCGTATCCCCTTCCGGATTCGGAAGTGCAATTTCAGGAACTTCCATTGCACCGGAACCGGCAGGAGCCGGGGACTGAGTTTCAACCATCGCGGCAAGCTCCTGAACCTGGCTGTGCAGTGATATAACAGGTTCGTATTCAGGATACTGACTGAATAGTGAAGAGTCCACTTTTCTAAAATAGGAAATATCCTTCATCGGATTCAGGACGTAAACACTCGGGGCAACCTGCTGATATAATGCAACAAGGCTTACCAGCGAAGAAAGATTGTCGTCGATATATTTTTTTGTGTAGGTGTTGATCTCATTCAGATAATCATCGGCAAGGTTATCGAGAGAGTCAATTATACGCGGCAGTTCAGGACTTCCAAGATACCTTTCATGAACCTGGCTGAGACTGCTCAGTTTCGCAATCGTGGTCCTCAGCTTTTTATTGTATTCAGCCATTAATTGCGACCCTTCCGAACCAGAAACAACGATCGGGTAATTCAAAGAATCACTGTGAGATGTCATTTTTATTTTCTCCCCGGGCTTAAGTAGCATTGTCAGGAAGTTATTTTGATTAATTTTGAGCAAATAAAAAGATGGAGATTTTATCGTCCTCTTGAATTCAAAACCACCATCATCGGAAATCATGACGGAATCAACGGAAAGAAGCTCATTAGATTTAAGCTCATCAAGAAAAATATATTCTCCCCTGACCGGATCTTCGAGAATTCCCGAAATTTCCACGGTGTTATTCCGGCATGCAGTGAATGATACTGCAAAAGCCAGCGCAATTATTAATTTTCTGCTCATTAATAAAAAATAGGTTAAAAAATTAAAACAAAATATTGATTTGCAAAGTTACTCTTTTTTTGATCCGACAAAGCGAGGGCATTTTTTTATAATAATTCGACACGGGCTTTTGAATTATAACCTTCTCCGTCATTTTTTTTTTTCGCGCTGCGTTACGATTCTGTTGCTTTGTTCGATAAAAATGAGTATCTTAAGAGACTTTTTGATATCAGATTAAAAAGATAAGTTTATGAGTTACATTAAGTTTGAAAAGGGTCAGGTCGTAAATCTTGAATTCTCACTGATACGGGAGGTAATCAGGACAAACAGGGCCGGATCGTACTCTTCTACAACCATTGTGGGATGCAATACAAGGAAGTACCACGGTTTACTTGTATGTCCCGTTGACAATTTCGGGGGGGAGAGATATGTGCTTCTCTCATCCCTCGATGTGACAGTTTTGAACAATGACAAAAGTTTCAATACCGGTATCAGAAAGTACATGGGTGATTATTTCAGTCCAAAGGGTCACAAGTATATCGAAGAGCTTGAAATGGAGACTATTCCTTCAAGGATTTACAGGGTAGGAGGTGTAAAATTCAAACACGAAAGACTGCTTGTCCATTATGAGGAGCAATATCTGGCACGGTTCACCATACTTGAGGCGTCCGAACCGATGAAACTCCAGATCCGCCCATTCCTTGCATACAGGAACATTCATGAGCTTACCCATTCAAACCTGGCCGCAAATACAAGAGTCGAGTATATTGAAAACGGAGTTAAATCCAGGATGTATGACGGATTCCCATCACTGAAAATGCAGTTTTCCACAAAGGCTGAATTCATTCCTGTTCCCGACTGGTTTCTCGGAGTTGAATATCCGGAAGAACAAAAACGGGGCTATGACTATACGGAAGATCTTTTTACCCCCGGCTTTTTTGAGCTGACTGCAAAGGAAGGCGACGTAATTGTTTTTTCAGCATCTACCAAAGAGGAAAAGCCATCGGGCTTTAAAACAAAATTCACAAAGACAGTTTCAGGCAAGGTTCCAAGGAACAGTTACTTTAACTGCCTGAGGAATGCTGCTCAGCAATTTATAGAGAAACGTCATGGGAAAACCCTGATTATAGCAGGGTACCCCTGGTTTGGTTCATGGGGAAGGGATACTTTCATAGCCCTCCCGGGTCTTGCGATAGCAAGGGATAAGAAGCTTGACTTATACAGGGAAGTTCTTGATACCCAGGTTGGACGAATGAAAGACGGACTGTTCCCGAATATGGGGACTTTCGGTAATCCGGCATTTAATTCCGTTGATGCCCCCCTGTGGTTCTTCTGGTCGGTCCAGCAGTACCTTGAAAACGGAGGCGGAGATGCCTGGGAACGTTATGGAACTGCTTTGAAGTCGGTCCTTGATGCCTATAAAAACGGGACTGCCTTTAATATAAAGATGAGGGAGAACGGTCTCATTTATGCTGATGCGCCGGGTAAATCACTTACATGGATGGATGCTGTCATAAACGGCGTACCTGTTACCCAGAGAAGAGGGTATGCAGTTGAGATCAATGCATTATGGTATAATGCCATCTGCTTTTCACTGGAAATGGCAAAGCAGGCAAAGGACAGGAAATTCGTGAAAGAGTACGAACCACTGCCTGAATTGATAAACACTTCTTTCCATGAAAAATTCTTCATTGATCAGCGTGGTTATCTGGCTGATTATGTTAATGACGAAGAAGGAAAGAACCTTGCAGTACGTCCCAATATGGTAATAGCAGTATCACTTCCTTACTCAATGCTTACAAAGGAAGAAATGCAAAAAATACTGGATGTGGCTGATAGGGAGCTTGTCACTCCGAGAGGACTGCGGACTCTTTCTCCCGGTCATCCACTGTATAAGGGGACCTACAGGGGAACACAGGAAGAGAGGGATAATGCATATCATAATGGCACCGTGTGGCCATGGCTTTACGGTCCATTTTGTGAGGGATGGCTCAGGGTTTACGGTCAACAGGGCGTTCAGAAAGTCAGAAAACTTATTTTCGGCCTTGAAGAAGTAATGAGCGAACATGGTGTAAGCACAATTTCGGAGATCTATGACGGTGATCCACCGCATGCGCCCAACGGAACTATTTCACAGGCATGGAGCGTCGGCGAAGTGTTAAGGATAATTGATCTTCTTGAAAATAAATATTCTAATCTTTAATTCAGGTATAATATGCGTGTGTTAATGTTTGGATGGGAATTTCCGCCGCATATTTCCGGCGGATTGGGCACAGCCAGTTACGGCCTGACAAAAGGAATGTCAACCCTGGAAGATCTGGAAGTAATTTTCGTGGTGCCGAAAGCCTGGGGTGACGAGGAACCCTCCAAGGTGCGGCTCATCGGGGCCAACAAAGTCCCTGTGGCATTTAAGCAGATTTTTTACAAGGGATTCAGGCGCCCCATTGAAAAGATAGAAATCTCATCAAAAATTGTACCTTATACCGAACCTGAAGAGTTCTGGAGCAGGATCAATTCGGATGTCGCGGGATATAACCTTATTGTTCAGACGAATAATAACGGAACAGTCGATTTTTCCGGAAGATATGATTCTTCGCTGATGGATGAGATCTACAAGTATTCGGTTGTTGCTTCGGTAATTGCACAGGAGACCGAATTTGACATAATTCATGCACACGACTGGCTGGCATACCCGGCCGGTATAGCCGCTATGGAAGTATCAGGCAAGCCCCTTGTCATTCATGTACACGCAACCGACTTTGACAGGAGCGGCGGAAATGTGAACCCTGACGTATACCGGATCGAGAAACTTGGTATGGATGCCGCTTCCAAAATTATAACTGTAAGCAACCTTACACGGGAAATAGTGATAAATAAATACCAGATAAATCCTGATAAGGTCGAGACCGTATACAACGCCGTTGAACCTGTGAAAATTACAGAAGATGTCGTTGCTGAAAAGGGATTTGATGAAAAGGTTGTCACCTTTCTCGGCAGGATCACCATGCAGAAAGGCCCTGAATATTTCATTGAAGCTGCAAACAAAGTCCTTAAAGTTATGCCAAACGTCAGGTTCGTAATGGCTGGTTCGGGCGACATGATGGAAAGGATGATGAGACGGGCCGCGGCTCTCAAAATTACGGACAGATTCCATTTCACCGGATTCCTGAAGGGCAGAGATGTATTTACAATGCTGAGTCTCAGCGATGTGTATATAATGCCATCGGTTTCAGAACCTTTCGGGATCTCTCCGCTCGAAGCCATGCAATCAAATGTTCCGGTAATAATCAGCAAACAGTCGGGGGTTTCGGAAATTTTGACTCATGCCGTAAAAACCGACTTTTGGGATATCGATGCAATGGCCGACGCCATTTATGGGATACTAAACTATCCTGCCCTGGCCAAAGTGTTCATAAAGAATGGGAGAGAAGAAGTTGTAAGGCTTAAATGGGATAACTCAGCCCGGCACGTAAGAGACATTTATTACAGAGTGATTTGGCAAAATAAGAACTAAATATGAGCATAACAACGAAAAAAGCAATCTGCTTTTATTTTCAGGTTCACCAGCCTTTCCGGCTAAAGCGATACAGGTTTTTTGACCTTGGGCATGACCACTACTATTATGATGATTTCTCGAATGAGTCGATCATGAGAAAAGTTGCGGAGAAGTGCTACCTTCCTGCAAATGAAATCATTCTCGATCTAATCCAGAAAAACAAGGGAAAGTTCAAGGTTACCTTTTCCCTGACAGGGCTGGTTATTAATCAGTTCCGGCTTTATGCACCCGAGGTCCTGGAATCGTTCAAAAAGCTTGCCGATACGGGCATGGTCGAGTTTCTTGCCGAGACCAGATCACATTCACTCGTATCACTGAAGACCAGGAGCGAGTTTGAAAACCAGGTCAATGATCACAAGGCAATGGTGAAGGAGTTCCTGGGAGTTGAACCCACATCTTTCAGAAATACTGAACTTATCTACTCCGATGAGATTGGTTCCTGGGTGGCTGATATGGGTTTTAAATCGATTCTTACGGAAGGCGCCAAACATGTCCTCGGATGGAAAAGCCCTAACTTTTTGTACTGTAATTCGATTAACCCCAGGCTTAAAGTCCTTCTCAGGAATTTTGTGCTGAGTGATGATATCGCATTCAGGTTTTCTAACAAAAACTGGAGCGAGTGGCCTTTAACTGCAGATAAATATGCCGCATGGCTTAATAAGCTTGCTCCCAAAAGCGAACTTCTCAATATTTTCCTTGATTATGAGACTTTCGGGGAACACAACAATAAGAATACCGGAATTTTTGACTTCCTGACTCATCTGCCGGGAACAATCCTGAAAAAGACGCCATATAAATTTATGACACCGACAGAAGTAGCCGACAATTTGCAACCTGTTTCGGCTATTAGTGTTCCATCACCTATATCGTGGGCTGATGAGGAACGTGATATAACTGCCTGGCATGGGAATGAACTCCAGGCCGCAGCCCTTGATAAGCTGTATGATCTTACCGAAAAGGTTCGCAGGTGCGAGGATATGCAGATAAGAAAAGACTGGGAATACTTGCAGGCAAGTGATCATTTTTACTATATGGCGACAAAATTCTTTTCTGACGGAGCAGTTCATGCATATTTCAATCCCTACGAAACGCCATATGATGCTTTTATGAATTATATGAATGTGCTCAGTGATTTCGAGATCAGGGTCAACAGATTTGTACCTGATAATATTGAACAAAACGAGATATCCAAGCTTAATTCCCTTATACGCGAAAAGGAACTTATTATCGACCAGCAATCAGCCCTAATCAATGACCTCAAAACCAAGCCCGTGCGAAAAAATCTAAAGGCCAGTGCCACTGCCAGAAAGAAAACACAGGCCAACGGGAAGGCAGCAACAAAAAAGAAGCCTGGCCTGACAGCTGCCAAAAAAAAACAGAAGACATAACAATAACCTGATGGTTGTGTTATTTAATGTAAATGAACAGAGATAATTTATCATCAGACTAAACTGAACCAAATTTCCATATAATGAATGTTGAACTAGTTTTTGAGACCAGTTGGGAGGTTTGTAACAAAGTTGGAGGAATACATACTGTAATCTCAACAAAAGCACTGAATCTTGTTAATGAACTTGGAGATAATTACATACTTATAGGACCGGATGTCTGGAGGGAGGAAGTTACAAATCCGGAATTCATTCCCGACGAATCACTTTTTTCAGAATGGAAGACACTGGCAGCAAATGATGGACTGAGGGTAAAGACCGGACGATGGAACATCGCCGGGAAGCCCGTGGTGCTGCTCATCGATTTTACTCCGTACTTTGGTCAGCAGAATGAGATTTTTGCAGGCTTCTGGGAAGCCTACAAGCTTGACAGTATCTCAGGCCAGTGGGATTATGTCGAACCTGCCCTCTTCGGCTTTGCTGCGGGCAAGGTGATTGAAAGCTTTACTTCGTTTTACCGCGAACGGCATGATATTATAGCCCAGTTTCATGAGTGGATGACAGGAACCGGAATCCTGTACCTTGAAAAGTATGCCCCATGGATTGCAACTGTTTTTACAACACATGCAACAGTTCTGGGACGTGCCATTGCGGGAAATAACAGGCCGCTCTACGGGAAGATGAAGGAGTACAACGCGGTCCAGGTTTCACGTGAATTCAATGTAGTGGCAAAGCAGTCGCTCGAAAAAATTTCAGCCTCCGTAGCCGACGCCTTTACGACAGTAAGCGAGATAACCTCAAGGGAATGCTCCTATTTCCTTGGCAAAGACGTCGATATTGTGACTCCCAACGGTTTTGAAGATTCCTTTGTTCCTGCAAAGGAGATCTTTGGGGAGAGGAGGTCGGCAGCCAGGGCAAAACTTAAGCGGGTTGCAGAAGCGGTTCTCGGCTACCAGCTGGCCAATGATACTGTCTTTATTGCAATCAGCGGAAGATATGAGTTCAGGAACAAGGGCGTGGATATATTCATCGATTCGCTGGGAGACCTGAACAAGAAGGATAAGCTGCCGAAGGAATGCGTTGCATTTATCCTGATTCCTGCCTATCATAAAGGCCCGCGGCAGGATCTGATTGATTATCTCGATGATAATGGACCTCTTAACGGCGGTGAAAAATATCTCACCCATCACCTTCACTACCCGTCTTCCGATCCTGTTCTCCAGAGCATCAGCACTAATAGCCTGGATAACAGTACGGAATCACAGGTCAAAATCATTTTTGTACCATCTTACCTTAATGGGAATGATGGCATCTTCAACATGTCGTACTATGATCTTCTGATCGGCTTTGACGTTACTATTTTCCCATCATATTATGAGCCATGGGGCTATACTCCGCTTGAGAGCCTCATGTTTTCAATTCCGTCGGTGACAACTTCACTTTCGGGTTTCGGCCTTTGGGTTCAGAAATATTTTAGGGATCCCGGAAACGGAATGGTGGTGGTTGAAAGGACTGATGACAATGAAGCCAGGGTTGTTGCCGATATCAGGGATTTTATACGGAAATACATAGGTCTATCAACCGAGGAGGTTAATAAAGCCAGGGAAAAAGCCCACGAGATTTCACGTATAGCAATGTGGGACAACCTGGTAAAACACTATTACTCAGCCTATGATATGGCCCTCGGCCTTTCAAGTGAGAGGAGGGAGGAACCCAGGGAATTTGTACAGTTTGAACAGATCCCCGGTATGCAGATCCGGAAGCCTCATCAGATTCCGGTCTGGAAAGATATTTATGTGCAGAGCGATGTGCCCGATAAACTGGCCAGCCTGAAGGAGATGGCAAACAACCTCTGGTGGTCATGGAATACGGAGGCGGAATCGCTTTTCAGGAGGATGGATCCTTCACTATGGGATGATGTGCATCATAACCCTAAGCTTCTGCTTGAGAAGATTGACTATAAAAGGCTTCTTGTTCTGGAAGATGACGAGGATTACATCGCTGATCTTGAAAGATTATACAGGAAATTCAAAGGATATATTGAAAGGCCTGATGACAGTGAAAAACCATCGGTTGCCTATTTTAGCATGGAGTTCGGAATTCACCCCAGTCTTAAGATATATTCCGGGGGTCTGGGCATACTTGCAGGCGATTTCCTGAAGGAAGCCAGCGATTCGAATTTTAAGCTGATCGGAGTCGGACTTCTTTACAGGTACGGCTATTTCAGGCAGAAAATAGGGCCTAAAGGAGAACAACTTACAATTTATGAGGCCGAGGAATTTTCGCGTCTGCCGATAATTCCGGTCAAGGATGCAGCGGGAAAACAGCTTACCGTAAGCATGGTCTGGCCGGGCAGAACAGTAAACATACGCGTTTGGGAAGCAAAAATAGGCAAAGTCTCCCTCTTCCTGCTCGATACTGATTTTGATGACAATTCTCCTGAGGACAGATCAACAACTCATTACCTGTATGGCGGCGATCATGAAAACAGATTAAAACAGGAACTTGTGCTGGGTATCGGAGGCATAAGAGCGCTTACTGAGATGGGACTGATACCCGATCTGTTCCACAGTAATGAGGGGCACTCGGCTTTTATCAGCCTGGAACGGCTCAGAACCATGACGGATGAAAATCATCTGACATTTGATCAGGCTATCGAAGCTATCAGGTCGTCAACACTGTTCACCACACATACACCGGTGCCTGCAGGCCATGATGCCTTTGAGGAGGACCTGTTGAGGAAGTACATTCCTCACTATCATGCTCGTTTATCAATATCGTGGGATGAACTTATGGCGCTTGGGCGTTGTGAGGGAGATCCCGACAAGAAATTTAACATGAGCTTTCTGGCTACGCATATGTCGCAGGAATTGAACGGGGTCAGCAGACTTCACGGAGAAGTGAGCCAAAAATTGTTCAATAAGCTTTGGCCGGGATACCTGAGTGAAGAGCTGTATATCGGTTATGTCACAAACGGGGTCCATCACCCGACCTGGACAGCTCCTGAGTGGAGGGAGGTATACAGGGAGATGACAGGAAGCGACAATTTTGACCAGACCGACCGGAACCAGTGGGAGAAGCTGTATAATCTGGACGATAAGAAGGTCTATAAGATCAAGACAAGTCTTAAAAAGAGCCTGTTCGCGAATATAAGGAAAAGGCTCCAGCTCGAAATGATCGATAAGCATGTCAGCCCGCGGACTTTATTGAATATCAGCACACATCTCAATGAAAAGGCCCTTACGATAGGCTTTGCCAGGCGTTTTGCAACCTATAAACGGGCGTCGCTCCTTTTCAGGGATCTCGACAGACTGGCACGATTGGTCAATGATCCTGAAAAACCTGTTCAGTTTATTTATGCAGGAAAAGCCCATCCGCACGACGGGGGTGGACAGGATCTTATAAGGCGGGTTTATGAAGTGTCGCAGATGCCTCAGTTCGCCGGAAAGGTTGTTTTTCTTGAGAATTATGATATTGAACTGGCCAAAAGCCTCGTCAGAGGAGTCGATATTTGGCTTAACACCCCGACCCGGCCCCTGGAAGCATCGGGGACAAGCGGCGAGAAAGCCGTAATGAACGGAACCATCCACTTCAGTGTGCTTGACGGCTGGTGGGTTGAGGGTTATCGGGCATATGCGGGATGGGCTTTGCCAAAGAGACGAACCTTTGAAAACCAGGATCTTCAGGATGATGTGGATGCAGAAACAATCTACAATATGCTCGAGTTTGAAATAATACCGGCATTCTATTCAGTAAACAGTGAGGGAATAGCGGCCGAGTGGATCAGCCTTGTGAAAAATACAATGGTGAAGATTGCACCCGAATTTACGATGAAAAGGATGCTTGATGATTATTATGAGAAGTATTATTCGAAATTGTGGACCAGGAATAAATATATTATCGCCGATGATTTCCAGAAAGCAAAAGAGATGGCAGCCTGGAAAAAAACGATGCGTGATGAATGGGATAATATCGAAGTCCTGAGCTTTAATTTTGAACAACCAAAGGAAAATGTTTACCGCTCAGGACATGATTACCATGCTGAAATTGCGTTGGATATCAAAAAGATACCAAAAGAACATGTTGGGGTGGAATTTATTTTTACACATCTGAACCGGCAGGGGGAACACGAATTTGTGACCAGTCAGGAATTCAAATTATTAAGCAGCAAAAACGGGAGGTGCCTTTACAGGACCAACATGGTGCCTGAAAAAGCGGGCACATTCTTCTACGGGATAAGGCTCTATCCCAAGCATAAGGATCTGCCTCACCGGCAGGATTTCTATCTGCTGAGGTGGATCGACTAAATATCGGTAGCTTTCCTGACAGCCTCTCTCTTCAGAACGAGCCCTGTCCTTGAAGGTAAATAAAGAAACAGGTAGAAGGGAACATCAATGATGTTCCTTTCTGCTTTTTTAGTCGACATATAAACCTGTGACCTGTCAACCCTGTTATATCCTCCGAATTCCGGATCATCAGTATCGAGCAGAATCCTGAATTTGCCCTTTAAAGGAAAGCCGTAATCAATAAAGGACCTGTTGGCGTTGAAATTAAAGACGAACAGGAAATCGCCCCGGGAAAAAGCCAGGACTTTATCATAATTGTTGTCATATACCTTGTTGACATAAATGTCATCTAGTATCCTGTACTGTTTGTGAAGCCTGATCATGTTATTGTCGAAATTCAGCAGGAAGGAGTATTTCAGATCCTTGTTCCGGGCCAGATGCCATTGCCGGCGTGCATACTTGTAACTCCAGTTGTTGCCTTCCCTTGGAAAGTCGATCCACTCCGGGTGACCGAATTCATTTCCCATAAAGTTGAGGTAGCCCCCTCCGGATGCACCGAATGTGATGAGCCTGATCATCTTGTGCAGGGCGATTCCACGGTCGAGAGCGATGCTGTGATAGGATTTCGACATTCCAGTATACATTTCGGCATCCAGCATTCTGAATATAAGCGTTTTATCACCAACCAACGCCTGATCGTGCGATTCACAGTACGAGATTATCTTTTCTTCAGGACGGTGCTGGGTCAGCTCATGCAGGAGCTGTCCTGTATCCCAGTTTTCATCGGGAGTATCCTTGACAAGCTTAATCCAGATATCGGGAACACCCATGGAGAGCCGGTAGTCGAATCCAAACCCCCCTTTTGATGTTTCGGATGCCAGGCCGGGCATCCCGCTCATCTCTTCCGCTATTGACAGGGCACCGGGTTTGAAAGTGTGTATCATTTTGTTGGCAAGGTAAAGATACACAAGGGCATCCTCATCCTGTCCGCCATCAAAATAATCGGAATAGGATGTATAATTTTTTCCAAGGCCATGATTGTAATATATCATGCTCGTCACTCCGTCGAATCTGAATCCGTCAAACCTGTACTCTTCAAGCCAGTACCTGCAATTCGACAGCAGGAAATGAATAACATTGTCCTTACCGTAATCGAAGCACAAGGAATCCCAGGCAACGTGGTTTCTCCTGTCACCTGTATGGAAATACTGGCCGGGCGTTCCGTCAAACAAGCCAAGCCCTTCATTGACATTCCTGACTGCATGCGAATGGACAATATCCATAATAACCCGTATTCCCGAAGCATGCGCTTTGTCAATCAGTTCTTTAAGATCCTCGGGTGTTCCAAACCTTGAGGATGCTGCAAAGTAATTTGAAACATGATAACCGAACGATCCGTAAAAAGGGTGTTCCTGTATTGCCATCAGCTGTATGGTATTATACCCGCACGATGCGATCAATGGCAAAACGTTTTCGGTGAATTCATGGTAAGTGCCCAGCTTTTCCTCTGCTGTTGCCATGCCGATATGGGCTTCGTAGATCACGGGAGCTGTATCGGGGGTTCTGAAATCCTTCGTTTTCCATTTATATGGTTTCTCCGGGCTCCAGACCTGTGTACTGAATATCTTTGTTTTTTCATCCTGCACCACACGGGTGGCATATGAGGGGATCCGCTCACCCTTGCCTCCCTTCCAATGCATCGCCAGCTTAAAGAGATCTCCATGCTTCATCGCACTACGCGGAAGTTTTATTTCCCAGTCGCCGTAGGCGTTTATTCTGTTTAACCTGTAATCGTTCTTTTCTTCCCATCCGCTGAATGTACCGGTGAGGAAGATATTCTGAGCATTGGGTGCCCATTCCCTGAAGATCCATTCGTCCCCGGTGGAGTGAAGTCCGTAGTAGTAATGCCCCATGGCAAACGCCTCCAGTGTTGAGGAACCGGCAAGCTGGTGTTCCTTAACCTCGCATTTTTTGATCCTGCTTTCAATTGCACCTTTGAAAGGATCAAGCCAGGGATCGGAGTGATAAAATTTAGCAGGATTCATAGCGATGAGTTATTTAGGGATTCTTTCTATAAAAGTACGAAACAAAATCATTATTTTGCCTGCGTTAACCGCTCTTTACTAATTTTACAATCTCAATTGAGGAAAGTATGATCATCCATGTGGGTTATGAAAATCTGGAGCTGAAAAAGCCGGTCGTTACCCTGGGTATCTTTGACGGAGTTCACAGGGGGCACAGGATGCTCCTGGAATCGCTGGTTTCACAGGCGCATACGGCAGGGGGAGAATCAGTTGTTGTTACTTTCGATCCGCATCCGAGAATTGTACTTTCTGATAACCGCAAGGGATTGTTTTTCCTTTCGACAATGGCTGAAAAAACAAAGCTCCTTCAGGAGACTCTGATCGACCACCTTATTATTATCGAATTCAATGAGTTTATCAGAAATATGTCAGCCTGCGAATTCATCAGACTGATACTCGTTGAAAAGATAGGCATAAAACATCTGATAGTAGGATATGACCACCATTTTGGCAGGGGCAGGGAAGGAGATTTCACCACCATCAGCGAATGCGCAGGGAAATACGGTTTCACAGTCCAAAAGGTGAATGAAGTTACTTCACCCGGGGGTGCGATCAGTTCAACCTCGATCCGTGAGGCTCTTCTCAACGGACGGATTGAAGAAGCCAACAACTGGCTGGGACACAGCTATTCCCTGAGCGGAATAGTAGTCGGGGGAAGGAAGATAGGCAAAGCCATCGGATTTCCGACAGCAAATATTAA
>Ga0105106_10001004_pt1 | contig 20071 bp, 15 predicted proteins | sample PPLLaktember2015_5_FD_79109 | JGI IMG/M metagenome (GOLD analysis project Ga0105106, IMG submission 79109) | Freshwater sediment microbial communities from Prairie Pothole Lake near Jamestown, North Dakota, USA - PPLs Lake P8 Core (1) Depth... | ecosystem: Environmental > Aquatic > Freshwater >...
ACAAGATCCGAGCCGTGGAAACAGGAACCTTCGGTCCCCACAGCGATGTGCCCCGCCAGCCGGTCTTGATCACGAGCGCGCAGCGCGGTGAATGACCCATGGCCCGAAGCGCGCGTCGGTCAGCTGGAATTCGACCAGCACCCCTGATGGTCAAGGTGCAAAGCTGAGGCCGGGTGCTTCAGCTGATCATTGTCTTTCCCGCTCGGGCTCGAAGAGTCGAGGCCAATCTTTCACTTGAACTTGCAGCACGAAATTTGAGACTGATCTCTGCAATGGCCCGGGTTGACTGACGCATGAAGGTCGGCTCGGGCCGTTTTGATTCCAATTTCTTGAAGGATTGATTCAGCGGCATGTCCCAAGCGCGGGAATGTCTTCACATTCCTCTCCGCGGTGAAATGCGCCCTGGCTTTCGCTCTCCGTTCATTCTCCGATGACGCGGGTGGGCCTCCTCATCCTTGTGGTCGGGTTGCGGTAAGGCGGAAGGAGGGTTAGGATAGGCTCAAGCTGCCGTGACCACCCGACCTGGAGACCTTCGATGCGCATTGCCATTCTATCCGACATCCACGGAAACTGCGAGGCGCTGCAGGCAGTCCTCGAGGACATAGACGGGTCGGGAGCGGATCGCTTGGTGTCGCTCGGTGACAATGTCGGCTACGGCCCGGACCCTCAGGGTGTGCTGGAGACGCTGGGCGGGCTGAAGGTCCCCTCGGTACTGGGAAACCATGAAATGGGACTGGTGGATGTCTCGTTCCTCTCGTGGTTCAACCCATCAGCACGCAAATCCCTGGCCATCACCAGGAGGCTGCTGACCCGGGAGGGCATGGACATGATCCGGACCTTTGAGCGGAGATTGATTCTCGGCTCTGCCCTGTTTGTTCATGGATGCCCCCCTGATTCGTTCACACGCTACCTTTTCGAGGTCCATGACTCAGAGTGGGCTCGTCTCTTTTCGAGAATCGAGCAGCGGATCTGTTTTGTTGGGCACACGCATGAGCTGGCGATGGTTGAACTGGACGAAGCGGGAGTGAGGCAGCGTCCCCTCAGTTGCGGCATCCACCGCCTGGATGCCAAACACCGCTATGTGATCAATGCGGGGAGTGTGGGGCAGCCCCGGGATGGGGACCGGCGCGCCAAGTATGTCATCTGGGACGAAGCGGAGGGTCTCCTCGATATCCGCTGCCTCGTCTACGATGTGGAGAAGACCGTGAAGAAGATCCTCGATCTCGGATTCCCTCAGATCAACGCCCGTCGGCTCTTGTGACAGGCGGGGCATTGACGACACGATGAGAACCTTCGGCAAATACATCATCCGGGGACTTCTGGGGCGCGGTGGGATGAGCATCGTCTACAAGGCTTTGCTGCCTGTAGTCGGTAAGGTCGTGGCGCTCAAGGCCATGAGCCCCCATCCCACGCTGCTCGAGCTTTTGGGCGAGGAGCCCATCCGCAAACGGTTCACGGCGGAGGCGGCCGTCATGGGATCCATGCGGCATCCTCACGTGGTGGAAATCCTCGATTTCGACTTCGCAAAGGGACGCCCCTTCTTCACGATGGAGTATCACCCGAGGAGTGTGGGAGAGCTTCTGGGAGAGGGGCTCCGGACGGAGGCGGAGTGCCGCATCCTGCCCGTGGACCACGCCATCCGCTATGGACGCGAGCTCCTCATGGGTTTGGGGCGGCTTCACCGGGCGGGCCTGGTCCACCGCGACATCAAACCCCACAACCTTCTCATCGATGACTCGGGACGCCTCAAAATCAGCGACCTCGGCCTATCCAAGCTGAGGGGCGAGATTTCCGAAGGAATGCCGCCCCAGCTTGTCGTAGGCTCTCCCTTCTATGCTGCGCCCGAACAGGTCACAGATGCCGAAGCCGTGGATTTCAGGGCCGATCTCTATTCGGCGGGCGTGGTCATTCATCGCATGATCACGGGTCGGTTTCCCGAAGACCTGTCGGGGAGCCCGAGTCACCTGCACCCCGATGCGGAGCCTGCCTGGGACGCTTTTCTCTCGAGGGCCTTGAGCAGGGAACCGGGTGGACGATTCTCAGGGGCGGAAGAGATGCTCGGTGCTCTGGATGGGCTGGCGGGTGCCTGGAAGGACAAGACGGACCGCTTTTGCGAGCAGTTCCGTATTGGGGATGAACCGCATGAACCGGGATTCCGGGATGGATCGTGGCGTCTGAGGAGCTTCCCCGTCAAGGTTGCGCCGGGGAAGGCCCCCGAGGTTTTCGCCTGTGACAGCCTCTGGAGGCCGTGCCGATTTCCCGATTCCCAACCCTTTGAACAGAAAGCCTCCGGAGCTATCCACGACAAGGTCACCGGCCTCACCTGGCAGAGCAGTGGCTCCACCGATCCCATGACCTGGCATGAGGCGGGGGCCACCGTGAGACGCCTGAACTCGGAATGCTTCGCCGGCATCGAAACATGGCGCCTGCCCACGGTGGACGAGCTCTTTTCGAGCCTCGATCCCCCTCTTCTCAACGCATCCCGTTGTACGGAACCTCGTTTTGATCGAACGAAGACCTGCGTCTGGAGCTGCGACAGACGGTCGTACGTGTCGGCCTGGTATGTCGATGTGGAGTTGGGTTTTGCCGGGTGGGGGGATGTGTCGTCGCGCTTTTTCGTTCGGGCCGCGAGCGGGCCGCGCTGAACGGGAGCCATCAGCGTGGTTTTGTTCCAATCTCCTCGACTTGTATCGGATTGGGTGCCAGAGCCGGGCGAAGCTTGCCCGTGCTGCTCGTGGATGTGGGCCGCAGGGCCAATCCCTTCTGCGGCAGGCTTGGCCGGGCCCGTGCAACCCTGTGCTTCAAAATCCTGGAGGCAGCCCGCGGGGAGAGAAATGCTTCAGAGTCACGTTCATGCCAGAAGGTTTCTGACGTAAGCCTCGTATTTTCGAAAAACTTCCCCGGCCAGATCTCCCAGGGCACTCTCAATCGCTTCCGGGAGGGGGAGGGAAAGTGGCTCCGGGATTCCAAATCGCTCGAACATGATGGGTGGCAGGTAGAGCTTCTGGTCGATGGAGGCCATTTCGTCGGCCGTGAAATTCCCGCCCAGATACTGCTTTCGTTCCAGTTCGCTCGTGTCCATGCTCTTGAGGAAATTGAGAATGGTCAGGAGGTCAAAATTCTTTTGAAACTTGGAAATGTTCGAGTTGACCGCCTTGCACTCCTCCATGAGGTTGGCATGAGCCTTCCGATAATCTCCCATCCAGGTGTGAAAACGCTCGTAGGCCTCCCAGACCAGCTTCTTGAACTTTCCTTTGTCCGTGAAGGCTCGGACCCGGATGAATCGAGCACCCCGGTTGAATTCCCGGTCGGCGAAGGGCATCCAGGGGGAGTCGGGCGGAATCTTCAGGAGGCGCAGCAGCTTCTGGGTCATGTCGGGATGGATCATGAGGTAGACCAGACGACTCAGCCGCACTCCCGTTTTGGACGCCAGCACTTTCAGGTCGTCGGCCTGCTTCTGAATGTCCTCGATCTGGAATCCAACAATGCATCTTTCGGTGAGGTAATTCTCGATGACCTCTTCTTTTACCTGGCGCGTCAGACTGCAGATCAGGTCGTCTTCCATTCACAATCCCTTCGTTTCCGAAGCCGGATTCCGGGGGAGGCGTCACTCCTTCAGGATCAGCAGACTCTGGAGGTCCAGGGTGACCGGTGCATGCTCTGGATGATAGTCGTCGTTGTTCTTGAGGGCTTTGACGTGCACCACCTTGGGTGCCGGCTCAAGGAGCAGAATGGCGTGAAACAGGTGGTCCAGTTCGTGGCAGGGATAGGGAATCCCTCGCTCGTTGACCGTGGGGATGTGATTGTGGGTCCTGGCAGACAGCCACATGGCCACTCCGTACTTCTGTGCGAGCGCGGCCAGAGCTTCCACGAACCTGCCGGGCTCGGCGTCGAAATCAAGGCCGTCCACAATGACCAGGGTCGGGTTGAACCCCGTCTGTTCCCTGAGGTTGGCAAGGCTTTGATCCAGCTTCTCGGGATGGAACGACTTGTTGAGGAAGGCCAGTATGAAACGGTGAGGCTCGATACGGTATTGAAGATCCGTCAGTTCGTCACCGGTCATCCTCGTGAACATGTGCTTGAAAAACTCGTGATACCAGGCCTTGACCTTGTCAGGAGGGTCATCGATGCACACGTGGAGCACCGTAGCCCCCTTGAGAATCTGCTCGAGGGCGATGTGAGTCAGGCATCCCGTTTTCCCCACACCGGTTCGGGCCATGAGTGCTCCGAGTTTTCCCGGGGGGAGCGGAGCGCCGAGGGTGCGCTGGATCATCTCGATCTTTGCGAGATCGTCAGGCGAGACATCATTACCCATATGTTTTTCTCCTTCAAACGGCATCCCGATTGAATTCGCAACAGCAGGACGCTCTCATGAATCAATATACACGAAGTCGGATAACATGAAAAACGTAATGCGTTTCCGAGCGTTACTTCTTGGAGGCCTTCTGCTCTTCCTTCTGCTGCTTGACCACCTCATCGGCAATGCTCCGCGGCACGGGATTGTAACGCGAGAACTCCATGGTGAATTCGGCTTTTCCCTGGGTCGATGACCTGATTACCGTGGAATACCCAAACATCTCGGCAAGAGGAACTTCGGATTCCACAACAGAAAAGGCTCCGTCCTCGGAGGTGCTAACGATGATCCCCCGTCTCTGGTTCAAGGTCCCCAGAACCGCCCCCTGAAACTCCGAAGGCGTTTCCACGGCCACGCGCATGAGGGGCTCGAGCAGGATGGGGTCGGCCTTATCGTAGGCCTCCCGAAACGCCCCGATGGCCGCCTGCTGAAAGGCCATGTCGGAAGAATCCACCGAGTGGGCCGCTCCGTCGTTGATGGTGACCCTGACCCCGACAATGGGAAATCCCGCGAGCGAGCCCTTCTGGAGGCAAGCCCGGAATCCCTTGTCGCAGGATGGGATGAACTCCGTCGGGATCACACCGCCGCTGATCTGGTTGACGAACTCGTACTCACCTTCGGGATTGGGCTCGACAAATCCGGCAACGCGGCCATACTGACCGGATCCACCCGTCTGCTTCTTGTGGGTGTAGTTGAACTCCGCCATTCGCTTGATGGTTTCCCGGTAGGCCACCTTGGGCATGCCGATTTCGACCTCAGCCTGGTATTCGCGTCGCATCCGCTCGACATAGACATCAAGATGCAGTTCGCCCATGCCGCAGACGATCGTCTCGCCGGTCTCCTCATCCAGATAGGTCCTGAATGTCGGGTCTTCGCGGGTGAAGCGCGCCAGGGCTTTGCCCACGTTCATCTCCGCTTTCTTGTCCTTGGGCTTCAGTGCCAGAGAGATGACGGGTGCCGGAACGTGCATGGACGTCATGGCAAAATTGACCTGTCCGTCGGTGAACGTATCACCCGAGGCGCAATCGATGCCGAAAAGTGCCACGATGTCACCGGCTGCGCCCTGTTCGATGTCCTGCATCTCGTTGGCGTGCATCCGGATCAAGCGCCCGACCTTGCTCTTTTTCCCCGAGCGGATGTTGATGATGGTGTCCCCCTTCCTGAGAGTCCCCTGGTAGACCCGGACATAGGTGAGCTGCCCGTAGCGGCTGACTTCCAGTTTGAAAGCGAGCATCACCAGAGGTTTGCCGAGGTCGTTGTCCAAGACCACCGGGGCTTCATCGTGGTCCAGGTCCAGAGCTTCACTCTGGATTTCCAAAGGATTGGGAAGGTATCGGCATACCGAGTCCAGGAGCGGCTGAACCCCCTTGTTCTTGTAGGCGGATCCCATGAGGACGGGGGTGAGCTGGAGGGAAAGGGTGCCGGCCCGGATGGCGTCGTGAATGAGATCCTCGGTGACGGCATCTTCAAGGATGGCCTCAGTCAGGTCATCAGAGAAGAGGGAGATGGCGTCGAGCATCTCCTCGCGTTTCTGCCGGGCCGTCTCGATCATCGCCTCGGGTATGGGACCTTCCTTGATCTCGTCGCCATGGGCTCCCTCAAAGTGAATCGCGCGCATCGTGACGAGGTCCACGACCCCCTCGTGCTCTGATTCGAGCCCAATGGGAATCTGCAGAGCCACCGCATTCTGATTCAATCGCTCTCTCAGTTGACGAATAACCCTGAACGGGTCGGCGCCCGTCCGGTCGCATTTGTTGATGAAGGCGATCCGCGGAACCTTGTACCGCGTCATCTGGCGATCGACGGTCACGGACTGCGACTGGACCCCTCCCACCGAGCAGAGAACAAGGATGGCCCCATCGAGAACCCGGAGCGCCCGTTCCACTTCGATGGTGAAGTCGACATGCCCCGGAGTATCGATGATGTTGATGGCGTGATCGTTCCAATCACAGGTCGTGGCAGCGGACTGGATGGTGATGCCACGCTCCTTTTCAAGCTCCATGAAATCCATCGTCGCACCCACCCCATCCTTGCCCTTGACGTCGTGGATGGCGTGGATTCTTTGAGTGTAGAAAAGAATCCGCTCGGTGAGTGTCGTCTTGCCCGAGTCAATATGAGCACTGATTCCAATGTTTCTGAGCTTCATCTGATGATTGGCAGTCATGTTCCCTCAAAATCTCCTATCTACAGAAAGCAAAAGGGTAGCCTCCGGATGTGGCGGCTGCGGCCGACAAGGTGTGCATCCTCTCAACATTTCATGACGTTTTCGTCTCGAAATTGCAAAGATTCGGTGATGAGTCGTCTTTCCTTACGCGCGAGAAAGCTCTTGGCAAGATCGAAAACGATTCAAAACAGGGAGCGTCAGACCACTTCCCGCTGCCATGGTCTGAAAAAAAACGAAAACGGGCACACCGTGGGGTGCCCGTCACAGAAAACCCTTCTAACAAAAGCTTCAGCCGAAGAAAAGCCTATTCTCGACCCTCAATTGATCTTTTTGCTCGATGTCTTGCTGTTCTTGGCTATGCCGGCGGCCGGCGCGGCTTTAACAGATGAGGTGCGAGCAGGGGAAACTGGCTTGACAGAGGCTTCTTTTGAGGTGGAGGGCTGGGCCGGAGAGACCTTGGCGGCCTTTGCTTTCACATTGGTACTCACAGGAGCCTGCTTCGATTTATCCAGAGCGGGCTTGACGGGTGAAGATTTCGACGGACCGCCAGCTTTGGCCTTCGAGACGCTTGAGGTTTTGGCGGTTGATTCTTCAGGAATGATTCGAGTCACGCTCTTTGTGCCGCCTTTGACAGGTGAATCCTTGCCCTTGCTCGGAGCTGAATCCTTTCTGGATGAAATCGCTGTGGCATCGGTCCGAACATTGGACTTCGATTTCACACTCGCCATGACGGTGCCTGATTTGCCTTTGCCCGCTTTCTTGCCGCCAGTCACCTCACAGGAGCTGGGGCCCGAAGGAATCGTGAGACCCGCCAGGCTGATCTTCTGACCCGGTTTCAATTTGCTCCCGGGCTTCAATCCGTTGGCTTGTGCCAGAACTTTGGCGTCGATGCCGTTGCGTCGCGCGACCTTCTCGATGGTATCCCCACGCCTTGCCTTGTATGTGAAGGTCACGGCATCGGAGGATTTCTTCTGTTGCGGCTGGTGGGCTCGCTCACGAGTGCTCGGGCTTGCATCTGAAGCGTAGGATGCGGAGGGTCGGAGGGCTGCATACTGGTAGGAAGGAGTTTCCGGAACGGAGTCGGGCTGGAGCGACTGTGCCAGGTGAACAGGCTCGAGCTCGAATCCACGCTTGTAAAACACCAGGCATTTTCCGGGACTCAGGATTTCGCCGCCACGAATTTCATTCCACCGACACAGATCGTTCCGGTGGACTCCGAAGCTCTGAGCCAGCGCGTCGAGGCTCTTTTCATTGCCCTTGGCGTAATAATATACCTTCTTAGGCATGTAGGACTGCTGAGCCATTTCAATGGCCGAGCGTTTTTGTTCGTCGAGGTTGCTGACCTGGGCTGCCATGGTGGACCAGGGTGTGTAGAATCGAATGTGCATATGATCGACGTGGTTGCGGACATGCTGGATGACGGCTCCACGGTTGTTGGCAAAAAGACGGTCGAGATAGCCTGGATCAACCCCGCGGCTCCGGGCGTAATCGTACAGGAGATTCTGGATCCTTTGATCCACTAAGAGATACTGGACACGCTGGCTGCAGAGCAGGCTTTCGATGAAGGCCCAGGTTCTGGGTACATCAAGATTCTCTTCGTTCATGGGGGCAAAGGTATTCAGGGTGCGATTGCCCTGGGCATACATCCCCACGTCCACATCGCGCCCATTCTGATGCGATCGATGGCCGCCGATAGAACCGCCGCCGGGCAAGGAAAAATCACCAACATAAATTTCCGGACTCCCGGGGAACTGCTTCTGTACCGTATCTACGGCGTCCAGCATGGCACCGATCACTTCGGGTGTCGTATAGGTCCTGCTTTCCTCCCGCAACTGATACCCACTGAATTGCCTCGGAAAGGGAATGCCGTTCACGAGGCGGCCGTGATAGGGTTGTCCGAAAGAGGCGGTGAGTGCTTGGCTGGGGATTGGTGTGAGGGGGATACTGAGAAGGGTGAGTGAGGTGATTATTACCATTGTTGGGGTCGGCCAACGTAAAATCTGCCTCATGGTTCTCCTCCAATTGTCAGGGAAACGAATGATCCCCCGATGTAAAGCGACCGGGGGCCTCATGGGCTAAGTTTCACTAGCTCAAAAGGAAGCTGGTGTCAAAAGCTTTTTTCCCGGAACGGGTGGAGAACATTTCTAAGACTCTTTACAACCATTTATAAATAAAGAAAAAAGGTTCTAAAGTGGTCCTTCAAATTCCATCAATGCTAGATTCTGCCAAGGTAAACGATGTGTTACATCAAATCGATTCGTGCAGCATGGTGGCAACTTGATGATATGATATTGCATTAAATAAGGATTACAAATAGTTCTTAAACTTATAAGAATTATTATAGGCAAAATTTTTATTTGCGGTGCACTCCAACGCTGTCGAGCTTCGCCGTCCTTGTCCTCAACCTTTGGACTGCGCACCATCCTTGAAGAGCCCGTAAACGTCGTTGCAGAAAATGACGCGGCTTCCGTCACTCGTTGAAACGGGCACGTATTCAACAACAATCGGAACCGGTTCGTTCAGTTTGAGATGCTTGGGGCGTCTCCCCTTGAAAAGGTCCTCAAATTTGCCGGATGCCGGATGCGCATCGTCGGCGAGGAGCGTTTGAGCCAGTCTCTTGGCATCCTCGACGCGGATGCATCCATGGGAGAAATCGCGTCGCGGGCGGGCAAAGAGATGCTTCTTGGGAGTGTCATGAAGGAAAACGGCATAGGCATTGGGAAACTCAAACTTGACCTGCCCCAGGGGGTTGGATGGTCCAGGTTCCTGGAAGACTCGGGGGGCGCCGGAAGAATAGACCGAAGACATTTGAACATAGCCGTGGCGCGAGAAGTAGGACGGGTCCTCCAAAGCGTCTCCCGCAAGCTCTCGATAAATGCGATCCGTGACGTACCATCGCGGGTTGACCACCACCTGCTGAATGGAGCTCGAGAGCGGCGGTGTCTGATTCTCCCCCATCACCCGGCCGTGCAGCTTCACCTTCCTGCCGGACGCCTTGCCCACGATGACGCGGTGGACGTCCTTGACCTGGCCGTCTTTGATGTATTCGAGGCTGAATTGAGGAATGTTGATGCGCACGTATTTCTCGTACTGGCGCGTTTGGCTCTCGCAAAGCGACCTCATGCTCGCTGCGATCATCCTGGCTTTCTGCTCATAGGAAACATTGAGCCAGTCAATGGTGGATTTGCCCACGACGCCGTCCGAACCCAGCATGTGAGACGCCTGGAAAGCCTGCACGGCTCGCTGGGTCTCGGAGTCGTAAGATCCGTTGACTTTTCCCTGATAGAAGCCCTCCTGTTGGAGTCGGGCCTGCAGCTCGCGGACCTGGTTGCCCGATTCGCCGGGGCGGGCGGTCACCGAGCCGAGTTTAAGCTGATGCGGAGGCTCCTGAGCGAGCTTGCGGTATTTCTGGAGGGCCGCCTGAAGGGTTCTGTAGTGAGGGGACCGAGGGGGCAGGCTCAGGAGGTAGTCCTGCATCGACCGCTGACCGTTGAGAGCTTGGAGCTGCTCGTCCTTGGCGAAGGGGTTCATTTCATTGCTGTAGAGCAGGAAGCACTGGGTCAGCTGGATATCCACCAGGCTTGCTGCACCAAAAACATCTCGAATTCTACGGTCGGCCTCTCCGGCGCCGGCCTGAGTCTGGGCAGTCGGTTTGGCGCTGTTCCGCGAGTCCTGCACGGGAAGCACGGGATTGTTCGCCTCTTCCTCATAGGTGAAGGTACCGGCTTCCGGCATCTGCACCGATCGATCGAGGGCGTTGGGCTCCAGAGCCTGCAGGGCGATCCGACACTGATCCAGGCGCTGGATCTGTCCGTTCAGTTTATCCAGCTTAAAGCTCCTGGGGTCGAGAGCGTGCTCCTCAGAGAGTTTCAGCCTGGCGATGAGGTGCGAGGCGCGCTCGTTGAGCTCGAAGCGACCGTTGATGAAAAACGGTTTCCAGTCGTTTTGCTGATAGGCGTCAAGAATCGGTTGCCTGGCAACATCCGTCAGCCATTCCGAAGGCATCGCTTCCCAGATGAACGCACGCCACAAGGGAGAGCTGGCCTCCGTGGGACTCATAGGGCGGTCGCTCACCACGATGTCGGGCCTCGCCTGGGGCGTCTCTTTGACCACCGCCAATGATTGTGCGTTGCTGTTTGCGCAAGAGACGAACAGGATAGCCAGAGCCAATACCCACCATGAGCAATCCGCTGCAGCTCGAGTCTCGACGGCAGATGCGCGCTGCGACACTTCCATAGCAACTCTTTCCTCAATCATCCTGCTTCACACCTCTGTTGATGGCTTCATATAAACAGATCTGCTCGCGAACACTCAACTTCCGAGCCGAAGATCCCCGGCAGCCGTCTTTGCCCCCTCGGCAGGCCTGGCATCTGGATTCGGAACAGCCCTGACAAAAATGACAATCCGAGCACTTGTGCTTTTTGGGGACCCCTGACTGACTGCAGGCCGGGTCGAAAACCATCCTGAAACCGGCCACCGGCCGAAAGCGATCAGGATATCGAGTATCTTGAGATTCCATGTGACACCCCTCCCCGCGCCAATCATTCCAAGGAGGCTTTGTATTCATCCCATCAAAAAATTCGCTTGTGAAGGCATTGCTCGATGCCAGCATTATTCGGACCAACCTTCAAAGGACTGAGCCTTCTTTCGATCGGTAAATGCAAAATTCATAACCAGACCGCTGTCAATTCGCCACAAAGCAAGGTAATCTTGATGAACCTACCCGCAGATCTTTTGCGGGGCGCACTGCACGCAGGCCTCCTGCCTCCTTCGGCGGGAATGCAATCGGCCATTCGTGCCCGCACTGTTGAACCATGTATGGGCGAAGGGGCTCTCAGCCTCCTCAACCTGACCGTGATCACTGGTTATTCTTCTAAGATACATTAGCCCATGGCAGGGTGAGGCGCAAGGGGACTTTTGAGAAATCCTCGCCGATTATTGAGAGAAAGACCGTGTCGGGAGGCTTATGGGCCATCGCTTTCGCCAACGAAGGTGGCCAGGCATTGGGGAGGATCAGACTGGAGTCCCACGATACTTATATGAGGTTTGCGCTCGAAGAGGCGGTCCGAGCGGCTGAGCGGCTGGAGGTTCCTGTGGGGGCAGTCCTTGTGGGCAGTGACGGCGATCTGATTGCACGGGCGCACAACGCTCCCATCAGCCAGTGCGACCCGACGGCCCACGCGGAGATTCTTGTCCTGAGAAAGGGTGCACTTCGATTGGGCAATTACCGGCTGCCTGGCACCATTCTTTACGCCACTCTCGAACCGTGTGCCATGTGCGTGGGGGCGATGCTCCACGCTCGGGTCCAACTGCTCGTCTTCGGAGCGTACGATCCTAAATCGGGTGCCGCGGGCAGCGTTGTGGACTTGACAAAGGTGCCGTCTTTCAATCATTATATACAGGTTGTCGGCGGCGTGGAGGAGCAGGCATGCGCTCGATTGCTCGAGGATTTCTTCCGGTCACGGCGAAAGACAGTCTGATCACGATAATGGGGAGAGGTACCGAAGTGGCCGTAACGGGGTCGACTCGAAATCGACTTGTCCTGTGAAGAGCAGGGCACGTGGGTTCGAATCCCACCCTCTCCGCCAAAGAATTGAAGGCTTGTGGGGATAGAAGTAAGGGAAAACTCGTTTTCATGCGGAGAGATGTCCGAGCTGGCTGAAGGAGCACGACTGGAAATCGTGTGTATGCCCAAAAGGTGTACCGAGGGTTCGAATCCCTCTCTCTCCGCCACACCTGATCCAGCCCCTGTTTCCATTCCGATCGGGCACCCATTGATTCACTCCAATTTCTGACCAGCCGGTCCATTATGTCTTACCTTGTCCTTGCCAGGAAATGGCGCCCCCAGACGTTCGATGAGGTGGTGGGGCAGACTCATGTGACGCGTACCCTGCAGAATGCAATCCGCGCAGGTCGCGTCGCTCATGCCTACCTTTTCACGGGAGCCCGCGGCGTCGGGAAAACCTCTGTGGCGCGCATCCTGGCCAAGAGCCTCAACTGCGAGCCGGGCCTCACGGTATCCCCCTGCAATGTCTGCTCGAACTGCAGGGAGATCACTCAGGGCCATTCGGTGGACGTGCTCGAAATTGACGGTGCCTCCAACCGTGGAATCGACAGCATCCGCGAGCTGCGGGAGACTGTTCGGTACCGTCCTTCCAAAAGCCGCAACAAGGTGTACATCATCGATGAAGTGCACATGTTGACCACGGAGGCTTTCAATGCTTTGTTGAAAACCCTTGAGGAGCCTCCCGAGCATGTCATCTTCCTCTTCGCGACGACGGAGCCGCACAAAATCCCGTCCACCATACTCAGTCGGTGCCAGCGATTCGACTTCCGGCGCATCGACACCGCAAAGCTGCTGGGGCACATGAAAACCATCATAGCCCAGGAGCAGGTCGCTCTTTCGGAACTGGTGCTCTATTCCATCGCGAGGGAAGCTGACGGGAGCATGCGGGATGCCCAGAGCCTGCTGGAGCAGCTGCTGGCCTTTTCCGGGGAAGGGTTGAGCGATGAGGAGATCCTGGACGTATTGGGGGTTGTGGATCGACGCAGTGTCCAACGGGCCGGTTCGGCCATCCTGGACGGGGATACGGTCACCTGTCTCCAGATCGTGGATGACGTGTACCGTCGCGGCATCGACAGTCGAAGGTTCTGCCAGCAGCTCTGTGACTTCTTCAGGAATCTTCTGTGGCTTGCCGTCGCCCGGGGGCAAGCCGGCGTGGCTTTGGATCTGCCGGAGGCTGAAGTGCAGCTTTTGAAGGATCGGCTGGCTGACGTCAGTGCTGAGTCCCTGCACCTCTACCTTCAGACACTTCTCAAAGGGGAGGAGGAAGTCAGGCGGTCGTCGCTCCCGCGACTCAGTCTCGAGATGCTGCTGCTTCGCATGAGCCAGCTTCCGCGCCTTGAAACGCTGAATCAGGTGGTGGACCAGGTGCAGCGGCTTGAGCTGATTCTCTCCGGGATGCCGGATCATGCTCGGGTGGCCGCGAGCATCCCGGAGCCGTTGGCGACCTCTGCGACCGCCAAGAAAGTCCAGGCGGCTGTCGAGCCCGAGCGTGCCCCTTTTCCCCCGGAGATCGATGCACCCGTCGTTTCCGCCGGCGCGTCCGTCGTTCAAGCGGAGGATATCTCCTCCCGGCAGCCTGTCACACCCGAGCAGATGCTCTCGACATGGCCGGCCTTCGTTCAGTGGGTACACAACAAGGACGAGAAGTTTGCCGCGAAGCTGAGCCAGAGCTCGCTCAGGGGGGTTGCCGGGTCGACCGCCGAGCTGGAGGTCCTGGAGGTTTACGAAAACCTCTTCCAGAAGAAGGACATTTCGGTCCTGGCCGACCTCGCAGAAAGCTATTTTGGGGTGCATCTGGAATGGCGCATACGCACCAGGGCTTCTTTGAATGGCAAACCGGGTGGAGAGGGACCGAAATCAAGGTCGAGCAAATCCAACCCGCGACGTGTGGTCATGGAAAGCACCGCAGTCCAGCAGGCCATCGAAATCCTTGGCGGGGAGCTCATCGAAGTCCGCAGTCTGGAAGGGGAACGGCATGCCAGGGGCAGGGGACGGGGCTCCGGATCGACCGGGTGAACGCGCCTTCGGGTGCCCTTTTGAGGTAGTCTGGAATTCAAGGAGGAAGCAAGTGGTCAAAGGTTTCAATCCCATGCAGCAGGTGAAGGATCTTCAGGACAAGATGGCGAAGATGCAGGAGGAGCTGGCCGGAAGGACCATTGAGGCGAGCGCCGGCGGCGGCATGGTTTCCGTCGTCGTCAATGGCCGCCAGGAGGTCCTCAGCGTCAAAATCGAGCCCCAGGTGGTCGACCCCCAGGACATCGAAATGCTGCAAGACCTCGTCGTGGCTGCAGTCAACGACGGATTGCGCAAGTCGCAGGAGATGGCTGCCCAGGAGATGGCGAGCATCGCCGGCGGGTTGAACATCCCGGGCCTGAAGATTCCCGGGCTCTTTTAGCTTCTGCACAAGCTCCCCTGGCGATTCGGGCGGTTGATGTCATGGGCGTCTACCCATACATTCTGTATGAGCTCATCCGCATGCTGAGCAAGCTTCCCGGATTGGGGGAGAAGAGCGCCACGCGGATTGTGATGCACCTGCTCCGCCTGCCCAGGGAAGAGGTCAAGGCTCTGGCCGCCCTGATTCATCGGGTGCGCGTGGAGATTCGGACGTGCAGCCGTTGTTTTCACTTCACCGAGGCGGAAGTGTGCGATCTTTGCCGCGATCCGGGCCGGGACACGGGCGTCCTGTGCGTCGTCGAGAGCACGGCCGACCTGCTGGCCATCGAGCACTCGGGCGCCTTCAAGGGGCGATATCACGTGCTGCAGGGGGTGCTGGCTCCCCTGGATGCCATGGGACCCGAAGACATCCGGATTCGTGAGCTTCTGAAGCGGTTGGACGAGGAGTCCATCCGGGAGGTCATCATCGCGACCAACCCCAGCGGCGAGGGTGAGGCCACGGCACACTACCTCTCGAAGCTGTTGAGGGATCGACCCATTCGCATTTCGCGCATCGCGTACGGCATTCCTATGGGGAGCGATCTCAAATACATCGACCGCGTGACCATCGAACGGGCGCTCAAAGGTCGCCAGCCCTTCGATTGAACGGCAGTCCGATTCTGCAGATCCGAGCCTGCTCAATGCCGTCACCCTGAGCTCCGAGCCGCTGAAATCCTCTCAGGTTCATAAGAGATAATACACCTTGACCTTTTTTGCACGTTCCTGTTAAATTACCGCGATAATCAAGTGATCCATTTGAATGAATGCCCTGATATCATTTAGGAATTCAGCTCTGCCCCGGGGCGGGTGAGAGCTCCTGCCGTAGGACTGTGTTGAACGGAATCATTGATACTGGAGCGACGAAAAATGGTTGAGATTCGATTTCATGGTCGAGGTGGGCAAGGCGCCGTGACGTCGGCGGAGCTCACGGCTCTGGCCGCCATTGAAGAGGGGAAATACGCGCAGGCTTTTCCCAGCTTTGGGCCCGAGCGTCGGGGAGCGCCGGTCATGGCGTTCGTGCGGGTGAGTGATGCGCCGATCCGGACGCGGGAGAAGATCTATGCGCCCGACATCGTGATCGTGCTGGATCCGTCATTGATGAAGATCGTCAACGTGGAGACGGGTCTCAAGGCCGGCGGGCTCGTCATTCTGAACAGCAAGAAGAGCGCCGATGAAATCCGTAAGGAAACGGGGCTCAAAGCCCGTCTGGCTCTGGTGGACGCCTCGACGATCGCCATGGAGACCATGCGTGTTCCCATCACCAACACCACGATGCTGGGGGCTCTGCTCAAGGGTACGGGACTGATGAGCGTCGACGCTCTGCGAGGTCCGATCCAGGAGCGCTTTGGCCCCATCGCGGAGAAGAATCTGAAGGCTTGCATGCGGGCCTTTGAAGAAACCACAGTGGAGGAATGATCCGTGGCTAAGGAAACGGGGATTGTCAGTTGGAAAGATCTGGAGTTGGGAATCTCGATCCACAAGCCCGGGTCCGCCGGCGAGCTCAAGACCGGGGATTGGCGTTCGGCCCGGGCGGTGACGGATTTCGACAAATGCATCAAGTGCGGGCGCTGCTACATTTTCTGCCCGGACATGGTGTACACCCAAAACGACAAGGGCTACTACGAGCAGAACTACTACTATTGCAAGGGGTGCGGGATTTGCGCCCATGAGTGTCCCGTAGACGCCATCACGATGGTGCAGGAGGGCGACTGATATGGCCAAGCGAGTTGGAATGGAGGTCTCCATTGCCGCGGCGGAAGCCGTGGGACTGGCGGACGTGGACGTCATCGCCGCATACCCCATCACCCCCCAGACCCATATCGTGGAGCATCTCTCGGAGCTGGTGGCAAGCGGCCACCTGGATGCCGAGTTTGTTCCGGTGGAGTCCGAGCACAGCGCCATGAGCACCTGCGTGGGCTCATCGGCGGCGGGTGCCCGCACGTTCACGTCCACGAGCTCCCAGGGTTACGCCCTGATGTCTGAAATCTGCTACATTGCGGCCAGCCTGCGGTTGCCCATCGTCATGGTGACGGCCAACCGCGCCCTGAGCGCTCCCATCAGCATCTGGAATGATCACGCGGACCTCATGATGGCCCGGGACACGGGCTGGATCCAGACGGTGGCCGAAAACGGGCAGGAGGTGGTGGACCTGATCATTCATGCATTCCGGGTGGCCGAAGACCACCGCGTGCTGCTGCCCGTCATGGTGAACCTGGACGGGTTTATTCTGAGTCACATGATCGAGCCCATTTGGATGCCGGATGAGGCCGAAGTGAAGGCATATCTGCCTCCCTTCGTGCCCAAACTGCGCCTGGATCCCAAAAGCCCCGTGACCATCGGGCCCGTCGGGATGCCGGACGTTTACACCGAGGCCAAGAAGGTTCAGGACGAGGTGCTGAAGAGCTCCAGGGCCGTCATCGAGGAGGCCTGGGACGACTTCGAGGCGAAGTTCGGGCGCCGCTACAAGGCCGTTGAAACCTACAAGGCCGACGATGCCGAAACGATATTGATCACCATGGGCAGCATTTCCGAAACGGCCATGACGGCGGTGGACGCCATGCGGGAGCAGGGCAGGAAGGCCGGTTTGGTGCGCATTCGGCTGTTTCGTCCCTTCCCGGCTCAGGATTTGTTCGATGCCGTCAAGGGAGCCAAACAGCTGGCCATTGTCGATCGCGTCATGAACCTCAACGGCATTTGCGGCCCCGTCTGCGGAGAAATCAAATCGGTGCTCTTCGACCGGCAGCATGCCCCCTACGTTCAGAACTACATTGCCGGTCTCGGGGGGCGGGATGTGACCGTTCAGAACTTCACCGAGATGGTGGACGCGGTGGAGGGTTCCGCGCAGCGAGGCGACCCGATGGGCTACGAGATCATCAACCTCAAGGAATAACACATCTTTTCAGATGAGGATGCGATATGGGCAAGGAAACGGTTGAAAAGCTGAAAGGGTTCAAGGGGTTCCGCCTCACACACCTGCCCGAGGAGGAGCCGCTGTCTCCGGGGCATCGGGCGTGCCAGGGCTGTGGCGAGATCGCGGCGCTGCGCATGGTCATGAAGGCTCTGGGCAGCAACGTTGTCGTGGTGAGCGCCACGGGATGCATGGAGATCGTGACGTCTCCCTATCCGCAGACTGCCTGGAACGTACCCTGGCTGCACGTGGCTTTCGAGAATGCCTCGGCGGTGGTGAGCGGGGTGGAGTCGGCGTACAAGGCCATGATCCGCAAAGGCAAAATCCAGGATGAGGATACGGTTTTCCTGGCTTACGGCGGGGACGGCGCGACGGCTGACATCGGGCTTCAGTCGCTGAGCGGTGCCCTCGAGCGCGGCCACAACTTCGTCTATGTCTGCCTCGACAATGAAGCCTACATGAACACGGGCATCCAGCGTTCTTCATCCACTCCTTACGGCGCCATGACGACGACGAGCCCCCCGGGGAAGAAGAGCATTGGCCAGTCCACATGGAAGAAGAACATGCCGGCCATCGTGGCCGCCCATGGCATTCCATACGTGGCCACCGCCTCTCCGGCCTTTCCGGTGGATCTCATGAACAAGGTGCGCAAGGCGGCCATGATGCCGGGGCCGGCTTACATTCACATTTTTTCTCCCTGCCCCACGGGGTGGCGGGCCAGCCCCGAGACCAGCATCGAGCTGGCCAGGCTGGCGGTCTTGAGCCGCGTTTTTCCGCTCTACGAAGTGATCGACGGCAAATGGATCCTTTCGCGGCCCGAGAAGGCGGCCTGCGGTGCCGCCTGTCCGGCGGGCATCGACATCCAGGGATTCGTGGGCCTCATTGCCGGCGGAAGGTTCATGGATGCCTTGAAGGTCATCAAGCAGGACAACCCGCTTCCGGCCATCTGCGGCCGCGTGTGCCATCACCCTTGCGAGCTGGTCTGCGGGCGCTCGCACGCCGACGGTGCCGTGGCCATCGAGTATCTGAAGAGGTTCGTGGCAGACCTGGATCTCAAGAGTGAAAAGGTCTTCATCCCCGAAAAGAAGGGTGACAAGAAGGACAAAGTGGCCATCGTCGGTGCGGGCCCGGCTGGATTGACCGCCGCGTACTTCCTGGCCATCGAAGGCTACCCGGTCACGATTTTTGACAACATGCCCGAGCCCGGCGGCTGGCTGATTTACGGCATCCCCGAATTCAGACTGCCGAGAGACATCATGACTGCCGAGATCGAAATCATCCGCAAACTGGGCGTCGAGTTCCGCATGGGAGTCGAGGTCGGAAAGGACGTCACTCTTGAAGACCTCCGCAACCAGGGCTACCACTCCTTCTTCATTGCCGTTGGAACCCAGCGAAGCCTCAAAATGAGGATTCCGGGCGAGGACCAGGAAGGGGTTTTTGCGGGCGGCGATTTCCTCAAGCAGGCCAACATGGGCCAGGTCGCGGGACTCTGGGGGAACCGTGTGGCCATCGTCGGCGGCGGCAACGTGGCCATGGACTCGGCCCGCACGGCACTGCGGCTGGGAGCGAAGCAAGTGTATGTGGTGTACCGCCGCAGCCGACAGGAAATGCCGGCCGGCGAGGAAGAGATCGTCGAGGCCGAGGAAGAGGGTATCCAGTTCGAGTTCCTGACGGCCCCCGTCGAGATTCTGGGGGACGACAAGGGCAAGGTCAAAGAGATTAGATGCATCCGGATGCAGCTCTGCGAGCTCGACGAGAGCGGCCGCTGCCGCCCGGAGCCCATCTCTGGCTCTGAGTACTCCATCGAAATCGATACCGTCATTGCGGCCATCGGGCTTGGAACAGATCTGTCCATGTTTGGAGACGGTTCTTCAGCCTGGCAGCCGACTCTGACTGACTGGGGAACCATCGAGGCCGATCCCGTGACCTACGCCACCTCCATTCCCGGCCTTTTCGCCGGGGGCGACGTGGTGACCGGTGCGGCCACGGTTGTGGGAGCTATCGAGGCAGGGAAGGAAGTGGCCATCTCCATCGACCGCTACCTGAGCCGCAAGGACCTCGCCAAGGGCAGAGCTGCGACGAGTGCCAAGAGGGACCTTCCGGTTGAAGCTTCGGCTCTGAAGGGGCGGCGGGCTGCTATGCCTCGGCTGGCCGGAGAGGATCGGAAGCGTACCCAGGATGAAGTCCTCATCGGCTTCAGCGAGCAGCAGGCGGTGCAGGAAGCGCAGTGCTGCCTCCACTGCGGCGTCACGGGGGGTGAGGATCGCGTCACAGTGGCCGACTACTTCAAGAAACAGCGCCGCTTCCGCCATCTCACGGAAGTCGAGGTCGATAAGATCCAGAAGCGGGTGGACGAGGAATACGAAGCGCTCCTCGAACGCTGCGGCGTGAAATAGCTTGCTTCAGCCTGAGGTCGGGTGCGGCATGCCCGGACGTTCTGCCCTGACCTGCGGCAGATGCTTCCATAGTCACCCGGAAAGCGCCCGATCTCGCACGAACCTTTCTGTTGACAACCATGGGGCCTTCTGTTAGAGAAGGCCCTCGTTTCACACATGTTCCCCGGTAGCTCAACCGGCAGAGCGGGTGGCTGTTAACCACTAGGTTGGCGGTTCGAGTCCGTCCCGGGGAGCCAGAAATCAAAAAGGC
>Ga0105106_10001006_pt1 | contig 20064 bp, 16 predicted proteins | sample PPLLaktember2015_5_FD_79109 | JGI IMG/M metagenome (GOLD analysis project Ga0105106, IMG submission 79109) | Freshwater sediment microbial communities from Prairie Pothole Lake near Jamestown, North Dakota, USA - PPLs Lake P8 Core (1) Depth... | ecosystem: Environmental > Aquatic > Freshwater >...
CAGGTATTGCACATCGTCCCTTTTTTATTGGTGAAATTATAACTAGCACAACGCCTGGTGTCTAACTTCCAGGTTTCATAGCCGTTATACATCGCCTTATCCCCCATCGAGATGGCCTTACTGGGACAGTTTTGTGCGCAAATTTTGCAGTCCTGGCAAAAGCTCTGCAGCCCAAAATCTATGGGCCGATCATACGCCAACGGCATATTGGTGAGCACAACAGCGGCTTTGAAAGCCAGTCCAAGAAATGGATTCAGAACAATCCCTGCGCGGCTGACCTCCCCAATACCTGCCGCAAGCAACAGGGGTGGAAGCAACACGGAATAACGGTTTACAAAGGACGGGCCATATTGGGCTGAAGCATCCCATCCCAGGCGCCGGATGTAGTTGGCTATCGTTTCGGCAACCATACCGAGATGCTGGTAGGACTGAAAACTGATTGGATCTCCCATCCAATCATGACCGGTGGAAGCCCGCATCGCTTTCAACTCTTTGCGCATGACAATGACTATAGCATTTTTATATTGGATATCGACCGGATTGCCTTGTTTATCGTGGCTATAGTAAGCCGACTCCGGCACCTTGCAGGTCCCCATAACATCGGCTTTCAGAAAGTAACCAACCGACTTAAGATGACGGGTCAAGATTTCAGGTTGTTGAGGGATTGGCGCTTTATCAACCGCTACAGGGTTAGTTTCCATCAAAGCGATATAGTCGATGACATCTTTTTGAGCCGCTGAGAGAGGATATTTCCCAGGAAGGCTATTTTGTACTCCTTTTTGGACGGCGGGACCGTATTCCCCGCGGGCGGCAAGTCCATAGGCAGTATTCCGCATATCAATCCGCTGGATGTTTTCGGTGAGGAGGATTGTAGGCTTTTCTACATGCTTGATTTTCTCCATGCGAAAAGGGCCCTGCTGTTGTTCTTGCTTAAATAGCAGGCTGTCTTCCACCAGGTCATCTATCCGGTCCATCAGATGGTGTCCACTTTGTTGATATGAGGACTGTGGCGGCGTCGAGCGTATTCTTTACACCGCCACAGCCCGAAAGTTATTTCCTGTAGGACTTACGCAGTTGGTGGGAGGGTGGGGGTGTTTTGGCGGGCTACGCCCGCCAAAACACCCCCACTTCCTCCTTGAACTGCGTAACTTCTATCCTGTTACCTCAGATTGATGTTATCGCTGGTCAAATGGTGGAGCCGGATAGGAAAACTCAGCAGTGGCGTGTTCTTGGGGCCAGATCAGTTCCAGTTGACCGTTCTGCCATTGGATCAGCGGGTTCAGCACATTGCCGGTACCATCCTCGTTGAAGGTCACCGGACCGATGACCGTGGTTGTATCGATGGAGGCCATCGCATCACGGACTGCCTGGCGATCCAAGGTTCCAGCCTTCTCAATAGCAGCGGCAAAAAGCTGCACACAGGCATAAGCCGGTCCCGTCAAAAGATCAGCCGGGCGTCCGAATTCGGCCTGGTATTTGGCGTTGAGCTCGTCCACTCCCTCGAATTTGACGCCATGGTGCCATCCCGGGAATATGGTGACATATTCACCGATCGTTCCCATCGATTCGCCCCAGTTGACGCCTTCCGGAGCTCGGATCACCAAAGCGAATTTCGGAGTCCAGCCAAGTTCGGACATCGTCTTAAACATTCCACTACCGTCCGGGAAAATTGGCAAGGAAAGGAGCGCTTCTGCCCCGGCTGCCTTAGCCTTGAGGATCGCGTCAGACCAATCATTATCAGGCGCTACCGGTCTCTCCTCGCGTAAGACCACTTCATACCCATTCTCAGCGGCATTCTGTTCCCAAAGGTCACCGATTTCTTTACCCCAGTCATCACTGTAGGAGAAAACCGCTACCTTCGTGGGTCGTTCACCTTCCGGGATCGCCGCGTTGAGAATCTCAAAGGTATCCTTTGCCTGCTGCGGAGATTTGGGGAATGGTGAGAACAGATACTGGTAGCCCTGCTGGTGGATCTGGTAGAGCGCGAAGGCGATACCGCAATAGGGCACCTGGTTCTTTTCGGCAATGGCGGATGCAGCAGCGTGCATGGAACTGCCAGCGCCTCCCAGGTAGGCTGTCACATTTTGTTCGGAGTAGAGAGTCTCCAGTCTGCTGACTGCCTTGGTGGGGTCAGATTCATCGTCGTAATAAGTCAGGCGTAAAGGAATCTTGACGCCATATTCCTCAACATAGACTCCACCTGTCGCGTTGATAGCCTCTACGGCGAATTCATAACCCGGGAGTACCATGTTGCCTAGGGAGCCAAAGGCTCCGGTCAATGGGATTGAACCGCCCAGTTCGATGAATTCTGGCGCGGGGGGTTTAGCCGCTGCCTCAACTGGGGTTGCTTCGCATCTAAACGTGGTTAATGGATCCAGGGTTTCTGCAGGATAATCTCCACCACTGATCATCCCCTTCATGATTGAATAGGTACTCTGGATCAGATCATCCAGGCTGCCGCCGATAGCAACGGCACCGCGATAGGCACCCGCTTCGCATTTCGGGAGTAGTTCCTGAGTATCTGGGCTGACATCGCCGGAAAACACGGCATATTCATCCAGGTTATTCGGCGCGTAAGCTGCCATAGCCTCTGCAACACCCTGGGCGCCAGAATCTCCCACAACCAGGACTACTTTTACATTCGGATTGGCTGTAAAAATGTTCTCCGTTGCGCTGACGGCCTCCGATATTGTGGCTTCGGGGACATCCACGAATTGCACCAATTTGGCCTTGGCGCAGGCGTCGATAGTTTCCATGCCTTCGGAGCGCTTCTTGATGTGTTCAGTGCCTTTGGTGCCGATCACTGCAACTTCAATGCTGTCATCCGCAGCATCTGGATAGGTGGCGTCGATCCAATCACAGGCCATATCCGCCATCGTTGTACCGATTTCGTACTGATCGGTGTGCATGATGGCATCAAATGGCCCCTGCTCATCAACAGGCACGCCCATGACCTTGATGCCGGCTGCTTTGGCTTCCAAAACAGCAGCCTCCACACCTTCGGGCTCGAGAGCCGCCATGATGACCATGCCGCTCACGCCTTGAGAGATACAGTTCTCGATCTGGTTGAACTGGGTGGTCGCATTGCCTTCGGCGCCGTAAATGAGCACCTCTACACCATCGGCTGCGAATTTCCCCTTTACACCTTCAGTAAGACCGGACAGGAAAGCATTCCCGGATTCAGGAATTAGGTAGCAAACTTTCTTGCCTTCAATCGATCCGGCTGCAGGTGCTACCGCTGCTTCTGTTACTTGTGGCGCTTCTGTTGCTTCTGGGGTTGCCGCTGTGGGTGCACACCCAACGATCAACACACCTATCAGTAGCAAAAGGGCAACTAACCCGATTATCTTGGCTTTCATGGTTCTTCCTCCGCGAATGTTATATCTGAATTGGATAGGTAAAAAAATTTTTACTTGTACGCATCAAGTCATGTGACCACCTCCTCTCTTTGAACAAACTGTCAGGTACCATAGGGTCATCCCATCTTTTCGAGAGCGGGTTTATTTCCTCCCGGCTTTGCCTGGCGTCTTAGCGCGTTTCGCACCAATTGCCAGGCAGAAATAATTCCACCGGGCAGGAATAGTACAACGAGAATGAACAGTCCGCCAAATATGATCAGATGATATTCTCCTACGTTCAGGACCAGGAACTCCTTCATCACCACAAAGAATACTGCTCCGATGATGGGACCCAGAACGGTGCCAGTACCGCCAATATAGACCATGGTCAACATATCCAGGCTCCATATTGGGGTAAACGGGAATTGGAAATAGTAACTGACGTGATAGTAGGCAAAAGCGCCGCCGCCCAGGCCGGTAAGGAAAGCGCTGATCCCCAGAGCGAGGAGTTTATGCTTCAACGCGCTGATCCCCAGTGACTCTGCGGCATCTTCTTCTTCCCGCACAGCCATCATGCCAAGACCCAGCCTGGAATTAACGAGAAGGTAGGCTACTGCGACAACAACAACCGCCAAACTCAAGAAGAGGTAATAACGAGGCCCGAGTTGATAGGCGACGAGTTCTTCAACCGGGAGAGCCGCAATTGTAGGAAAGACATTGCCAACCGTAACATTGAGAATCTGCGCAAGCGCCAGGGTTCCAATGGCAAAGTACACACCTTTAAGCCTGAATGAAGGCACCCCAATCAGCATAGCGAAAATCACAGCCAGGAGTCCCCCTGCCAGAATGCTTGGTAAGACGGGGAAGCCTTTGATCCAGAGCAGGCGAGTTGCCAGGGCGCCTAGTCCAAAAAAAGCGGCATGGCCGAGACTGGTCTGCCCGCTGAAGCCTCCCAGGATATTCCAGCTTGAAGCCAGCGCAATGTACAGGAAGATCAAAATAAAGAGATTAATGGTGCTATCTTTTTCAATCACCACAGGGACGCAGGCCAGGATGATGAGGAGAAGGGTAATGGAGATGATTTGTAGATATCGCATTCATTACCTCTCTTTAGCTCCAAACAATCCCTGCGGTCTGAAGATCAAAATCAGTAGAAAAAGCATCAGGCCAACCACCTGTCGGTAATTGCCGGGGATAAAAAAGGCTGCGGCTGATTCCGTCGCGCCCAGGAGGATGCCCCCGGCAAAGGTGCCCATAAAATTTCCCGCGCCTCCCAGAACCATTACAATCAATGACTTGAGGGTCCAGTGCATTCCCATAGACGGTTCAATTGAAAAGCTCGCAAGTACCAGAGTCCCCGCTACCCCGGCCAGTGAAGTTCCCAGCAAGAAGGAAAGCAAGTAGACTTTGTGCACGTCAATTCCCACTAAAGAAGCTGCTTCCCAATCCACTACCGTAGCCCGGATGGCTTTCCCCGTATAGGTCTTGCGCAGGAATTGCTGCAAGGCGAACAGGCAAACCAGGGAGATGACCAGACCCGCAACGCGCACATAAGGGAAACGCAAACCCAGCAGGGTGAATGCCGCGCCTGAATAGGAGGTGGTAATTCCTCGATCATCCGCCGTCCAGAGGGTCAATGCAATGTTCTGTAAAATCAAAGTCAGACCAAACCCAATGAGCATGGTGTTCTTGATCTTTTCCTCTTCCGGCAATTTGACCATGCGAACAAACAGCAGCTTATACAGAACCACTCCAATCAATAGAAGGAAGAGGATGGTTAAAGGGAGCGACAGGAAAGGATCGAGGTTGAAAAGCTTGAAAAGCCAAAAGCTTGCGTACCCTCCAAACATTAAAAGCTCACCATGGGCGACATTAAGGAATTTTGTGACCCCGAAAACCATGGCGATGCCCACGGCAGCCAATCCGTACAAGGCACCCAGCAGAATTCCAAAAACCAGATTTTGCGCAACAGCTTCAATCATGGATACATCCTTTTCTATGCCAGGTATGCGCTGCGTATCGACTCAAATGACAGGAGTTCATCGCCCTTCCCCTCTCCTACAATCCGGCCGTTCTCGATCACGTAAGCCCTCTGCGCCAGTTCTAAAGCCGCTCGAACATTTTGCTCAACCAGCAGAACCGTCACGCCTTGCTTGTTGATCGCTTCGATCATCACAAACATCTGCTGAACCAGGATAGGAGCCAGGCCAAACGAAGGTTCGTCCAGCAACAAAAGTTTCGGCTTTGACATCAATGCCCGGCCGATGGCTAACATTTGCCGCTCGCCGCCGCTCAGGGTTCCCGCCTGCTGTTTTTGCCTTTCCTCTAGGCGCGGGAAGATTTCATAGACCCACTTCAAGCTTTGATCTTTGACTTTTCTGGCATTGGGAACGAACGCTCCCAGCTCCAGATTTTCGAGAACACTCATCCCGGAAAAAATCCTGCCGCCCTCGGGCACCTGCGATATGCCCAGCTCCACAATTTTATGGACGGATTCTTTGCCCAAGTTGTTGCCATCAAAGTTGACACTCCCCGAGGCAAGCTTGAGTAAACCGGTAATCACCTTTAAAGTAGTGGTTTTCCCCGCGCCATTGGGGCCGACCAGGACAACCAGTTCCCCATCATTAACTTGTAGGGAAACGCCCCAGAGTGCCTGGAGGTCCCTATAGTACGCATTGATATTGTCTACTTTAAGCATGGGGTCTTCCTAAATATACGTCGATGACTTCCGGATCATGGATGATGACCTGGGGGAGGCCTTCGGCTATCTTTTTGCCCATGTTCAATACAAGGATGCGATCCGATAGGCCTACAATTGCCTTAACGATATGCTCTACCATCAAAATGGTCAGGTTTTGACGATCCTTTATCTGCCTGATCAACCGCATCGCCTCATCGGCTTCGGCGTGATTCAAGCCAGCCATCAATTCATCCAGGAGAAGCAGCTGAGGTCTGGCTGCCAGAGCCCGAGCCAATTCCATTCGCTTCCGTTCCATCAGGGTCAAGTCTTTGGCTAGAATTCCTGCTTTGTCCAAAAGACCCACGACCTCGAGAATTTCCCTAGATTCATCAGCAGCGACTTTTAGGTTCCTGGCTGGTTCTTGACCGTATACTCGACCCACCATCACATTTTTCAGGGTCGTAAATTCAAGGAACGGCTTTATGATCTGGAATGTTCTGGATATTCCATGGCGACATACATGACAACGTGGGAGCGCCGCCATATTTTTTCCCTTGAACATGACCATGCCGGAATCGGGCTTTAAGAACCCGGTTAGCAGATTCAAAGTAGTGGTCTTGCCTGAGCCATTGGGACCGATAAGACCCAGGATTTCACCCTGTTCTACTTCAAAGCCCACATCATGGACTGCCTTTAATCCCCCAAAAGATTTGTTCAGTCCAGAAACCTTTAAATAACTCATGCCAGTCCTCCGTCTTCAATGGTTGTTGTTACCAGCTTACTCATCGAACCAGGCAAAGGATGCACAATTTATCCACCAGACATATAAGGGAAGAAACACAATCGGCAGCCAGGCTCTACTGTATCTTCCATATCACCCTGAACACCATCTACGGTGATCAATCCAACTTCTTCTGGCTTCAGGCCTATTCTGTTTGCCACTTCCCTCACCAAAACCGGCCGTTTCAATCTTAAAAACTGATGTCTCTCTGTTAGGGGCGACAGCTGCCCAAAGACCTCGACTTCGACGCTCATTCTTCACCTATAAAGTTTCAAAAACAGTATCCAGCTCAGAGTCTGGAACATCAAATACAGTGTTGTGGGGCGCCAGCGGCTCCTCGCGCATATATTCCGGGATACGGTAATCCGCGGGCGTAATGCCGGCGCGGCGATTGAATTCCAGCTCGTTGCGAAGCACATCCCGGTTGAAGCGATTCAAATCGTCTTTGGTCCAACCCCAACCATAAATGCCATTGAGCATGTCCACCATCAGCTGCGGATCAGCGATCACAGGCGGACGTGCGAACAAGCACAATCCGGTACTATCCAGCATGGCAGCAATAATCTGTAATTTTAGAGAAAGTTCCTTTTGTCCAGTGATCCCCAAAGGATTGACTTCTTTGCGGGCTCCAAATGCGTTGCCTGCTGTGTGGTCCGCGCCTTGAGGCGAGGTCGCATAGGTTACTCCGTTCCCTTTTAAGCTGCGCGGGTCGTAACCAGGCATGGCCTGACCCAAAACTGCAGGCACGCGCCGGATTCCAAGTACGCGTCCGGCTACCACAGCGCCATTGCCAATCACCCGCCCCAAGACAGTACCCTCCCCAACTTGACTGAGCAGGGAAAGGATATCTTCTGTATTCCCAAAGCGGACCAATCCCGCCTCGCACGCAATGCCCAGGGCCGCTCCCGTTTCGATGGTATCCAGGCCGAAATCGTTGCACATGTAATTCAAGCGCGCAACGTCATCCAGGTTTCCGATCTCCAGGTTGGAGCCGACCAGGGCTATCGTCTCAAATTGCATCGTACCAACGATCGGCATACCCGTATCGTCTACACATTGGTTGCGGCAGGCAATCACACATCCGGGCATGCAGCGAGTACCAATCTTTCCCTCCCGGGTAAGAATCAATTCACGGAGATGTTCACCGCGCAGCTCGGTGGATTGTTGAAAATTACCGCTGCTAAAGTTGCGCGTTGGCAACGAACCCATTTCATTCACGGCTGCCACGATCGAAGCAGTGCCATAGAGATGCTGCGATCCCTGGGTGCCTAATTTGGGATCATTGATCATCTGTTGAGCATAAGCACGCGCTGTCTTTCGAAACAACTCAGCATCTGCAAAGGGGATCGTTTTCCCCACGGGTTTATCGATGACAATCGCTTTCAGCCCTTTGTTGCCCATCACGGCCCCCAGTCCGCCGCGGGCTGCATGATTGCTGCGCTGGTCACGCTCCCCTGTAGTACAGATGCCAGCACCCAGCATCAAGAACTCACCAGCCTGGCCGATGGAGATGACTGTGCAATCTGCACCAAGCCGCTCTTGCAGCCGGTCGGAGGTCGCATACGTCCCTAGTCCGCGCAGGTCATCCGCGGGTAGAAGTTCCGCTGAATCACCTGTAATGTGCAAGAGATAGAACGCGCCCTGCTTGACCTGCTCTTCCACCACGATCGCCTTGATGCCCAATTTTCCCAATGTGTCGCCGGCGGTGCCGCCCGCATTGGTTTCCTTGATCCCCCCAGTCAAGGGACTTTTGCTGCCGACCGATAAACGCCCCGCAGTTGTCACCCCGGCTCCGCCTAACAAGCCAGGAGTAAAAATCAGTTTATTATGCGGACCCAAGGCATCACAGGCAGGCGGAATTTCATCCAAGAGCATTTTGGCAATCAATGCTCTTCCCCCAAGCTGCTCATAGGAAGAGGGGACTGGTTCCCATCTTGCTTGAAGCTGACTCATGTTTACGCGTAGAAGTTTCATCTTGTTACCGATTTTCCCTGATCACCGGAAGATCCGATTTCTAAATGTGTAGAAGTTTCGCAGTTCAAGGGGTAATGGAGGTGTTTTGGCGGGCTACGCCCGTCAAAACACCTCCATCCTCCTACCAACTGCGTAAGTCCTAATATGTTAAAGGTAAAGGCCCCACTATCACCGAATAGCTGCGCCAGTCAAGAATTGGTAGATAGTGGGGCAGATTTCACAACGTCTCGTCAGTGGTCTGGCTGAGATCGCTCAATTGCAGGGATGCTCCCATTACAGCCTAAGGCGGGTAAGCAACCGTATAGATATGCTTGCCACCATTCAGGGGGCCTTTTATCAGCGCTTCGATCTCCTCAGGATCCCTTTGAGTGACCTTATCTATTGGGGGAAGCTGTCCGGCAGGGAAACGATTCATGATGTCGCCAATCAAACGACACATGAAATCCAACAGAGCCTCTAAACCGGGTTTGGCTTTTTCGGGATCCGCTAGCGTGGGGCGACCGATAACCCCTTCCGGATAGACCAAGACTTCGGTGCCTCCCAGGCCTACATGCTCGTGGCCTTTTATGGGAGCATGGTACACTTCGCCACCCTTATCCACATATCCAGGAGGCAGGAATCCTTCCGGTTTTGTATCCACCGCCAATCCCATATGCATAAACTCGGGAAACAAGGCGAGCGAGTAAGATGCTTCCACTTCACAGGCATGCTGGAATGGAGTCTCAAATGGGCCGCCATGGGCTTTGTCTTTGAGATAATCGTGGATAACGGTTGGCCAATGCAGGGAGATCAGTATGCTCGGCACCTGGTATTTCTTGGCCCACTGGTGTAAAGCCAGAGGAATCACCTCTTCCTGGCCATGCCCGTTCAGAAAGATCTGCTTGCGGAAACCCATGTTCCACAGGCCAGCGATGATGGCGCGGATATTTGCCAGGAAAGCGTCTTCCGGAACAACGACGGTGCCCGGCATACCCAGATGGTTGTAAGGATGGGAGCCGTACCAGACTGGCTCCGCCACCGTGCAACCGACCTTCATCGCCACCTGTTCCGCCATGCGTGTTACCAGGAAGGTGTCTTCGCCAAGCGGCTGGGCAGCGCCATGGCATTCCGTGCTGCCCAAAGGTACGATGATCAAGTCGTTTGTTTTCAGCCGCTCATTGATTTCGGTCATATTCATGGTTTGCAGGTAGATCTTATTGGGGCTCTCCATGTGACCGCTGCTGGGTGGAAGTTGCCATTCGCTCATTCTAATCTTCCTTCCTCCACAAGGTGAAATTGATACAATCGGAAATTGAACTAAATGAAAGGAACGCGCAGATCTTCGGATCCCTTCGGAGATTGCTTGAGTTCCGGATAATATTTTGTGACCATCTCAACCACGATGGCAGCCTGATCTGCCATCCTCTTGCCATCACTGGCTGAGGTCATCTCACCATGTCCGCTGACCACCGAGTTACCCGTCTTACAATGCACAGGCGCTGCAACGCGAACAATCTCCGGCGCTTCATATACCCGGATAAAACCGCCTGAACCCGGGGGATTATCGGTATGAACATCGAGCGGTGTCTTGACCGCCTGACGGAGTGCTGCGATCATCGGGATTTGCAGGTCACGTACCGGGTTGATGCTGTCGGCACCCAGGCTTTCCAGGAGCTTGAATGAACACGGATTACACTGTCCCAGGTGAGCTGAAGTTTTGAAAATAATATCTTTCGGCAGCGCCCCATCCTTGCGCATCTGACCTACCAGCCACAACATGCCCTCGTCATAGATCAGGAAGCCACGAACACCGAGGTCATAGCCGCGTTTGATGTCTTCCACAGCGCGCAGCATCTGGTCCATACCGCGCAGGCGATAGCTGATGCGAACACCTTGTGGGGAGAGCACAGTCGCGCCGGTATCATAGGTGGCGCGCGGCCCGGTGGACATCAGCAGTTCGGCTCCATGCTCGTTGCAAAGGCGGCAGTACTCCTTGATTTCAGCCCGGGTATGGCGGAACATGCCATAAGTTTCCGTAACACGGTTGACGGTGATGCCATTCTTAGCAGCCGTTTCCAGCAAAGCGCCTACAGCTTCCGCTGAATTCACAGTTGGCACCTCGATTCGGAAAGCGCCGCCATCCGGAAAGCGCAGGTCCGAGGATGGCATATCGTAAGCATCCCCCTCAGGCATGCCAATCTGCCGTAAGTATGCCCGGGTTTCTTCGAACATTCTTGTGGTATGGATTTTTTCTAACATTGCTTTTTCTCCTAAGTAAAATTTCATGATTCTGAGCGATGCGTCGGTAATGGTGGGCTGTAGACCCATACCAGCTTCAAAGGCTCATCGCCAATGTTTTCGACACGGTGCTTTTTACCCAGGGGCGAATAAAAGGCTGTTTCGGGCCCGATTTCCCATTCCCCTTCCCCTTCAATCACGATCTTTGCACGCCCGCTGATGAGAAACAATACCTCTTCAGATTCTTCATGTGTGTGATCGGGGATCATGCTGCCAACTTCAGTAATATTCATCCCCATGGAAACATTATGGACTCCCCCATATTTGGGAGCCAGTAATAGCTTGGAAACACGAGGAGGAGTTCGATATTCCCCCTCAACGTCTGCCGCTTTCACAAATGGTACTTTTTTCATCTGTCTGCTCCCGAGACCCTTCGGAGATATTGATTGTTTCATTCTACGAAACAATGTTTCGTGTTATGCGACGATTAGATTGTAGCAAATGTTTCACCTGATGTCAACCACATCCACTCTGCGAAACCGCCTGTGGCAGTCACTTTTTTGACACACATTCCATATGATATTTGTAACTTGACGGTGTTTTTGGGAGGTGATAGAATGAAACAAAGTTTCATTAGACAAAACAACAGACTAAAATTTGTCTTTTTTATGACACAACAGTCGTATCAAATCCCCTACGGCAAAACCACCCTGGAGTTTGATTTACTTCCTGGCATGCGGGCAACCGTAGCTGTATCCCACCCAGTACAGCCCCTTGATGATGTACCTGCAGCCATCCAGGAGGCGCTCCAACATCCGGTGGGGAGCCCACCCCTGCGCGAAATAGCCAAAGCGGGGGATCGTGTTTGTATTGTTTTTACCGATATCACGCGCGCCAGTCCAGATCACCAATTGGTCCCCGCCCTACTGAGTGAATTGGAGATAGCCGGGGTGCGGGATGAAGATATCACCCTCCTATGCGGCATTGGGATGCATCGGCCATCCACGGATGAAGAAAAGGAAATCAAGCTGGGCGCGAGTATTGCTGCCCGTTATACCGTCATTGATAACGAACCCCAAAATCCGAAAGTGTTGGTAGATTTAGGATTAACCCCAGGTGGTGTGCCGGTCACGCTGCACCGTTCAGTGGTCGAAACCGACCTATTGATCGCTACCGGGATTGTCGAGCCGCACCAGTATGCTGGATATTCCGGTGGGCGCAAGACGGTTGCGGTTGGTGCAGCCGGAGAAGCTTTGATCGCATTTACCCACGGTCCAGCATTTGTGGATCACCCAGGCACGCGCCTGGGGCAGATCGAGGAGAACCCATTTCACGAGGCAGTGAGTGAAGCCGCCCGCCGTGCGAATCTGCGCTTCATTCTAAATGTTGTCTTGGATGACAACAAACACCTCCTGCGCGTGACTGCAGGGCACCCAGAACTGGCTTTTCACGATCTGGTCGATTTTGCCAGGTCTGTCTATGAAGTCCCCATTTCCCATCGATATGACATTGCCATTGGTGGGGTGGGTTATCCAAAAGATGCCAATTTATACCAGGCCAGCCGGGCGCCATCTTACCTATTCTTTGCGCCTACTCCGGTCATTCGTACCGGCGGCTTCTTTATCATCCCAGCGCGTTGTGAAGAGGGCGCCGGATCTGGCGTTGGCGAGCAACGCTTTTTCACAGCCATGCGGGATGCCCCGGATATCCAATCCATTTTGGACGATGCCCGGCTCAATGGATATCCCCCAGGCCAGCAGAGGGCGTTTGTTATGGCAAAGGTGCTTGAAAAGTCAAACGTCGTGATTGTGGGCAGCGAGTGCCCGGACCTGGTTGCAGCCTGTAAAATGATCCCAGCCGCGACCATAGAAGAAGCCCTTGTGCTTGCCGCTTCGAAACTGGGACCGGCCTGCGACGTGTTGATCGTGCCTCACGCCATGCTTACCCTGCCGGTTTTGCAGACAAAGCTATCATGACCTAGGCAATCAATGAAAGCATTACAGGTTGTAAAACCACGATCTTTCATACAAGTTCAAGTGGTCGCTCCGGACCTCGCATCTGCCGGTGTGGATCGAATTCTGGTCCGGCCCGAATGGGTTTCCATGTGTGGAAGCGATATCCCATTTTTCACGGGCAGCAAGCGACATAAAACTTATCCCTTACCGGTCGCTGCTCCTATACATGAATGTGTTGGACGAGTGGTTGAGAGCACCTCCAGCCTGTTCCTACCTGGCGACCGGGTAGTTTCCATCCCTGAAAACGACCAGGGTTTATCTGAGTACTTTGTGGCCCGGGCTGCCAAAGCAGTCAAATTACCCGCTGCCTTGAATGATCATGGGACCAGCTGCTTGATCCAACCACTGGCTACGGTGATCAATGCGGTTGACCGGCTGGGGGATGTGACAGGGAAATCGGCAGCCGTGATTGGTTTAGGCTCGATTGGCCTGTTCTTCTGTTGGCTGCTCAAAAAACGAGGAGCAATCCGCATCGTAGGCATTGACCCTATAGAACAGCGTTGCCGCGTTGCAGCCGGGATGGGCGCGACTGAACTTAAAACGGTGCATAGCATCGAGGCCGTGCATGAAATGCACCAGGATCCACGGCAGTGGAACCCGCCTGACATCTGCATCGAGGCCGTCGGTCACCAAATGGACACCTTAAACGATTGCCTGGCGCTCGTCCGGCAAGAAGGCGTCGTGCTGGCTTTTGGCGTTCCTGACCACCCTGTCTATGCCCTTGAATATGAGACCTTTTTTCGTAAAAATGCGACCCTGATAGCCTGCGTAACCCCCAAATGGAACGAGTATCTGGCCAAATCGAGGGATCTGTTTTTAACCGCGCGGTATGAACTGGAGCCATTGGTAACCCATTATTTTCCCATTCGGAAAGCCGAGCAGGCTTTTACCATGTACGAAAAACATGAGGATGGCATTCTTAAAGCGTTGATCGAAATGTCCGGTTGGTAAAAATGAAACAAACCCTGACTGGTTTGGAAATACCTGCTGAATCTGAATATTTAAACTGCATCCGTTGTGGGTTGTGCCTGTCTGTCTGCCCAACCTATCGCGAGTATTTAAATGAAACCGCCTCGCCGCGCGGACGGGTGGCCCTGGCGCGCAAGGGCTTCGAGGGACAGCTCGAACTCAGCCCCAATCTCATCGAGCAGATGTACAGCTGTTTAGCCTGTATGGCCTGCAGCGAGATTTGCCCGGTAGGCATCCAGCCCGCAGAGTTAGCGCTCGCGCTGCGCAATATCCAGGAGCAGCAACAGCCTGCCAGGTGGAAAAAAACCCTGTTCGAGAGACTGATCCCGCATCCCTGGCGGATGGAGGCCGCCACGCTGCCGCTGCGCCTCTATCAAAAACTGGGGATTCGCAGGCTGGTCTATGCTCTGCGGCTGACCCGCCTCCTTCCCTGCCAACTACGAGATCTGGAAGCCATGCTGCCGCGCCTGCCGCAGCGCCCGTTGAGACCTACGCTGCCTGTCCTCAGCCTGGCGCGCGGTGAGGTGAAGCACCGGGTAGGTTTCTTCCTCGGCTGCGCACAGAGCCTGCTCTTTGCCGAGGAAAGCGCTGCAGCATTGCGGGTCTTGAGCCGCAATGGTTGTGAAGTCATCACACCCCGCGATGTGGTGTGCTGTGGAATGCCGGCGCACAGCTATGGTCGCCTCGATCTGGTGCGGGAGCAGGCCAGGCATAATGTGCGCCTTTTTAAGAAAGCCGGTGTAGATGAGATTATTACCGATTGCGCCACTTGTGGTTCCACTCTCAAGAAATATGGTGAATACCTTAAAGAAGATCCGGAATGGGCCGAACAGGCGGAGCAATTCAGCCAGAATGTAAGGGATATAAGTGAGTTCCTGGCCGAAATCACGCTCGAAAAACCCAAAGGATCCATCCATAAGCGGGTTACATACCATGATCCCTGCCACCTGCGCCGGGCGCAGCAAGTCTGGAAGCAGCCACGTGAGCTCCTGAGGATGATCGACGGTCTCGAGTTCGTCGAATTACCCGAATCAGATTGGTGCTGCGGCTCAGCGGGCAGCCAGCTCATCACACATTATGAAACGTCTATCCAGGTGCTGGAGCGCAAAATGGATAACCTGGAAACCACACAAGCGCAGGTGATCGCTTCAGGCTGTCCTGGCTGCCAGATGCAGTTAAACACCGGTATCCAGCGGCGCGGGCTGGATGTGCGGGTTGTTCATCCCATCACTTTGCTCGACGAAGCCTACGAGGCATCGGATGAATAGAAGTCTTATTAATCAATTGATCGATATCGCTGGAAAAGATCATGTTCTGTACTCACCGGAAGACCTGGCGGTTTATAGCTATGATGGCACTTTTGCAGAGAGCCTGCCGGAAGTGATTGTGCTGCCGGCTACAACAGAGCAGGTCAGCCAGTTGGTAAAGCTGGCTGCCACGGCTCGCCTTCCAATCGTGCCGCGCGGCATGGGATCGGGACTGGCTGCCGGGTCCGTGCCATTCCAGGGCGGAATGGTCATCAGCCTGACGCGCATGAACCGCATTTTAGAAATTGATACCGAGAACGCAACTGTCCAGGCTGAAGCGGGCGTCGTCACAGCCGACCTACAGGCCGCGGTCGAAAAAATGGGGCTTTTCTATCCACCCGACCCGTCAAGCATCCGCCATTCAACCATTGGCGGGAACATCGCCTGTAACGCCGGCGGACCGCGCTGCCTGAAATATGGCGTGACGGGCGATTACGTCCTGGGCCTGACCGTGGTCCTGTCCGATGGCCGCGTATTGAACACAGGCGGCAAACCTATTAAGGATGTTACCGGTTATGATTTAAAAAGCTTGTTCACCGGCTCAGAAGGGACGCTTGGTCTGATCACCGGGGCCCTGTTGCGGCTGATCGCAAAGCCGCATTATGCCAGGACCGCGCTGGCCGAATTTGCCTCTCTTGCAGATGCTTCCCGCACGGTGAACGCCATCTTGCTGAACGGCATCCTTCCGGCCGCACTGGAGCTGATGGATCAAACCGCGCTCGTGTGCATCGAAGAAGCACTGCACCTCGGTCTAAATACGGATGTAGAGGCCTCGCTCATCATCGAAACGGATGGGGCGGATGATGCAACCGTGTTGAGAGAAATTGAGGTTGCAGCCCAAATCTGCCGGGAAACCGGCGCGCAGTCTGTAAAGCTGGCTAGGGACGAGTCCGAGCGCGCCAGCCTGTGGAAAGCACGCCGGTCAATGTCGCCCTCTCTGGCGCGCAAAGCGCCAAACAAACTGGGTGAAGATATCACCGTGCCGCGCAGCGCCATCCCTGAAGTGATCCAGCGCTTGCGGGCTATCAGCACCAGGCATGGCCTGCCCGTTGTGATCTTCGGTCATGCCGGGGATGGCAACTTGCATCCCAACATTCTCTTCGACAAGCGGCAGCCGGAACAGTGGCAAAAAGCGGAGCAAATGGTGGCTGAGATCTTCGAGGCCGCCCTTGCGGTAGGAGGAACTCTCTCCGGCGAGCATGGCGTTGGCACGCTCAAACGCCCTTTCCTCAAACAAGCGCTTGGCGCCGTTTCAATGGATGTTCAACAGCAGATCAAACAGGCGTTGGATCCATTGAACATCCTTAACCCCGGAAAAATTTTTTCATCCTGATTTTTTGGAGCTGTTGATGCCAGAGCAAAATATCAAAGTCCCCGTAAACGTCCTGGTCGATTTCATGCTGAAAGCGCTGAAAGCCATGGGCATCTCCCAGGAAGACGCAAAGATCATTGCGGATGTGCTCATCACCTCCGATCTTTGGAGTATTCGCTCACACGGTATTGCCCATTTAAAAATGTACCACGAGCGTATCAAGATGGGATTGCAGCTCCCTACTACCCGCTGGAGCCTGGTAAAAGATTCAGATGCCACAGCCGTGATGGATGGCGGCAACGGGATGGGAATGGTGGTGGGATACCACGCCATGGAGCTGGCAATCCAAAAAGCCCGCAAGTATGGGCTAGGAGCGGTTGCCGTGCGCAATTCCAGCCACTATGGGGTCGCGGGCTATTATCCGCTGATGGCGGTCAAGGAAGGGATGGTTGGCCTGAGTTTTACCAACGCGCATCCATCCATTGCTCCGACCTTCGGCGTCAAACCGATGCTTGGCACCAACCCTATTGCGATAGCTGCCCCGACAGATGAGCCGTTCCCCTTCCTGTATGACGCCGCCACCGCAATAGTCCCACGTGGAAAAATCGAAGTCGCGGCCCGGGCGAACAAACCGATCCCTGAAGGCTGGGTGGTCAACAAAGATGGGGTCTCAGCTACCGAAAGCCGGAATATGATCGAAGAAATGAACCTGGGGAATGCAGCTTTGCTTCCACTGGGCGGACTGGGTGAGGTGACAGGAGGTCACAAGGGGTATGGACTGGCGACCATGGTCGAGATCTTCTCCGCCGCTTTTCAGAATGGCACTTACCTGTGGGGCTTGACCGATCGAGATGCGAATGGAAACGCGCAATTCCTTTGCATTGGACATTTTTTCTTGGCGATCGATATCGAACACTTTATTCCTTTAAGTACCTTCGAGAAGATCACGGGCAATATCATGCGCGATCTGAGGAATTCAACCGTATCACCGGGGCAAACCCGCATCTATACCGCCGGCGAGAAAGAATATTACAGCACGCAACGGGTCCGAGAGCAAGGTGTAGAAATTCCTCCCGGCGTACAGAAGGGCTTGAAAGCCCTGCAACAAGAGCTCAATCTCACTGGGCCTGATTTAGGCTTTTAATCTGGCTTGGATGAGGAATTGGTGATGAGGGGAAAGTTGAAGACGATGGGATCGAGCCGGTCGCCCTGGGTGGGGGTACGGCTATGGTCGATATCCCAATCGGCGGGAGATCGCTTGTGCGGCTTCCTTGAACGATTCTGCAATTGCGGTGATCCGTTCAGGCGTCATCCGGCTGACAGGGCTAGGCCCACCAATGGCCGCGACCACAGCACCGGTACGGTTAAATATGGGAGCAGCTACAGCACAAACCCCTAACTCGTACTCTTCATAATCTACAGCATAACCTCGCTCGCGAATAACCTCTATTTGATCGCGCAGAATTTCTGGAGAGGTGATCGTATTCTCTGTATAAGCAGGCAGCGGTTGTTTAAGAATAACATCCGCTTCCTCTGGAGGGAGATAAGCTAATAATATCTTGCCGCTGGCCGTGCAATGAGCGGGTAACCGTTGACCAACGGCGGCAGAAATCGTGAGAGCGTGGTTGCCCCGAAGAACTTCGATATAGAAGGCTCTGCCCTGGTTAAAAATGCTCAGATCGCAGGTCTCATCCCATTCTTGAACTAATTTTTTCATATACGGATGAGCTTCTCTGCGTAGATCCATCCGCCGGATGACCTTATACCCTAAGTTTGATAACTCTAAACCCAGTCGATATTTTTGAATATCTGGCATCCAATCCAGGTAGCCATAATTCACCAGGGTGGTCACAATCCTGTAAGCCGTAGCTTTGTGAAGACCAACCAATTGTGCTATTTCGGATATGCCCATTTCTGGGTGTTCGTCATCAAAGCAATCCATGATTTGAAGAGCTCGTTCGACTGCCCGTACGTTATATTCTTTCGGATCTTTCATGGTTGAAACTGGCCCCAATAACAATCATTTTAGAAGTTACGCAGTCCAGGTGAAATGGTTGGTGTTTGGGCGGGCAGAGCCCGCCCAAACACCAACCTCCTCCCACCAACTGCGTAAGTCCTATATTTATAAATTTGATTATACACGAAGCAGTAGCCGTGAGCATTCCAAATTTTGATCGCCTGAGCTCCCTAAAAATGAATCCGTCATCCGAACCGGATCATTTCATTGCCATTCTGAGGGCTGCCGCCAACCACGCTCACTTCGTCAAAGATGCCTAAGCAGACCTTGAACCTGCGCCCCATGGTTCAGAAGTGCGATACCTGATATCACATATTAAATAGAAAAAGGCACTCTCGGAGTGCCTTTTTAGTAGCGGGGTTAGATGAACAAACTCTGTCCGCCTTGGTTGGGGCGAATACCCAAAATCGATGGTCAGATCGAAACGATCCTGACGATAAGGATGATCAAAGCTTTCCCAACGTTCCGGTGCAGTAGACGGCGGTACGCCGTCCACTGCACCGGTTGTTAGCTGACCGTTTTACCCTGCCTTTCAGAAGTCCTCAAAGAGGTTTATGCTACGATCGGGCGAGGTCAAAACGGTCAAGGTTCATGACTTTGTTCCACGACGCTACAAAGTCGTGCAGGAACTTCTCCTGGGAGTCTGCACATGCGTAGACTTCCGCCAATGCCCGGAGTTGAGAGTTCGAACCGAAGACCAGATCGACACGGGTGCCGGTCCACTTGAGCTCGCTGGTTGTGCGATCACGCCCTTCAAACACGTTATCGTCTTCCGCGGTTGCGTTCCACACCGTGCTCATGTCGAGCAGATTCACGAAGAAATCATTGGTGAGCGTCTCGGGCTGCTGGGTGAAGACGCCGTGCTGGGACTTTCCAAAGTTGGCATTCAAGACGCGCATGCCGCCAACAAGAACCGTCATCTCAGGAGCGGTCAGCGTCAACAGTTGGGCGCGATCTACCTGCAGTTCCTCGGCCGTTACGGCATATTTTCCTTTTAGATAGTTGCGGAACCCATCGGCAGCCGGTTCGAGCACGGCGAATGACACCACGTCGGTTTGCTCCTGCGATGCATCCGTACGTCCGGGCGTGAAGGGAACGGTCACATCGTAACCGGCATTCTTCGCAGCTTGCTCGACGCCTGCGCATCCACCCAGGACGATCAAGTCAGCGAGCGAAACCTTCTTCCCTCCAGACTGGGCGCGGTTGAACTCCTTTTGGATTCCCTCCAGGGTCTGCAGCACAGTGTTCAGTTGGGCCGGCTGGTTGACTTCCCAATCCTTTTGCGGTGCAAGACGAATACGCGCCCCGTTCGCACCGCCGCGCTTGTCAGAGCAACGGAAGGTAGAAGCCGACGCCCAGGCGGTCGAGACGAGTTCCGGGATCGACAACCCCGAGGCAAGGATTTTAGCCTTGAGCTCTGAGATGTCGGCCGCGTCGGTCAATTCGTGATCGAC
>Ga0105106_10001007_pt1 | contig 20045 bp, 15 predicted proteins | sample PPLLaktember2015_5_FD_79109 | JGI IMG/M metagenome (GOLD analysis project Ga0105106, IMG submission 79109) | Freshwater sediment microbial communities from Prairie Pothole Lake near Jamestown, North Dakota, USA - PPLs Lake P8 Core (1) Depth... | ecosystem: Environmental > Aquatic > Freshwater >...
AATCCACGGCGGGGGATTATACCCGGCCGGCCGCCCCACGCTTGGCGCGCGAGCACGCGCAGGCGCCGCTCAGGCCAGACCCTCGAGGCGGCTCAGATCTTCCGGCGTATCCACGTCGATCAGGATGCGCGCATCCCAAGGGACTCCGCTGATCTCGAATCGATCGAAGACGGCCCGGCCGCCGCGGTCGCCGGTCACCTGACGCAGCGCCGGGAAGGTCACCCGGTCGAAGAGGACCGGGTTGGCCCAGCGGCCGAGGACCTGCGGCGCGACGATCGCTGCCGGGTTTCGAGCGTGGGTCCGGCGCAGTTCGCGCACCAGCGTGCCGTCGACCAGGGGCGTGTCGCTGAGAAGGAACACGACCGCCTCGGCCCCCGGCGCTGCCGCCTGCAGCCCGCGCCGCAATGAGGTGCTCTGCCCCTGCTCCCAGTCCGGGTTGTCCACAATGCGCGCAGGCTCGTCCCGGAGCGCGGCGCGGATCTCTTGCGCCTGAGCGCCGCAGACGACCACGATCGGATTCAGGCCGCCTTGGCGGGCGGCCTGCAGCGCGTGCCAGACCAGCGGTCGGCCGCGCCAAAGCAGAAGTTGCTTGGCCTGGCCCAGGCGCTGCGAGCCCCCGGCCGCCAACACCACACCGGCCACGCGCGCGTGGACCTCGCACTCACGCCCCTCAGCGGAAGCCTGGGCCGAGACGACCGCCTGAATCGCTCCGTTGGCCAGGAGCTGCGCCGCAACGGCCTCCAGGTCGGCGCGCTTAGCCAGGGCGTCGATCTTGTTGAGCAGCACGCGCACTTCCGCGGCGGCGGGAATGCCTTTGAGCCCGCCGCGCCGGTCGCCCAGCACGCGCACGATGTCCGCCGGGTCGATCCGGGCGCCGACCGGCTTTCCCGCCAATGCCGCTACGCGCTCCGGCCGATGGACGACGGGCAACTCCAGCAGGGCGCCGATGGCATCCAACCCGGCCACCGGCACAACCAGGTCCGCCTCTGCCGGGATGACCGGTTCGTTCTCCCCAGGCGCCTTGAGCGACGCGTTGCGAGCGCCGTCGGCCTCCACGAGCGTACTGCCGCCGATCGCGGCTGTGATCTGGCATGCCAGACTCAGGTCCTCCAGCCTCAACCCCAGCCACTTGGGCTCCGTCGTCGATAGCGGACCGGTCAGAAGCACGGAGCGCCTGGCCAGCAGCAGGTCCGCCAGCCCCTGCAGGTCGCTCGTCCGGCGGATCACCCGGTGCACGCCGGCGATGCCGGACTGATCGCGGCCGATCTTGGTCGAAGTGGTGACCAGCAGCGGGAAGTCGCCCTGGACCTCGCGCACGATCCGGGCGATGGCGGCCGTCTTACCCCCTGCCCCGACGAAGGCCGCCACGCGGCCCGGCGTCAGGCGCAGCGCGTCAGTCAGGCGCATGGCCAGCACCCAGCAGGCGGCGCAACTCCGGACGAGACAGGATCGCCTCCACAACACCGCCCCCGACCGCCAGCGCCTTGTCTGAAATCTGACGGCAGAAGGCGATGTCACCGCGAGGGTCGACGTCGCCGACCTTCTGGCCCCGCCGGACTTCCAGGCCGTCGTGCATCAGCCCGCGCAGCACGCCATCGAAGGGCGCTGACAGAGCAGCAGTCCCCACACGAGCGAGCGTCGTTCCGGATGTGACCCGTGTGCCCAGCGGCACTCCGTCGTGCAGCTCTCCGTCCGCCGGCGCGCGCAGCACACGGTCACCGGCATGGCCGCGCACCGCTTCGGGCACGCCAGTGTCGGGATCGGCCAGGCCTTGCCAGATCACGCGTCCCAGGTGATGGCCGCGCTGGGTTTCTACGACTGCATGGCAGTCGGCCCCGGCAGTGAAGCCCGGGCCGAGGCCCACCACCAGGAGGGCAGCCTCCATCCCGAATTCGGGCGCGCGCTTGCGCATGCGCCCGTCGACCAGGACCTCCGGCCGCAGCTCCTTGCGGCACTCGGCCAGAGGGTCGACCAGGACCGGGATCCGGCGCATCGCCAGCGCCCGGCGTGCCTGCGCCAGCGAGTCGACCCGAATGGCGGTCAGGTCCTCGACGTGCGTCTCGCCGGCGTAGACGGCCTCGGCCAGCGCCACCAGGCGGCGGATCGCCAGCGGTTGGGCGATCTCGGTGACGACCACGGACATGCCGGCCCGCCACAGGCGGGCGGCGACCCCGGTTGCGAGATCGCCGCCGCCGCGCAGGAGGACCAGCGGCCGGGTCGCTGCGCTGTCAACCGGCGGCGGTTCGGTCACGATTCTTCTCCGGTTGGCCCAATGTCATGTTGAGCCGCGGCCCGCGTTGAAGAGTCGCAGGCTCTTCCCCCGTGCGGCGAAGGATCTCGCTCTCGCGCCACCGAGATCCTTCGCTTCGCCTCCTGGCCGGCCTTCCAGGGCAGGCGGGATGACACGCGGATGGGTGCATGGGCAGGGTTGCGCCGGCAGCCTACTCTCGCAGCCCGGCCTGTTGCAGCGCAGCGACAACGCGTTCGGGGAGCAGCGGGAACTGATCCATCCACAGCCCGACCGCGTCGTGCACCGCGGCGATGATCGCCGGGGCCAGCGGCAAATAGGGCATCTCAGCCATGCCGCGCGCGCCCCACGGACCGATGGGTTCGGGGAACTCCAGGATCACGGAGCGGACCTGATCTGGCACATCCAGAATGGTCGGGATCAGGTAGGTCGACAGGTGCGCGGTCTGGACGTAGCCGCCCTTCTGTTGGAAGTCCTCGAGCAGCGTGTAGCCGGCGGCCTGAACCACGGCGCCCTCGATCTGACCCTCGATCTGCTGAGGGTTGATGGCCTTGCCGACGTCATCAGCGCAGACCACATCCAGGACGCGGATCTGCCCGGTTTCCACATCGACCTCGACGGTTGCCGTCTCGGCCACGTACCCATAGGCGAAGTTCGGCTCCGATTGCCCGGTCTCGCGGTCCAGGGGGGAGGTCTTGGGCGGGTGGTAGTTGAAGTGGCCGATGGCCGGGCGTTCTTCTTGCCGCCAGTGCTCCAGCGCCGCCTGGGCCGCACCCCGGATGGCGTTGCCGGCCATGAAGGTCATGCGCGAGGCCGAGGCTGAGCCCGCATCCTGCGAGGTAGCCGTGTCCGAGGCCAGCAGCTCGACGCGCTCCACCGGCACCCCGACGGCCTCGGCCGCCATCTGGGCCATGACCGTATGTGCCCCCTGCCCGACGTCCGCCCCGGAGTGGTGCAGCACCACCCTCTCAATCGCAGCCGCCCCGTGAAGTTCGATGGTCGCATTGCAGCGTTCGGCGAATCCGAAGGAGAAGCCGATATTCTTGTAGGCGCAGGCAAACCCGATGCCGCGTAGAAGATGTTGGGCGGCGGTGCGACCCAGCGTGCGCGGCCGCTGCCAGCCTTGCCGTGTCTCTCGCCATCCGGACGAGCGCGCACAGGATTCGATCACCCGATCCAGCGACACGCCCGGCGGTAGCGGCGTTCCCACGGACATCGGCACGCCCTCGCGCAGGACGTTCTTCAAGCGCAGTTCCACCGGGTCCATCCCCAGGGCCTCGGCCAGCTTGTTCATCTGGCATTCGGCGGCGAAGGCCGCCTGCGGGCCGCCAAAACCGCGGAACGCGCCGCTGGGCAGATTATTGGTGTAGACGGCGGACGAATCGACGCGCACGTTGGGGATGTCATACGGGCCGGTGGCCATCAAGGTCGCGTTGCCGAGTACTTTGGGCGAGGTGTAGACGTATGCCCCGCCGTCGGCGACGATATCCACCTCGGCCGCTAGCAGCTTCCCGGCGCGGCTCGCGCCCCAGCGGGCGTGAATCCGATACGGATGGCGCTTGTGGTGCCCGATGATCGATTCGCTGCGCGACCAGATGATCTTCACCGGGCGATCGACGCCGCGTTGGTGCAGGCGCCAGACGGCCAGGGCCAGGACGATCTGGACCGACATGTCCTCCCGGCCGCCGAAGGCACCCCCGATCGCCGGGTAGATCACGCGCACCTTCTCGGGGGGAAGGTCGAGGGCGTGGGCGATCTGGTTCTGGTCGGTATGCGTCCATTGCCCGGCGACGATGACCGTGATGCGCTCTTCCTCGTCGATGTAGGCCAGGCCGGCTTCCGGCTGCAGGTAGGCGTGCTCCTGTGCCGGCGTGCTGTATTCGGCCTCGACGACCACGTCGGCCTGTGCCATCGCCGAGGTGGCGTCCCCTCGGCGGATGCGGTAGCGCGTGAAGACGTTGCTGTCCCGATCGGGGTGCAGGCGCAGCGCGCCCTCGGCCATGGCCTCGGCCGGGTCGGTCAGCGCCGGCAAGTCCTCGAACTCGACGCGAATGCGAGCCAGCGCCTCAGCCGCCTGCGCCTCGCTCTCGGCCACGACCAGGGCCACCTGGTCGCCGACGAAGCGCACCCGGTCGGTGTATGGTTTGGCGGAGCCGGGGCCGCACAGCACCGGTTGGTCGGGAACGCCCAACCCGTATTCGTTTACGGGGACATCCGCGGCGGTGAAGACGGCCAGCACGCCCGGCATCGACTCGGCCGCCGACACATCCACGCGGCGGACGATGGCGTGCGGCCGGCCGGCAAACAGGATCTTCATGTGCGCCTGGCCGAGCAGATCGATGTCGCCTGGATAGGCAGCTGCGCCGGTCACTTTGGCCAGTGCATCGATGCGACCCGCGGAGCGGCCGATCTCGGGCATCGTGTGACTCCTAATCGAGGGCCGCCTGAGGCTGGGCGCCGCCGGCCTCGAGCGCCAGGATGCGGCGCAGGATCGCCAGGCTGGCGGCATAGGTCGGATCCATGCCGAAATACGACGGGTGCGCGACCCCCAGGTTGCGCCCCTTGCTCAAGGGCGTATCCGAGGCGTAGTGTAGGAAGCCCAGGTCGAACGGCACCTCGTACAGGTTGACGATCTCGTTCTCCGGGTAGCGCTGCGGGCGGAACATCTCGTAGACCGCCGAGAGGTACGGCCCGGCCTCCATCTCGATGACGGTGTAGCCCTCCCGGTAGAAGACATCCATGTAGCGCTGATTCTGAAGGAAGGTGCCGCGCACGCTGATAGCCTTCTGGTTGTCGAGCACGGTTCCGAAGACCAGGTCGCCGACGTCGTCGGCGCGGAAGCAGTTGGCGATCAGGTACGTGTTCTGAGAATGCTCATCGTGCACGACCGAGGGCAGCATGACGTCGCCGATCACGCCGTTGAGCGTCGCCGCCTTGCCCATGACATACACGCCACGCATCTCCCCGGCGCGGGCGGAGATGTGCGACAGGATCTGATGCGCCGACATCCCGAGCGGATAGTCGATGTTGACGATCAGCGCCTCGCTGCGGGCCAGCGCATCCGCCGCAACCCCGCGCAGGCGCGGATCGGCCGTGCCAGGATCGAAGCGCTTCAGGTCGATGACCTGCACCTCGACGTCGAAGCCGTGCACGCTCGGGAAGCGCCGCACGCCGCGGGCGCGTTCGATCTCGGCTTTGTCGGCGCGCAGTCGGGCCCCGTCCGGGCCTGCCAGGAGCTTCTTCAGTGCGTAGTACAGGAAGTTCTCGCGGCTGGCGCGCACCTGGCGCGCCTCGATCTCGCGCCATTCCGCCAGCAAGTCGGCGTTCTGCGGCAGCTCGAGAAATCGCACAATCTCGGCCTCGCAGCCGAGTGCGAATCCGGTGAACAGGTTCACCAGGCTGTGGGTGTTGCTGGAGACGAAGTAGACCGGCCGGCGGCGCAGTTCGGGCAGGGCTGCCTCGATCGGACCCCACCAGTCGTGTGTGGCGCGCTGGTAGTTGGCCAACGAACTGGCCAGCAGACGGACATGCAGTTGCTTGGTGTGCGCCGCGACCGATCGCATCAGCGTCCAGAACTGCAGCCCCCAGGCCGACTGCAGTCGGGCAAGGTCGCCGCCATCTACGCCGATCGCCCGCGCCAGAATGTCGACCGCCTCATCGCCGGCGGGCGGATCCTCCAAGAAGCGCTGCGTCTGGGCCCCCCGCAGGCGCCGGTGCAGCTTGTTCCACTCGATCTGGAAGGCCGTCAGCATCGGGATGATGTCGTCGATATCGGAACGGCTGGCGATGAAGCAGGCCAGGGTGCCGGCGCCGTCGTAGTAGCCCGGGCGGCGGCGGGCCGGGGCGGCGGCCGGCTGCCAGGATTCGATCTCGCCCACACCGCGGCGCTGGAACACCTCCGGCCCCTGCCCCAGGACGACCCGCTCGACATCGGCGATGCAGGCCGGGAGCCGCAGGCTGCTGTAGATGAACGCCGGCAGGTCCGGCTCCGGTGAGCGGGCGCCCGGATGCAGCGACGAACCCATGTTGGCATGGGCTTCTTCCAGCGTGCGGATCTGGATACCCGTCGTCGACCGCAGCAGCGAGTAGTAGGTGCGGATGTAGAGCTCGATCTCCTCCGAGCCCGTGCGCGGCACCGCCCGATCCATCGCTTGCCTCAGCGCCGGCGGGGCGCCTGTCGCTTCAGCGGCGGGACGTCGGTCTCGCCCGGCTGCAGCGGGAACATGATCGCGTAGACGATGTTCATCAGACCAAAGCTGAGCAGCATGAACAGGAGCCCTGTGGCAATCTGGATCAGCAGGCCGCCTCCCAGGAAGGTCGCCCAGGGCGGGTTGATCAATTCAGGCGGCAGGTAGACCCAGCCCTGCGAGGCATTGGCGCGCACGAACCATCCGGCGAACAGATATCCGCCCAGCGCGACCAGCACGATCAGAAAGCAACCCACCCCGCGCCAGACGGGGTTCATGCGCTTCTTCTTCAGCCGCTCGCGTTCATGCGCGGCATACCGCCAACTATCGCGTCCCATTCGACTCTCCTCCCCGGACCGATTCGCAGCGTCCGGAACTCAGGACTTCTGCCAGGCGCGCTGCAGTTCGGCGGCGCGCTCGACCGCCTGAACGATCTTGTAGTAACCGGTGCAGCGGCACAGGTTGCCGGTGAATGCCTGCTGGATGGCCGCCCGGTCAGGCCGGCCCTGCTCCTCCAGGAGTTTGGCGCCGGCCATCAGGAACCCGGGCGTGCAGTACCCGCACTGCACCGCGCCCTCCTCGAGGAAGCCTTGCTGGATGGGATGCAGCTTGCCGTCTTGCGCCAGGCCCTCGATGGTCACGATCTCGGAACCGTGGGCGCGCGGCGCTGGAACCATGCACGCCATGACCGCCTGCCCATCCAGAAACACCGTGCATGCCCCGCACTCGCCCTCGGCGCATCCTTCTTTCGTTCCGGTCAGGCCGGCGTCTTCGCGCAACAGGCGCAGCAGCGTCTTGTTGTGGCCGCCGGTCAGCACCAGGGGCCGGCCGTTGACCGTCGTCTCGATCGGACTCCCCGGGCCGTGCCGCCTCGAAGTCAGGCCCGCCGGCCGATGCTGGCCCGGGCGCCCGGCCAGCAGCACCGGGCGGCGGGGGAAGCCGTCGCGCTCGGCACCGGCCGCCAGGCTGTTCAGCCCCCGCCGCACGCCGACGCGGACCATCTCCCGTCGGAACGCCGCCGAGCCGCGCAGGTCATCGATCGGGCGGGCCGCCAGCGCGGCCTGATCGGCCGTCAGCCGCACAGTCTCCGCCGTCAGCGCCTTCCCGGTCAACTGCGCCTCAGCCTGCGGCACCCGCAGGATGGTCGGGGCCACGGCACCCAGGGCGATGGCCGCCCGGCGGACCTTCCCCTCCGACAGTCCCAGCACGACCGCCACATTGACGACCGAGATCGCCTGTGCCCGGCGCAGTGCGATCTTGACGAAGGTACCGGACTCACCCGGCCCGAGCGCCGGGAATGCGATCTCCGTCAGGAGCTCGTCCGGCTGCATGACCGTCGAGCGCACGCCGGTGTAGAAGTCGCGCAACGCGACCGTCCGCTCACCGCGCACCGAGCGTAGGCGCAGCTGCGCCTCCAGAGCCATCAGCGGGGAAATGCTGTCGTTGGCCGGTGAGGCGGTGATCAGGTTCCCAGCTACCGTGGCGCGGTTGCGAATCTGCGGGGATCCAACCTCCCAGCAGGCGCGTGCGAGCGGGAAAGCCCTGCGAACGATCACGTCCGAGGCGACGCAGGCATTGTGCGTCACCAGCGCGCCGAGCCGAATCCAGCCGTCGCGGCCGAGCGCGATTCCATCCAGCTCCGCCAGGCGGGTGATGTCGATCAGCGTCTCAACGCCTTTGCGGACTCCGCGCTCGAGCTCAAGGAGCAGGTCGGTGGCGCCGGCCACGACGCGCGCCCGCGGGGCGTGGTCCGCCAGCAGGCGCAGGGCTTCTTCCAGCGTTGTCGGAGTGTAGTACGTCTGCCACATTCCCGGTTGCGGGCTCCATCCGTCGCGCCTCGAGCCGGCGGCGGCGGAATTGTAGCATGCTGCTCAAGGACCTTCGCCGGCGGGTCCTCTCCCGGCCGGACGATGCCGCATGCTGGTCCCACTGCCGCCGCGGCGCAGCATGATGATCTGGGCCAGGATGCTGACGGCGATCTCCTCGGGGGTCTCGGCGTTCAGTTCGAGCCCCATCGGCGAGACCACCCGGTCGATCTGATCCTGGCTCACCCCGACCTCGAGCAGCTGGCGGGCCGTCGTTTCCCAACGGCGGCGCGAGCCGATCACGCCGATGTAGGCGGCCGGGGTTTTCAGCAGCGCCGGGAGCCCGGCCACATCGACGGTCACGTTGCGCGTGGCCAACACCAGGCAGGTCTGATCGGTGATGGGTACGCGCGCCGGCAGCTCCTCCAGCGGGCAGTGGACGTAGGCATCTGCCTGCGGGACGGCCGCGGCCGTGGCGAACTCGGCCCGGTCATCGGAAACGACCACTCGGAACCCGAGCCAGCGGGCCAGGTGAGCGACTGCGCGGCCGACATGGCCGCCGCCGACGAGGACCAGGAGCGGCAGCGGGCGAAGGGGGTCAACGAAAACCTCCACCTCCCCGCCGCACACGCCGGGATCGCCCTCCTCCGGCTCACTGAGCGTGTACTGGACAGTGCGGGCCACGCCGTCCGCCAGCGCCTGCCGGGCGGCCTCAACCACACGCGCCTCCAGTTCACCGCCGCCAATTGAGCCTTCCGTCTTCCCATCGGGGAGGACCAGCATCTTGCTGCCGGTGTGGCGCGGCACTGAACCGCGCGCCCCCACCACCGTGGCCAGGGCCGCGGCCGCGCCGCTGCGCTCGAGCTCGGCCAACCGTTCGTAGAAGCTCATTGTTCCAGCCTCGCTTCAGCCGACGGTCGGATCATGACTTCCGCCGCAGCGCCCGCCAGATCCTCTCGGGCGTCATCGGGATGACATCCACCGACGCACCGCAAGCGTCGAGCACGGCATTGCCGACCGCCGGAGCCACGCCGTCCATTGGGATCTCCGCCACGGCTTTGACCCCGAAAGGATGCGAGGGTTCGACCGTCTCGACGAAGATCGTCTCCAGCGCCGGCATCTCGTGCGCGGCGAAGATGTGATAGTCGCGGAAGTCGAGCTCGCGCGGCCGCCCGGCCTCGTCGTAGCGCATCTCCTCGCAGACCGCGTAGCCCAGCGCTTGAGTCATGCCGCCCTCGACCTGGCCGGAAGCAGTCAGGGGATTGACGATCACGCCGGAGTCGACCGCCATGACCAACCGGTCGACCGTGACTACCCCGGTCTCGATATCGACCGTCACTTCGGCGAACTGCGCCGCGAACGGCGGCGGCGATACAGGTGACAGGTGGGAGGCTACCCCCATGATCTGCTCCTGGTCCTGATGGTGCAGCGAGTTGAGGGCGATTTCGGCCAGGCTGACCGAGCGCCCGTCGGGCGCCCAGGCCTGGCGCTCGGCGAGGCGGATATCCTCGGGCGCCAGCGCGCTGCCGGTCTCCTGACTGAGCATGCGCGCCGCACGGCGGCGGATGCTCTCAGACACCTTCTGGGCCGCGTGGACGACAGCCGCGCCCGAGATGTACGTGGTACTCGAGGCGTAGGCGCCCTTGTCGAACGGGGTGAAGTCGGTGTCGGAGGAGTAGACGACCACGTCCTCGAGCGGCACGCCCAGGACCTCGGCCGCTTGCTGGGCCAGGACCGTGTCCGAGCCGGTGCCCAGGTCGGTGGCCCCGACGAGCAGGTTGAATGAGCCGTCGTCATTGATCTTAATGCTGGCGCCGCCCATGTCCAGATAGGGGATGGCCGTCCCCTGCATGACGGTCGCCACCCCGATGCCGCGGCGCAGATGGGGCTTGCCCGGGACGGCGTGCCAGCCCGCGTTCCCGAACTTCTCCTCCCACCCGACTGCGGCGCTTCCCTGACGGACGCAGTCCTCCAGCCCGCAGGTGTTGATGGTCTCCGGCTGGGGTTCGCGTCCCTCCGACCAGGCCGTCGAAAAGGGATGCAGCTCGCCGGATCGCAGGGCGTTCTTCAGGCGGAAGGCCAGCGGGTCCATCCCGAGCGCGCGAGCCACCTTCTCCATGTGGCGCTCGACGGGCCAGAAGCCCTGCGGCACCCCGTAGCCGCGATAGGCGCCAGCCGGCGGCGTGTTGGTATAGACGATGTCGGCGTGGAAGCGGATGTTCGGCGACTTGCGGTAGGGACCGTCGCCGACGTACAGCGCCATGGCCTTGTGTCCGGTGTTGCCGGTGACCGTCAAGGCGTGGCAGCCGTAGGCGCCGGTGTCGCACAGAATGACCATCTCATTGGCGGTGATGGTCCCGTCGCTTTTGACACCGGTGCGCATGCGGATGTGCATCGGGTGTCGGCTGCGGGCCGCCAGGAATTCCTCCTCACGGGTGTACTCGAAGCGCACCGGGCGACGGGTGGCGATGGTCAGGTGCGCGGCCACATCTTCGATCATGACTTCCTGCTTGCCGCCGAAGCCGCCGCCAATGCGCGGTTTGATGACGCGGATTCGCTTGGGCGGCAGGCCCAGCACCGGGGCGAGCTGCCGCCGCACGTGGAAGGGCACCTGCGTGCTGGTTCGGATGACCAGGCGGTCGTCTTCGTCCCAGTAGGTCACGACCACGTGCGGCTCGATGGCCGCCTGCTGGACCTTGGGGACCTGGTAGGTCGCTTCGATGATCTGGTCGGCCTCGCGCAGCCCGCGCTCGACGTCGCCGATGTCGATGCGAATGCGGGCGGCCAGGTTGCAGGACGGATCGGAGTCGGCGAAGTTGACATACTCGGGCTCATCGTGAATGCGCGGCGCATTCGGCCCCATAGCCCGCGACGGGTCGAACAACGGCTCGATGGGCTCGTACTCGACCTCGATCAAGCTGAGCGCTTCCTCAGCAATGGCTTCGGTCTCGGCCGCCACGAAAGCCACGCGGTCCCCATAGAAGCGCACCTTGCTGTCGAGCGAGAAGCTATCCAGGGGACCGGGGATCGGATCGGATTGTCCGGCGGTGGAATAGACCACGCGCGGCAGATCCTTCCAGGTGAGCACGGCCGCGACTCCCGGCAAGGCCAATGCCCGCGAGGCGTCGATCTTGACGATGCGGGCATGCGCCAGCGGGCTGTGCAGCACCTTGGCGACCAGCATGCCGCGCATCTCGATATCGGCAGCGAAGGCCGGCTTGCCCTGCGCCAGCTTGACGGCGTCGACTTTGGGCTCGGGCTTGCCCACCGTCGACCAGGTGCTCACCTGCGGCGCAACCTGGATGCGCGGCATGACGCTGGTGCGCGTGAGCAGGTCGGGACTGCGGCGATCCCCTTCGGCCGATCCGGGAGCAGGCGGTCCGAACAGATCTGCCGGCGCGGCCAATGGCCCGGCGATCGGATCGACCGTTTCCCCGCGCAACGCGGCCGCGGCGCGCAGCACGGCCTGCACCGGCTTGAGATAGCCGGTGCAGCGGCACAACACACCGGAGAGCGCCTCGCGCACGTCCGCTTCGGTGGGATCCGGGTTGCGTCCCAGGAGCGAGCGCGCCGCCAGGATCATCGCCGGCGTGCAATACCCGCATTGGATGGCGCCGGTCTCGACGAACGCCTGCTGCAACGCATCCAACCCGGGGGTCTGTCTCCAGCCCTGAGCAGGATGCTCGCCGACCGACTCGATGGTGACGACTTCATGCCCGCCAGCGCTGGCGGCCAGCATGACGCAAGCGCTGACGGGCCGCCCGTCCAAGAGCACCGTGCAGGCTCCGCATTCGCCGGTCTCGCAACCATGTTTGACGCCGAAGATGCCCAGGTGCTCGCGCAGCGCAGTCAGCAGCGTAGTATCCGCCGGTACCTCAAGGGAAGTCGGCCTGCCGTTCAAGACGAAGGAGACGTTCATGCCCCCGCTCCTCCGGCGGCCACCCGCCGCGCGAGGATGCCGGCGACCTCCGACCGGTACTCAGCGCTAGCCCAGGCATCGCCTGCAGCTGCATATGCCGCCGCGGCTGCCCGAGAGGCCAGACCGGCCTCCGCGCGCTCGAGCGGCACCAGGATCGGCCTCGGCCCGAAGCCGCCCAGCGCGAGGCGAATCCCGCCCTGGCCGTCGCCGCAGGCCGCGGCACACACGACCGGCCGGTCCACCGGCGAACGGGCGACCTGCTCGTACGACAGCCATGCCGGCCGTGGCAGAAGGAGGCGGACGATCAAGCGGCCGGACAAGTCGCGGCCGGGGAGGTCCCACAGCGCCTCGATCTCCAGCTTCTCGGCGCCCGGCTCCACGACGGCCGACGTCCCCATGGCCAGAAGCACTGTCGCCAAGGGCGATCGGCCGTCGGCCGTCACGACGGTCCCGGCCAACGAGGCCATGTTGCGCAGATTGAGGCCGGCTTCCAGGCGGCAAGCCTTCGCCAGCGCGGCCGGGATGGGCTCACCGATCTCGACCAACGTCTGCAATCGGATGCCGGCGCCCACGATCACATGGGCGGCCTCCGCGCGCAGCCCGTCGAGAGCCAGGTCCTGCAGGTCGACGACGCCGTGCAGGCGCCGGCGGCGCGGCGTCAGCCAGGTGCCGCCGGCCAGCGGGCTGAGCCGGCGCACGAGCGGCAGTGCTTCGTCGAGCGACTTCGGGCGGTGGAATTCGAACGGCTTCATTTTCCTTGCACCTCATCCACGCGGACCTCTTCTTCCGAGAGGCCGCCCAATTCCTCGGCCAGCGCGTGCACGAAACCGGCTTTGGCGCCGAAGCGTCGGCGCGCCAGCCGCCGGGAGATGTCGAAGTAGAAGGATTCGATGCGGGCCTCGAGCTGGGGCAGCGAGGCGATGGCCTCACGCGCCAGGCGATCCGCGGTCAGCGGCTGATGCGGGAACGCGGGGGCAGCCAGGAGATAGGTCACCATGCTCAGCGCACCGATCTTGGCAAGTTTGTCAGCGTCCCACAAGAGCCGGGCTTCCCTGGCCGTCTCCGGCAAAGTGCCGGGCGGATCCGAATGGTGCAGGACGGCGAAGCAGACCGAATCAACCTTGCCCGGCGGGAAGCCGAGGTCGGCCAGGTGGTCTCCGGCCCAGGTGGCCGCGCGGGCGGCATGATCTTCGCCGACGAACTGCGGCTGAAACCGGTCGTGGATCCAAACCGAGGCCAGCGCGATGTCGGAGTCGGCCGCGGTCTCACGCAGCAAGCGGAGGGCATCCCTCTCGACCTGGCGCACGTGTTCCAGCCGGTAGTTGTAGTAAGGGCGGCGCTGGGGCGGCACGCCGGGCCACAGTTTCCGGGCGGCCTCCTCGCTCACCTCACACAGATCAGCGCGCAGCCGGTCCAGCCACGCCACGCGGTTCCTCCTCGAGCGAGTCCGGCTCCGGGTAGACCTTCCAGCCCAGGGCTTCCAGAACGGCCGGATCGGCGCGCGGCTCGGGGACGTCGGCCAACACGCCTTCGGCGTCGGCGGCCAGAGTCCCGTCGGCCAGCCGCAGTTCCCCGGTCACGATCGCCAGCCGCCCGCGCCGTCGCACCAGCCGCCCGACCAGGCGCAGCCGCTCTCCCAACGGCACCGGCCTGCGATAGCTGACCGTGAGCTTGGCGGTGAACATGAATCGATCGACCTGGTCACCCATCGCCGCACGCCCGGCGGCCTCATCCAACATGGCCGCGACCACCCCGCCGTGGACCACACCGGGGTACCCCTGAAATCGATCCGGGACGACGTGCTCGGCGGTCACCTCGCCTGGTCCGGTGTTGTAGAAGCGCAGCCCGAGCGCGGTCGGGTTCTCGAGACCGCAAACGAAGCAGTGGCGCGAGTTGGGCTGCAGGGTCCGCTTCGGTCTGTCGGGTGTCACACGCATCCCTCACTGGCGTCCATCGTGCCCGCCGCGCTTCGCTTCCGGCCTTACACCGGGCTGCCGAAAGTCTCCACCAGCAGCTGCGGGTCGCCGCACACGTCGTAGAGGATCGGGCAGGTGGCGCCGTGCCTGCGGTACTCATCGACTTTGGCGCGCGCCTCGGCCGGCGTGCCTGAGGCGGTAATGCGCTGCAGCAGTTCATCCGAGACCAGGTGCTTGGCGCGCTGGATCTGCTCGTAGGTCGCCGGCCAGCCCAGGATCGATTGAATCTCGGCCACGACATCCTTCGAGACCCCGCTGGCTTCGGCGATGTGCGGCTGCTGTGCCAGGTACTGCGTCAGCAGCTCGCGGCTGCAGCCCAGGGCTTCGTCACGATCGTGACTCACCGAGCACACGACCAGCTGGTAGCGCTCGATCTGGTCGATCGATCGCCCTGCCTTGCGCGCCCCGACCTGGAGGTGCTCCAGCGCCTGCTGGTTGTACTCCGGGGGGACACAGTAGTTGAGGACCACGCCGTCGGCGATCTCGCCGGCCAGTTCGAGCATGTTGGGCCCGACCGCCCCGAGCGCGATGGGAACGCGGCGCGGCTCGCGGCGGCCATGGACGACGTCCAGCTCGACCCCGTCCAGATGGTGGAACTCGCCGTGGAAGGTCACCCGCTCCATATTCAGGAGGCGGCGCAGGACTTCGACGGTCTCGCGCATGGCCGCGACCGGCTTGCGCCGCTGGATGCCGACGTTCCTCGCCAGCGGATCCCACCAGGCGCCGATACCGCAGATGATTCGCCCCGGCGCCAGATCGTCCAGCGTCAGGAAGGTCGCCGCCAGCAGACCGATGTTGCGCGTCCAGTTGTTGATGACGCCGGAGCCGATCTTGATGCGCTGTGTCACGGCCGCGTAGGCGGCCATCGGCACAATGGCGTCACGCACCAGGCGCGACTCGGCCTGCCAGACACCTTCGAAGCCTCGCGCCTCGGCGTGGCGAACCCACGCCAGGCCCTCGCGCAAGTCGTGTGCATCCTGAAGGTACAGCGCCACACGCTCCATACCGGTACACCTCTCCAAAGTGACTGCGTGCCTACCGATGTGTCAGAGCCGCTTCCACATCTTCGGGGCCAGTTCGCGTGAGCGCGCCGCGAGGCGCTCCTCATCCAACGCCAGCACCTTCTTGCCCTTCATCAGGATCCGGCCGCGACAGACGGTGGTATCGACCACAGCATCCACCATGCCGAAGATCAGGTGCCCGAGGAAGTTGGCCTCGCTGAGCGGCGTGGGCGGCTGGTAGTCGAGGATCGCCAGATCGGCCGGCGCGCCCTCGCCGATCTCACCCAGGCGCAGGCCGAACTGGCGCTCGCAGATCTCGGCGTTGTTCTGCAAGAGCATCTGCGGCGCCTCCATGAAGGCCACGCGCGGATCACGCTGATCCAGCCGCTGCAGCAGGTAGGCGCAGCGCATCTGCGCCGGCATGTCGGAGGACATTCCGTCCGTCCCCAGGCCGACGAGCACGCCCTTCTTGAGCATCGTCAGCACTTTGGTCACACCGACGGCGTTGTTCATGTTCGACTCGGGGTTGTGGGCGACGCTGGTCTTCGTGGCGGCGATGGTGTCCATCTCCGCCTCGTCGATGTGCACGCAGTGGACGAAGAGCGATTTCTCGCCGGTCACGCCCAGGCGGTGCAGCCGTTCGACCGTCGGGACCTTGTACTTGGCCAGCGAGTCGGCCCGGTCGGCGGCATCCTCGGCCACGTGGATGTGGCAGCCGACGCCAGCGTCGCGGGCGATGCCGACGCACTTCTCCAGCGTGGCGTCGGAGAGGGTGAAGGAAGCGTGCAGCCCCATCATGGCCGCGATCTGCCCGTCGCCCATGCCGGTCTTCTTGATGAAGCGTTCGTTCTCGGCGATGCCGCCGCCGGGCTGGTTGCGGTCGGAGACCTCGTAGCACAGCGAGGCGCGCAGGCCGGCGGCGCGCACGGCCGTTTCGATCAGGTCCAGCGATCCGTCACGAAACGCCGGCGAGGCGTGATGATCGATGATCGTGGTCGTCCCGTTGCGGATGCACTCGATCAGCGGGATCTGCGCCGACAGGGTGACGTCTTCGTCCGAGAGCGCCTTGTCCAGCTTCCACCACAGGCGCTCGAGGATCTCGACGAAGTTGGAGGCCGGCTCTCCGGGCGGCGCCATGCCGCGCGCCATCGTGGAGTAGAAGTGATGGTGGGAGCACAGGAAGCCGGGCAGGATCACCTTGCCGGAGCAGTCTACGACCTCGGCGCCGGGGAAACTTCTGGCCATCTCGGCCGCCGGGCCGAGCGCGGCGACCTTCTCGCCGTCGGTGACGACCGAGGCGTTCCACAGCACACGGTTGGACTTGCCCAGGGTGACGACGATGCCGTTCTCGAACCGGATGCTCATCGTTTCTCCTTTCCGTGCAGCAGAAACGCAATGGGCCTGTCGGGCCGGCTAGGCTTCCACCAGCATCTCCAGCTCGCGCGGCGTGCGGGCGCGCATGGTGATGGCGCCGACGAAGCATTTCTTGGCGCAGATCGAGCAGCCGACACACTTGGCCGGGTCCGAGTACGGCAGCCGGTCGGCGTCGAGCGCGATGGCGCCGTACGGACAGCGCGCACAGTTGCCGCAAGAGACGCACAGATCCCGGTCGAACTCAGACAACCGCTTCACCGGGCTGAGCGCCATGAAATCGGTGATCGGGCTGGGCTGGGTGAGGCCGATCAGCTCCCGGATGGACTTGAGACCGCGCTCTTGCATCAGGAAGGCGGTGCCCGACTCGAGCTCCTGGATGATCCCATAGCCGTGCTTCATAACGATGGTGCAGAACTGCACCGTCTCGACGCCCAACGCCAGGAAGTCCATGGCCGCCTTGTAGTTCATCGGCCCGCCGTTGCCGGAGATGGCCATGCGCTCCGGCACGGCTTTGGCCAGCGTCAGATAGGAGATCGGTGTGACGCCTTCGCCGCTCATCCCGACTACCACACCCTCTTCCCAGCGGCGCCCGTCCTCACCCGGCCGGAAGGCCAGGGTCGGGAACGTATTGGCCAGCGTGATGCCGGCCTTCTTGCCGGGGTGGCGCTCCAGCACCTGCCGGATGGCGCGCAGGATCGGCACGATCGAGGTGACCGCCGCGGTAAGCTTGAACAGCTTGGGGATCTCCGGAGCCCCGACAGCCAGGATCCAGTCGATGATCTTGGCCGTCAGCTCGGGGTCCTGCGAGACGATGTCACCTTTGGTGCCGTCTCCGCCTTGCGGGCAAGAGAGCGAGTATTCGATCCCCATGGCGCCGGCCGCCTCGAGCTTGCGCGTGTTCGACTGCCAGCCGGCGGCATCGGTCTCGTCGTTACCGCTCACCGGCCCGCCGGTCGAAGCCATGGTCAGCCGATCCGGCCACTCACGCACCAGCTGCTCCAGCTCCCGGCAGACTCGATCCAGCGCGTGCCCGGAGACGTTGTCGCAGTTGCCATAGGTGGTCGGGTTGAAGGTGACCATGTACTCGGAAGGGATGTGAATGGGGACGTTGTCGAAGGCGGTCTTCATCACGCCGCCGGCCCATCCGGCTTCGTAGGCCTTGGTCATGGCCGCCAGCCCATCGGAGACCGGCGAGGCCGAAAGCAGGTAAGGCGATCGAATCGGCCGGCCGAAGAAGGCGGCTTCCAGCGAGACCGGGAGGCGGTTGAACCCGGGCAGTGCAAAGGTGGACTTGGTCGCCTTGGGGATCACCGGCTCGGCCTGCTTCTTCAGATAGGCGTCGATCCGGACGGCGGCGTTCTTCCCCGAGGCGGCCGCTTCGACCACGGTCTTCGGACCGCTGATCATGTCGCCTGCATAGAACAGCCCCGGCGCTTCGATTGCCTTGAGGGTCGGCCGCATCCCGATCGCCACCACGACCGCGCCGACGTCGGCGCGCACGGCCTCGGTCCCCGGGACGTCGCGCACGTGTGCGGGGTGAAAGGCTTTGCCGGCCGGGAGCTCGACTTTGATGGTCTCGACCCCGGCGATTCCACTTGCGGCCTTGAGCAGGCGTCGCACACGCACGCGCCCGCTGACCTCGATATCGAATTCGACCAGCTCCCGCCTCTCCTTCGCGGTGAGCGGCATCTCCGCCAGCGTTTCCAGCATGAACATTTCGACGTGTTCAGCCCCGCGCAGCCTGGCGGTGACGGCGCAGTCCAGCGCCGTCGCCCCGCCGCCGATGATCGCCACCCGTCCGTGGAAGGCGTGCTCCTGCGCACGAGAGAGCAGGTCGACCATCCTGACTGCCTCGTCCTCGTTCTCGATCCCCAGCCGAATCGGCTCCCACAGCCCGGCGGCGACGCAGACCGCCTCATACCCCTTGCCCAGCAGCGCGGCGGGGTCATCCACTTGCGAGCGGAGATGGGGCGTGATCCGGCCCAGCGACAGGATGAAATCGATATCCGTCGCCAGCACGTGCGGGTCGAGGCGGTGCTCAGGAATCAACGCCATCATCCCGCCCAGGCGAGCCCCGCCTTCGAAAAGGTCGACGGTGTAGCCCATCTGGGCCAAAGACCCGGCGGCCGCCAGCCCGGCCGGCCCGCCGCCTACCACGGCCACCTTGCGGCCGTTTGCATCCGCCATGCCGAACTTGGGAATGCCCCCCAGCGCTTTGGCCCTTTCAACGATCGTCGCCTGAACCAGGGGGATATCGATGGCTCCGTCGAACAGCCGGTGTGAACAGGCGGCCATGCAGTGCGTATCGGGGCACACCAGGCCGCACACTCCCCCCAGCGGGTTGTTGCGCATCACCTCGCCGGCCGCACGCAGGAGATCGGACGGGCGCCCTTCGCGCGCCGCCATGATGAAATCGAAGGGCGAACAGTTGCACGGGCAGGCTGTCTCGCAGGGCCTTTCTTCGCAGTACTCGCAGCGCCAGAGTTCGGCCCGCAGCTGCTGGCCGGTCATGAAGTACGGATCGCCGTAGGTTTCCTTGTTCATGGAACGCCTCCTTGCGAGGATCCGGCCCGCCCCGCGTGCACACCGGGCCCACCAGCCGGCCGAAGCCTCATTCAGGCTCCCCGCCGTCGTGCAGGAGACCTCGCGGCGGGCGCGCCTCCCCGGAAGAGGTTACGCCGCATGTGGAGGTCGGTGCGGCGGGGGAGAATCGCTGCCGGCGCGCAGCCGGTCGAGGTCTTCCACGGAATCTAGATCGAGCGCCAGGCCCGGCAAGTCGCAAATGGCCAGGCGCGCCCCAGCCTGCCGGGCAAGTTCCAGATGACGGTGATAGCTCGCCGTCCCAAACGAATATTCTATCAGACCGGGCGGCGCGAGCAGCAGCGCATTGGTGCCGTCCTGACGCCGGTCCGGCGCGATCACCGCCACAGGCGGCGGCGCAGCTTGAGCGCACAGCTGCGCGATGGCTGCCTCCGTCAGCAGAGGCAGATCGGCTGGTAGAACCAGGACCGCCCCGGCCCCATGGGTGACGGCGTGGGCGGCCGCCTGGGTCAGCGCCCGGTTGAGTTCCGGTGGTCCTGACTCGACGAGCGGCTCGGCACCCAGCCGGCGGGCCAGCGCCAGCGCCTCGCTATCCTGGCTGACCAGCAGCGTATGATCGACGAGAGGCGCTGAAACCAGGAGCTCCAGGGTCCGCGTGAGCAGGTCGCGGGTCAATCCGATCCGCTCCTCGGCCGTCATGGCACTCCCGAGTCGGGATTTGGCCTCACGCAGGTTCTTGAAGGGCACGATCGCCCACAGGCTCACGCGGGCGTCTCCGATTGCAGGATCAATTCGGCCAGTCCGAGCACCTCGCCTGCCAGCCGGCGGCGGTCGGCGCGCGAGCGCATCACGGTGTCGCTCACCAGCACGGCCAGGGAGTCCGAGGAGAGCTCCGCAGCCCGGTCTTGGTCCTGCCGGTCGATGACGATCGCCCGCAGGATCTCCGCATAGTGCGCCGCCACTGCCGCCGGACCTGGCCGGGCGCCGAGTTCGC
>Ga0105106_10001008_pt1 | contig 20044 bp, 17 predicted proteins | sample PPLLaktember2015_5_FD_79109 | JGI IMG/M metagenome (GOLD analysis project Ga0105106, IMG submission 79109) | Freshwater sediment microbial communities from Prairie Pothole Lake near Jamestown, North Dakota, USA - PPLs Lake P8 Core (1) Depth... | ecosystem: Environmental > Aquatic > Freshwater >...
AATGCTGCTCCATAGGGCTGTCCTCCTCTCATGGCCCGGAGCATGCGTGTTTTTGGAACAACCGCATTATCTCCGGTCGCCACGACTGGGCGACGGCCCTTTCATTTGATCAGAGACGCTACAGATAGTCCAACAGACTCAGAAAGGCCTGGTAGATGACGGCGGCGAGCTCGGCAAAGAGCGGCGTCACCTCGCCCGTTTCGACGGCGTCGGCAACGGTCACCGGGTCGGACAGCAGCAGCCAGATGAGCGCGCCGGCGAAAATCGCTGCGATGACGGCGATGCCGGCCGAAAGGCTGACGCTGAGGCGCGAAGAGCGCATGTGCCTACAATCTGGGCAATAGCGGAGTGGGTTCCCCTAGTCCCGCAGCCGCCAACTGCGGTATCACGATAGACGAGTCAGACACGATGGCGGTTGCAAGGCGGTCCGGATCGAGGTGTGTGACAGCTGCCTGCCGGGCACGATCGACCGTCACTTCGTTAACTTTTGACGTAAACGTGTCGAAATAGTCATCTGGAAGACCAAACAGGACGAGCTGGGCCATCGCTCGCGCAATCTGCTCTGCCGTCTCGAAATTTCTCGCGTACCCGCGCGTCAGCGCGGCCTTCGCTACCTCAACCTCTTCCGGTGTCGGCGGACGATCGGTGCGAACCGCGTGAATCTCGACGAGCGACGCCTTGACCGCCTCGGCCGTTCCATCGCTTTGCACGCTCGTCTGCAGGATAAACGGCCCGCGTCCACGCCGAAAGTCGAACGCCGTCCTCGCGCCGTAAGTCAGCCCCTTCTCCTGCCGCAGCTTCATGTTGATGCGGCTCACGAACTGCCCGCCCAGGATCATGTTGAGCACGATCAGCGGATAGTAGTCGGGCGTATCTCGTGCCAGGCCTACCTCGCCAATCCGAATCTCGCTCTGGGCAGCGCCCGGCTTGTCGACGAGCACCAGACGATGCACGGGAACGGGCGGCGGCGGGACCATTGCGGCATCGTCGGCGATTTCCGGCAGCGTATCCGACCACGCGCCGAATACATCCGCCGCCATCTGCCGGAAATCGGCGGCGCCGATGTCGCCGGACGCAATCAAAGTGGCCGTCGAGGCCCGGTACAGACGCGAGTGAAAGGTTCTGACATTGTCGATCGTCAACTGGCGCAGCGACTCCTCGGTGCCGAGCGCCATGTGCGCGTAGGGATGCGCGCCGTAGATGACCTGCATGAACGCCCGATCGGCGATCGCCGACGGCATGTCTCGAATCTGCAACAGGCGCGTCAGGCGGAGCTCGCGGATGCGGTCGAAGTCGGCCGTGTCGAGCCGAGGATGCACAACGCAATCCCCCAGCAGCGACAGCGCCGGCCGCACGAACTTCGCCAGCGTAGTCACCGTGAACACCGTGGCGTCAGCAGACACTTCGGTTTCGAGATGCGCGCCAAGGCGCGCAAAGGCGGCATTGACGTCGATGGCCGACATCGTGCCCGTCCCCTCGTCCATCATGTCGGCGGTGATTGCCGCGAGCCCCTCGAATCCCTCGAAGTCGGCCGCCGATCCGACCGGCAGCACGAGCATCATCGTCACGACAGGAAGGCCACGATGCTCGGCCGACCAGAGCGACAGCCGGTTCGAGAGCTCACCCTTGTGAATCCTGGAAAAGCTGAACGGCGGAGGCGGGCCAACCTGAGGGAGGCGCGACCGATCGACAGCGCGCGCCGGGCTCACGACACCACCGCTGGTGTGGAGCGTGGCAGCGCCAGCGACAGCTTGCCTTTCGGCACCACGCTCAGTGCCACGCGATTGTCCTGCCGGAGATGGGTCAGGACGCGGTGATGCAGATCCTCGCTTGTGACGCTGGCATACCGCGCAAGGTCGCGCTCGAAATATCCCGGGTCGTCCAGGAACACCGCATACGCATTGAGTTGATCGGCCTTGCCGCCGAACCCGCCGAGCGTCTGCAATCGATAGACGAACTGAGCCTCAACCTGCGCGCGCCCGCGCTCCATCTCGTCGGAGGTCGGCCCCTCGTCGCCCAGTCTGGCCATCTCGTCGTCTATTGCCTGGCGCAGGGTCTCGAGACTCTGTCCCGGGGCGGCCGTTGCGACCACCTGCCAGAGCCCGGCAAGCTCGCGCGAGTTCTGGAATGCCATCACTTCGGTCGCGATGCGGCGCTGGTAGACGAGCGACGTGTACAACCGCGAGACCTTCCCGTTTGCGACGAGATCCGACAGCAGATCCATCTCGGCATCGCCCTCCGCAAACATCGCGGGCGAATGCCAGGCCAGATAGAGCCGCGGCAGCTCGATCCGATCCTCCAGCACCAGTCGCCGCTCTTCTGTAAGCTCGGCCACCGGATCGAGAGGCACCGGCTTCGGCCCCGGCGGGATCTCCTCGAAATGCGCACGCACGCGCTCGAGCGCATCGGCGGTCTCGAGGTCGCCCGCCACCACCAGAGAGGCATTCGCGGGATGGTAATAGGTCTTGAAGAACTCGCGCACGTCGTCGAATGCCGCCGCCCTCAAATCGGCTGTCTCCCCAATCGTCATCCAGTGATAGGGATGATTCGAAGGAAACAGCGCCGCGAGGATGGCACTCGTCGCGAGCCCGTAGGGGCGATTCTCGTAATTCTGGCGACGCTCGTTCAACACCACTTCGCGCTGCGTCTCGAACTTCTGCTCGGTGAGAGCGGGCAGCAGGTAGCCCATCCGATCTGATTCCATCCACAACGCCAGATCGAAGGCGTTGGTCGGCACGACTTCCCAGTAGTTGGTCCGGTCGGCGTTTGTCGAACCGTTGAGCGCGGCGCCGGCTTCCTGCAGCGGATGGAAGTAGCCCTTGTCGTAGTGCTGTGACCCTTCGAACATCAAGTGCTCGAAGAGATGCGCAAACCCGGTGCGGCCGGGCTGCTCGTTCTTCGAACCGACGTGGTACCAGAGGTTCACCGCGACCATCGGCAGCCGGCGGTCTTCGTGAACGATCACCCGCAGACCGTTCTCGAGCGTGAACTGAGTGAACGGAATGTTCACGGGGTCACCGGCATCGGTGCCCGCTTGTAGCTCGCGATTGAGATTTCGGCGGCGACCCGTTCTGCCGTTGCCATGAACGCTTTCGCGGCAGGCGACTCGGGCTCGCTCAGCACCAGAGGCACGCCCCGATCGCTGCCTTCGCGAATCGGCTGGTAAATGGGAATCCGCCCGAGGAACGGCACATTCATGCTTTCGGCCATTTTCTGCCCGCCGCCATGACCGAAGATATCGGCTTCGTGGCTGCAGTTCGGGCACACGAAGTGGCTCATGTTTTCGATGACGCCCAAGGTAGGGATGTTCAGCTTCTGATACATCCGAACCGCGCGCCGGCTGTCGGCGAGCGACACTTGCTGCGGCGTCGTCACGACGATGGCACCTGCGACCGGGACGGTCTGGCTGAGGCTCAGCGCCACGTCACCCGTTCCCGGCGGCATGTCGACGATGAGGTAGTCGAGGTTCTCCCACCGCACGTCGCGAAAAAACTGCTGAATCGCGCCGTGCAGCATCGGACCGCGCCAGATGACCGGCGCGTCTTCCGATGTCATGAACCCCATCGAGATCACCTGGATGCCATGCTTCTCGGCCGGGATGATCTTCTTGCCGTCGGTCGTGAGCTGCGTGTCTATGCCGAGCATGATCGGCACGTTCGGGCCGTAGATGTCGCCGTCAATCATCCCTACCCGGCTGCCACATTTCGCCAGCGCAATGGCGAGGTTCACCGCAACGGTCGTCTTTCCCACGCCGCCCTTGCCTGCTCCAACCGCGACGATATTCTTCACCCCTTCGACCGGCGCTCGCGCGGCATCGGGCGACGCAACCGCGCGCACGCTCGCCGTCATCTCGATCTCGACCGAGGTGACGCCCGGAATGGCCGAAACCGCGGCTCGCGCCTGCTCGCGCATCTGATCTTTCACAGGGCACGCCGGGGTGGTCAGCTCGATGCTGAAGGCGACGCGGCCGTTTTCGATGTGCAGGTTCTTGACAAACCCGAGTGAGACGATGTCGCGCTGCAGATCGGGATCGTTGACGGCCGTCAGCGCGCCGAGCACGGAGGTGTCGGTAACCATACTTATATTCTATGAGGTTCCGGGTTCTTGGTTCGGTTCCGCGTTCAGCTCAACACGACCCGCACTTCCACCCGGGTAAGCGCGGCGTGGGGAGCGGAAACGGAGAGGGCAAACCGATCGCCGTCCTGCACCCGCGGTGGAACGACGAGACGAACGGAATGGCGGCCGAGCGCTTCGCCTCTGCCGTCGCAGCCGTTGCACGGGTCCGACCAGATCTCTCCACGGCCACCGCACGCCAGGCAGATCTGGTGTACCGGCACGTCGAGCGGGATGGTGACACCGTCGAAGGCCTCGCGCGGCGACAGGATGAGCTCGGCCGACAGCGGAAGCCGATGATCGCCTTCGGCCGCCGCAGCGACGAAACTGGCGCGCATCCGCTCGATCACAGCGTGCAGCGACGGGAAATCGATGGCAATTTCGTCGTCGAACCAGCCGTTCACTCGCACGAGCGGCGTCGCAAGCGCGCGCCGGGCTGCGCGTCCGTCGTCACGAGGGCGAATCGAGTAGTTACGCATCGACTTCACGTACGATAGGTTCGCGACTGCGGCTTGTCAAGGCGCGATGCGGGTGCTAGCATCGCGCACTCGAACGATGGAGCCGAAGGAATGTCCGGTGTGCGGAGAGCGCATGCGGCTTCACACCCGCGAGCAGACCGATCGCGTGCCCGGCACGCGCGAAGTCAAGTCGAAATCGATCCGCGAATGGGTATGCCCCGAGTGCAACCACTTCGAGGAAGCCGAAGAATACTAAAATCGGAGAGACGGCCCCGGAGCGGGGGCTGAAGAAGGGGGCGCCTAGCGGGCGCCGAGCGTCAGCAGCACTTCTTTGCGGAGCGCGTCCTCGAACTCTTCGAAATTCAGCGCAGTCTCGCACTCGTCGCACAGCACTTCGAACACGGCTGGACGACTCTCCTCAGACACTTCCACGCGCGAATCCTCGAGATGCACCACGTGCATCTGAAGAGTCTTTACGAGAAAATTCTGGCTGTTTCCACAACTCGGACACGTCAGGGTCAAATCGCTCTCCTCTCGACCGGGCCTTGCGCGTTCGAGCGAAGGGACCGGGCGCAGGGATTGTATGGGATGGGTTCCGATGACGCAATGAAAACTTGGGCTTTTTGCGAACTCCGGGCCGAAAATCGAGCGGCCCCGGACGAAAATCGAGAATTTTGGTTATAAAATGAACCCTCAATGGCCGAAACAGTCACCATCCGAGAGGGTACGTTCGAGATTCGCAGCGAGGCCCATGGACCTCACTGGGTGGCGTGGATCGCGCGCTCGGCCGATGCCGCGCCCGAGCGCGCGGTGCTGATTGTCGGCCAGACGCAGTCTGAAGCCGAAGCCCGCGCGCGGCAGTGGGCCGAGCGCCTCTAGTCATCTCCCAACTCCGTCAGATCAAACTCGCTGGTCACGTGCGAGGGCACCGCGGTAGCCCGCCCCATCACGTGGTCCATCGAGCCGCAGTAGGCGCCTTTCGCCTCGAGCGAGACGACAGCCAACCCGGGATCGAGTGTGCGGTGAACCGCTGCCACGCATCCGCAAGGCAGCGCCTTGAACGCCTCGAACTCGAACTGCGCCGTGATGGGCGCATTCGACTCGCGATGTGTGATGGGCATGTGTCCTCCGTACATTTGGACGCCCCCCTGCCCAGTTTGGTTTCTGGTTTTCAGTACGTGGGGCGGGTCCTGCAGGACCCGCCCTACAGGTTTCCTCGGCCATACACCAGTGTCCCCTCAACTGGAACGCCGGGGAAGAGCGCACGCGCCGCCACGAGGTAGGTGGCCAGCTGCTGTTCGTGCTCGGCCGCCGGGGTGCCTGTTTTGAGCTCCAGGATGGTGATGCCGCCGTCGCGTCGCTGAACGAGGCAGTCGAACGTGCCGCGCAGGATCACCTGGGCCGAGGCAGGGCGCACTGAAAACGGTACCTCGAAGATGGCGTCGCCGGCGTCGAGTGCCTTCACCAGCGAGGGCTGTTCGCAGAGCGCAAGATAGGCGCTACGGGCCTGCCCGAAGACCTGTTCGATGTCGGCGGCCTCGATCGACTCGTCGTCGCGGAGCAGGCGCGCGAGCTCGTCGGCGATGGTTGTCGTGTCGGCTTCATTCTTCAATGTTGTGCCGAATCGTTCGAACAGACGGTGGACGAGGGTGCCGGTGAGGCTCCTCGTCGCCGTGTCGATCTGATTCCGCCGGCGATTCGCCGCGACCGGAGCAAGGGCTGCGGTAACCGCAATGCGGGGCAGGGCGAACGGATCCGTCAGCCGCTCGAAACAGTCCGGCGCATCAGAAAAGGGGGCTGAGACAGACCCCTTTTCGGCGATTGGCGCGGCGGGTGGACACACTCGAAATACGTGGCTCTGCCCCGACGCGGCGATCCATTCGGTCGTCTCTGGTGGCGGCACCACGCTCGCCGCGTCGAAGCGCGCTTTAATCGCGGCCGGCAGAATATCCCCCAGGCTGCCGCCGAACGCTCTAAATCGTCCTTCCTTCACTTCCGACGCGAGATACAGCCGATCGCGGGCTCGGGTCACCGCCACATACAGCAGGCGCTTTGTCTCTTCGCGATCCTTCGCCCTGGCGTCCTCGTCGGCCTCCGACTGGAAATCGCCCACGCTGAGCCATGCTTGCCCCTTCTCGGCATCGGAGACGACGCGAATCGCGCGGCGACCGCTTCCTGTGCCCCGGCTGAGATTGACGATAAACACGACGGGGAATTCGAGCCCCTTCGCCGCATGAATCGTCATGAGGCTCACCGAGTCGCCAGCGTCGATAACCGCATTCGACTCGTCGCCCGCAGTCAGCCTGTCAAGGTGCTCGGCCAGCCGCGACATCGTCAGATAGCCGCGGTTCTGGACGCGGCGAATCATCGCGCGAATCTTCTTCAGGTTCTCGCGGGCCTGCCGCGCGCGAGGTCCGCGCGTCTCGAAGACATACGCGGTCTCGTCGAGCACCAGCTCGAGCACTTCGGCCGGCTGCAGGCGATCGACAACCCCCAGCCAGCGCGCCACGCTCTGGCGAGCGCGCTCGAGCACCAGTCGATCCTCCGGATCGAGGCAGCCAGAATCGACAGAGCGCCCGGAAAGCGCCTGGGCCAGATTGGGCGCAAGTGCCTGAAGAGCCGGATCCGACAGCCGAACAAACCGCGATCGCAGGAACGCGGCGGCGCGCAGATTCGATTCGGGCGCCGCGAGGTATCGAAGCAGCGCCAGCACATCCTTAATCTCGTCGGCCTCGAAAAACCCCAGGCCTTTGTAGACATAGGACGGAATCCCCCGCCGCTCGAGCGCCTTCTCGAAGTCCTGATGGCTGTCTTTCGTACGGAACAGGATTGCGATATCGCGCGGGCCGACCGGGCGACGCTCGCCTGTCTGCGGGTCGCGGACGACCTCGCCCGCTTCGAGCAGGCGTGCGATCTCGGAGGCGACGGCCTCTGCGTGATCCGCGACACCCGGGGCTGCAACGATTCCAAGCACGTCGGCCGGCGGAACGGGCAGCTCGACCGGAAACCTGTCTTGCTCGCCGAACCGGAAGGCATCGCGGCGCGCCTCGTCTTTTTCAATTTCGTCGAAGAAGTCGTTCGCGAACGCCAGAAGCTGGGGCCCGGCGCGGAAGCTCTTCGAAATCGCCCGGCGCGAGTCGCGTTCGGGGCGTAACTCGTCGACGAAGCCGCCGGCTTCGTCCATCACCGCGACGTCCGCGTCGCGGAAGCCGTAGATCGACTGCTTCCGGTCGCCGACGACGAAGATCGACGGCATCAGCGGAGCGCTCTGGGCCAGACCGCTGCCCTCTCCCCAGGATTTGATGAGCAGCGCCACGAGCGTCCACTGCGCGCGGCTCGTGTCCTGAAACTCGTCGAGCAGCACATGGTGGTAGCGCCCCTCCAGACGATAGCGGCTGCGCGCGAACTCCTCCATCTGCGAAAGCAGCAGCAGGGCCTGCGCCAGCGTCTCGGGAAAATCGAGGACGCCATGCTCGTCGAGCGTGTCGCGGTATTCCCTGAGCGCAATCTCATAGACGCGGCGCACGGCCCGCGAGAGCACCGCGTTCAGGTCGCGCCTGAAGGATTTCATCGCCTCTCCGACGTCGCGACCGACCGTAAGCACGTCGGTGCGGTGAATCTTCCAGGCGTCTGCCGTTCGGCAATCTTTCGCGGAATAGCCGTCGAACCGCTGTCGCGGCTGCTTGTCTTTGTTGAGGAAATGCGCCTCGACGCGGTCGAGGACACCACGCGCCTGTCCCGGGGCGGGTACGGCGCCGCTGGCGATGAGCCGCATCCCGCTCGAGAAGATCGTCCAGCGCCGATGAAAGATGGGGCCATTGGCCAGAAACCCTTCGACGCCGCCCGTCAACCCTCTAAAGATGTTGCGCAATCGCTCGAACGCGTGCTCGCACGCGATTTCGGCCGTCAGCTCGCGCGGGCTGCCGGCAAGGGCGCGAGTCAGCGCATCCTCGACGACGAGCCGCCGCTCAATCATGCTCGCGAGTCCGTCGCGCAGCCGTCCCTCTCGCAGTTCCGCAAACAGCAGCCGCACAAAATCGTCACTTCGGGAGAGGCCGCGCCCGATGTCGAGCGCGCGATCCAGCGCCTCTTCCATAAGGCGAGGCACCTGGGTCTCGTCGGCCATCTCGAAACCGGGATCGAGATTGGCCTCCAGGGGGAACTCACGAAGCAGCGACAGACAGAACGCGTCGATCGTGCTGATGGCGATGTCGCCCGATCGCTCGCGAAGGTCGCGCCACAGTTTGGCGTCTGCGGCGTTGGAATCGGCGCGTGGCGCGCTCGCCAGGGCACGCAACTCGTGGAGGATACGTCCTCGCATCTCGGCCGCGGCCTTGCGCGTGAACGTGATGGCGAGGATATTCGCGGGGTCGACGCCCCTCCTCAGCAGATTCAGATAGCGATCGACGAGCACCTGCGTCTTGCCGGTTCCGGCCGACGCCTCGAGCACGACGTTGTGCGCGGGATCGACGGCGCGCTCCCGGGCCGCCGCGTCGGGCAGTGCGCTGCGAGCGCTCGGGGAGCCTTCTTCGTCCCGAGCTATTTCCTCCTCGAACGGCAACCAGTCAGACATCGCCAATGTAGTCCTTCCGGCAGACGGCGGCATGCGCGCAGCGCGTGCACATCATGGTGTCTGCAGGCGCGGGCGGAAATTCGCCGCGCTCGATGCGATCGACGGCATCAAGCAGGCGGGCCTGTGCCGCGGCCAGGCTGGTGGCCTTGTCCTTTCCCCGCCCGAGCATTGGCACGAACTGACGCTCCTCGCCGAACGCGATGTATCCGGCCTGCCCCGGTTCCCACTCTTCGCCTCTGGTCTGACGCAGGTGCTGCACCGTGCAGATCGTGTAGACAGGCAGCTGCAGCGCCTGCTTCCGGTCGGGTGCGCGACTCAGCTTGTAGTCGATGATCCGGAATGTCCTGTCTGCGAGAAGGTCGATGCGATCGGCTTTCCCGCGCAGCGCGATGCGACGTGTGCCGGTCTCGCTCTGAATATCGAACTCGCCCTCGAGGGAATGTTGGAGCAGCCGCTCGACGATCGGCGTCTCCCATTCGGCTTCGGTCTGGAACACGGCTTCGGCGAGCCCTTCGTCGGCAGCCGAACCAAGAAGACGAGTGCGCTGCACCGCCGCCTCGCCTTCGGGAAGCGCGGCGAGCAGCGGCTCGATGACCTCGCCAACAATCGCGCGTGCCTGCGGCAGATTCTCGGGCGTGATGCCGCGAAGGCCACGGCGATTCCATTCTTCGAAAAACTTCTGGAACACCTCATGAACAAAAATGCCCTGCCCCTTCGGGTTCAACGTGGCTTCGTCCTCGGGATCCTCCTGCAGATTCAGCACGCGCTCGGAAAAAAACCGGAACGGGCACTGCAGATAACGCTCGAGCGAGCTCACACTGTATGCGGTGGGCCGGTACGGCAGAGCCCCACCATGGAACTGAACCGCGGCGCCGGCAGATCTGCTCGTGCGGAGGCTGAGCCACGCTGCGGCATCACCTTCCACGGCACCGGCTGCCAGCGGTTCGCTCGTCAGAGCCTGATGCACGAACATCCGGCTCGCGGCCTGTGGCTCGGGCACCAGGATACGAAGCCCCAGGCGGTCGATATCTTCGAGGAATACGCTCGGGCCGATGATGGCATCGTTCTCGAGCTCGAAGGTCGAGAGGTGCACCTGCCGTCGCGCAAGCCCCGCCAGGTCGTGAAATGCCGCGCGCTCGCCCGCCAGCTCCATCCGAGAGTCGGGCCAATCGAGCTGATTCAAGAGCGTCATCGGATAAAAGATGTTCCTCGACGAACGCTGGGGCCATTCTCCTTCGACAAGTCCAACGATGAACACTTCGTCGAACTCTCCGTACCGAGCGGCTTGAGCGTCGAGAAGATGGACGCCCTCGGCACCGGCGCGGGGTGCGAACGTCTGTCCTTCGATCCACCGCCGAATCATGGCCGCCACGCTCGAGAGCTCGACCGGCGAATCATCGAGATATCGATGTGCTCGCCGCAAGCCGTGAAGGGCCGCAAGCACCGCGCTTCGCGCCCTCAGATGGCGGTCGCGCAATGGATCTCCGGCCAGAGGGATCCGATCGTGGGCTTCGAGAAAAGCAACGAGCGCGCCGAGCTGCACCGACGGGCGCTCTTTCTCGGCCAGCAGACGCAACTCGTCGGCCGCCGCGGCAGCCGCCGTGGCGGCTTTCCACCTTCCCGAGCCGGCAAATCCGCGCAACCGGTCTGCGCCGCCAACGTACCCTTCATCGCTGAGCGCCCGGTTGAACGCGGCAACATCCGAACGCCGCAGCGGCGCGCCATCCACGTCGAATGAAAAGTGCGGCGAGCTGAGCAGCGCCACAACAGGCTCGCGCGTAAAGTTGGACGTGACGAACTCGAACACGAGATCGAGGGCCGCGGCGTAGGATTCGGCTGCAAGCGGCAGCGCGTCGAACGTCTGATAAGGAATACCGGCGTCCGCGAACACATCGCGCGCCAGGTAGACATACGGAAGAGGCCGCTTGAACACGACCGCGCGGCGTTCGAGATCGGCGCCACCAGCCGTTTTCACCGCGACGGCGACCGATGCCAGTTCGTCTTCGCGATCGCGGCTCACGGTGAAAGGCCGCTCTGGAGATGCCCCCGCGATGACCGGACGCATTGAATGATCGACCGGCTCATCTGGATCGGGCTCGAGCTCGGCTTCTTCGAAGCCCGGCATGAACTTCTCGAGACGATCGAGCAGACCCGCAGCAATCATCGCGCGCGTCGCCACGATATCGATCCGCTCCACGAGCGGCAGCCGCGTCAACAGATCGAAATCCGCGGGCCACAGCCCAGCCGAATCCACCCACCGTTCCCCTACGGTGACGACGATCTGGCGAAGCGGCCTGGCTGGAGCGACCTCGAGCAGGCGGGATCTCAGAGAGGACTCATCCACCGCGCCCGTGGCATCTCTTCGCGCCTCGTAGCCGCGAAATGCGGCCGCAAGAAATTCCGTCTGCTTCAGCAGGCGTTCGGCGCCTCGGTCCGCCTCCGCATCGCGCTCGAGCTCGCGCGTGAGCAGGCGCTCGAAGGCATCGATCGACGAGCCGCGCCGCTGAAGGTCGTCATACAGCGCCAGCATTTCGAGCAGCAGGCCGGCTCTGAGCCGGAAGGGGGGCGCGACCTCTTTGGCCACGTCGCGGGCAGCGGCACTGATGAGAACCTCACGCTCGAGCTCGCCGAGCCTGCGCGGGGGCGCAGGCAAAAGCGAATGCATCGCATCGTACCAGCCCGCACGCGTCAGCAGCCGGGGCAGCCACAGTGCGCGATCGGAAGACGATACGGTCTGCAGGCGATGGTTCTCGAGCGTCCGGCGGAGCTCGTCGGCAGCCGCCATGCTCGGCACAATGACGGCCGAACTGCGCGCACGCCGCACGTCTGCATGGCTGGCGAGGCGCCGGATGGTGCGTTGAAAGCTGCGAAGATCTTCGGCCCTGTAAAGACGCGTCTGGCGGGGGGTTATCACCGGATCTCGGGGAGGCGAACGGCCGCTTCCATATCCTCCCGGGCTTTGTTCAACAACATGATTGAGCCGGAAGCCGCCGAAGACGCATCCCATGCGAGCTGAAGCTCGCCCGACACAGCTGCCTGTCTGCGCGTCTTGACCGCCGTCTCCGCGAGGTTGATTGCGCTCGTCAGTAACGCGTGCGCCGGCTTCAGCTCGTCGGGCACGGGCAGCGCGCCCAACATCCTGGCGTTGGCTGCCAGCCGATCGTCCCACGTCACCAGTACCGCCGCATCCGACCCGGCCAGGTGCTTGATGTCGTCGAGGGTGCGTTGCGCCCGGGCCATCACCTCGATGATAGGCGCTACCGCCTTCTTGTAGGCGCGAAAACTTCCCGCCCGTTCTGCCCACTGGTCGCGCGCCAGCCGAAGACGGCGTGCTGCGTCGAGCTGAGCCCTCACCTGCTCGATGAGCGCGTTGATTTCCTCTGGGCGGCGGCGCCCCAGCTGTGCATCTTTACGTACCACTGCGGCCAGGACGCTCTGGACCGCGCGCACGTCGGCTCGCCCGGCAGCCGTGGCCGCGCGCTTCAGCATCGTGGTGCTGAGTGCGGCGTATTTTTTGTCGGCGCGCAGCTCCTCGCCGATGGTCCGGATTACCCACCGGCGGGTCGGGTTCACCCATCGGGCGGACGGCCCGCTCTCGGGGTTGTCGATCGCGGCAATCACGGTACGGAGAATCGAGATACGGTCGGCGGCCACATCGGTGACCTTGGCGACCGAGATAGCCTGAGCGATGGCCTCGGCAGGAGTGGGCGCTTTCAAGATCGGAATACGGTCGCGTTGTGGTGCGGGCGCCTCGGCGACAAGATCGATCGCAAAGCTCGTCTCCCCGGCCGCTGCTCTCAATCCGGAGATAGCTTCGTCGAGCATCCCGAGCATCTCACGGACGTCGGCGGCGCGGTAGCCGTAGTGATTCTTCGGCCATGATTCAAGGCGGCGTCGAGCGTCGACTGCCATGTCGAGACGGGCCTTCGCATCCTGGTTGAGCACGATCGAATTCAGCGTCGCCGCGACTTCGCCCGCCAGCGCCGCATAATCTGATTCGGCGCTGTGGGTCAGGTAGTGGGTGTAACGCGCCGAGTCGGCGTATTTTTCAGTGGCCGTCCAATTCACAGCCGACGCCGGCAGATTTACCACATGAAGGAGAGGGTCGCGGCCGTCTTTGGCGTCGACGTTGCCAATCGGCATCGAGAACACCAGCCGATCGCCAACGCGCGCGTATTCTCCGTAGCTGACGATCGCCGTCCCGTCGTTCAGGAACACGCGGAGCAGCGTGGGAACTTCAGCGAAGGCTGGCGCCGCACCCGCGAACAACACCAGCGCGGTCAGCCACATGCATTTTTTGCTGTGCATGGATGAAGTCAGAGTAATTTGCCGTACGGATCGAGTCAAGCCTCTGTGCACATGTGCGCAACCAGGACGGGTGCGATGGGTGCAACAGGTGCAACGGCACCTCTTGTCCTCTCGGGCCCCGCACCTCTCGCCCCTCTTGCACCTCTCGCACCTCTCGCACCTCCCGCACCTGATAAAGAGGCGTGTGGAAAACCTGTGGACGCGTGGTGAATTTCCTGTTGAGCGAGCGACAGCAAAATTTTTTTTTTGCAGGATTCGGAGCGAATCGAACGAACGTCGCGATTACTCCTCGCCTTCGTACTTCGTTTCGCTTGTTTCGCAACTCGGGGTACGTAGAATCACGACTGCTTCCCCCAGTCCGCTGCCCGATTCAATTGAACGTCGTGCGCCATTGTATTGAGAGAATAATTGCCGGTCGCCCCTTCGTTATCGAGGTGACCTGGGTGGCCGAAAAACGCTGGCGTGCCCATATTGTACGGATTCCGGGTGTGCCGACGGCGATGATGCCCTTCTACGGCGAGACGCCCGATGAGGCAGCAACCCACCTCAGCGACTGGCTCGATCGCGCTCACCAGCAAAAGGTGAATACGGTATAGTAGTTTGCACGCCCGCCCCCGCTCGCACGGCCCACGCGAGCCGTCCGCGGGCCTTCCGGCATGTTTCATCTCAAGAAACCTCCCGTTCTAGCTCTGGTCGTCACTGCCCTTGTGCTGGGCGCCGTGGGGGCCATCAACACGTGGGCCGACGACGAGCTTCCGCGCATCCGTTTCATTGCAACCGGCGGCACTATCGCCACCCGTGGCGGTACTCGCATGAGCGCCGAAGAGGTCCTGCAGCTCGTGCCGGGCCTCCAGCGCTACGCGCGGCCCGAGCCGGAGCAGTTTGCCAACGTCGCCAGCACGGCGCTGACGCTCGATCAATGGGTTCAGCTGGCCAGACGAATCAACGAAGTTTTCGCCCACGATCCCGGCCTTACCGGCGCGGTCGTCACGTCGGGAACGGACTCGCTCGAGGAGCTCGCCTATTTCCTTCACCTGACGGTGAAGAGCACAAAGCCCCTCGTACTGGTGGGCGCCATGAGAAATGCGGGCGCGCTGGGCTACGAAGGCCCCGCGAATCTGCTCGACGCCTTTCGCGTGGCGGCGGCCACAGAGTCTCGCGGCAAGGGCGTGCTCGTCGTCCTGAACGACGAGATCAACTCCGCGCGCGAAGTGAGCAAGACTGACGCCCTGCGCGTGCAGACATTCCAGAGTCGCCCCTACGGCATCCTCGGGGTCGTCGATCCGGATCGCGTCGTCTATTACCGGGAACCGTTGAAGCGGCACACGCAGAAGGCCGAGTTCGACGTGTCGATGCTCACCAGCCTGCCTCGTGTAGACATCATGATGTTCTATCAGGGGGCGTCGAGCGACCTGCTGCGGGCGGCCGTGGACGCGGGCGCGAAGGGGATCGTCATTGCCGTCGCGGGAGCTGACCTTACCGGCGGCTCACTCGCGCCCGGCATCGCTTACGCCGAGCGCCAGGGAGTGATCGTTGTCGCGGCGACGAGAACGGGCAGCGGCCGCATTGCCGCGCAGGGCGCCAGCCGCGTGCGGGATGGCATGATCGGCGGCGAAGACCTCACCCCGCTGAAAGCGCGCATCCTGTTGATGCTCGCGCTCACCAGGACGCAGTCACCCTCCGACATTCAGCGGATGTTCACGGAATACTAGAGACCGCAAGACGGGAGATCAGGAGGTCAGGAGGACCTCGGCGTGGGTCATGAATCTCGTGGTGCGATGCGCCTCAATGTCTGCGCTGACCGTCATGCGATGAGTCGCGAGGCGGCGGCACATGCGGCCCGGGCTATTCGCGACGCCATCCAGGCGCGCGGCGCTGCCCGAATCGTGGCTGCCACCGGCACGTCCCAAATCGAATTTCTCGAAACGCTCGTCTCTGCGCCCGGCATCGACTGGCAGCGTGTCGAGATGTTCCACCTTGACGAGTACATCGGCATCCCGCTCGATCATCCCGCAAGCTTCCGGCGGTATCTGATGGACAGATTCATCAACAAGACCGGCCTCACGCGTTATCACCTGCTTGACGGCGAACGTGATGCGTCAATGATTGCCGACCAGGTCGGACGCGAGATTTCCGCGTCTCCCGTGGATATCGCCTTTGTCGGCATCGGTGAGAACGGCCATCTGGCGTTCAACGATCCACCGGCGGATTTCGAGACCGACCGGCCCTTTATCATCGTGGCGCTCGACACCGCGTGCCGGCGCCAGCAGGTCGGTGAGGGCTGGTTCGCGACGTTCGAGAATGTCCCGACACATGCCATCTCAATGTCCGTGCGCCAGATTCTGAAATCCCGCGAGATTATCTGTATCGTGCCGGAGGCTCGCAAGGCACCGGCGGTGAAAGCGTGCGTGGAAGGCGAGATCTCGCCAATGGCACCCGCGTCGATCCTGCGGGTGCACGAAAATGTGACGCTGTATCTGGATGCAGACGCGGCAAGGCTGCTCGCCGGCCGCTCCCGTGACGCGTGAGCCCCTATCCCCAAATCCAGAATGTGTTGTCGTTCCGAGGAGCGTTCCGAGAGACAGGGCGACCACGTTGGTCCCCGGCAGGGAGAAAGTGGAAAGTGGAAGTCACTTTCCACTTTCCACTTTCATTTACTCCGGCGCCGGCTCGATGTTCTGGTTCACCCGGAAGAGATTCTTCGGATCGTACTTTCCCTTGATCGCCGCCAGGCGCGCGTAGTTTTCGCCGTAGCTCGCCTGAACCCTCCCCGTCGCCTCGTCGTCCATCATGAAATTGACGTACCCGCCGGCGAGGTTGAACGGATGCACGGCTTTCCAATACGCGCGGCCCCAGTCCTTCAGCGCGTTCGCCTTGTCGGGGCTGGGATCGATGCCGGCGATCACCATCGAGAAGGTCGCGTCGCGCACGCTCCATGGCGTGGCGTCTTTGCCAACGCGGTTTACCGCGCCGTCTATCGGATACAAATGCATCAGACAGAGTTCGCTCGGCGCCTTCGCGGCCTGCGCGATGTGGGTATCGATGGCCTCGTCGGTGAGCGTCTTCACGAAGTCGCCCTTCCAATACCACTGCAGGCCTTTCGGGAAGAACGGGTCGAAGAGCGCTTGAATGACCGGGAACGGCATCGCGCCCATCCAGTTGAAGATTGGAGGCGGAACGGCGTTGAGCAGCCGCGACATCGCTTTCTCGCCTTCTGCCGCAGGCCCGTTGTAGCTGGAGATGACCGCGCACGCACGACGTCCCCAGTAGTCTTTCGGGAACGGATCCATCGAGGGCACGCTCTTCAGGCCGACAAACGTCCCCAGCTCTTCGGGCGACTGGCGCAGGAACTCGCGAAACGCGCTCATCACAGCCTTCGCGTGCGTTGCCTCCCAGAAAATCGGTCCGGCGTACACCGTGCTCACCGGATGCGCCTGGAAGAGGAAGCTCGTCACGACGCCGAAGTTGCCGCCGCCGCCTTTGAGCGCCCAGAACAGATCGGCATTCTGCGTCTCGCTCGCCGTCACGAAGCGCCCGTCGGCGAGCACCACGTCGGCTTCGAGCAGATTGTCGATTGTCAGTCCGTACTTTCGGGTCAGATATCCCGTTCCACCCCCGAGCGTCAGACCAGCCACGCCCGTCGTCGAAACGATGCCGAAGGGCACGGCCAGGCCGAACGCGTGCGTGGCGTGATCGACGTCGCCGGACGTGCAGCCGGCCTCGACCCGCACGGTGCGGTTCGAGGGATCCACGCGCACGCTCTTGAGCATCGAGAGGTCGATCACGAGCCCGTCGTTGCAACTGCCGAGGCCGGGCCCGTTGTGACCGCCTCCTCGAATCGCAAGCAACAGGCGCTGTTCGCGCGCGTAGTTGACGGCGGTGATCACATCGGCGACGTCCGCGCAGCGGGCGATGAGCTTCGGCCGCTTGTCGATCATCCCGTTATAGAGGGCCCGCGCCGCGTCGTAGTCGCTGTCTCCGGCACGAATGAGACGTCCGCGAAGCGTCTGCTGGAATGTGGTGTCTGTGGTCTGATCGAGTGTGGCGTCTGCCATGGCTTCCTCCCAAAAAAAGGCCGGCCGAGAGTGCCCCGAAAACCGTGCATCTTAACACGCGCGAACAGGCGGGAGAATCCTTATGTAGGGGCCAGGCAGGTAGACCTGCGCTCTCGGCAGTGAAAGCACTCGCCGCGACCCAAACCGGAATGGCTCTAGGTGACGCTGACTGGATCGGTGTAACTACCGATCCAGGGAGAGCGCGGCCTGCATGCGAACGCGCAAGGGTTCGACAACCAGCGGATCGTTGATGTCGATCACCGGCTCGGCGCCGTAGTCTTCGTAGAACACGCTGGCGCGGATCTCGGGCGCGACACCGAGCGCCTCGCGGATACGCGCGGAGTTGGGAACGAACCCGCGATCGATGAGGGCCGTGATCGTGCTGGTGATCGTACCAGTCAACCCGCAGATGTAGACGACCACGTTGCCGGGGTTGAAGCCGCCGGACGAAAGGCCGAGCCGGCTCTCGAGATCCCGCAACCGCGCCGCCTCGAAGAACGAATCCACCCGACCCACGTCGCCTGTCCACTCCGGCGCCTCTGCGGGCCGGCTCACAGTGCCCCAGTAGTTCAACTGGTTGGCCGCCGAAATATCGAGAAGCTCGCTGCGGTAGCCGAGGTCGCGCGGGTACGACGCACCGTGCAGCAGCACCCACCTCGAGAGGTCGGCATGCGGATTCCGGCAGACCTCGCTGCGAATCATGCTCAGAAATGGAACCAGGCCGGTGCCAGCCGCAACCATCACGCGAATGCGGGAATCGCTCTGGACGACCGTGTCTTTCATCGTGAAAACGCCGGCCGCAACAGCGCGCATATACATGCGATCGCCGTTTTCGAGCTTCCACAGCAGTGGGGTCAGCGGGTTCTGCGAGTCGGGCCGGGCGATCCGCCGCACGTAGAACTCAATCGGCCCGCCGCGCTCGGGCGGCGACGCGATCGACATCGGGCGGCGAACGGATCCGAGCTCCGGCTTTTCGACGTTGTTGAGGCCGATGACGCAGTATTGGCCTGCCGTGAACCACGGCCGCTTTCTCGGCAGCCTGTCCGGCCGCACGTAGAAGATTGAAAGCGCGTCGGTCAGGTCAACGCGCTCGACCATCGTCGCGTTGTACTGAAGAGGTCTTGGCATCCTGAACGCGTATCATGCACTGGGACGTCGCTCGACCTTGCATACTACTGCGCCTCCTCGCCACGCGGCGCGCACTTCATGGCGGAGTTTGCCCGCCGGCATCTGGGCACTCGGCTTCGGCTCCCTATTCATGGATGTCTCCTCAGAGCTCATCCACAGCCTGCTGCCGGTGTTCATGGTGACAGCTCTGGGCGCGTCCATGGTGACTGTCGGCATCATCGAGGGCGTGGCCGAAGCGACGGCCGCGATCGTCAAGGTGTTTTCGGGCGCTCTCAGCGACTACCTCGGCAAGCGCAAATTCCTGCTGGTGCTCGGCTATGCGCTTGGTGCCGTCACCAAGCCGATCTTTCCTCTGGCGTCGTCGATCGGCTGGGTGTTCACGGCGCGATTCATCGATCGCGTCGGTAAGGGCATCCGCGGCGCCCCGCGCGACGCGCTGGTGGCCGACATCACTCCCCCGCCGATGCGAGGCGCGGCTTACGGGCTTCGCCAGGCGCTCGATTCGGTCGGCGCGTTGATAGGGCCGCTCGTCGCAGTCGTGCTCATGATCGCGTTTGGCGGCGCCATCAGAACCGTCATGTGGTTTGCGGTGGTGCCGGCGTTCATTACTGTGGCGCTGCTCGTCATGTATGTTCGCGAGCCCGAGCGTGCCAGCCGCCAGGGCCCGGCGGGAACACCACTGACTGTCGCGGATGCCCGACGCCTGCCTCTGCGCTATTGGCTGGTCGTTGTACTGGGAGCGGTCTTTACGCTGGCGCGCTTCAGCGAGGCGTTTCTCGTCTTGCGCGCGCAGGATGTCGGGCTCGCGCTCAACTACGTGCCGGTCGTGATGATTGTTATGAACGTCCTCTATGCCGGTGTCGCTTATCCGGCCGGAGCCGCCGCCGACCGCGTCAGCGCCCGCTCGTTGCTGTTTCTCGGGCTCGTTCTGTTGATCGTCGCGGATATCGTCCTGGCCAATGCCACGTCGCCGCTCGTTGTGCTCGTGGGGGCCGCGCTCTGGGGATTGCACATGGGTCTCACGCAAGGCCTGCTGTCGAAACTCGTGGCAGACACGGCCCCTGCGGAACTACTCGGAACGGCGTTCGGCATATTCAACGTCGTCAGCGGCGGCGCGCTGCTCCTGGCGAGCTTGATTGCCGGCTCGCTGTGGAGCGCCTATGGAGCATCGGCGACGTTCCTCGCAGGTGCGGCTTTTGCGGCTATAGCAGCCGCAGGGCTGGTGGCCGCCGTGCGGCGTCGTACTCCACACGGAGCCCGATGAATCTATGCGCAGGGCCCTTCGACGATGTCGGTCACCTGAAGGCTGCTCGCCAGCATCGGATCTACGACGTGCGCCTTGACCGACACAAGACGTCCATCCTCTTCGATCTCGTACAGGTTGAACCCCGCGCGCACGGATCTGTCGG
>Ga0105106_10001009_pt1 | contig 20036 bp, 17 predicted proteins | sample PPLLaktember2015_5_FD_79109 | JGI IMG/M metagenome (GOLD analysis project Ga0105106, IMG submission 79109) | Freshwater sediment microbial communities from Prairie Pothole Lake near Jamestown, North Dakota, USA - PPLs Lake P8 Core (1) Depth... | ecosystem: Environmental > Aquatic > Freshwater >...
TACTCCATCCAGCGCTCAACCGTGGTCATGGCCTCTTGCACGAACAGTTCGTCCGACCGCCCGGGGGTGGCGGAGATGGCGGCGACTTCGTCAGGATCGGTGACGTAGGGGTAGTAGCCGCGGTTGCGGATCGTCCCGGCCATGTGCTCGGCTTCGTCCCGGCTGTCGAGCATCGTTTCTTGCTCGAGAAGCGTGACTTTGTACTTGCCGGTGGCCTGGGCGATGATCGGGATGATGGCCTTTCCCGTCATATCTCCGCCGAGGATCAGCGTGTTCGCCTCGTAGAACTTGGCGGCGTTGATGAACTTCTTCCAGCAGACCTCGGAGCCATGCACATCGGTCGCAAAGAACAGACGGACCAAGCTAACCTCCCGGTGCCCGCCGAACGCGATTGCCGGCGGCGCGGTATCGATCCCGTTCGTACGGCCGATGTGGGCGAGCAGACCACCGGACGGGCAGCGCCCACGAGGTTGCCCGAAAGCTGTGGCGGCGGGCGCAGCGCCCACCGGCGCTCCCTTGGGGGGTCATGCGGTCCCCGCCGACGCGCTGTGGCTGGGCCCAGCTTCCTTCCGATGAGTATAGCAGTCTTCGCAAGTCGGTCAAACGGCAATACAGACGCCTTTCAATATGGCATTTGCCACCTCCCCGGTGGCTATAATCAGGGTGTGTCTGCCGATCGCCGGCGCGCCCGGCTCGTCCACGAGCGCCTGCTGCAAGCCTACGGCTCCCCCCGCTGGCGGCCATCGCTTCCCCCGCTGGAGGAGCTGATCTCGACGGTTCTCTCCCAGAACACGAATGATACGAACCGCGATCGTGCCTTCGAAGCACTGCGGGAGCAGTTCCCCACCTGGGAGGCGGTGCGCGATGCTCCGGAGCAGGCCGTGATCGAGGCGATCCGCCCGGCCGGGCTGGCGCCCCAGAAGGGCCCGCGCATCCAGCGCCTGCTGCGCCAGATCACCCAGGAGTGCGGCGCACTCGACCTGGCCTTCCTCCGCCAGGCGCCGGCACAGGATGTCTACGACTGGTTGACCCATTTCGAGGGTGTCGGACCCAAGACGGCTTCGATCGTGATGCTGTTCTCACTCGGCCTGCCCGCCTTTCCGGTCGACACCCACGTCTACCGCCTCACCGGCCGGTTGGGCCTGCGGCCGCAGGGAATCACCGCCGACCAAGCGCACCGCGTGCTGGCCGAAGCCTTTCCGCCTGAGACCTATCTGGATGCGCACCTCAACCTGATCCGCCACGGCCGGGAGGTCTGCCACGCCCGGAACCCGGCCTGCGCCGTGTGCCGGCTGCTCGACCTGTGCGGCTTCGGCCAGGAGCGGGGTTCGGCATGACGGCCGAACGCCTGGAGGCCATCCGTCGCGCCCTCAAGCGCCTGCAGGGGGCTCCCGACCTGCAATGGGCTGGCCTGGCCCAGCAGGCGCTGGTCGACCTGGAGGACCTCGCCGCGCAGCTGGAGAAGGGCAGCGAGCATGCCCGGCTGCTCGCCCTGTATGAGGTTTCGCGCGCCATCGGTTCTTCGTTGCGCCTGGAGGAGGTGCTGCAGCAGGTGATGGACTCGGTCATCCAGCTCACCGGCGCCGAGCGCGGCTTCCTGCTGTTGTTTGACGAGCAGTCCAGCGAACGCGCCGTTCAAGTGGGGCGCAACTACGAGGGCAAGAACCTCAGCCCGCAGGACGTCCAGGTCAGCCGCACGGTGATCAAGGAGGTGCTGCAGACCGGCGAGGGCGTGGTCACCACCAACGCCCTGGCGGATGATCGCTTCCGGGCGCAGGAGTCGGTTGTCGCATACGCGCTGCGCTCGGTGCTGTGCGTCCCGTTGCGCTCGCACGGCCGGGTGATCGGGGTGGTGTATGTCGACAATCGCATCCGGACCGCCCTGTTCGACCAGCGCGACCGCGAGATGCTCGAGGCCTTCGCCGGCCAGGCAGCAATCTCCATCGAGAACGCCCGCCTGTACACGCAAACCGACAGCGCGCTGGCCTTGCGCGTCCAGGAACTCGAGACGCTGCAACAGATCGACCGGCAACTCAATACCCGGTTGGACACGCAACGCGTCGCCGAATTGACCCTGGAGTGGGCCCAGCGCGGGGCGCAGGCCGACGCCGGCTGGATCGCCGTGCAGGTGGATCGCGAGTCCCCGATGGTGGTGGCTGCCGGTCAGGGCGTCGGCGCGGCGCTCGATCCGACGGCGCCCGGGCTGGCGTCGGCGCTGAGCAATGGCCCCACCATCCACCGCCAACCCACAGCCAACGCCGCAGGCGAGCAGTTGGCCCTTCCGCTGTTGCATGCCGGACAGCCCATCGCCGTGCTGGGGCTCTCCCGCAACGCAGGCGCCTTCGAGGCCGAGAGCCTCGCCTTCCTGCGCCGCCTGGCAGAACATGCTGCCGTGGCGATCGAGAACAGCCGGCTGTATCAGGCCGTGCAGTCTGCCAATCTGGCCAAGTCCCAGTTCATCACCATCGTCTCGCATGAGATGAAGACCCCCATGACCTCGATTCGCGGCTATGCCGACCTGGTGCGCCGCGGCATGGTCGGCCCGGTGAACGACCAGCAGGCAGAGTTCCTCGACATCGTGCTGGACAACGTTGACCGGATGGCGGCGCTGGTCTCCGACCTGACCGACATCTCCCGCATCGAGACCGGTCGCCTGAAGGTCAACCTGGCGGAGGTCGCCCTGCCGCCCTACATCCAGGAAGTGGTGACCTCGCTGCGCCCGCAGATCGATGCCCGGCAGCAGACCATCGATCTTGCCCTGCCCGCCAACCTCCCGACATTGCACACCGATCCCGCCCGCCTGGTGCAGATCCTCACCAATCTGGCGAGCAACGCCGTCAAGTACACGCCGCCCGGGGGCCGGATCGAGGTCGCGGCCGGCGTGCATGACGGTTATCTGCGCGTACAGGTCAGCGACAGCGGGATCGGCTTGAGCGCTGAGGACCAGGCGAAGCTCTTCACCCAGTTCTTCCGCTCCGACAACCCGGTCGTGCGCGAGCAGGCCGGCTGGGGCCTGGGCCTGAGTGTGACGCGCAGCCTGGTCGAGCTGCTCGGCGGCAAGATCGGCGTGGAGAGCCGGCTGGGCCAGGGCAGCATGTTCTGGTTCACGCTGCCCGCCTCTTCCAGCTAGTCCCCGGCGCTCAGGACGACAATCGAGGTTCACCTCTCCGCGTCTCCGCCGCACCTCGGTCGGCATCGGGAAGGTCGGGGCCATGGTTCTCTTTCCCGCCTGAAGGAGGATGGCTAGCGGGGATCGATCACCCAGGCGCCTGAGGCAAGCCGGCGCACACCGGGCGCAGTGCTATCATCCCCGCTCAACCGATGCCGCCGACACCGCTTCCCGAGTCGGGATCCCTGACACGGCTGCCCTGGCGCCAGGTTGCAGGCCTGACGGCATTTGCGATTGCCATCGGGATCACGATCAACGTCCTCGACCCGCCGCTGCTCGGCAATCGCTTGCTCGAGCTAGCACCCGACAACAAGAGCTCCGCCCTCGGCCTGATCACGCTGGCCGGGCTGCTGACCGCACTGCTGTGGCAGCCGATCGCCGGCGCGATCTCCGATCGCACCCGCTCACCCTGGGGTCGCCGGCTGCCCTACCTGGTCATTGGAACGCCGGTTGCTTCGCTGGCGCTGCTGGCCGTTGCCGTCGCCCCGACGCCCGCATGGTTGCTGGCGGCGGTCGTCCTCACCCAACTCGGCACCAACACCATCCAGGGGCCATGGCAGGCGCTGATCCCCGACCGTCTGCCGGCGGTGCAGCATGGGCGCGCGGCGGGGATGAAGAGCGCCTTCGAGATCCTCGGTTTCGTGCTCGGCCGCCAACTCGGCGGCCAGCTGGTGGCCGCCGGATACCCACTGCTGGCCGCAGCCGCCGGCGGCGCTTCGTTGTGCCTGGCGCTGGCGCTGACCGCTCGCCTGTCGGTCGAACGCGCGCCCGCCCACCGGCCAGCTGCTGACGCCGTCGGCCTGCGCGGGACGCTGGTTGAGCTCCGCCGTCATCCAGCGTTTGTGCTGTGGTTCTCCAACCGGCTGCTGATCTGGGGCGGGTTCATCACGCTGAACACCTTCCTGTTGTTCTATGTGATCGATGTGCTGGAGATGCCCCAGGCCCAGGCGCAACGATTCATTGCCAACGTGGCGACAATTCTTGGATTGATGCTGCTGCTGATCCCGCTTCCCGCCGGCTGGCTTGCCGACCGCCTCGGCCGCCGTCCGCTACTTGTGCTCGCCGGCCTGCTGGCCTCGGCCGGCACGCTCTGGATCCTGCTCTCGCCCGACGCTCTGGGGTTGCTGCCGGCCGCCGTCCTGCTCGGCGTGGGGGTGGGCATCTTCCTCAGCGCCAGCTGGGCGCTGGTGACCGACATCGTCCCGCGCGCCGATGCCGGGCGCTATCTCGGCCTGGCCAACGCCGCCACTGCCGGCGGCAGCGCCGCCGCGCGCCTGATCGGCGCCTTGCTGATCGACCCCCTCAATCGACTGCTGGGCTCCTCGGATGGCGGCTATGTTGCCGTCTACGGCCTGGCCCTGGCGGCGTTTGTTCTCGGCAGCCTGATTGCCCTTGCCATCCCCTCGCCGCGCCCGTCGCCCGACAGACCCGAGAAGCCATCCTCAGCCTGAGCCCAGATCTGTCATCCCCCAGACCCGTGACATCGCTGTCTCAGCGCCCTCATTTCAGAGATGCCGGACGTGCCTCGCTGCTTGGCGCAATCCAGCAGTTGGCAGATCCAGAGCGCAGGGCATCTTGCCGATTGACGGCACCCGACGAGGCGCGGGAGGCTCAGCTCAGGTCTCCGCCGCAGCGCTACCTCGACGACCGCAGGGATCGCCCCACAACCCGGACCAGTTACCCCGCGGCTCCGGCAGCCAGGTCAGCCATCGCAGGCCGAGGCTTGTCGAGCTGAGCAAGGGCCGGCCCCCTCCGGCCTATGCCCGGTAGGGCTGCCCGCCCTTCAACATACTCGCCAAGCACACTCCCGCCCAGCACCTCGTTCGTGCACCGGTCTAGACCGCGAACCCCGGCACCGCCGGGTCTGTCGGCAGAGCCACACCCGTTGGTGCCCCCACACGGCCGCTGCACCGCAGGCTCTGCCCGACGAGCGGCAGCCGCGGGTGCAGGCCGTGCGCCCGGGCACCAACCCCGTCGCCCTTCTCCCCCAAGCGGGGCAGGCCTGCAGTCAAGCGGCCTACTGGTGCTCGGGCGCACTCCCTTCCCGTCCAGCTGCGTGCCGAGCCCCGGGGGCTCCGATCCTCCAAGACGCCGCCGGGCTTTGTCGGCCGCCGGGCTTCGTTGTATACTTCCTCGACCCCCTGGTTTCGCCCTTCGGAGGGAGCACCCCGCATGAAGGTAACCTGCCTGCAAGAGAACCTGGCCCGCGGATTGAGCATCGCCGCCCGCGCTGTTGCCCCGCGCAGCACGTTGCCCGTGCTCGGCAACATCCTGGTGGCGACGGATCACGGCCGTCTGCGACTGTCGGCAACCAACCTGGAGATGGGCATTTCCTGCTGGGTGGGCGCCAAGGTCGAGGACGATGGCGCCACCACCGTGCCGGCGCGCACCTTCGTCGACCTGGTGAACACGCTCCCCAACGATCATGTGGAGATGGATCTCACGCTTCGCACCCAGACGCTGCATGTCGTCTGCGGCGCCTACAACAACGACATCAAGTGCCTGGACGCTCAGGAATTCCCGCCGCTGCCCCCCTCCGACCTGGACGACGGGATCACGCTCAATGTCACCGACCTCAAAGAGATGATCAGCCAGGTGGTGTTTGCCGCCTCGAGCGACGATGCCCGGCCGGTGCTCACCGGGGTGCACACCGAGCTGCGCTCGGGCGAGCTGACCATGGCCGCCGCCGACGGGTTCCGCCTGTCCGTACGCACCGCACATCTCTCAAGCCCTGGCGCGGCGGCGGTCAAGGTGGTGATCCCGTCGCGCGCCCTGGCCGAGTTGGCCCGCATCCTGGGCGACGGCGACGAAGTGGTCAGCATGTCGCTGCCGGCGGCTCGCAACCAGGTGATCTTCCGCACCAAGAACGTCGAGCTGGTATCGCAGCTGATCGACGGGACCTTCCCGGATTACCGCAGCATCATTCCCGACAACTCCAGGACGCGCACCGTACTCTCGACAACGGCTTTCCTCAAGGCGTGCAAGGCGGCAGACATCTTCGCCCGCGAGGCGGCGCACAGCGCACGCCTGCGCATCACGCCCGGCAGCGGCAGCGAGCCCGGCAACCTCGAGGTGACCGCGGTTGCCGCTGAAACCGGATCCAACGAGACGGTCGTCGAGGCCACCGTCGACGGCGAGCCCGTGGAGATCGCCTTCAACGTGCGCTTCCTGGTGGACGTACTCTCGGTGATCGACACTCCGAACGTTGCCCTGGAAACCTCCGCCTCGACCGCTCCCGGCGTGATTCGCCCGGTGGGCCGCGACGACTTCCTGCACGTCGTGATGCCGATGCACCTGGGCCGCTAGCCGACTCCGCCGCACAACCTGGGAGGCGGGGAACCCCGCCTCTTTTGGTTCCCGCGCACGGCAACCGGACCCCACCCGTCATGGCCCTCGATCCCGATCAGTTTCCCCGCGTGCTCACCGTTTACCTCGAGCTCACGCGTTATCCGATCCTGGCGGATCGCATTCGTGAGCGGATGCGCCACGAGTTGTTCCAGCGTGGCGTGATCCTCGGTGAGGTCTTCGAAAATGAGGTGCTGGAGAAGGCGCGCGAATCCCAGGTGCGCGAGGGCATCACCGATCCGCAGGCACAGGAATCGCCCGACGTCTGGCAACAGCGGGTTTGGATCACCCGCCAACAACTGACCGATTTCTATTTCGCCTACAACCTGCCGCACGATCTGCTCGAGGAGCTGGTGCGCCAGACCCTGGCCGACCGGCTTCCCGCCGAAGACGTGACGCTCACCTTCCACCCTGAACTGGCGCCCTGGGACATGCTTTTCGCCCAGGGAGAAGCCTACGAAGCGTTGCCGCCGCCTGAACGCGCCCGGATGCATCATCACCTGGAAGAGATCAAGGTCGTCCTGATCAAGGCCATGATCAGTGATCACCTGAGCTACGTCGGCATCGCCCGTCGTTGGTTCGAGATGTCCGACCTGCGCGCCATCCGCGCCCGGCGCTACGGGCGCGGCAAGATCGGCGGCAAGGCGGCCGGCATGCTGCTGGCCGAGAAGATCCTGCGTCAGTCGGCGCCGCCTGACGTGCGCCTCAGCTTGCGCCTCCCCGCTTCGTGGTTCCTGGGCGCCGACGTCTTCCGCCAATTCGTGCAGATGAACGGCCTGGTCCGCTTCGCCAATCAGAAGTACAAGGATCACGAGGCGATGCTCGTCGACTACCCGGAGGTCCGCACCCTGGCGCTCGGCGGCGAAATGCCAACCGAGATCGTCGAAGGGATGCACCAGATCCTGGATCAGGCGGCCGGGGCTCCGTTGATCGTGCGTTCGTCCAGCCTGCTGGAGGACTCCTTCGGGACTTCGTTCGCCGGCAAATACGAGAGCCACTTCTGTCCGAATCAGGGCGCACCCGCCGAGAACCTTGCCGCCCTGCTGGACGCCATCCGCTCGATCTATGCCAGCGTGTACAGCCCGGACGTGTTGCTCTATCGCCGCCGCATGGGCCTGGTCGACTACGACGAGCGCATGGCCATCCTGATCCAGCAGGTGCAGGGACGCCGCCAGCAGGGGGTCCTGCTACCCGACGCCGCCGGCGTGGCCTACTCACGCAACGCCTTCCGCTGGAACCCCCAGATCCGCCGCGAGGATGGATTCGCCCGACTGGTGTGGGGCCTGGGGACGCGCGCCGTCGACCAGATCGGGGGTGACTACGCCCGGCTGATCGCCCTCAGCCACCCGGCCTCCCGGCCGGAAGCCGACCCGGCGCGCATCCGACGCTACTCACAGCACCACGTCGATGTGATCGACCTGGCCGCCAATGCCTTCCGCACCCTGCCCGTGGCCGACCTGTTGTCAGCCGACACGCCACACTTACGCTACCTTGCCCAGCGCTTCGAAGAAGGGACGTTGGCCGATATCGTCAGCCTTCCCCTCGGCCTCGAACCCGAGCAGCTGACACTGACCTTCGACGGGTTGCTGCGGCGCACCCCCTTCCCAGCGTTGCTGCGCGATGCCTTGCACACGCTCGAGCGGGCTTACGGCGTCCCGGTCGATGTGGAATTTGTCTTGCAGTTGGAGGGGGAAGACGGCGCCTCACCGGCGCCCTACCTGCATCTGGTCCAGTGTCGCCCGCAGAACCAGGCGGATCTGATCGAGGTGCCGGCCCCAACCGAGATCTCAGAACAGGATCGACTTCTCACCGCCCAGGGCATGATGCCGGACGGCCAGGTGAGCTCGATCCGCTACCTGGTCCTGATCCCGCCCGAGGCCTACGCTGGGTTGCAGGCGGATGCCGACCGGCGTCAGCTCGCCCAGGTGATTGGGCGCCTCAATCGCCGGCTGGCTGGCGAGACCTTCCTGCTGCTCGGCCCGGGACGCTGGGGAAGCACCCATCCCGATTTGGGCATCCCGGTCACCTACGCCGACATCTACAACACGCGTGCCCTGATCGAGCTATCCGCCGATGCAACTGCCCCCGACCCTTCCTATGGCACACATTTCTTCCAGGACCTGCTCGAGGCCAGGATCTACCCGCTTGCGGTTGCCCTGCAGGATCCGGCGACGTATTTCTCCGCCGAGTTCTTCCACTCCGCCAAGAATGCCCTGGCATCACTCCTGGCGGAGGACGCCGCCTGGAGCCGCTGCATTCTGGTGGTCGATTTGGAGCAGACTCCTGGGTCGAGGAGGGCTTCGTTGGCCCTGGACGGCGAGCGCGGCACGGCAGTCCTCTATCTAACCCCTCCGTCAGGCTAGCCGAAGAAGGACGAGATCTCTGACGACCAGCCGTGCTGTCCGATCAGCGGCACGAAGGCCACCGGGGCGATCTGCTCTCGGTCGAAGCGGCCGCCACGCCGTCGCCAACGCTCCAGCATCTGCCCGCCGCGGCCGCCGACTGGGAGCACCAATCGCCCGCCTTCCACCAATTGCTCCTTCAGCGGCTCGGGGATCCCGGGCGCGGCGGCGGTGACAATGATGGCCTGATACGGTGCATGCTCCGGCAACCCCTGAGTGCCGTCCCCCTCAACGAGGGTCACATTGCCCAATCCCAGATCCGACAACACCGCCCGTGCCCGCTGACAGAGCTCGGAAAGCCGCTCGACGCTGTACACCTGCCCGGCGAGGACCGCCAGGATGGCGGCCTGGTAGCCAGACCCGGTGCCGATTTCCAGCACGCGCTCGTCCCCCTGCAGGTCCAGCAACTGGGTCATCAGCGCCACGATATAGGGCTGCGAGATGGTTTGGCGATGGCCGATGGGCAGCGGGGCGTCGGCATAGGCCAGGTCACGCTCGTCCTCGGGGACGAACCGGTGGCGCGGTACCTGGCGCATTGCCTCAAGCACCCGCGGCGAGAGGATGTCGCGGCTGCTCAGCTGCTCCGAGACCATGCGCCGGCGTGCCTCGGCGTACTCATCGACCTCGGTCATACCACCCCGAATCGATTATCGCGCCGCTCGCCGGATAACGGCCCGGCGCCCGCCAGAGGCGGGCGCCGATGGGTCGGCCACAGCTTCACCAGCCGGTCGTGCGCTGTTCTTTCCAGACGTCGGCCTCGTTGTGGTAGCCGGCCTGCTCCCAGAAGCCGAGCCGGTCCGTGGCCATGAACTCCAGCCCGCGCAGCCACTTCCCACCCTTCCAGAAGTACGGGACCTTGAGCTGGTCCTCTCCGGGGACGGAGCCCACCACGCCGCGCAGCGGGTATCCGTGATCGGGTGTGATCGGCTGGCCGTCGAAGTGGGTGGCCATCAGGAAGTTGTCGGCCAGAGCCACCTCAAGCGGCAGATTGACCGTGAATCCGTACTCGCAGTGCTGCATCAGGAACTTGGCGGTCGGCTTCAGTTTGAGCAATCCCTGGTCGATCAGCGTCTGCAGCGCGACGCCCTCCCAGTCCGTATCGAACTTGCTCCAGCGTGTGACGCAGTGGATGTCCATGTGGAGTTGGGTGCGCGGCAGCTGCTGGAAGGCATCCCAGGTCAGGCGCTGCTCCTGTTCCACCTCTCCCCAGATGCGCAAGTCCCAGGTGGCCGGATTGAAGCGCGGCACTGGGCCATAGTGCAGCACCGGAAATTTCTGGGTCAGCGCTTGCCCCGGGGGAAGGCGTCCGCCGGCCTGCGCCCTGGCTTCCGCGTCCCGTCGAGATCCCAATCCGAACATCGCTTCACTCTCCGGCGGACGATTATATCAGAGCGATCCTGTCCGGATGCGCCGCTCATGGGAACTCCTCCGGCCGACACGACGTCTTTCGAGCAGACCGTCCAAGCAAGAACCTGAGGAGGAATGCCATGTCCGCCCCGAGCCCGTCTGCCCCTCGTCGCCTGCTGCCGTGGATGCTGGTCGGCCTGCTGATCGCAGCTTGCACCTGGGCCACCATCCTTCCGACGCCCGCCTTGCCTGCGGGCACGCCCACGGCCGAGGCCTCCGAAAGCGGTGTCGCCCTGACGATCTACAACCAGGGAACGGCGCTGGTGCGCGACCGACGCCAGTTCACCTTCCAGTCAGGGCTCAACGATCTCGACTTCAGCGATGTGGCCGCGCTGATCGATCCGACCAGCGTATTGTTCAAGTCCCTGAGCGATCCGGGCGGAACCGCCGTTCTGGAGCAGAACTACGAATTCGACCTGGTCGGTTCGGCTGCCCTGCTGGAGAAGTACCTGGACGAGACGATCGCTGTCATCACCGAGGACGGAAAGACCCATACCGGGACGCTGCTCAGCGGACGCGGCGATATTATCCTGCGCACCCCGGGGGGTGAAGTGTCCGTCATCCAAGCTGCAAGCGTGCGTGAGCTCTCCTTCCCTGAACTGCCCGACGGCCTGATCACCCGGCCCACCCTCGCCTGGAAAGTGCTCGCCGAGAAGGCCGGACGGCAAGACGTCGAGGTCACCTATCTGACCGGGGGAATGTCGTGGGCGGCCGACTATGTGCTGCTGCTCGACCCGAACGACCGCGCCATCGACCTGGATGGCTGGATCTCGCTCAGCAATACCAGTGGCGCCACTTTCCAGGATGCCCTGCTCAAGTTGATTGCCGGCGACCTGCAGCGCCTGGCGCAGCCCGGCTTCGCGGCCGACGCCCTCGAGTTGGAGCGAGCCGCCCAGCCGACCGTCGCCCCGGTGGAGCAGCGCGAGTTCTTCGAGTATCACCTGTACGAGATCCCGCGCCCGGTCACTGTGCGCGACAACGAGTCGAAGCAGATCGAGTTCGTCAGCGCTGCCAATGTGCCCGCTGACAAGTTCTTCGTCTACGACGGCCTGCAGTGCCGGGAGAACTACTGGTACTGCACGTTCCAGGGGTATGCCCAGACCGATCCTTCCTACGGCATCGCCTCGAACCCGAAGGTGATGGTGATGGTCGAGTTCGACACCGAAGAAGTGGATGCCGATCTTCCGCGCGGACGGGTGCGGGTGTATCAGCAAGACGTGGACGGCGCGGCGCTCTTGATCGGCGAGGACACCATCGACCACACGCCCAAGGGCGAACGGGTGCGGCTGTACGTCGGCGACGCCTTCGATATTGTCGGCGAACGCATCCAGACCGACTTCACCCGCCCGACCGATCACAGTCTCGAAGAGGGCTTCCGGATCACGCTGCGCAATCACAAGGACGAGCCGGTCGACGTGCGCGTCGTCGAGCACCTGTTCCGCTGGAGCGACTGGCAGGTGCTGACCACCTCCGACGACTACACCAAGCTCGACTCGTCGACGATCGAGTTCCGCGTGCCGGTGCCGGCCAACGGGGAGCACACGCTGACCTACCTGGTGCGCTACACCTGGCCGTGAGCCCGACGGCGGACAGCCCCCACCACACGCTCAGCCCGCAGGGAAATACCTGCGGGCTGAATCCAGAGGTGGAAGCGATGCGTACATTCCCCTTCGAATGGCGGTCGATCGATGCAATGTGCGCGCTGGCCCTGGCCGGCTGTCAGGCTGCTGAGCCAATCCAGGCCGGCGCCGGTGGAGCACTACCGGGGGAGGCTCACCTCAGGCTTCGCACCGAACGGCGCCCCCTCGAACATTTTGCAGTCGGCCACAGGCACGCGTCAGGTGTCCTTCCACTTGTGGCCCGCCTCCCCATGGTCGATCCCCGGCGAAGCCCGCTTCGAGGGCGGCCACGCCGAGGGCCTGGCTGCCTGCTGCAACGGGCCGGATGCCTGCCAACCGGCGGTCTTCCACCTGGCGCCCGTTCACTGAAGGGAAGACCGCGACTCAAGGAAGTTGTGGAGCACACTAATTACACCACTTGACAAGACGTAAACCGGCGGGGCGGTATGCGGCCAGTGGAGTCTGGGGCTTGCAGACGGAGACGGGCTTCGGGGGACCTTCGAGGCGGAGCGGCTCGCCAACCAGTCGATTTGCGGCTAAGGCCACGCCGTCGTCCAAGCCATGTGCCACCCGAGGGCGCAGCGTTCGATCGGCGCACCCCGGTATGGGCCCGTGACACGTTGGGGAACCTCTCCGCCGGGCGCTGTCTCTCCACTAGCTTCGACCGACAGAAAGCAGACAGGGCATCACGCCAAGAAACAGACGCGCCCACCCTGATCAGAGGGCGAAGTCAACTACTTCGTCAGCGCGCCGATGCGGCGAACACACGGCCGCTGGAATACCTCCGGTCCATGCGGCGCCTGGCTGAGTTCCTGCGTCAGATCCTGGCCGGCGAAGTGCTGGCTCTGGCGCAGTTCGACGCGCCAGTTCGGGCAGCGGCTGACGTCGTACACGGCACCTTCGAAGGCGATGAAGCGCGGTCGCCCCGTCTCGCCGTTGTTGGCCCGCAGCGCTTGGAGGGTGACCACGCGTTCCGTCACAGGCACCGTCCCGCACCTGGTTGTAGACGGAAGGGAAGGGCACAGCTATCGACACATCCCTGCGCCACTTTGGGCGCAGCCGGGGGCTCTCTGCCACTTCCGTCCCGCAGCCGGGCTCCGGCGACCCGCTTGGCTCCCAGCCCCTCAGCCCCATACATTGACAGTCTTCGATATATGGACTAGACTGGACCCACTTTCAGGAGGAGTTCCAGCATGGCGAACCTCGGGCATCGTCCTGCACCTCCGCGGTGTGGTCTGCTCCCCGGCGACGTGCGGTTGCACGCCGAAGCAGCCGCCGTGCTGTCTCGGGATTTCCGCTTGCTGGCCGACCCGGTCCGGCTGCAGATTCTCGACATTCTGGCGGAGCGGGGCGGGGAGGTGTGCGTCTGCGACCTGGAGGCCGCCCTGCCGGTCAAGCAGCCAACCATTTCGCATCATCTGCGCCTGCTGCTCCGATCGGGCGCCGTCACCGTGGACCGCAAGGGGTTGTGGGCCTACTACCGGATCGATCCCTCCGACCTGCGGGCTCGCCGCAGCCGGCTGCAGAGCTATCTCCAATCCCTCTCGATCAACACCCAAGCTCAGCCCATGGAGGCAATCAATGGACTCTGAAGCGCCTGATCGTATCCGTCTGCAAGTGCAACAGCATTATTCGGCCGTCGCCCGTTCGGCCGGCGGCTCCTGCTGCGCCAGCTCCTCCTGCTGCAGCCCCCAGGCGGATCTGGCGACGGCGGCCGGGCTTCCGTCCGGCGCCGTCGCCAGCGCACAGGGTTGCGGCAATCCTCTGGCGCTGGCCGAGCTCCGTCCGGGTGAGACCGTGCTCGACCTGGGATCGGGAGGCGGACTGGACGTCTTGCTGGCGGCACAGCGCGTGGGCAGCACCGGATTCGTCTACGGGCTGGACGCCAACCCAGACATGCTCGCATTGGCCCGGCGCAATGCGGCCGAGGCCGGCGCTGGCAACGTTCGTTTCCTGGACGGCGAGCTCGAACGCATCCCATTGCCCGACGCTTGCGTAGATGTGATCCTCTCCAACTGCGTCCTCAATCTGACTCTCGACAAGTCGCGGACGCTGTCCGAGGCCTTGCGCGTGCTTCGCCCCGGCGGGCGCCTGGCAGTCTCCGACATCGTCATCGATCCTGACTTGGAGGGCTTCCCGCTCTCGGCGCAAGCCATCCGAGCCCGGCTTGACTGGGCAAGCTGTTCTGCTGGTGCACTCACCCGCTCCCAGCTTCAGGATGCCTTGCGGGCAGCTGGATTTGAGGCGGTCCGGCTGGAAATCACGTATCGCAGCGCTCCGTCCGATCTGGCGCTCGCTGCGGATCAGGACTGGTCCCCGCTTACGCCAGAGCAGGCCCGCGCCGTCGCCGCGCGCTTTGTCAGCATGTCCATCTCCGCCTGCCGTCCCATAGGTGCGGCCGACCGCCCCGGTTCCACGTGAAACGCAGCGGCCCTCCCGGCTGGTCTCTCCGGGAGGGGCCGCTGTTCAGTGCGTTGTCGAAAGAGCTAGGCGTCCTTAAACAGGGGAAGGTGACCGAGGGAGATGATGTGCTGCCAGTCCCCCGGATCGCCCTCGGTGAAGATGGCGGCCTCGGCGGCGATCTTCGCCTCTGCCAGATCCAGAACCTTGCGCATCCCTTGCAGCGTTGAGCCCGTGCTGATCACGTCGTCGAGCAACAACACTCGTTTCCCCGCCACCCGCTCTCGGTCCTTCTCGTCCAAGATCAGCAGCTGGGGCTTGCCGGTGGTGATGGAGAGCGTCTCGGCCCGCACCGCCTCACCCATGTAGGGCTTGTAGGTCTTGCGCAGCACGATGTAGCTCTTGCCGGTGAGCACCGACAGGGCATGGGCCAGGGGGATGCTCTTGGCCTCGGCGGTGACGATCAGGTCGAAGGCGGTCGAATGCAGCGCGGTCTGCAGCGCCTGGGCGCAGGCCTGCACCAATTCCGTGTCGCCCAAGATGTTCAGGACGGCGATGCGCAGCCCCGGTGCGACCTCAAACAGCGGGAGGTGGCGTTCGATTCCGGCGACCTGCACGGTGTGGGTATTGCGTTGCGGCAGCATGCTGGAAGTCTCCCTCGGCCGTTGTCCGGGTTGGCTGATTATAGCTTCGGCGCGCCGTGCCCGGTGAGCGGCCGCCGGAAGTCGTGGATGCCGCCACGCACTTCCCATACCGCGCCGCATCCGCCGCAGGCCCAACCGGCTTCCGTCCGGCTCAGGGCCAGCGACCGGCAATCTGGGCAGCGCCAGAAGGCTCCCTGCGCCGCAGGCGGCTTCTCGTCTGCCCGCGCCCTCACGAACACACTGGGCGTCAGCTGCCACAAGCCACCGGTGAGCTGGGCCCAGGCGTCGAAGCGCACCAGCCACGCCAGCGGCACGAGTCGCTTGAGCGGCGCCGAGCGGAAGTGAGAGACCGTCAGCGTGCGCTCGACCGTCAGCCCCAGGTCAGCCAGCCAGCCTCCAACCGTGCCGGGATGGAAGTCGAAGTGCAGCGGCAGGAACTCGATCGGCTCGGGACTGAAAGGGTTCCACGCCTGACGGCGCAGCACCCAGCGCCCGATGGCCTTCAGATTGCGCTTGTTGGCGAACTCTAGCACGAATGTGCCGCGTGCCCCCAGCACGCCGCCCACCTGGCGCAACACCGCTTGCGGGTCAGCCATATGGTGCAGCACCCGCACCATCACCACGGTGTCGAACAGCCTGGCGGCGAAAGGCAGACGGTAGCCATCGGCGGCAACGTACAGGTAGCGGTCGCCAAGGCCCAGGCGAGCCTGGGCCTGCTCAAGCATGGTGCGCGAGTAGTCCAGCAGCACCACCTGCTCGAATCCCACATAGCGCGGCACATTGCGCCCGGCCCCGGCGCCGAGGTCCAGCAGGCGTGATCCTGCGCCGGGCAGCAAGCGCCGCAGCGCAATCGCCTCAACCGCATCCTCGTAGGCGCGCCCGCCTCGATCCCAGAAGCTCTGCTGGTAGTCCGAGCCCTCGTAGTCACAGAGCACGGGGTGGGGGTCCGACAACGGCTGCTCCCGCAGGGCAGTCCGGCGTGGCGCTGCCCGCCCGCCGATTGTACCTGTATGCCCCTGTGGGAGCTACGTGGTCCCGGCGGGGGGCGCTGCCGCGCAGCGCCGGCATGCGCCACGGGGCTTCCGCCCCAGGGGGTCGCCGGCGCCCATCTCTGCCCGGTGGAATGCGGCAGGACAGGTGGCAGACTCCCCTCAACCCCGCCCAAGGCAAGCGGCTGTGCACTGCGGCTTGCGAGCGGCTGGCGCTCGCAAGCCGGTCGGGCTGAGCTGGCAGGTTGAGGCCCAGGCCGGCAGGGTGGAGTGGCAGGCATGGACCAATGGCCGTGGAGGGGAATCCGAGTTAGCGGGCCCCCACCGGCGCGCGGCCCCTGGGGTAGCCGCGCCAGGCGATCCATCCCGCCAAGATCCCCAACGGCACCCAGCCCAGGATTCCGAGGTAGGCAACGTACAGCGGATCGCCGCCGCCGAAGAAGAGCAGGAGCATGAGTGACCCGCCGACAGCATTGGTGGCGGCGTGCGCCAGGCTGGGTGCCCAGATCGAATCGGTCCGCTGGCGAAGCCAGCCGAAGAAGATCGAGAGCAGGATGGTGCTGACCGTGAACACGAGCATGCCCAGCACGGGGTGGCCGGGGAAGTTGTAGCCGCGCAGGTTGACCGGCAGGTGCCACAACCCCCAGATCACGCCGGTGGCCAGGGCGGCCAGCAGCGGCCGGCCCGGGTACAGGCGCAGTTGCAGGTAGCCCCGCCAACCGAACTCCTCGCCCCACAGGAGTGGCGTCGCCAGCAGGGCGTTCAGCAGCAGTTGGGGCGGGAGCAGCCAGAGCAGGTACGGCGCCGCTGGCTTGGCCGCCTCCCCAAGCCAGGCGTCGGCTGCCCGCCCAAGCGTCAGGTCCGCCTCCGCCAGCCCCAGGCCGGTGGCCAGGACGCTGATGATCGCCACGCCCGCCAGCGGGTAGAACCAGGCCAGCAGGTAGTAGCCCCAGGCGCGGCGCAGATTCGGACGCCAGCCGGCGTCGCCGAAGCCCTCGTGGGTCACCCAGGCACGCACCATCAATGCCGCCACGGCCGGGGCAAAGGCCCCCGGCAGAATCGCCAGCTGGAAGTACGGGCTCGCCGGACCGAGGCCGAGGCGGAAGGCCGCCTCCCACAGGATCCAGGCTATGCCAAAACTGAGCAGCAGGTAGGCCACAATGCCCCGGTTCGACTTCATCGCATCTCCTCGCAGGCTGCACCGTTCGCCCGGGGCTCGGCGGCGGTGTTTCACGTGAAACAGGGCCGTCGCCCTGTCGGCGGCGGCGTCGAAGCGTCTGCCTCGGGCCAGCGCCCAGATCGGCGGGATTGCCCTGCGCCGGCCCCGTCGGCGCCACCTCTGGCCCCATCCCAAGCCGGCACCTTCGGCCAGGATCGTACCGGCCCGGGCGGCGAGCGGCGCTTCAGCCCGCCCGCCAGCCCCACGGGCCACGACCTACCTCTCAAGCCCGCTGCAGCAGGACCTTGGCCACTGACTCCCGACCGAGTTGCCTCCCAACTCCGACCTTCGGGCGGCGGTTCCGCTCGTCCGCCTGGCAATTCCCGCAGGCCGGCAGCACGGCTTGCGCTGAACCCACGATCTTTGCCGCCCTCGCAGCTCAACGCCTCAAGCGCGACTTCGCGATCCGAGGCCTTTGCGCCAATCCCGCTCGAGCCAGGGCCGCGCACGCCCGCAAGCCAGGGACGTCTAAGAGGGATGCCCGGGATCCGTCCCTGCGGGCCCGGGCCGCCTCCTAGATCTTGGCGATCAGGTGAGTGCGCTGGAATGTGCCCACGCCAACGTAGATCAGGGCGGCGTCTACCGCCCACACCAATGTGCCAAGGGCGAAGGTCGAGAAGACCCCCAGGTAGAGCACGCCACTGAGTTGCCCCACCACCAGCAGCAGGACGAGCACGACCAGTGAGCCCGTCAGCTGGTAGGCTTCCATGAAGGTCCTAACCCGTGAAGAGATGAGCACCGTGGCGGACATGCCTAGCAGCGAGATGGCCGGAGTCAACCAAAACATCAACGGCCACCAAGCAGCCAGCGGAAACCAGATGCGTCCGAACAGGGGCCAGCTGGCGGCATTGACCACAACAATGTAGATGGTATAGCTGACCCACGATAGCAGGATCGCCGGGACAACCGAGGCAACGATCTTGCCTGCGAACAGCGTCCGGTCGCTGCAGGGAGTGTACAGCAGCGCCTCCATCGTCTTGCGTTCCCGCTCCCCAACAAACGAGTCGGCGCCTACGATGGAGGAGAACATGAGTGGCAGGATCAGGAACATGGGGGCAAGCAGGAAGGCGGTCGTGTAGATCACAAAGCCCTGTTCAAGCCCCTTGTCGACAAAGACCTGCTGGACAGCCGCGGGCAAGCGGGCGACCAGCTCCTGCATTTCGCCCAGTTCCCCGGCCACCTGCTCCGCAGGAATCAACTGCGGCAGCAGGGTGAACGCCAAAGGCATGGCCACGGCAAACACCAGGGGGATGACCACCGCCGGCACCCAAGCCGCCTTGTTCTGGCGTACCTCGCGGAGATCCTTGACCGCGATCGCGCGGATGGAGCGCCAGTTCATGCTTCCCCGTCCTGCCGGTTGTTCTGGATGGCGAAGTACACCTCCTCGAGCGAATGGGACCGCGGGTTGACACTCAGGATGGATGCGCCTGCCTCCACCAGCTGGCGAACGAAAGTCGGGATGGCCTCTTTGCTCTGCAGCCGGACCGAGAGCAACTCCGGACCGAGGTCAACTTGCTCGACGGCGGGGAAGTTCCGGGCTAGCTCCAGCTGCGCCGGGGACGGCGCCTGCCAGAACACGACGTCCAGCCATGTGCCAGGCCACAGCCGCCGCGAGATGTCCGCCGGGTTTCCCAGCGCCAGACACCGGCCGGCATTCATGACCGCCACCCGATCGCACAGGCGCTCGGCCTCCGTCAGGTTGTGCGTGCACAGCACGATGGTCTGCCCCTTGTGGCTGAGGAACTCAATCAGGGCGTTGACCTGCTGGGCGGCCTCCGGATCCAGACCCGAGGTGGGTTCGTCAAGAAATAGCAGCGGCGGCTGGTGGAGCAGGGCCCGCGCCAGGGCGAGGCGCTGCTTCATCCCCTTGCTGTAGGTTTCGACCCTGTCCCCGGCGCGCCCGTCCAGCCCGAAGAATCCCAGCATCTCCTCCACCCGTCCGCCCAGTCTCGCTTCGGGGATCTCGGAAAGGGTGCCGTAAAAGGTCAGGTTCTGCCGGGCGGAGAGGCGCTCATACAGCGTCGGATTTTCCGTCAGCACGCCGGTCTTGCGGCGCACCTGCCCGCCCTGCTGGGCAGGGTCCATCCCAAGCACCCGGACGAACCCCCCTGAAGGAGGCAGGATCCCGTTGAGCAGGCGGACCGTCGTGGTCTTACCCGCGCCATTGGGGCCGAGCAGGCCGAAGACCTCCCCCGGCCGGATGTCGAATGTCAGCCCATCTACGGCGCGGATGGCACCGAAGGTTCGGTGCAAGTTGCTGACGTCAATCACCGAGTCCTGGGGGGCATCCACGGTAGCACCCATGACGACTAACCCGCAGTTTCACGCCTCCAAAGCGCGTAGGAGTAGACGACCGGCACGAAGGCGGCTAACAGCATAGCGATCGTGAAGACCCAGAAGCCGCTCTCTCCCAGGAAGGCACACAGGATGGAGACAACGCCGGCCCCGATGAACATCCATCGCCCCAGCTGATGGGTCCTTTCCCAGACGGTGTCGCTGCTCAGCGTCCAGGGCGTGCGGATGCCTACGAAGTAGTTGCGCTTGGCCTTCCCGACCAGATAGCCAATGGCAATGAACAACACCCCCATCGCCGGCAGGAGCATGAGGGTCATGTTGAACTGGCGGCCAAGCGCCGCCAGTAGGGTGAGGGAATAGATGTAGAGCAAGTACCCGATCAGCAGCACCATCATCACGTTGTAAGCACCGATGAACTCGGCAATATTGGCCTTGAGCGGATCGATCCGGGGAATGGCCAGGAACAGCAGGAACACCCCGGCCCCGATGAGCGGCATCAGGAACAACCCCCAGAACTTGGACATGTAGCCATCTACCTCGCCGGCAA
>Ga0105106_10001011_pt1 | contig 20021 bp, 17 predicted proteins | sample PPLLaktember2015_5_FD_79109 | JGI IMG/M metagenome (GOLD analysis project Ga0105106, IMG submission 79109) | Freshwater sediment microbial communities from Prairie Pothole Lake near Jamestown, North Dakota, USA - PPLs Lake P8 Core (1) Depth... | ecosystem: Environmental > Aquatic > Freshwater >...
TATGCGAACTAGGCCGGCGCTCGCCGCCCTCGCCTGCCTTTGCGTCGCTGTCACGGCCGGCGCCACGGAAACCACGGTATTGCCGGCGCTCGAAAGGGTGTACCTGAATCCTGCGCCCGCGCCGGTCACTGATTTCACCCTGACCGATCACACGGGGAAGCCGCGGGCATTCTCGAGCCTCAATGGCAAGCCCGCCCTGGTCTTCTTCGGGTTCACGCATTGCCCTGATATCTGCCCACAGACACTCGCGCGCCTGAAGGCGTTGCACCTCGCGCGCGACGGCGCGTTGAAATCCGCCCAGATCGTGCTGATCAGCGTCGACGGCGAGCGCGATACGCCCGCAGCGCTCAAGGCTTATCTCGCGCCACTGTCGCCCGACTTCATCGGCCTGACCGGGGATCCAAAGGCGACCGGGAAGATCGCAGCGCAGTTTGCCGCCGTGTTCTTCAAGGAACCCCCTGGCAAGGACGGTAATTACAATGTCATGCACTCCTCGCAGATCTTCGTCGTGGACAAGGCGGGACGCCTGCGCGCGTCATTCGTCAACGCCTCGCTCGAAGACATGGCGACGATCACGTCGCTCCTGATCGAGGAATCTGGCTGAGCTGGTCGCGTCCGGCCTATTCTTCCGTGTCCCCAGCGATCGCTTCGCGGCGTGCCGCGTGAAATGCGGCGCGGAACGTGCCGAACCTGCCCCCCTCGATCGCCTGTCGCATCTGCAACATCAGGTTCAGGTAGTAATGCAGGTTGTGCAGCGTCGCGAGACGCGGTCCCAGCATTTCTCCGCATCGGTCGAGATGACGCAGGTAGGCCCGGCTGTAGTGGCGGCAGGTATAGCAGCCGCAATCCGGGTCGATGGGTCCCGTGTCGGCGGCATGGCGCGCATTGCGGATGTTGAGCACGCCCCAGGGCACGAACAGGTGGCCGTTTCGCGCATGGCGTGTCGGCATGACACAGTCGAACAGGTCGACGCCCTCTGCGACGGACTCGACGAGGTCCTCCGGGCGACCGATACCCATCAGGTAGCGGGGTTTTCCGGCGGGCATTTCGGGCAGCAGCGCCTTGAGCACACGCTCGCGGTCGGCAAGCGGCTCGCCGACCGACAGGCCACCGATCGCGAACCCATCAAAACCGATCCTCTCGAGACCCTCGAGCGAGCCACGCCGGAGCGCCTCATGCATCCCGCCCTGGATGATGCCGAAGAGAACGCCCTCTCCCGGCTCCGAGTCCCACGCCCGGCGGCTCCGCTCCGACCAGCGCAGTGACAGCTCCATGGACCGGCGTGCCTGGTCCTCGGATGCCGGATACGGCGTGCACTCGTCGAACACCATCGCGACGTCGGACCCGAGCGCGCGTTGGACCTGCATCGCGCGCTCGGGATCCAGGAAAACCTCCGCACCATCCACGGGCGAGCGGAAACGCACGCCCTCCTCCGACAGCTTGCGCATTGTGGCCAGGCTGAATACCTGGTAACCGCCGGAGTCGGTCAGTATCGGCCGCTGCCAGTGCATCATGCCGTGGAGTCCGCCGAGCGCACGCACGATCTCCGGGCCCGGCCGCAGCATCAGGTGAAACGTGTTCGAGAGGATGATCTCGGCGCCGCAGGCGAGGAGTTCCTCGGGCGTGACGCCCTTGACCGTTCCATAGGTGCCGACCGGCATGAAGGCGGGTGTTTCCACGGCGCCGCGCAGAAACTCGAGGCGTCCACGCCGCGCCGCGCCGTCCTGCGAAAGCAGGCGGAACTTCACGCGCGCACTCCGCGTGCGCCGAGCGCTGCAGGATCCGGCGTCACGAACATGCAATCCCCGTAGCTGAAGAACCGGTAGCGCCCGGCGATCGCATGATGATAAGCGGCGAGCACGTGCTCCCGCCCGGCGAACGCGGCGACGAGCACGAGCAGTGTCGACTCCGGCAGGTGAAAGTTCGTCAGGATCGCGTCGACAACCATGAATCTGTAGCCCGGCCGGATGAAGATGTCGGTTTCGCCCTCCCGGGCCTCGAGCTGCCCGCCCGCGGCCGCCGCCTCGAGCGCCCGCATAACCGTCGTGCCGACGGCAATCACGCGGCCGCCACGCGATCTCGCCGCTTCGATTGCGGCAACCGTCGCGGGCGGCACCTGGAATCGTTCCTCGTGCATGCGGTGCGATTCGAGGTCATCGCTGCGTATCGGCTGGAACGTGCCGGCACCGACGTGCAGGGTGAGCCGCTCGATTCCGACCCCAAGACCTTCAATCGCCCTCAGCATTTCCGGGTCGAAATGCAGCCCCGCGGTCGGCGCCGCGACAGCGCCGAGCGCGTTCGCGTAAACCGTCTGGTAGCGCTCGCGATCGAGGGCGTCCGCGGCGCGCGCAACATAGGGCGGCAGCGGCACGCTGCCCTCGGCCTCGAAATACGGGAGCGCACTGCGATCGAGTTCGAGTTCGTACAGCTCGCCATGCCGCGCGAGGACGCGCGCCACGGCGCCGGCCGGCAGTTCGATCGTCGTGCCTGGCCTCAGTCCCTTGCTCGCACGCGCCTGCGCAAGGATGCGCCGGTCATCCAGGATGCGTTCGAGCAACAGCTCGCAGGCACCACCGCTCGCCTTGCGGCCGGCAAGACGGGCCGGCAGCACGAGTGTGTCATTCAGTACCAGGAGGTCGCCGGGCCGCAGCAGGGATGGAAGATCCGCGAACTGGAGATCGCGAAGCGCGCCCGTACCGCCGTCGAGCGCAAGCAGGCGGCTCGCCGTGCGACGCGGCAAAGGCCGGACAGCGATCAGTTCCTGCGGCAGCGGATAGGAAAAGTCTGCGCGGCGCATGCGCCGCGCAGACTAGCACAGAGGTGCCATTGCTCAGCTCGCGGCAGGCGCCTCGGGCGCCGATGGCGGCGCTGGAGCCCGTGGCGGCTTGCGATGGCGCAACTCGTTGCGCGCTGCGCTTTCAGGAATCCGCACGCTGAGCGTCTGCGCGCGACGATCCCGCAGGATTTTGAGCTCGACCGCTTCGCCTGCCTGGTACGAGCGGAGGATGCGCATTGCATGCCGGCCGTTCTGTGGCTCGCGCCCGCCGATCGCGACGATCACGTCGCCGTCCTGCAGCCCGAGTGTCGCGTCTTCAGGAGCCCGCGCGACGAGCACGCCCTTGTCGGCGCCGAAGTAGCGCCCGAGGCCGGGGGTCAAGGTGACGAACTCGGCATTGCCCCACTCGTCCAGCAACCAGTGCACGTCGCCATCAAACCGCAGATCACCCAAGGGCGGCATTGCGGGCAACGCGTGGGTCCTTGGCATCATCCCGGGGCCGGCAAGGAAAACCGGATCATGCGGCCGCGCTTCAATCGCGAGTTTCACGGCCTTGCCGTCGCGCCGCAGGCCGAGTTCGACTTTCTGGCCGGGCTCGACCGCTTCCATCGCCTTCACGAGTTCGCGCCCCGTGGCCACAGGTTTCGCGTCGATTGCGACGATGACGTCGCCCGGCTTGACTCCGGCCTCCGCCGCGGGACCGCCGGGACTTACGCCATCCACGCGTACGCCTCCGCCATTCGGTTCCGTGCCGCCGAGATTCACGCCGAGCATCGCGCGGCGCGGACCCGGCAGGAAGTATTCGAACTGACGGAATGCGCCCGGGCCCGCCACTTCGCCGCTCAGCTCCGCGACTTCGCGCGCCGCGTCCTCGAGCCTGCGCTGCGCATCCGCCAGGCGCTTTTCCAGCGCCTCATCATCCTCAGCCTGCGCCATTGCCGGAACTGCGGCGCCCACGAGCGCCGCCGCTGCCAGCATTGCCATCATCAAGCGCTTCATCGTGTCCTCCGTCGAATCAGTAGGTGCCGACCGCGTCCGCATAACGGACCCGGACCAGCGAATGCATCAGGTCGACGCGCTCCTGCCACAATTTCTCGGCTCGTTCCGGCGCGTTCGGCTCGAGTGAAACGAGGCTCAAGCGGTCATCCAGGAGCGCCAGGCGATCCTCGAGCTCGGCGACGGTGTAGGCCGTGCTGCCGCGCATCGCGTGACGCTCGGGCAGGGTCGCGAGCAGCGATTCGAGCCGGTCATTCACTGCGCGTGCCCCGGCCGCGACCGGTACGACGCCGATTTCCGCGGCATCGGCGGGCGCCGGCAGCAGGCGCTGTGCCGACTGCAGCCACCAGCCGAGGCTCACGGTCGCGACCAGGACGGCCACCGCAAGCAGCGACGGCCAGCCCAGGCTCTGCCGGGCGTCGCGCTGCTCGCGTGCCGCCAACACGCCTTTCCAGCCGGCGACCGGCGGCTCGAATCCGGCGAGCGCGCCGAGGCGCCCGCTCAAGTCATTCATGTCAGGGTGCATGGCGCGCCCTCCGCAACGACCTGTTCGCTTTCAAGCAGGTCGCGCAACCGCCGGTGCGCCCGGGCCAGCTGGGATTTCGAGAAGCTGGGTGTTCGCCCGAGCGCGAATCCGATGTCCGCGTGCGTGAATCCTTCGACGTCGTGGAGCCAGACGACCGCGCGTGTCAGCGCCGGCAACGTCATCAGGGCCCGTTCGAGCCCCTTGTCGAACGGTTGGGTGTCGACTTGCTGGGCTGACGGCAGCCGGTCCGCGCCGCCGGGGTCCTTGTCCAGCCATTCGAGGCCGCGATGCCAGGGCGAGCGCAGGTACATGAGGGCACGATTGACCGCAATCCTCCGGATCCACGCGGGCAGCGGGCAGCGCCCCTCGAATGCGCCGATATGCTCGAGCACGTCAACGAATGTCTCCTGCAGCAATTCCTCGGCGATGGCCGGGCGGCGGACCAGCCGGCGCAGGACCGTGTAGAGCGGCCCGGCGGTCGCGCCATAGATGGCCTCGAGCGCCGCTGCGTCGCCGGCCTGCGCCGCAGCGACCAGGGCATCCGGAATCTGGATATCTGCAATTCTGGACATCGGACGCTTAGATGCCCAAGCCCGCCAAAAGGTCGCACATGAGGCAGAAATATCTGGGCTGGTGCCGGGAGCGAGACTCGAACTCGCACGATGTCGCCACCGGTGGATTTTGAGTCCACTGCGTCTACCAATTCCGCCATCCCGGCCAAGGCCGCCGGCGAGTATACAATCGAACCGATGAACTTCTGCCCGAGTTGCGCCGCGCCCGTGTCGCAGCGCGTTCCCGAAGGCGATCACCTGACGCGTTCCGTCTGCACGCGCTGCGGCACGATTCACTATCGCAATCCCAAGCTCATAGCGGGCTGCGTGCCCGATCTGGACGGGCGCATCCTGATCTGCCGTCGTGCCATCGAGCCGAGGCGCGGCTACTGGACGATTCCCGCGGGATTCATGGAGGTCGGCGAGACCCTGCAGGAGGCCGCGGCGCGCGAAAGCCACGAAGAGGCGCTCGCGCGCGTCGAGATCGGCAGTCTCTGCGCGGTCGTGCACGTGCTGCACGCCGAACAGGTGCACGTGATGTTCCGCGCCACGCTCAGCGACCCCGCTTTTGGCGTGGGCGTCGAGAGCCTGGAAGTCAGGCTATGCGAAGAACGCGAGCTGCCGTGGGCGGACCTCGCGTTCAAGAGCGTCGAGTTCACGCTTCGCCGCTATTTCGAGGATCGCGCTGCAGGCCTGAACGGGCTGCACTACCACACGATCGCCTGACCGCCGCGCAGCGGCCCTGTGGCACAATACGCGGCTGAAATTTCGGGCCGGGAGCTCAATTGATGACGTTTGTCGTCACCGAAACCTGCATCAAGTGCAAGTACATGGACTGCGTCGAGGTCTGTCCGGTGGACTGTTTCCACGAGGGCCCGAATTTTCTCGTGATTGACCCGGAGGAGTGCATCGATTGCACGCTCTGCGAGCCCGAGTGCCCGGTCGAGGCGATCTATTCCGAGGAGGAAGTCCCGGCCGGCCAGGAGGCGTTCCTCGCGCTCAATGCCGAACTCGCGAAGCAGTGGCCGGTCATCACGCAGCGCGGGGAGCCGCCGGCCGATGCGGACGCATGGAAGGACGTTCCGGACAAGCTGCCGCTGCTCGAGCGGTGACGCCTCATTCCTTCGCAGCGGCCGCCGGTTCTGCGAGGTACTCAGCCATGCTCGCGGGGGGCATGTAGCCCGCCAGGTATTCGCCCCTGTCGGTGAAGATTCCGGGCGTACCGTGGATTCCGAGTTTGCGGCCAAGCTCGTACTGCGCGGCAACCGGCGTCTCGCAGCGCGCTGCTTTCACGGTTTCTCCGCGCTTGGCGCGCGTCAGCGCTTCCTGCCGGTCCGGACTGCACCACACCGCCTCGGCCTTGCGCCAGGCGTCGGTATCGGGGCCGTTCCGGGGAAACATCAGGTAACGCACGCGGAATCCGAGGCGGTTGAACTCCGCAATTTCCTGGTGCATGCGCCGGCAATAGGTGCAATCGACGTCGGTGAAGACCGTCAGCGTATGCCGGACCGGACCGGCCGGAGAGAACACGATCGCATCGGCGTCCTTGACGCCGGCAAGGAGCGCAAGGCGGCCGACCTTGCGCCGGTCCTCAGTCAGGTTGTGCTTGGACGTCATTTCGAAGACGTCGCCGTCGACATAGAAGCGGCCGTCCTCGGAGACGTAGCCGACGTCCGCTCCGGACTGGACCTCGTAGAGACCGTCGACTGGCGACGGGCGCACGTCCTCAAGCTTGATTTCCAGCCGGCGCGCGATCTCGGCGCGCACGTCGGGTTTCGCGGCCGGCGGCGCCGCCGCTGTCGCACCCGTGAGCGCGAGCATCGCGGCGGCCGGAAGGAGTCGGTGCAGTATCGGGTTCACGCGGGCCTCGTTTCTCGGACTGACAGCCTATTGACCGTGGCCCGGGGCCGCGGTTCGGATCGGGGCCGCCAGTCTATCAGCCGCGCGGGTGGTGCTGCGCGTGCAGCTCTTTCATGCGCTCGCGCGCCACATGCGTGTAGATCTGCGTGGTCGAGAGGTCGCTGTGGCCGAGAAGCATCTGCACGACGCGGAGGTCCGCACCGTGATTCAGCAGGTGCGTGGCAAACGCGTGACGCAGCGTGTGGGGCGAGAGTTCCTTCTCGACGCCGCCCTTCTTCGCGTAGCGCTTGATGATGTGCCAGAAGGCCTGGCGCGTCATGCGGTCGCCGCGCCGCGTCGGAAACAGGTAATCGGTCTGGCGGTCGAGCAGGATCTCGCCGCGCGCGCCGCGCACGAAATCGTTCAGCCAGCGCACGGCCTCTTCTCCGAGCGGGATCAGCCGCTCGCGATTGCCCTTGCCAACGATGCGCAGGACACCCTGGTTCAGGTTGACCTGGCTGTGCCTCAGGCTCACGAGCTCCGATACGCGGAGCCCGGTCGCATACAGCACCTCGAGCATCGTGCGGTCGCGATGGCCGAGCGGGTCGGTGGTCTGCGGCGCTGCAAGCAGCGCATCGATCTGGGCCTCGGTAAGGGACCGTGGCAGGGATCGCCCGATCTTCGGCATTGCGATCTGGGCGGTCGGGTCTTCCTTGACTGCGCCCTCGCGCACGAGATAGCGGAAGAAGCGGCGGAAACTCGACAGCTGGCGCGCGGTCGAGCGCGGACGCGCACCCGTTTCCACGCGCCAGGCGATGAATGCGAGGAGGTCGTTGCGCGTCGTACGTTCGAGCGCCGTTCCGCGCTTCCGCAGCCACCGCGCAAGCGCCGTCAGGTCGGCACGGTAAGCGGCGAGCGTGTTCGGCGAAAGCCCACGCTCCATCCAGACCGCGTCGAGAAAGCGGACGATCATTGGTTCGACGGCTTCGTCTGCCGCACCAGCAGTCGCGAGTGTCGCTGCCCGCACCGAAGTCGAAGATTTCATTGCTGCGCTCATGGACCTGCCCTGCTTCCCGTCGCGGACGGCCTTGCCGCCGCGGAATCGCGCACGGCGGGCTGGTGCGACAGAATGCAGACGCAGTATGGTTTGCCTCCGACGGAATCGAGCGTGACCCGTCTCACAGACCCCCATGACCATTAACATAACCGGAACCAGTTCACAGTACCCGCAGCCGCTGGGCAGCCGCCAGCGATGACCTGGAATCCGTTCCGCCTGATCTGGGGACTCTGGGTCTGGCTGCTGACGATCCCGCTGCTGCTCGTCGCCGCCCTTGCCATCCTTGCGCTGCCGAAGCTTCAGACGCGCCGCGCTTTCGCGGGCCTGGTCTGCCGTGTGTATTTCCGGCTATGCGGCCTGCCCGTCCGGACGCTCGGGCTTGCGCGACTGCCGGCGACGGCCTGCATCATCGTCGCGAACCACGCGAGCTATATCGACGGTCCATTGCTGTTTGCCTGCCTGCCCCCGCGCTTCGGATTCGTGATCAAGAAGGAGGCCTCGCGGCTGCCGGTAGCCGGCCTGCTGCTCGGACGCCTGGGCCATCATTTCGTCGAGCGCCGCAACCGCCATGAAGGCGGCAGCGACGCACGGCGCATCCTGCGCTCGGTCGAACAGGGGCATGCGATCGCGTTCTTCCCCGAAGGCACGTTCGGCCGCGAGCCTGGACTCGCGAAGTTCCACAGCGGGGCCTTCGCCGCCGCGGTGCGTGCAGGCGTGCCGGTTGCGCCGGTCGTGATCCGGGGCACGCGACACGTGCTCGGAGGCGGCAAAATCATCCCGGACTGGGGCCGCATCGAAATCGAAATCCTCGAGCCACTTCCCGCGAGGACGGGCGCCGGCGATGCGGCTTCGTTGCTGCGCGACGCGGCGCGCGCGCGAATCGGCGCCGCGCTCGACGAGCCGGTGATCTGATCCAGATTAAGTGAAATCGATCGCCGGAATAGATTGAACTGCTTCACAGCCCGCGGTAACTTCACGAAAGGTGTCGCGCTCGACTCGAACGTCGGATCCATACGTGCGATCCGCTGACCGCTTGGTCTCAAGGAGCCGGACTGTGCATCCGGTTTTTCAGGAGGAACTATCGATGATCACACGGAAAACCACGGCGCCGCTCGTGCGGTCCCTGCTCGGAATGACGGTCGCGTGGCTTGCGATCGGCGCATCCAGCGCGTCGGACAGTGTCGCGAGCGCGGACGAGGAAGTGGACCAGACTGGACAGGCGAATGTGGCCATCGGGAACGTCATGGTCGGTGTCGACCCGAAGACCGGTGAGCTGCGCCCGCTCAGCAAGGCGGAGCTCGCAGCGCTCCAGCGCGAGATGAACCGGCTGTTCAAGGCCAGGAAGCTCGAGCGGATCGAAAAGCCGGATGGCTCGCTCGCGGCCGTGGTGGCGCCGAACGTGCTCGAATATTCCGTGGTGAGAATCGAAAAGGACGGGACGCTGACGCGTGCCCATGTCGACAGCGAGCAGGCAGCACTCGAATTCCTGTCGCACGGCGAACCGCAGGCGGCGGCCGCCCCGGCGAAGGAGTAAGTCACATGGCAATCCGCAAACTTGCAGGGCTCATCGCAGCAGCAGCTTGCATCACGGCCATTTCGTCAACGCCGGCCCGGGCAGCCGACATCGTCCTCAATATCGTCGACCCGCCGAACGTCGGGTTCAATGATCCGACCCCGGTCCCTGCGGTCGGAGGCAACGCCGGCACGACGCTCGGCGAGCAGCGTCGCATTGTGTTCGAGACGGCCGCTTCGATCTGGGAAGCAGCGCTGGCGCCGAACGTCGACATCGTGATCCAGTCTTCGTTCGCACCGCTGGCGTGCACGGCGACCGGTGGGGTACTCGGGTCCGCGGGCACTATCCAAATCTTCGCGAATTTCGAGAATGCCGAGTGGCCCAACACCTGGTATCACTCGGCGCTGGCGAATCATCTTGCGGGCGAAGATCAGACGCCCGGATCACCCGATCCCGGTCTGCTCGCCCCACCGTTCAACGACGACATCGTGGCGTTCTTCAATGGCGACATCGGCGTCAATCCAAACTGCCTGACCGGCACGAGCTGGTACAACGGGCTCGACAATCAGGCAGCGGCGAACCAGATCGACTTGCTGAACGTCGTTCTGCACGAGTTCGCCCACGGTCTGGGCTTCTCGGCGTTCCGGGACCGGTCCGTCGCGGGCGATGCGGTGCTCGGATTGTCGGATGTGTACCGGGCCTACAGCTTCGACAACGAGCTCGCCCTGTACTGGAACCAGATGGACAAGCGGCAGCGTGCCGTGTCCACCGTCAACGATCCGAACCTGGTCTGGCACGGACCCAACGTGTCCGCCCAGGTGCCGGCACAGCTGAGCGGCCTCCCCGTCGTTCGGGTCACAGCGCCCGGCGGGATCGCGGGGGACTACACCGCGCAGACCGCGAGCTACGGGTTGCCCCTCGACCCGCCGCCCGGGGACATCGGCGAGATCGTCCTGTTCAATGACGCCGTGGGCCCGGATCCGAATGACGCCTGTGACAATCTCGATCCGGGCGTAGCCGGCAAGATCGCACTGATCAACCGTGGGACCTGTAACTTCGCGCTCAAGTCGGCCGTGGCGCAGTTGAGCGGGGCGGTGGGAGTCATCATCGCGAACAACGCGCCGACGGGTCTGCCGCCAATGGGAGGCGCGGATCTCATCCCGCCAATCATTTCGTCCGTCGGGATCACCATGGCCGATGGCAACCTGATCAAGGCCAACCTTCCGGGCGTGGTGGCGAGCCTGCTCGCCGACCCGGCTCTCGGCTTCTCCGGAGCCGATGCAGACGGCTTTGCGAAGCTGTATGCGCCAGCCGCGTTTGCACCCGGATCCTCGGTGTCACACTGGGACACCACGCTGACGCCGAACGCGCTCATGGAGCCGTTCATCAACAGCGACCTCGAGGGCGCAAGCACGCTCGACCTGACGCCGTACCTGATGCGGGACATTGGCTGGTCCGGCGGGCCACATTGCCCGGTGGGTGCGGATGACCGGGCGCTGGTCGAGGTCGGCGACTGCGCGACCGGCGTCGCGAACACGCAGGGTCCATTCGGCTTCTCGCTCGGGGTTCCGCGGACCCAGCCCGAGTTGCCCGCGCAATTGAACGGCAATGCAGAGGGCATTGATGTCTTCGGCGGCTGCTATGTCCAGGACATGGTCAACGCCTGCGAAAGGCAGGGCAGCCCTGGCCAGGTCAGCAGTTGCCTGGGACACGTGACGAATTACCTTGAGCGGATTGAAGAGATCAGCAAGGCAGAGGGCACCGCTATTCGCGCCTGTGCAGCGGAATAGCCAGCGCGACCAGGTAATCCTGGTCGGTCAATGGAGAGACACGACAGGGGCCGCTCACGCGGCCCCTGTCACATCAGAGTTGCCCCGCGGCGTCGGAACCGGCTACATGTTGCGCCGGTACTGGCCGCCGACGGAGTAGAGCGCGCGCGAAATCCGCCCGAGCGACGCAGACTTCACGGTTTCCAACAGTTCCGCGAATACGTTGCCACCGGTGGCCGCCGCGCCCTGGAGCTTCCGCAACGCAGCTTCCTGCGCCGTTGCATGCACGTCGTTGTATTCGCGGACCGCGACGACCTGGGCCTGTTTTTCCTCCTCGGTCGAGCGGATCAGCTCGGCATTCCGGTTGTCGTCGCCGCCGCCATGCTCCGGAAGGAAGGTGTTGACGCCGACGATCGGCAGCGTGCCGTCGTGCTTCTTGTGCTCGTAATACAGAGACTCTTCCTGGATCTTGCCGCGCTGGTACATCGTCTCCATCGCGCCCAGGACGCCGCCGCGCTCAGAGAGACTCTCGAACTCGGCATAGACGGCTTCCTCGACCATTTCCGTGAGGCGCTCGATCACAAACGATCCCTGCCAGGGATTCTGGTTCTGGTTGAGCCCGAGCTCGCGCGCAATGATGAGCTGGATCGCGACCGCCCTGCGCACGCTCTCCTCCGTCGGCGTCGTGATCGCCTCGTCATAGGCGTTCGTGTGCAGGCTGTTGCAGCTGTCGAACAGCGCATACATTGCCTGCAGCGTCGTGCGGATGTCGTTGAACTGGATTTCCCGCGCATGCAGGGAACGCCCCGAGGTCTGCACGTGGTACTTCAGCATCTGGCTCCGGGGCGACGCGCCGTAGCGCTCGCGCATCGCGCGCGCCCAGATTCGGCGGGCCACGCGGCCAATCACCGCGTATTCGGGGTCCATGCCGTTCGAGAAGAAGAAGGACAGGTTCGGCGCGAAGTCGTCGACCTTCATGCCGCGTGACAGGTAGTACTCGACGATCGTGAATCCGTTCGCGAGCGTGAAGGCAAGCTGCGAGACGGGATTCGCGCCGGCTTCGGCAATGTGATAGCCCGAAATCGAGACAGAATAGAAGTTCCGCACGCGGTTTTCGCTGAAGAACTGCTGGACGTCGCCCATCATGCGTAGCGCGAACTCCGTCGAGAAGATGCAGGTGTTCTGGGCCTGGTCTTCCTTCAGGATGTCCGCCTGCACCGTGCCGCGAACCCGCGAAAGCGCATCCGCTCGAATCCTCGCGTAGGTCTCGGCATCCACGACCTGGTCCCCGCTGACGCCCAGCAGGCCGAGGCCGCTGCCGTCGTGGCCCGCTGGCAGCTCGCCTCGATAGCGCGGACGCTCGCGGCCCGCGAATAATCTCGCGATCCTCGCTTCCGCCTCCGGCCAGCCGCCGCTCGCACGCAGGTGGCGCTCGACCTGCTGGTCAACGGCCGTGTTCATGAACATCGCGAGGATCATCGGCGCGGGTCCGTTGATCGTCATCGACACTGAGGTCGAAGCTGCGCAGAGATCGAAGCCCGAATACAGCCGCTTCATGTCGTCGAGCGACGCGATCGAGACGCCCGAGTTGCCGATGCGGCCGTAGATGTCAGGCCGCTCGTCCGGGTCCTCGCCGTAGAGCGTGGTCGAGTCGAACGCGGTTGACAGACGGGTTGCCTGGTGGCCTCGCGCGAGGTAGTGGAAACGGCGATTCGTTCGCTCGGCCATGCCCTCGCCCGCAAACATGCGCGTCGGATCCTCGTCCTCGCGCCGGTAGGGGTAGATGCCGCCGGTGTATGGATACGCTCCAGGCAGGTTTTCGGTCATCAGGAAAGCGAGCCGCGCTCCCCAGTCGTCGAAACGCGGCGTCGCGATCTTCGGCAGGCGCAGGTGCGAGAGCGACTCGCTGTAATTCGGGCCGCGCACCTCGCGATCGCGGACGCGATAGCTGAATTCGTCCGCGGCCGCCGCCGCCTGGCGCGCCGGCCACTCCTTGAGCAGCGCGACCCCCTCTGCGCCGATCCCATCGAGCGCAGCGTTGTATTCGCGTCGCAGCCGCTCGATGGACGGGTCGCCTCCCGCAATCTGGTGGTCGCCGTAGCGATCAAGGGGCGCCGGCAAGGCGGCGTCACCGAGCGCGGCCAGCGCACGATGTAGGCCATGGGCGCGGCCCGCAGCCTGGGCGGCCTCATGCGCCGTACGCTGCGCCGCGCGCCCGGAGGCTGCGATCTCGGCGAGATAGCGGACCCGCGAACCCGGGATGATGGCCTGGCGCTTTGGCGGTCCGAGCGGGGCCAGTCCCTCCGGCCGCCACGGGCGCAGGCGCCCCCACTGCTCCTGCAAGCGCGCGCACAGGGCGCCAAAAAGCGCGTTGACGCCGGCATCGTTGAACTGGCTCGCGATCGTCGGATAAACCGGCAGTTTTTCCGGCGGCGTCTTGAACAGCTTGCGGTTGCGGGCGACCTGCTTGCGCACGTCGCGCAAGGCGTCCTCGGCGCCCCGCTTCTCGAACTTGTTCAGTGCGATGAAATCGGCGAAATCCAGCATGTCGATCTTCTCGAGCTGGCTCGCGGCACCGTAATCGGCGGTCATGACGTACACCGAAACGTCGACGAGATCGACGATCTCCGTGTCGCTCTGGCCGATGCCCGCCGTCTCGACGACGATGAGGTCGAAGCCCGCCGTTTTCAGCAGCTGGATCGTGTCGGCCAGCACTGCGCTCGTCGCGAGGTGCTGGCGCCGGGTCGCCAGCGAACGCATGAAGATCTGCTCGTTCGCAAGGGAGTTCATGCGGATCCGGTCGCCGAGCAGCGCGCCGCCCGAGCGCCGTCGTGTCGGGTCCATCGCGACGACGGCCACGCGCCGGTCAGGGAAAAACCGCAGGATGCGATTCAGGAGCTCGTCGGTAAGCGAGGATTTCCCCGCCCCGCCCGTGCCCGTGATGCCGAGGACCGGCGGGCGGTTGAGGGTCTTCGCCGCCAGGCTCCTCACGCGTGAAACCGCGCTTCCTTCGCCGCCCAGTTCCAGCAGCGTGATCGCGCGCGCGAGATTCACCGGATCGTCAGCGGATACCGGGCCACCTTCGAACGGGGTCCGCGGCGTCGCACGCACGCGGCGGAACACGTCCTCGATCATGCCGTCGAGGCCCAGCCGCTGGCCGTCGTCCGGCGTGTAGATCTTCTCGACGCCGTAGGCTTCGAGCTCCTCGACCTCGTGTGGCGCGATCGTACCGCCGCCACCGACGATCACTTTCACGTGGTCCGCGCCCTGCGCGCGCAGCATGTCCACCATGAAGCGGAAATACTCGTTGTGACCGCCCTGATAGCTGCTGACCGCGACGCCGTCGGCGTCCTCCTGGATCGCCGCGCGCACGATGTCGGCGACGCTCCGGTTGTGTCCGAGGTGCACGACTTCCGCCCCGTGCGCCTGGAGTATGCGGCGGATGATGTTGATCGCGGCATCGTGGCCGTCGAACAGCGAAGCGGCGCTCACGAAGCGCAAGGGTCCGCGCGCGGCGTCCGCGGCTTTGTCGATTCTTTCGGCCGGGCTGCTCATCGGGAATCTCCAGCGCGCCGGGTCGACAGTTTAGCGTTGCAATCCCGGACCTGCGATGCTGTCATTCCGGACGTCGGGAGGGGCAACGGGGAAGCGACTTGGTCGAGACCGGACAGGAAGTGTGTTCGACGCGGGAAGCGGCCGACCGGCTCGGCGTCTCGCTGCGCACGGTCCAGCTCTGGGCCGAAGCGGGCCTCTTGCGCGCCTGGAAGACGCCGGGCGGCCACCGCCGCATCCTGCTGGCGTCGGTGGATGAACTGCTGAGGCGCCGCACCGGCGAAACTTCCCGCCGCGCGCCCAGTGGCAATTACCAGGTATTGATTGTCGAGGATGAGCCGGATTTCAGGCATCTCTTCGAATTGCATCTGCGCTCCTGGGGACTGCCGATCGACCTGCAATGCGTGCCGAGCGGGTTCGACGCCCTGCTGCAGATCGGCGCATCGCGGCCGGACCTCCTGATCACGGACCTGCGCATGCCGGGCATCGACGGCTTCGAAATGCTCAGGGCGCTGCGCGCCTCCGGCGAAATCAGTGACCTCGAAATCATCGTCGTGACGGCGCTCACCGAGCACACGATCAACGAGCGCGGCGGCCTGCCCCCGGGCGTCACCGTGCTCCACAAGCCCCTGCGCTTTGCGGACCTCCGGCTGCACCTCGGCCAGCTGCTCGAACACTGGCAGCGCCCCGCTGCCGGTTGAGTCCGCGCGACGGCCCGGGCGACAACCGCCCTTTTGCAGGGCAAAATAGACCCCACCCAGTCGTTCAGGACGAATCCCATGGCCAGCGATCCCGTCGTCATTCTCGCCGCCCGCCGCACGCCCATCGGAGCGATGCTCGGCGTGTTTGCGAGCGTTCCCGGCCACGCCCTCGGAGCTGCGTCGATCCGCGGGGCACTTCAGAGCGCCGGTGCCGACCCCGGCATTGCAAACGAAGTCATCATGGGCTGCGTCCTCCCCGCGGGCCAGGGCCAGGCGCCCGCGCGCCAGGCCGCGCTCGCGGCCGGCGTGCCGCAGGCTGTCCCCACCACGACCGTCAACAAGATGTGCGGATCCGGCATGCGCGCGGTGATGTACGGGGCCGACCAGATCACGGCCAGTAGCGCCGATTTCGTCATCGCCGGCGGACTCGAGTCGATGACGAACGCGCCCTACCTGCTGCTCAAGGCCCGCGCGGGCTATCGCATGGGTCATGGCGAGATCTTCGACCATATGTTCTACGACGGCTTGCAGAGTCCCTGGGACGGCAAGCTGATGGGCTGCTTCGCCGATGCGACGGCGGCGAAATACGGCTTCACGCGCGCGGATCAGGATGCCTTTGCCGCGGAATCGGTACGACGCGCCCTGGCCGCCGTCGAGTCGGGCGCATTCGAGGCGGAGATCGCGCCGGTCACGATCAGCGACCGCAAGGGTGAGCGAGTGGTCGCGCGCGACGAAACGCCGTTCACCGTCTCCCTCGACAAGATCCCGAACTTGAAGCCTGCCTTCGGCAAGGACGGCACGGTGACCGCCGCGAGTTCCTCGTCGATTGCAGACGGCGCCTCGGCCCTGTTGCTCGCCCGCGCGAGTGCCGCGGCCAAGGCCGGACTCAAGCCCCTCGCGACGATCATCGCCCATGCGAGCCACGCGCATGCGCCGGAATGGTTTACGACCGCCCCGGGCGGAGCGATCAAGACAGTCCTGAAACGCGCCGGCTGGCAGGCTGCGGACGTCGACCTCTACGAGATCAATGAAGCATTCGCCGTGGTCACGATGGCGGCGATGAAGGACATCGGCATCACGCATGATCGCGTGAACGTTTATGGCGGTGCCTGCGCGCTTGGCCATCCCATCGGGGCGACGGGTGCCCGCATCATCACGACCCTCATTCATGCATTGCAGCGCCAAGGCAAGAAACGCGGGCTCGCCGCCCTTTGCATCGGCGGCGGCGAAGCCACGGCGATCGCGATCGAACTCAGCTGAGGCCGGGCGCGGCGGCATCGAGTTTCTCGCCGGCCTCGGTCGAGAGCGGAATTCCGGCGACCTCGTAGCCACGCCGGAAATCCCGGATATGGCGGGCCATCCATTCGGCCGCCGCCTTCGCGTCGCGCGCCCTGACCGCCGCCACAATCTGCTTCTGGGCCGACTCGATGCGCGAACGGGCCTGCGGCACGCGGTCGATGATCACCGCGAGGCTCGGCTTCAGGAGCAGGAGCAGCGGTTCGTTCAAGAGCATGAAGACGGGGTTGGCGCCGGCTTCACCGAGCGCATCGAAGAATCCGGCGACATCGAAGACCGCTAGCTCGCGATCTCCCTTCCGCGCCGCGTAGCGCACGGCGGCCGCTTCGAGCTGCGCGAGCGTCGCTGGCGAGCGCCGTTCCGCCGCAGCCGCTGCAATGCCTGGCTGTACCGCCTGCAAGGCTTCCCAGACATCCACGACACGCGCGCGATGCAGCGCAAACGCCTGCGAGAGTCCGCCTCCGACCGACTCGCGTGTCGGGCGGGTCACATAGAGCCGCTTGCCCCCACCGCGCCGGCCCAGCAATCCATTGCTCTCGAGTTTCCTGAGCGCCTCGCGCACCGTCGAGCGGTTGACCTCGAACTGGCGCGCGAGCTCGGTCTCGGTGGGGAGTGCCTGGCCCTCCAGGAGCTCCCTCCGCAGGATTCGGGCGCGAATGGCCTCCGAAACCCGGAAGTAGGCCGGTGCGTAAGGGAGCGCCTCGAACATGGATCACCTTTCCGGGCAAAGATCTTGCTTGTCGGATTGTCCGACAATATGATTCCCATGGCAAGCCAGGCTCGCCCACACGGAGGCATTGATGTTCCCGATCGATTTCGATTTCGAACTGGGTCCGCGGGTTGACGAGCTGCGGCAGGCAGTGCGTGATTTCGCGCTCCGCCGCATTGCGCCGCAGGCTGACGAGATCGACCGCAGCAACCGGTTTCCGCGTGAACTCTGGCCGGAGATGGGCGCCATGGGCCTCCTCGGCATGACGGTGCCGGAGGAATACGGCGGGCTCGGCTTCGGCTATCTCGAGCACGTCGTCGCCATGGAGGAAATCAGCCGTGCCTCCGGCTCGATCGGCCTCTCCTATGGCGCGCATTCGAACCTCTGCGTGAACCAGCTGCGGCGCTTTGGCACCGAGGCGCAGAAGCAGCGCTACCTGCCACGCCTCGTGAGCGGCGAGGACGTCGGTGCGCTCGCGATGAGCGAGGCGGGCTCCGGTTCGGACGTCGTTTCGATGCGGACGCGGGCCGAACGAAAGTCCGGCGGCTTCGCCCTGAATGGCAGCAAGATGTGGATCACGAACGGGCCGGAAGCGGACACGGCCGTGATCTACGCGACAACAGAACCCGGCAGCGGCTCCCGCGGCATCACCGCGTTCATCGTCGAGCGCGGCATGAAGGGCTTTCGCGCGGCCCAGAAACTCGACAAGCTCGGCATGCGCGGCTCCGACACCTGCGAGCTCGTGCTTGAGGATTGTTTCGTGCCGGACGCCAATCTGCTCGGACAAGTCGGCGGAGGCGCCGAGATCCTGATGTCGGGCCTCGACTACGAACGCCTCGTGCTGACGGGCGGCCCGCTCGGCCTGATGCGCGCCGCCCTCGACCTGATCGTTCCCTACCTGCACGATCGCGAGCAGTTCGGCCGCCCGATCGGCAGTTTCCAGCTGATGCAGGCAAAGCTTGCGGACCTCTATGCCGCCTGCAACGCCTCCCGCGCCTACGCCTACTCGGTTGCGCGCGCCTGCGACGCGGGACGCACGACGCGCTATGACGCCGCCGCCTGCCTGCTCTCCGCTTCGGAGCATGCGACGCGCGCGGGTCTCGAGGCGATCCAGGTTCTCGGCGGCAACGGCTATATCAATGAATATCCCGCCGGCCGCATCCTGCGCGACGCCAAGCTCTACGAGATCGGCGCCGGAACCAACGAGATCCGCCGCATGCTGATCGGCCGCGAGCTGCTCCGGGCGACCGCCCCATGACGCGCATCGCATCGCGGATCGATGACGGCAGCGACGATTTCCGCGACAACGCCGCGCATATGGAATCGCTGGTCGCCGAATTGCGCCGCCGGCAGGCCGAAGCTACCGCAGGCGGCGGCGACGAGGCGCGCGCGAAGCACCTGGCGCGCGGCAAGCTCCTGCCGCGCGACCGCATCGAGGCGCTGCTCGACCCGGGCAGCCCCTTCCTCGAGATCGCCCCACTCGCCGCGGGCGGCATGTACGGGGACGATGCGCCGGCCGCGGGACTCGTCGCCGGGATCGGGCGAATTCACGGCAACGAGCACCTGGTCGTCGCGAATGACGCGACCGTGAAGGGCGGCACGTACTATCCGGTTACGGTCAAGAAGCACCTGCGCGCGCAGGAGATCGCCCTAGAGAATCGCCTCCCCTGCATCTATCTCGTCGATTCAGGCGGCGCGTTCCTTCCGCTGCAGGACGACGTGTTTCCCGACCGCGAGCATTTCGGCCGCATTTTCTTCAACCAGGCGCGACTCTCCGCCGCGGGCATCCCGCAGGTTGCGGTCGTGATGGGCTCCTGTACCGCGGGCGGCGCCTATGTTCCCGCGATGTGCGACGAATCGATCATCGTGCGCAACCAGGGGACGATCTTCCTCGGCGGGCCGCCGCTCGTGAAAGCCGCGACGGGCGAGATCGTCGATGCGGAAACCCTCGGCGGCGGCGATGTCCACGCGCGCACCTCGGGCGTCGTCGACCACCTCGCCGACAACGACGCGCATGCGCTCGCAATGGCTCGCGAGATTGTCGCGAGCCTCAATCACCGGCCCGTTTCGTGGCTCGGGCGCCGCGAGGCGATCGATCCCGCCTGGCCCGCCGATCAGCTCTACGGAATCGTGCCGCGCGACCTGCGCCAGCCGTATGACGTCCGGGAGGTGATCGCGCGCCTGGTGGACGGGTCGGAATTCCACGAGTTCAAGGCACTCTACGGCAAGACACTCGTCTGCGGCTTCGCCCATCTCTGGGGCTATCCGGTTGCCATCCTCGCCAACAACGGCATCCTGTTCTCCGAATCGGCGCTGAAGGGCGCGCATTTCGTCCAGCTCGCCAACCGCAGGCAGGTACCGCTCCTGTTCCTGCAGAACATCACCGGGTTCATGGTGGGCAAGCGCTACGAGAGCGGCGGAATCGCCCGCGACGGCGCAAAGATGGTCACGGCCGTCGCCTGCTCCACCGTGCCGAAGCTGACGGTCGTGATCGGCGGATCCTTTGGCGCGGGCAACTATGCAATGTGCGGCCGGGCCTATGGCGGCCGTTTCCTGTGGACCTGGCCGAATGCGCGGATCTCGGTCATGGGGGGCGAGCAGGCTGCAAGCGTGCTTGCGACCGTGCGCCGCGACAGCGTCGAGGCCCGAGGTGGAACCTGGCCTGAAGCCGAACAGAAGGAATTCATGAACGGAATCCGCGACCAGTACGAGCGCCAGGGCAACCCCTACTACGCA
>Ga0105106_10001012_pt1 | contig 20019 bp, 20 predicted proteins | sample PPLLaktember2015_5_FD_79109 | JGI IMG/M metagenome (GOLD analysis project Ga0105106, IMG submission 79109) | Freshwater sediment microbial communities from Prairie Pothole Lake near Jamestown, North Dakota, USA - PPLs Lake P8 Core (1) Depth... | ecosystem: Environmental > Aquatic > Freshwater >...
CCGACGTCGAACGAGATCACGACCTATGCGCACGGCATCGGAAACATCGACCGGAGCGGCGGGAACCACGCCAAGACCGTCTTCTATGCACTCCGGTCACGCGACGGGGAGCAACCAGATCCATTACCCGTTCAACGTGCAGATGAACATCAATCACGAGTATTGGCATCTCGCCGAGGCGCCGAGTCTCCGGCACGGCAACCGCCTGAGGTGATCGCGGCTGCAACGGCGAACGGAGAGATTAAGACTGAAGCCTGCTCGAACCGTCGTCTGGGTTGCGCATGCAACGTCGAACGACGGAAGCCAGAAGTATGGAGGTAGTGCATTCATACCTTTGAAGCCGAGGGAGCATTAAAGACACGGATGTCGATCTTGCAAGCCTGCTCGCCTATGTGCTTACCATCGACATCCACGCCCATCGACGTTCAGACTCGAATGAGCGCAGTTCGTCACCGTACTCGTTTGACAATCACAGTCTCCGATCGGTTCATGTTGGACGGAAGACTGGGGTAGCGTCCGGGTGACAAGCGCGTCCCTGTTGCGAGCGACGCCAGGAAGCTTCTCTTGTGCGCGACTGCGATTATCTCGAACGACTCTCCTACTCCGGCAGTTGGTTCCCCGAGATGTGCATTGACCGTCCACGCTCCGCTGCCTGCGATTGTCGTCGGAGACTGTACCCAGTAGTCTAACGGTCCGAGCGGCCGTACGACCACGTGAACGATCATGTTCGGGTCGCTCACGGTTCCCGAGACGATGTGCTGGTAACCGGCGATCTCAGCTCCGTTGGCGGGCGAGTTTATGGCCACTGAGGCGGTTCCTGGGCCCGTGCTAGCCAGGAAAACCCAAGACAGGATTGCGAACAACATCGAGGCCGCCGCAACCATGAGCAGCCGTAATGGTTGTTGGCGATCGACGAATCCGCGATGGACGAGCCAGCTCGCGACAAACGCGGCCGCGACCACGCAGCCGAATAGCATTGCCACCACGAGCACGTTGGAAGTAATCCAGGCCGCTGCTAGGGCACCCAAGCCAGCAGTGTCGGCAATCGCGGACAGGATTATAAGCGCTCGGTTAACCCGGTTTGGTGAGCCGGTCGAGTCCGAGCCGGGCGATTTCGTACCATCGTGTCCGAGCTGTTTGGCGGTCAATTGCGTATCCTTGCACTGACACCATCGTTTAACCCGTGTTCACAAACCGGACCATTAGGATTCGAACAGAGCGAGGCATTGTGCGGCGCCTTGGTGTGTCGATGCGGCGTACTCACCGACCAGTTGAATTCACTTGATCCTTGCTGCGCGGTCGCACGATTTCGTGGCTGGGTCCCAGAACCATCCGCCAGGATCCCAGGTGCGAGCATAAGTCAGCTTGCATGCGGCGTCGTACGCGCTCTTCGCATCTCCTGCCTTCCCCGTCTTCTCGAGCGCTTCGCCCTTAATGAACAGACACGTCGCGACATCATTCAAGAGTCCGTTTGCGAACACGGCTTTCTTGACCTTGTCGTCGGTGACGGGTCCCTCGGGAGGCTTTGGGCTTTTGCTCTTTGCCAGCGCGGCCTGCTTCTCATTAGCCTGACGCCCGAACTCAGTGATGACCGCGTCCGCATGGGTGATCGCGGCACGATAGTCTTTTTTCTCAAGTGCTTCCCAAGCTCGCGTGGTCCCGGCCTGATTCGCTGGCACCCTTTGAGTAGACTGCGCGCTGGATGCAGTCATCGTAAGCACCAGCACCGCGGGGCACAGGCACAACAAACAGGATCTGAAAAGAACCATGACAGCTCCTTGGTCCAGAGTGATTCCTCGATCTCGACGGTCCTCAGGCGTCACTGAAGCACCCGCGACCGCGCTGATGCCGCTGCCGTCGGAGACCGACGAATCCTCTGTCGGATTGTACACACGAGCTGCTTCAATTGAGCCACAGGTTCGTAGGCGAGTACGTGCCTCCGGAGGTCGTTGAAGCCTCTCCGCTTCTTGCAACGAGACTGGGGTAGGCCGCCGTCGGCGTCGTGACCGTGGCTTCATCACGAGCGTTTGGACCGCAGCAGCTTTGTGTTCAGGCGCGAGATGCGCATACCGAAGGGTCATCGCGATCGATTTGTGCCCAAGGAGCTCACGCACCGTGTTCAGATCGACACCCGCCATGACCAGTTTGTTTGCGAAGGTGTGACGGTTATGCCGATATCGGCATAAGCGACAGCCTGCCGGGTCCACAGCCGCTGCGTTCGCGAGATCCACCGGGATTTTGTTCAAGCAACACGATGACTCGGCATAATCCGGGACCCGGCATGCTGGCGCAGGTCGTGGAACCGGAAGCGGGCAGGCCGGCCGCGTCCCGCAGCGACCGCCAGGCGCCGTCCCACTTCTTCGCCGGCTTGGTCGGCTCATAGTGGTGGTGCTGGCGCACCAGAGATAATGCTCCGAGTCCGTGTGCGCGAGTTCGCCCGCGCGCTTGAGCATCCGCGTGATGGCGTCGTGGGCCGCGCCGTTCAGCGGGAGCTTACGCTTGCTCGTCTCGTTCTTGCTGTGCCCGACGTAGAGGACGCCTTTACCCGTGGCGCTCTCGACGTCCCACACCTTCTCTAAGTCAACGTCCTTGCGGCGGACGTGCTTCACCTCGACGCCGCGCATTGACGTGTTCGCCGCGAGGACCGCCGCGCAGTAGACGTGTTCCCACTCGGGATTGCTGGCGGCGGTCTCGAGCAGCCGCTTCTGCTCCTCGTTCGTGAGCGCCCGGCCGATGGGCGCGCCCTCGGCCTCGCTCAACATCGTGACGTGGTCCTGGAGCCGGCGCCAGTGCCCGTAGCGCTTCAGAACCTTCCGCAACGCGCCCACGTCCATGTTGACCGTGCGGTTGCTGACCCCATCGAGCTTCCGCCTCGCCTGGAAGCCTTCGATCGTCTCGCGCGTGATGGTCGAGAGCAGCGCGTCGCCGAGGCGGTCCTTCACGATTGCCAACCGCTCCTCGTCGAACGCGACGGTGCGCTCGCGGTTCGCCGTGGCACGCTTCGCGGCGAGACGTAGGCATCGCAGGCGTGAGCAGTCGACTCGGCCCGGCCTTCGGCATCACGGAACAACATGACGTTGAACAGGTCGATCCGCTCGATCGCCTCGCCCAGCAGACGGACGCGAGCTCGATAATTCCGGTGAATCGCACGAGTGGCTGGCTCGTGATCTCCACCTTTCACTCCGACGCCTCTGGGTCATTGCCCGCTTGCACGTCACGCTCGAACGTCTGAACGAGTTGGATGTGACCCGCAACTGCCGGAATGCTTTTCAATGCAGCTTCGAGTCGTTCGTCCGAGGTGATCGAGCGCGTGTTGAGTCGAACCGCCAGGGCAACGTACATCGAATCGTACACTGTTCGCCCGGTTGCGTTCGCAAGTGCATGTGCGTCCTCCGCCAAGGCCCGGCACGGAACCGCCTCTACCGCGATCTGCCTGATGTCTGCGACGAGCTGCTGCCCTTCTTCAGTAGTCAGCTCCTGGCGCCGGATCTTCTTCCAGATCGTGTTAGCCGTTTCGGCGAAGAGCAGATCCGGCGCGATGTACTCGTGCGGCAACACGAGCAGCCGTCGCGCCGCGTCGCTGTGAATCTCGGGCACGAACCACTTGACGACGACGCTGGCGTCGACGACGAAAACACTCACCGCGTGTCGCGGTCCTCGCGAATCAGCGCGGCACTATCGGACTGCGTCGAACCGCGTAGGCGCTTCAGCCAGCGGGCCGACAGCCGTCGCGTTTCGGCGAGACGCCGGGCGCTCGCATTGCGCAGGACTTCATGGATTTCCGCCTGCAGCGAACGCCCATGGGCCTTCGCGGCGGCCTTCAACTCCTGCAAAACAGCGTCGTCCAGATTCCTGACCAAGAGGTTTGCCATAGAAGTGAACCCCAGAGAGTGGTATCACAATGATACCGCACCGCGGCCACCCTCATCCACCCTACGACCACGCCGTCGATCTGTCGAAAATGGAATACATCGGTCCCGGCCTATGCGCTGCCTGCGCGCCGGATCACTTGGGATCGCCCGTCGCCGGTTAAAATGTGTGGGAGACGGCGACAGGGTTAGGGCACAATCAGCGCACAAATCACTTTCGCGTCGATCACGAGTCCGTAAGTGATTGATTCTAAACGGAGAGATGTCCGAGTGGTTGAAGGAGCACGCTTGGAAAGCAAAGCGGGCGACGCTCACGAAGGCGCTCTGAAAGACCTTGTAGCGCATTCGATTCAACCATTTAGCGCTTGGAGTTGCTCCTCGATGTGACCCCGTAAACGTTCGTGTTTCCCGCCACTTTCGGGCTCACCTTACACAGTTTCTACACAGCTTTCATGTTCACTTCCTTTGTACGAAAACGGTGTTCGTCGACGCGTCGGTGGATCGCGCGCGCGCCGGCCTATTCGTCCGCGGGCCTCTGCTTTGCGCCGCCGTCAATGTTTCGCGCCCTAGCAACGGTGCTGGACGACTCTGATCCCAGCACATCGTCGACGAGTCGGAGCATGCGCGTGTGCCAGGGACCGAGGGCGACTGTGCGCGTTTCTCTCAGAATGGCCAGTCGGGCGTCCAGGTTGCGTGGCGTGCCCTCGAGTGGATCGCGCGTTTGGCCGTTGAAGAATCCATCGAGTTCCACGCACTGATGACACACGCCCTGTTTCGTGACCAGGGCACAGGTATGGGCATAACGTTCCTCGAGCGTGCGACGAGCGCGCTGGATCCAGTTCTTGACTTGGATGGCGGTGGATTCCAGCGCCTCCGCCGTTTCGGCGGTTGAGAAGTCGTACACCTCTTTCAGCAGCAGGGACGCCGCCTGCTGCGGCGGCAGGTTGCGCAGCGTGCAGGCGAAGCAGACGGCCAAGTGCTCGCGGGCAATGGCCGCGTGCTCTGGAGAGCCTCGCATGCCCTCCGATTCGGCGACGAAGTCGCGATTGGCCACCGCCCGCTCGCGCGCGTCAATCAGCACCAGTTCTCTCCACGTGCTGTGCCGACGCAGATGGTCGATAGCCAGGTTGCTTACCACGCGGAACAGCCACGGCCGGACTTGACTCTCGTCATCCGGCAGTCGCCGATCCTGAAGAAGTCGGACCGCGGCCTCTTGCACGATCTCTTCGGCGACGCCCTCGCGCACTACTAACCGCGTCGCATAATTTACGAGCTCGCGACGATGGCGTTCGTAGATTTCGGCACGCGTGTCCGCTGGCAGCATCGTCCAACCTCGCCTTATCCTGACACGATCGCACCACCGCACACGTTCACGGGCCTGACCCGCGATCCCACCCTGGTAAATCCCGACGCAACTCACGCGACCGCGGCAGTCGTTTGTTTCGTCCGCGGAGAGACGCCGCCGCCAGCAAAGATCGACGCGTTCTTGTCCCGCAGCCAGTCGCCCCTTCGTTACTCGTGTCTAAAACGGACGGGACACGCGAGGCAAACACTTGCTCCACAATCGCGACACGCTCTTGCCAGACCTGGGCAGGGGCAGCACAAGACCCATGACAACGTCAGCGAAAGCGCGATCCCTTCGTCGATCTTCAACCCAGAGATTGCCCAATCGCGCCGGCCGCGGCGATGCGCAGCGTGAGTTCGCGCTCATCACTGGCATTGTCCGTCTCCGTGGCATGTTGTCGGATCAACGGTCGGCCAGACAAAGGAATATGCCGTGGGTCTTCTCGGAGTTCCAACAACGCCGCCAGCGTAAAGGCCTCGGCCAATGCGATGACTGCCCAGAATGACAGTTCGAGTGCGATCAAGCGGAACGGCTCTCCGAGTTGATTGAAGGGTGTGAAGAACTCCCAGAAGGCGAACGACAACGCGAAGAGCACGAACGCCATGCGCAGCGCCCGCGGCACGATCCCGGGTGGCCAGGCGTGCGCGACGGAGCGGTAGATGGCGGCGTGCACGACTCCGAATGTGATGAGCCCCGCGGCCATCAGCGCTGGTTGCGTCACGATCAGTGGCAGCGGGTCCAATTGGGTCCAGACGGCAATCAACTTGGCGCTTTGGATGGTTGGATCAAGCAGAATGCCGTCACCGTTCCACCCGAAGCCGATCATCCGGAAGGTCAGCAGCATAACGACCACGAAGCATGACCCTCCCGCGACCCCCGCGAGAATTGTCGTGAGACAAGTGGATGTCATTCGCTCCATGCCTGTGGCGCAAAGCTATTGAGTAGATCGAACGTGTTCGAGCACCGCCGCCGCAATGGCTTCCGGTCGTTCTTCCGGGATGAAATGGCCACAATCCGGAAGTACACGAAGGGTGGCACCCGGAATCCGCGCGGCGGTGCGCTCGCCTACGGCGACTGGAAAGAACGGATCGCCATCGCCCCACAGGACGATACACGAGCAGGCAATCTTTGGGAGTGTGGCTTCGACCGCCGCATACCGGGTGAAGAGGTTCCGTAAACTGTCGAGGAAGATGCGTCGCGTCCATCGTCGCGATCGGCGCGACGGAATCCCACGAACGAATTGACGCCACGGTAACGTAGTCTTGTCGCGAACGGCGCCAAACCAAAGGCCGCAGGTACCAGGCCAGCTGCACAGGGCGTGAAAGAGCGCGTCGCCCAGCACCGGTACACGGGCGAGCCTGAGTGGCGGGGGTATTGGCGTGTCCGTAAACGCATTCGTCGCAACAAGGGTGAGCGAGAGGAAGCGGTGTGGTGCGCCGTCATACAGCATCAGAGCCACGGGCCCGCCGAAATCGAATCCGACTACGTGCGCACGTGCGATCCCAAGGTGGTCGAGCAGGCGCACAAGACCAGCCGCTTGACCAGGTGCATGGAAATCACCGGGCGGGTCCGATGAGTCCCCGAACCCGAAGAGATCAGGGGCAACAACACGACACGTCCGACCGATCCGTTCGTTCACCGAACGCCAGGTTCGACGAGAACCTGGAATGCCGTGAAGCAGCAGGAGCGGCGGTCCCGAGCAACCACCGACATCAGCAACGAAGAAACATCCCGGTCCCAGTTCGACTCGTTCGGTAGAGGCACATCCGCCCATACTCATCACAACGTTTGAGCGACCGATCGACGATACCGGCCCGCTGGACGTCGCGAGGAGGGCGTGATTAGGCGGGCCGCATGAGCGTACTAGAGGTCTTACACCATTCCCACGCTTGGCGATCCGGCGAACGTCGAACGCGCTGAATCTAAACGGGATCGCCACGTCCGACGAGATCATCCTGGTGCTTGGCGACTTCAGAGACGATATCTGGTGGCTTCGAATTGGTCCCGATCCAATCTAGCCGGGTTGCGTAGCCGGCTCTTTGGCGCTGCGGCAGTGCCCTCGAATTACCACATCCCCCTCAGATGGGCCGTGCCCTGCGAACCGCGAAAGCGCGGGCCTGAAGCGAAATCGTACCGTCGGCCGCCGCCGTGAGCGTGGCTCGCAGGCGTTCCCGCAGTGCTCCGCGTTCCGCCTCTGACAGCGACACGCAGTAGCCCGGAGCGGGTCCCTGCCCGCCGAGGAACGGCATCCAGTAGTCGTCGAAATTGCGGAACACCGTGGGGATGTCGATGACGCGGACCGGAGGCCTGCGAGGGCCGCATCGAATTCAGCGTCGTCACAAGGCAAGGCTTGGGCGTCGCCCAGGCGAATCTCGGCGCGCGGATCGCGGAGACGGCTTTGCGCGAACTCACGAACGGCTCCGCTGCGTCCACCGCGACAACCTCTCGCGGGGCGGCGCGCTCGAGGATGGTTTCGCCCAGGGCTCCCGTACCACACCCGACGTCGAGCCAACCAGCATTTGCCGGCACCCGGAGCCACTCGAGGAACTCCGCCGCAACCGCGTCGGATCGACGGTTCTCGTCGCCGAACACAGGACGACAAGAACGAGTAGTGAAGAAGCGCTCATGCGCGTTATTCGGCGTACTCGATAGCGATCGAGTGTTCGCCACCGGACGGTCGTGCGTTCGCCAGTGCACCTGCGGCACGCACGACAGCTCAACGAAATCGCCGTAAGTTGTCGCGAGACCTTAAGCGGTCTTACACAATTTCTGTGAGCTCCGTTTATCGCACGCTCTCAAACCATTGAATGCGAACGAGATCGGGGAAACGATTTCAGAGCACGGCGGCGTGTGCGATAATCTGTTCGCGACCGCTCGCAAGTTGTTGATTCTAAATATACGGAGAGATGTCCGAGTGGTTGAAGGAGCACGCTTGGAAAGCGTGTGTAGGGGAAACTCTACCGAGGGTTCGAATCCCTCTCTCTCCGCCAACCTTCGCTCACGCTTGCGAACCGAGCGCGTGAGCTACGGTTGGCAAGCCACGCAGCGCCCGCCGGGAACGAAATGTCGATCGTCACTCTCTACCCAGAATTGCCAGCGACAGGAGGGAGAATCGTGAAGGTATCCTAGCTTCCTCGTTCCGGGTTCTGATCACAAAACCCGGAACGTGGAAACCGGAACTTGGAACCGGGAACCTGGAACCTTATCGCTTTTTGGACCGCGAACCGCCGGAATTCTTGCGGCCGCCACTCGACGAGCCGCCCCGAATCGATCGCGCTCCGGCCGCCACCATCCGGCCTTCTTCCTCGCCCTCTTCCTGATCTTCGGTTTCGGCTGCCGGGTTGATCTGGCTGGCAATGGCCGTCAGCTTCTCATCGGCCTCTTTCTCTTCTTCGAGGGTCTGGCCGAGCAGATCCTTGGCATCCTGCATCTCGAGCACTTCGGCAAACGTCGCGAGCGTGCCATAGGTGGCAATCTCGTAGTGTTCCACCTTCTGCGCCGAGGCGATGAGCGCCGCGTCGAGGGTCGATCCTTCCATCTCTTCCATCACTTCTTCGCCCTCTTCGATGAGGCCTTTCATCCCTTCGCACGGCTTGCCCCGGGCCGCCATGCCGAGCAGTTTGAATACTTCCTCGAGACGCCCGATCTGGGCCCGTGTCACTTCGAGATGCTCCTCGAACGCGGCACGCAGCTCCTCGCTATTGGCGGCCCTGGCCAGTTTCGGCAGCGCCTTGGTGAGCTGCTTTTCCGCGTCGTAGATGTCCCGAAGCTCGTTGACGAACAATTCATGAAGGTTTTCTGCTGCCATTGCGCATCCTTTCGCAAAGCGCGCTTGAGGAAGCGCGCATATCAACTCTCTCGCGCGCCGGTTCCGGCCGCAGTGGTTGTGGGTAGCAAAGATCTGGCCATGAAGTTCGGCCCGACCAAGGGTGCGCCAGCAGTCTATTGAGCGAGCGCGACGCTGGGACGTTCGCTGTGCGGCAGCAGTCGATCGAATGCGGCTCTCACGTTTCTGTAGCACTCGCACGCGGCCTTTTCAAGCCCTTTGCGGTCGACGATGCGGACGTGACCGCGCACGTGCGACACGATGCCGGCGCGCGCGAGCTCTGCCATCACCAGCGTGACGGTGGGCCGCCGCACCCCGAGCATAATCGCCAGGAATTCGTGCGTCAGCGGAAATTCGTCGTGGCCGATGCGATCGTGCGTCATCAGCAGCCACCGGCAGCAGCGTTCCTGTGCTGAATGAAGGCCATTGCAGGCGACCGATTGCATCAAGAGCGCGACAAATGCCTGCGAATATCGCGTGACCAACTCGTTGAACGATCCGCGGCGCTCCATCTCGCGCCGGAACGCATCGATGCTCATGACGGCCGCCGGCTCGCCGGCCACCTGAACGAACGCGTCTCCACCCGCCATCGAATTGCCGAGCACCGCGCCGATGCCCACCAACCCTTCCCGGCCAACCGTGGCCACTTCGACAATGCCGCCGTCCTCCATCGCATTGGTGATCGAGACAACGGAGCGGCTCGGAAAATAGACCTCGCCGATCGGGTCGCCGTTCTTGTGCAACGTCTGGCGTACTTTTAATGGACGCCATGTCAGTTGGGAAGACACTCGCTGATAGTCGTCGTGAGGAAGACTCGAGAGCAGGGTATTCATCGCCCACTGCCCGGGAATCGCCGTAACTGGTTGCGCAGGCTTGGCTAGCTGCATCGCGTTTGCTCCGTTTGCAAAAGATTGTGTCCGAGCTGAGGGGGCGGATCAACAACCGCGTTGCATCGTCTATGCCGCTCGAACGATTTTCGACTGGGAATCGCTCAACTAGTGACTGGGCGGACTGGGGATTAGGAGAGAGGAGAGCAGGGCCGACAACATCCGTTGCCGCCCCTGCCCTCGACTTGCGACTTGCGACTTGCGACTTGCGACTATCGACTTTCGACTTTCGACTATTTAATCCTGAATCCGCCTTCCGGCAGCTTCTCGCGATGCTCCTTGTGGCAGCCCATGCAGGTGCCGGCCAGGTTGCCACGCGCTGTCTCGGCAGCGGCCATATCGTTCGACGAAAGCGCTTTCTGAACGGCCTGAAGCGAGGTGACCGCCGTTTGAGCCGCCGTGGTCGCATCGGCGATCTTCTTGTCGTTCCAGTACCCGTGAATGTTCTTGAACAGGACCTCAAGGCGCGCAGCCGCCTTGCCGGCTTCCGCGGCGTCTCCTCCCTTGATCGACTTGCCCAGCACGCCGTTCAGCTGGCCGATCTCTTTCATGTGAGCGGCATAGTCGGCGTCGGACCCGATCTTTGCCGGAGCCTGCGCGGCCAGTGACACCGCGAACACGAAGGCGAAGAGCACAAACGCAGTCGAGAGCACACGCTTCATAACGGCCTCCTGAAAATGGCGGACCACCGGGAGCTGGTCGGAGTTAGTCTAGTGCACATGAATTGGCTCTTCAAAGAAGAACCCTCGAGCTACAGCTTCGCCGAGTTCACCAAGGACGGCGGCACGTCCTGGGCGGGGGTCAGGAACCCCCTGGCCCAGAAGCATCTTCGGAGCGTCAAGAAGGGTGACCGGGTCTTCTATTACCACACCGGCAACGAGAAGGCCGTCGTTGGCATTGCTCGCGCGACGAGCGACGCCTATCCCGATCCCAAGGACAAGTCGGGCAAACTGTCGGTGGTTGACGTCGCGCCGGTTCAGGCGCTGAAGCGGCCGGTCACGTTGGCGGAAATCAAAGCATCGAAAGCCTTTGCGAATTTTCCGCTTACCCGGTTACCCCGCCTCTCGGTGATGCCGGTGAGTGATGCTGAATGGAAGGAAATAGAACGACTGTCCAACGACTAGAGATGAGGTTCACCAACGCATGACGCGCTTGCCGCGCCACTCGGGGCCTTCCACCACGTATTTCCACTCCGGATTTTGACGCTCGTCGCGCAGCGCCCGGCGGATCTCATTGAACACCTGAATGTTCTCGTCGGTGCACTCGAAGTAGGTAAGAAAGTCGAACTCATTTTCGCGCTGGTATCCGTCGGGATTGTAATAGAGCCGGCGGAACACTTTTCGAATCCCCGCTTCCGCGGCCCTGGCATGCCCTTTCACGAGCGCCCCGCTCGCGTCGTCGCGATGCGGATAGAAGAAGGTATGGCGCTCGAGCGCCGACTTCTCCCACCACTCGGCCGTCTTGCTCATCGGCGTGATGATCGCGTTGGCCGCAACCCGGCCCGATTGTCTCGAAAGCGCAGGCTTGTAGGCGTAGGTGCGCATCTCGGCGCTGCTGTAACGCGGCGCGCGCTCGGCGCCGTCGAGCATGATGATATCGGCCGCGCCCGCGATACGCCGTTTGAACTCGCACGCGACTTCCTGCAGCCGCGGCCGGTAATTGCCCGACAGATGAATCACGTAGCGCGCGGCGTGGATGCCTTGGCGCCCCGCCGGCGCCGTTTCCGCGGCGAGAAACTGAATCGTTTCCTGCGGCTGCACGTCGCGCGAACCGTCGGCATCGTAGTCGTTGTAGAAGCCGCGGCTGATGTGGGAACCGGCCGAGCGGATCTTGGTCAGCGTCGCGCCATCGTTCTGGTACGGCAGGATGAAGACGAACTTCGTGTACGTCTGGTTCGCCGAAGGGTCGGGATGGCCGTTCTGTCCCACAGTCGTCTCAGATTTTCTATCGGCTGAAAGGGCCGGGAAGGCAAGTTCTGCGCTGAGTGCCTGTGCAATTGCGCGCAGCCGTGTGCAACTGATGTGGATTTCTGCAATTGAGAGTCGCTCGACCGAAAATCAGCCGACCTTGACCCGCGCGAGAATCACGCCGATCGTCACAAGAAGGATCCCCCAGCCGATGAGCAGCGCCTCGAGGCCGATGCGCTCAAAGAGAAATCCGCCGAGCGCGGGCGCGACCATCAACCCAACCGCCCACGCCATGTTGTAAACGCCGTACACCACGCCGTAACCCTCGAAGCCTGCGGCAGACGCCGCTTCGGCCATGTAGGCCAGAGAGGGCGTCACCATCATGCCGAACACCATCCACATCGGCACCATCACAAACGCAGCAGACCGGAAGTCGGCGGCAAAGGTGAACAGCGGGAGGACGACCGCGGATCCGATGAGCCCAATCAACATCAGCCGGCGCCCGCCGAAGCGATCGCTCAACCGCCCGTAGATTGGATGCATCGTCGTCGATGCCACCGCGGCGATGGCGAAGAGCGTGCCGATGGCCGCCGGACCGAGCCCAACCTTCCTTTCGAGAGCAAGGGGAATGACGGGCTCGAGCATCGCGAGCGTGCCGGCGCCGGCCACGACCACCAGCGCGCAAATCGCGACCGGACGATGCGTCAGCACCTGCCGTGTGGGCGTCGACGCGCCCGATCCGCGGGTTCGTGGCGCAATGACGGCAAACACGATCAGATCGGCGAGCGCCATCGCCGCCACAAAGAGAAACGGCAAGCGGATGCCGCCGATCTCGTACAGCCACCCGCCGATGACAGGCCCGACGATGATGCCAAGCGTGCTGCCGGCCATGGCCAGCCCCATCGCGCGGCCGCGCTCTTCGGGCCCGTACAGGTCGGCGATCATCGCAAAGCCCACAATCCAGGTCATGCCGTCGGCGGCGCCCTGCAGGAGTCGCGCGAAGAAGAGCATCGCGAGTGTTTCCGAGTACGCAAAGGCGAGCGTGGAAGTCGCCAACAGTGCGAGACCGACGATCATCGGCCCTTTGCGGCCGACACGGTCGGAAATCCTGCCCATTGGGATCGAGAGCACGAGCAGGGTGATGCCGAACGACGCGAACAGCAGGCCGATGACCGTGGGGCTGGCGTTGAACCGCGCCGCGTAGTCCGGCAGCAAGGGAACCGCGACCGAATATGCGACCAGGTCGGTGAACGTCGCCGTGGTAATGCAGGCGAGCACCGTGGAGCGAGAAAAAGGCAACACACAAAAAAGGGGTCAGACCCCTTTTTTCTTCAACACCAGGCACGCCAGGGGCGGCAGGAGCAGCGACAAGCGGTGCGGCCGGCCGTGCGCGGGGATGGGGTCGGACTGGATCGCGCCGCCGTTGCCCAGGTTGCTCCCGCCGTACATCTCGCCGTCGCTGTTCAGGAGCTCGACATAGAGCCCGGGCTCGGGAACGCCGATCACGTAACCAGGGCGTGGCACAGGCGTGAAGTTGACGGCCACGACCACGAAGTCTGACGGATCGTGCGCCCGGCGGATGAACGAGACGACGCTGCCTTCGAAGTCGCTGCAGTCAATCCACTCGAAGCCGGTGTGGTCGAAGTCCACCTGATGCAGCGCCGGTTGCTCGGCGAGCGTCCGGTTCAAGTCGCGCACCCAATGCTGAATGCCCCGATGCTCGGGGTACGCCAGCAGATGCCAGTCGAGGCTTTCATCGTGATTCCATTCGCGCCACTGGGCGAACTCGCCGCCCATGAACAGGAGCTTCTTGCCCGGATGGCCGTACATGTAGCCGTACAGTGCGCGCAGCGTCGCACGCTTCTGCCAGATGTCGCCCGGCATCTTGTCGAGCATCGAACGCTTGCCATGGACGACTTCGTCATGCGAGAACGGCAGGATGAAGTTCTCCGTGAAGGCGTAGAGCAGCGAGAAGGTGAGATCGTTGTGCGCCCAACGGCGGTACACCGGGTCTTTGCCGACATACTCGAGCATGTCGTGCATCCACCCCATGTTCCACTTGTAGGTGAAGCCCAGGCCACCGAGGTGTACCGGCCGGGTCACGCCCGGCCATGCGGTCGACTCTTCGGCCACCATAATCGATCCTGGGTAGTGCGAATGCGTCTGCACGTTGAGCTGCCGTAGAAACTCCATCGCCTCGAGATTTTCGCGGCCTCCATACGCGTTCGGCAGCCACTCGCCCTCGTTGCGCGAGTAGTCGAGGTACAGCATCGACGCCACGGCATCCACGCGAAGCCCGTCGATGTGATACTCCTCGAGCCAGAAGAGCGCGCTGCTCAACAAAAATGCCCGCACTTCGTGCCGGCCGTAGTTGAAGACGAGCGTGCCCCATTCGCGGTGCTCTCCCTTGCGCGGGTCCTCGTGCTCGTAGAGCGCCGTGCCGTCGAAGCGCGCCAGGCCGTGCGCGTCTTTCGGGAAGTGCCCGGGCACCCAGTCGAGAATGACGCCGATGCCGTTCAGGTGGCATTCGTCGACGAACGCCTTGAAATCTTCCGGAGGGCCGAAGCGGCTCGTCGGCGCAAAGAACCCGGTGACCTGATATCCCCACGAGCCCGAGAACGGATGTTCCAGCACCGGCAGCAGCTCGATATGCGTGTAGCCGAGATCTCTCACATACGGAACGAGCTGCCCGGCCATCTCCCGATAGGTCAGCGGGCCACCGCCACGCTCGGGCACGCGCTTCCACGAGCCGAGATGCACCTCGTACACAGACAACGGCCGATCGAGCCAGCCGTTCTTCCGGGGCCGCTCCTCCATCCAGGCCTTGTCGCGCCACGTGTGGCGATCGAGATCCCATACGATCGCCGCGCCGCTTGCGTCCGATTCGAAGAACACTCCGTAGGGATCGGCTTTCTGAAGGCGAGCGCCGCCTTCGCGCGAGCGTATCTCGTACTTGTAGCGCTCTCCGTCGCCGACCTCGGGCACGAACGTTTCCCATATGCCGCTGACGCCGAGGCTGCGCATGGGATGCGCGGCCGGATTCCATCCGTTGAAATCGCCGATGACGCTCACCTGCTCGGCGTTGGGCGCCCACACCGCGAAGTGCACGCCGGCCCTGCCGTCGACCTCGCGGCGATGCGCCCCCAGCTTCCGGTAGGCGCGATGGAGCGTGCCTTCATTGAAGAGGTGAAGATCGTAGTCAGTCAGCACGCCTCGTCCTCCACTTCCATTGCGCCCTCGGCCACGAACACCGAAGTGCCGCCCACCCGCACGCGCGTGATGTTGCCGCCTGTCGAGTCGACGGAGATGTGAATCCAGCTCGGCCGGCCGAGCTTGACACCTTGCAGGTTCAAAATCGAGCGGCCCTCGTCGGGCGTCACGACCGAATGGCGCACCAGGTACGATCCCAGCGGACCGCTTGCGCTGCCGGTCGCGGGGTCTTCGTACACGCTCAGTTCCGGCGCGAACATCCGAGAGTATGTCGTCGCCCGATCGTCGGCGCCGGTTCTGTCCATCGTGAAAACATACGCCTCGAAATTCATCGAGCGAATATCGGGCGCCGCCCCGTCAACCGCTGCGCGGCTCGCCAACGGCACGATCACATACGGCACGCCGCACGACACCTCCTGCACCGGAAGGCCGGTGGCCCGAATGTCGTCTTCGCGCACGCCCAGCGCCCGGGCGACGTTGCCGATATCATCCACCGTCTGGCCGAATTCGGGGTTCGGCTGCGTCATCCAGGCGAAGTCCAGCCGGTCGCCGGCCCAGTCGAGCGAAACGGGCGTCGGACCTATATTCAACCCGAACACCCAGTCTGCCCTTCCGCGCTTGATTATGCCCCCGCGGGCAAGAGCAAAGGTACTCCCGATCACGGGATGACCGGCCATGGGCATCTCGGTGCCGGGCGTGAATATTCGCATGCGCACGTCGGTGCCCGCGCGCTCGGCCGGCGTGACGAACGTGGTCTCGGCAAAGCCAATCTCCCGCGCGATCTGTTGCATGGTTTGCGTCGGCAACCCGGCCGCATCGGGAAAGACGGCCAGTTGGTTGCCGCCGAAACGGCGGTCGGTGAAGACGTCGTAGTGCAGATACCGATAGCGGGAAACGCCCATGCTAGGATGTCATTCTAGCTGGTTGGTGGTTGGTAGCTGGTGGTGAGTGGGTAACATCAAAGCGAATGTGACAAGGAGCAGCAATGAAGAGATGGATTCTTGGCGCTTTGTGTGCGCTCGCGTTGACAACGGTCGGGTGTGGAGGCCCGCCAGAGCCTGCCAGGCCCGCTGAGACGCCAGCGGCGACACCCGCGCCGGCGACTCCCGTGCCAGAGACGCCCGCTCCGACGACGCCCCCTCCAACAACACCGCCACCTTCAACCGAGAAGCCAGCGGCGCCGGAAGCCGCCGCTCCTTCAACGGAAAAACCCGCCGCCCCCGCAGCGACCGAAGCGGATAAGCCATCCGCCGCGAAGTACGGCCCGGGTGTGTACGCTCACATTACGACGAACTACGGCACCATGATCGCCCGTTTGTACGAGAAGGAAGCGCCGCGCACGGTGGAGAATTTCGTCGGCCTCGCAGAGGGCAAGAAGCAGTGGCGCAACCCGCGCACCAACTCGATGGTGCGCCGGCCGTACTACAACAATCTCACGTTCCATCGGGTCATCTCGGGCTTCATGATTCAGGGCGGCGATCCGGAAGGCACCGGCATGGGCGGCCCTGGCTATACCTTCGCCGACGAGTTCCATCCCAAGCTCCGCCACAGTAAAGCGGGCATGCTGTCGATGGCCAACGCCGGCCCGAACACCAACGGCGGGCAGTTCTTCATCACGCTCGGCCCGACGCCGCATCTCGACAACCGGCACAGCGTGTTCGGCGAGCTCGTCGAAGGGATGGACACACTGCGGGCGATCGGTAAGGTGCCAACCGAAAAGCCCGGCGACAAGCCGGTGAAGCCGGTCGTGATGAAAACGGTCCGGATCGAGCGGGTGTCTTAGGTCAGCTGGTCGTTGGTAGCTAGTAGCCGGTAGCTAGCCACCATCCTCATGCCCAGCACCGCCGTCATCGTGGGTGCCGGCTTCGCGGGCCTGAACGCCGCGAAGGCGCTCGCCAACAAAGAGGGGCTGCGGGTCGTTCTGATCGACCATCGCAATCACCATCTGTTCCAGCCGTTGCTCTATCAGGTCGCGACGGCTGGACTGAATCCATCCGATATCGCGGTGCCCATCCGCGTGCAGTTCAGAAACGCCCCGAACGTCGAGATTCACCTTGGCCGGGTTGACAGCGTCAACCTCGAGTCACACACCGTCGTCGGCGAAGGTCCCGAAATTCCTTTCGACTACCTGATTCTTGCGTGTGGAGCCCGGCACAGTTACTTCGGTCACCCGGAATGGGAGGAGTTTGCGCCTGGCCTCAAGACCCTCGAGCAGGCCACCGAGATGAGGCGCCGAATGCTCGTCGCCTTCGAGCGTGCCGAAAACGAGCTCGATCCCGACACGCAGCGGGCCTATCTCACGTTCGTCGTCGTCGGCGGCGGGCCGACCGGCGTCGAGCTGGCCGGCGCGATTGCCGACATCAGCCGCACGGCGATGCGCGGCGATTTCCGCCGCATCGACCCCGCCAAATCGCACATCGTGCTCCTCGAAGCGGCGCCGCGCGTGCTCACGACATTCTCCGAAGAGCTCTCCGAGCGCGCGCGCCGCGATCTCGTCGAGCTGGGCGTCGAGGTGCGCACCAACGCGAAGGTCGATGCTATCGACGCCGAGGGGGTCACGATTGGATCGGAGCGCCTGCCGGCACGAACCGTGTTCTGGGCGGCGGGCGTGCAGGCCGAACGCCTGAAAATCAGTCCGCCGCTCGGCACCGATCGTGCCTCGCGCATCAAGGTGAACAACGACTTTTCCGTCCCGGGCCACCCGAACGTGTTCGTGGTCGGCGACATGGCATCGTTCGAGACAGCGCCGGGCCAGCTTTTGCCAGGCGTCGCACAGGCCGCGATTCAGTCGGGCCAGCACGCGGCCGGCATGATTCTGCGGGACCTCTCCGGCGATCCACGCCGCGCGTTCGCATACAAGGACAAGGGATCGATGGCCACCATCGGCAAGAGCCGCGCCGTGGCGCAAATCGGCCGCGTCTCGCTGACCGGCCGCATCGCCTGGTTCTTCTGGCTCATCGTCCACGTGTACTCGCTCATCGGGTTCCGCAACCGCCTGGCCGTGCTGTTCACCTGGGCGTGGAACTACATCTTCTCGCGCCGCGAAGCGAGGCTGATCACTGAAAAGGAATGGAAGCTCAAGAACTAGCGCGCATCGTCAGTAGGCACCACAGAAATGCCCCCGTGGCGTTCCAGAATCGCGTACTTGAACTGATCGAGCCTCTCGAGGCCGTGCTTTTCGCGCCCCTCTGCGAGAATTTCCGAAAGCGTCACGCCCTCGCGCGTTGCCTGATCCTTCAGCAGCTTTCCGTTTTCCACCACGATCACCGGGAGACTGCCGACGACACGCCCGAATGTCGGGAAACGACCCTCGAACCATGAGAACACCACCTCGAGCGCCGTGAGCGTGCCGATGACGACCCAGGCGTTGATGATCGAAAAATCGTTGCCGAGCAGCGCCTGCTGCGTCGCCTCACCGATAATCAAGAGGAGGATGAAATCGAAGGTGGTGATCTGGCTCATCGAGCGTTTTCCGCCGATGCGAAACACCACCAGCACGAACAGGTATACAGCGAGCGATCGCAGCACGCTATCCATCGCGTCCTCCGCTAAAACAGCGACAACTGAATGAAGTGAACCGATGGACCGTCGACGAGGCCGATGGTCGCGTCCATCCTGCCGATGGTCTGATGCTCTACATCGAGCCTGATTGTGACCTCGGATGATTCGCTCTGAATCGTGTAGACGTGGCGTTTCTCGTCGACGGCCAGATGTCGAGGCGGCGGGACGACATTCTCCACGCGAACCTGCTCCAGATACGGCGCCGACACCCAGAATCTGGTCTCGCCCGGAGCGCCACGAAGGTGAAGTCTGATCGTGGCTGTCGCGCCGCGGCGCACCACGCGATCGAACTCGACAAACACCGGATCCTGCCGCTGACCGGCCTCGCCATGGCTCAGCGGTCCGCCCATGCCGGTCAGGCCCAGCGCGGCCCCCACCACCAACGCGAAGAGGATGCCGATTCCGACGCGCTGAGCGAGCCACTCCTTCTTCTGGAAAGCCAGGTCCTCGTCCAGGTCGAGGTCGCGCGCTTTCCTGCTCACGACAGCCTCTCCCTCACCCACCGATCGATCGGCTCGCTGACCAGAATCAGCACGCCGAAACCACACGCGACGATGACAAGCGGCCAGAAAGCGAGGCCGCAGGCAATCCCGACAGCCGAGGCCAGCCAGATCGACGCTGCGGTGGTGAGGCCTTGAATCGTCCTCTCGGTTCTGCCTCTGACGATCGTGCCGGCACCGAGGAACCCGACGCCGGTCACGATGCCCTGGATGACGCGTGAGGTGGAATCGGCGGTGGCGCCGCCGAGGGTGAGCACGAAGACGGCAGAACCGAGTGCGACAAGCGCCATGGTGCGCAGTCCGGCAGGCTTGTTGCGGGCCTCCCGATCGATGCCGATGAGCCCGCCGACGAGCACCGCAGCACCCAGCCGCAACAGCACGTCAACGTACCCGAGCGAGCTCATCGAGCGATCCTAAAGCAGAAGGCCGCTTTTGTGGCCGGCAGATATTCAGCGAAACAGCAAAGGAGCGACTTCTCGCAGATATCGCCGCCAGACCATCCAGGTGTGCGCGCCGCTCGTCTCCCGGAAGGTGTGCTTGATGCGGTTCGTTGTCAGGAAGTCGGAAAAGCCTTTCGACGCGCCGAACAGGCTGTCCTCGGTGCCGCAGCCCACCCACAGCAGCTTCAGCTTGCCGTTGGCTTCCTCGACGTTAGAAGTCAGCTTGGCGAACGTCCGGGCATGATTCGCGGCATTCCCGATCGCTGCACTGAACCCGCCGACGTAGCTGAACAGATCGAGGTTGTTGAGGCCTAGGTTCAATGCCTGGCCTCCGCCCATGGAGAGCCCGACGATCGCCCTCTGGCCGCGATCGGTGAACACACGGTATCTGGACTGGATGAACGGGATCACGTCCTGAATCAAATCCGTCCCGAACTTCGACGTGTTCTCCGCCTGCGCCTGGCCTGGCGGCAC
>Ga0105106_10001015_pt1 | contig 19998 bp, 22 predicted proteins | sample PPLLaktember2015_5_FD_79109 | JGI IMG/M metagenome (GOLD analysis project Ga0105106, IMG submission 79109) | Freshwater sediment microbial communities from Prairie Pothole Lake near Jamestown, North Dakota, USA - PPLs Lake P8 Core (1) Depth... | ecosystem: Environmental > Aquatic > Freshwater >...
CCTGCAGCCCTCGCTCTCGCGCTGGATCGCAATCCGGGCGTCATGACGCGACCTCCCCGCTCCCCAAAGAGCGCCCTGCTCGACCAGATGTCAGTGCGCTTCGTGTTCTCGACAGGGCTGCTCAAGGCCCTCGCCGGTGCGGCGCTACTCGTCGCGATGCCACTCTTCGGGTACGGATTGGCTGCGGTTCGGACGGTGGTCTTTCTCTTCGAGTCCGTCGCCCAACTCGTGTTCGCATACCCCGCTCGCCGCATGGGGCGCCACGCTGCGAAGAACCGCGTCCTGCACATCGTCATCGTTCTCAGCGTGGGCCTACAGGTGTTGACCGCGACGGTTCCGTCGCTGCAGACGTTGCTAGGGCTCGTGACACTGGACACGCAGGCCCTTGTCGTCGTCTCGGGTTCCGTTCTCGCTACGTGGCTCGCCGCTGAGCTCGTCAATCGAGCCTTGAGTTTCCGGCAGGCGTCGAGGCCCACTGCGGAAGAATTCTCAAGGTGATCGCCGCGCTCGTACGTTCCTATTGGCGGGCGTCGCGCTCATCGTTGCCGCTACGGCGCTGACGAAGGCAGCCGACGTCATCTCCGATCGCACGAAGATCGGTCGCGTGTGGATCGGCGCGGTATTGCTCGCGGGTGCTACATCCCTGCCAGAGTTGGCGACAGACGTCTCTGCGGTGCGAATGAACGCTGCAGACCTCGCGGCCGGCGACCTGTTCGGTTCGAGCATGGCCAACATGCTCATCCTCGCAGTGATCGATCTCCTTCCACCCCGCCGTCGTGTCCTGCGGGGCGCCGGATTCGAGAACCTCCTGGCGGCCAGCCTTGCCATTGTCTTGACCGCGGTGGCTGCCGTCTTCGTCCTGACACGACCGCAGCACCAGGTGCTCGGGCTCGCCCCGGAATCCTTCGTGTTGCTGGGTGTGTACTTCTTCGGAATGCGCGCCATCTATCGACACGGTGCACGCGCGCACGAGCACTCGAAAGCGGTCAAAGCGCCGGCGGCGACCATGACCCTGAGACGAGCCATCCTGAAGTTCTCCGCTGCGGCCGCGGTCATCCTGACGTCCGCCCCATTCTTCGCCGGGGCGGCGAAGACGATCGCCGAGGTATCAGGGCTCGGCTCGACGTTCGTCGGCACGTTCCTGTTGGGTGTGTCGACCTCGCTCCCAGAGCTCGTCGCGTCACTTACTGCCGTTCGCCTGGGGGCATTCGACCTGGCCGTCGGCAACCTCTTCGGCTCGAACGCCTTCAACATGGTCATCTTCGTAGCGATGGACCTCGCTGCGCCAGGCCCGATCTTCGCGTCCCTGGATGGCAGCCACGCCCTGAGTGCTTTGTCGGCCGTGGTGCTCATGGCGCTCGGCATCGGGGCGATCGTGTACCGCGCGGAGCGTCGCTTCGCGCTGCTCGAGCCCGACAGCCTGCTGATGGTCGTCGTGTACGGCTTGGGGATCTGGCTCCTCTACGGCCGTTTCGCCGGCTAGGGACTGCCGCCCGACGCGGAGGTATTTCTTCTGTCGAGGGTTCTGCGGTCACCCCCGCGCTATGACTAGTCCTCGGGCGATTCCCGGCTACGACCACCGTAGGCGGCTGCCGGATGGTCGAGTCGTTGTGGGCAGAGATGGTCGCCACCTCTCCTTCGAGCTCGAGTCGGGCTTCGAGCCGCGCAGCGCCTCCTGGAGATGAGGAATTGCATATGCCTCGGAGGTTTCGCTCGCTGCTCATTCCGGTAGACCTATCGCCGATCTCGGATCGCGTGGTCGGGCGCGTCGCGCTTCTGCCTTAGGCGGAAGAAGCGCGACTCACGCTCCTGCACGTGGTCCCAAAGTCTCTGCCGCCTCGGGCTCAGCGACGCGCCGAAGCCGACGCCAAGAAGGCGCTCGTGGTGGAAGCGACGAGCCTGGCAACGAATCTACCGAAGGGCGTGAACATCGAGCCCATCGTGAAGGTGGGCACTCCCGCGGTGGAAATCGCGAAGCGCGCTGGGACACCCAAGGTGGAGCTGATCGTCATGGGACGCGGCGGCGGCCGAGCGCTTCGCGACGTCTTCCTGGGCTCTACCGCCGAGCGCGTCATCCGCCACGGACAGCTTCCGGTCCTGGTCGTGAGGCTTCCTCCGCGCGGCCCGTACCGCCGGCCCGCGCTCGCTCTGGATCTCGACCAGGCCGCCCACGGCATCCTCGAGCTGTTGCTCCGAGTGATCCCGCCGCCGCGCCCGAGCGTCGAGGTCATCCACGCGTACGATATTCCGTACCACGGGAGGATCTATCCCAGCCTGTCCGAAGACGACGCCGAGGAGTACCGGGAGCACTATCGGAAAAAGGCGCTCCGTGAAATCGGGAAGCTCCTCGCGACGTCGCTCGCACAGGCGAAGGTCGCGCCGATCGATGCTCCTTCGTGGAGAACGCACCTCCGGTATGGCTCGCCGAGGACCGTCATCGAGAAGGCCGTCAAGAAGGGAGATGCAGACCTCTTGGTGCTCGGGACGCACGGACACTGCGGAGTCGCACACGCCTTTCTAGGCACGGTCGCTGGCGACGTCCTACGCCAGGTCGCATGCGACGTGCTGGTGGTGCCGCCCCGCCGCGACGCCTCTGAGACGGCCTAGTGGAGGGCGGGGGACTCCTCGTTCACCTCGTTACCGCTCTCGGCGCCGCGCTGGTCGGCGCTGCGATTGCACTCTGTCTTCGCCAGCCGCTCATCATCGGGTACGTGCTCGCCGGTGTCGCGACCGGCCCTTTCACACCCGGAATCATCGGGAAGACAGAGGCGATCGCCGAGCTCGCCGAGGTCGGCATCATCTTCCTGATGTTCGCTCTCGGCGTGCAGCTGTTCGCCGCGGTTCCGCGCAGCTGACGACGAGGCCCAGGCGACGCGACAGTGTGGAGATCGTCTAATCGTGATCCGCGCCGGCCGCGCGATGACTTCGCCACAGCGGAAGACGATGCGGCGCGGCCGATCGCCACATGGAAGCCGCTCTCGACGAGCGCGACCTCCATCGCCCGCGCGATCTCCTCTTCGGAGGCGTGGACGCCATGGCTTTCGAGGACAGCTTTCGAGGACCAGGAGAACCGCTCCCACGTTCCTACCTCTCGCGTTAGGACGCGTTGGATCCGATCGGATCCCCGGAGGGCGCTCCACGCTTGATGCTTGATCCCACGCCCGCCGATCGGAAATGATCGGCGCATGGGCGCAGACGAGTCGGCCTGGGCGCGGATCGAGCCGCGCGCGATCAGCGTCGACGGCCACCGGCTGGTCTACCGAACCGCCGGCGCGGGGCCGCTGCTCTTGCTCGTCCATGGCATGGCCGGCAGCGCCCTGACGTGGCGGCACGTCATGCCGTCGCTGGCCGAGCGATTCGCGGTCCTGGCCCCCGATCTGCTCGGCCAAGGGGAGTCCGACAAGCCCCGCGGCGAGTACTCGCTCGGCGTGCACGCCAACATGCTGCGCGACCTGATGGACGTCCTCGGCCACGAGCGTGCGACCCTCGTCGGCCAGTCGCTCGGGGGCGGCGTGGCCCTGCAGTTCGCGCATCAGTTCCCGGAGCGCTGCGCCCGCATGGTCCTCGTCGACAGCGGCGGGTTCGGCCAGGAGGTCACGTTCTACCTCCGGATGCTGACCTTGCCCGGATTCGAGGCGGCCTTTCCGCTGCTCTGCACGCCGCGGCTGCGCGAGGCGGGAAACCGGATTGCGTCGTGGCTCGGCCGCATCGGCGTTCGCTCTACGCCCGCTCGCCAGGAGGTCTGGCGGAGCTACGGGTCGCTCGCAGACGCAGCGAGCCGGCACGCGTTCTTTCGCAGCTTGCGTGGCGTGATCGACTTCGGCGGCCAGGCGCTGAGCGCCCGGGGCATGCTGCATCAGATGGCGCAGCTGCCAACGTTGATCGTGTGGGGCGCGCAGGATCCCTTCATTCCGGTGAGCCAGGCGATCGCTGCACACGAGGCCATCCCGGGGAGCCGCCTCGAGATCTTCGAAGGGGTGGGACACTACCCGCATTGCGAAGCGCCGGAGCGGTTCGTCGAGCTGCTCGTCGACTTCATGGCCTCGACCGAGCCGGCCCGCCTGCCGCCGCGCTCGTCCCGACCCGAGATTTCAACGCCTCCTGGTGTCTCCCGAGCGTCCACGCCGGACTAGGTCGCGCGCGCGCCCTCGATCCGCGCGCGCCGCGCGCGGACGCGGTGCTTCCGCAGCTCCTCGAGCACGAGCATCGCCACGGCGAACGGCAGCATGAAGAGCCACACCTCCCTGCCGATCGGAGCGGTTCCGAACACGGCGTTTCCGACCGGGGTGTAGGCGATCAGCAGTACCAGACCGACCTCGAGCACCGCGCCCCAGAGGATCAAGGGATTCCCGAGGAGCCCCGTGGACCAGACCGACCGATCGGGACTGCGACACAAGAACACGTTCACGATCTGCATCACGATGATGGCGCTGAAGCAGGCCGTGGTGGCGCGCAGGTACGTCGGGTCCTGGGTGCCCAGGATGTCGCCGTACGTCCAGCCGGCCCCGTGGAGCACGAAGAGGAACGCCGCCATCGCAGCGGTGGCCTCGATCATGCCGAGGAACAGATACGCCCGCCGCGCGAGCGCCCAGTCGAAGAGCCGCTCGCGGGGGGATCGCGGCGGACGGCGCATGATCTGCGGATCGGGCTTCTCGACGCCCAGACCGAGGGCCGTCAACGAATCGGTCCCCATGTCGATGGCCAGGATCTGGATCGGCGTGAGCGGCAGCGGGATCGCGAACAACGAGAACGCGAGGTAGGGGACCAGCTCGGGCACGTTGTGCGCCAGGATGTACGTCAGGAACCTGCGGATGTTCTCGAAGACGGCTCGACCCTCTTCGATCGCGTTCACGATGCTCGCGAAGTTGTCGTCGAGCAGCACCATGTCGGACGCTTCCTTCGCCACGTCGCTCCCGCTCTGCCCCATGGCGATTCCGATGTGCGCGCTCTTGAGCGCCGGCGCGTCGTTCACGCCGTCGCCGGTGACCGCCACGACGTGCTTCTTGCCCTTCAGTGCGTCGACGATCCGTCGCTTCTGGTCCGCGCGCACGCGCGCGAAGACGATCTCGGGGGCGTCCAGGGCCAGGCGAAGCTGCACGTCGGTCAGCGCGCTCAGCTCGTCGCCGGTCAGCAGGAGCGGAGCGTCGGATCGGACGAGGCCGATCCTCCGCGCGATGGCCCGCGCGGTCCGAGGATGATCGCCACTCACCATGATCACGCGGATGCCCGCCTCGCGGCATCTTCGGATCGCTTCCGGAACCTCGTCCCGCGGCGGGTCCTCGAGGCCCACGAGCCCGGTGAAGACGAGATGCTCCTCCAGGGTGTCGTGCTCCCACCCGCGATCCAGCGGACGATGGGCGAACGCGAGCACGCGCAAGCCCTGCTCGGCCATGTCCTCCTGAGTCCGGGAGATCCGCGCGCGGAGCTCCGGTGTGAGCGGGCGGCAGTCGCCGTCCAGGTGGATGCGGTCGCACAGCGGGAGGACGGACTCCGGTGCGCCCTTGCACCAAAGCATCGGGCCATCCGGCATGTCGTGGATCGTCGAGAGCCGCATCCGGTCCGCATCGAACGGAATCTCGTCGAGCCGGGGACGGGCCTCCGCGTCGGGCATCGCCTGGCGGGCCAGCTCCACCAGGGCGATCTCCATCGGGTCGCCGAGGAGGACCGTTCGGCCCTGCTGCTCGACCTCCCGTAGATCCTGACACAAGGCTGCCGCTAGGAAGAGCGGCTCGTTGCGATCGACGAGCGTGGCCCCCGACTTCGCGACCTCGCACGAGACGCGCTCCATTCCGAGGAGAAGCTCGCGCGCGATCATGCGGTTCTGCGTGAGCGTACCGGTCTTGTCGGTGCAGATGACCGTGGTCGAGCCCAACGTCTCGACCGACGACAAGTGCCGGATCAGGACGTTCCGCTTCGCCATGCGCTGGCTCGCCAGGACGAGCGCCAGCGTGAGCGTCGGCAGCAGACCTTCCGGCACCATCGCGACGATGATCCCGATGGAGAAGACGAACGCATTCCAGAACGGAACGCCCGCGAAGCGCCCGACCACGAAGAAGAGCAGACCGATTCCGACCGCGACGATTCCGATCACGCGGCTCAGATGCGCGATCTCGACCCGAAGCGGAGAGACGACCTCCCCGGCCGCTTGCGTGAGATGGGCGATCCGTCCGAACTCGGTTTGCATCCCGGTCGCGAAGACGACCGCCCGGGCCTGGCCGGAGACCAGGGAAGTGCCCGCGAGCACCACGTTCCTGGCGCGGATCGAGTCATCGTCGGGGACGAGCGCTGCCACACGCGTCCGGGGCAGCGACTCGCCGGTGATCGCGGAGTCGTCCACCCGGACGCCGAAGGCTTCGATCAGCCGGCAGTCCGCGGGAACGCGGTCGCCCTGCTCGAGCAGCACGACGTCGCCGGGGACCAGGTCCTCCGACGACAGCCGGACCACCGCGCCCTCGCGCACCGTCGCGACCTGCTGGGGAAGCAGCTTGCGGAGCAGCGCGAGGGTGTGCTCTGCGCGGTACTCCTGCCAGAACGAGAACACGCCGCTCACGACGATCACCACGACGATCGCCCAGCCGAGCCTCGCCATGCCCTCGCCCGGAGCGCTCCAATCGGCGAAGAACGCGAGCCCCGCGGCCACCCAGAGAATGACGGCGAAGAAGTGGAAGAACTCGCGGAGCAGCCGGCGGGCGGGATGCTCGCGGCGCAGCTCGGCGACGCAGTTCGGGCCGAACTCGTCGAGGCGCCGCCGAGCCTCGGCGAACGAGAGGCCGTCCACCGTGCTCCCGAGGCTCGCGAGCGCCTCGCTCTCGGAGAGCTGGTGGATCCTCAACCGTGCAGTCTGACCGGCCAAGGCGCGTCTACCTTCAGCGCGTGAGGACCTTTCGCAGGCGCTCCACGCTCGCCGCGGCGATGCGGCGGGCGTCGCTGACGACCGTGGTCGCCGACTGCTTCACCTCCTGCCAGGATCCCTCCGCCGCAACGGATGCGTTCTCGAGAATGCGCGCGGCCTCCCGCTGCTTCGCCTTCAAGACGGCGAGCTGCGTGCGCGCATCCCTTCGCAGGTCCCGGATCCGCGCGCGGGCGTCGGCCTCGATCTGCCGCTCCACCTTGCGCAGGCTCGTCTGGATCTCGTCGATCGCCTTCTCGAGCTTCTTCACGCTCTGCTCGATTCCCCCCGAGGCGACTCGCGTGTCACGCGAGACGGCGGCGCTCCGTCGCGGGCGCGCGCTCTTCTTCGCTCCCGGCTTCGCTGCTCTGGTCGCCATGCCCTGCTCCTTCTCTCTTGTCGGTGCGCACCTCTCCCGTCAGCGGGCGCACGGCCGTCAACGCCGCTCTTCGCGCTCCTCGCGCCGATCCGCACGCCGCGCTTCACGGACCCAGGGCTGACCATCGTGAAGTACGCAAGGAGCATACCACCGGGTGTGTCGCCCCAGACGCGCAGGCCTGACCCCGGCCAAGCGGGAGAGCTCCGGACCGCATGAGGCGACCTGGCGCAACGTTGAGGCAGAAGGGGGCGGTCAAGGCGCAGCGGACCGACGCTCGGGGGCTGCTCGACGTCCCCAGCCGTCGAACTCCGGTGTGGGATCGAGCCACCGGCGACCGGAGCGTGGGAAAGAGTTGACACGGCGGTCACTTTGCAGGCAGATTCGGGATACACAGCCGTGCTCGGGCCGCGGTGAACGAGCGACGGTGCGAAGGAGCAAGCGATGAGTCTTGGAACCATTCTGCTGATCGTCCTGGTCCTGATGCTGATTGGCGTCCTGCCCACTTGGCCGCACGCGCGGAGCTGGGGTTATGGTCCGAGCGGAATCATCGGTGTCATACTCTTGATCTTGCTGATCCTGGTCTTGACCGGGCGCCTGTGAGGCCACGCGACGCCCGACTCGACCGGCGTCGCCTCGTGGGCGGGCACGGAGCCCGTTCCACGATGCACTGCATCCGAGGAATCCTGACGGGTGGGCTGCGTCACGCGAGATAGGCTTCAGCCCATGTCCTACCAGACCAACGTGATCGACAAGGCCCGGAGCAACCGCAACTTCCGGGAGGTGCTGTTCACAGGCCAGAAGAGCCAGCTCGTCGTGATGGACATTCCGCCCGGAGGCGAGATCGGGACGGAGACGCACGACCACGTGGAGCAGGCGCTCTTCTTCCTGTCCGGCACCGGCAAGGCGATCCTGGACGGGGTGGAATCGCGCGTCAAAGCGGGCGACGTCGTGGTGGTCACACCGGGCACTCGGCACAACTTCGTGAACGATGGCCAGGAGCCGTTGAAGATCTACACCCTGTACGCGCCGCCGAACCACATCGATGGCCGCGTCCACGCCACCAAGGCAGACGCCGACGCCGACGTGGCGGACGGGGACTTCGGCCACTCCGTGCGCTGAACGCGCTCCGCCTGCGCCACGATGCGGCTGCCGGCGCGGACCGGGTGCTCGCGAGCGGATCGAATCCCCACTTTCTGCGTCGGGCGACCCTGGATCCAGGGATATCGCCGCTTGCCCCGCGCACCTATCGTCCTCCAAGCGTCGAAGGAGACGACTGCCTCGAGCACACCGGCTCGACGCGCAGAGTCCCGGCGGTCCCTGAACCTTCGGAAATGATCCTCCTCGGCGTCGGGTTTCTCGTCGCGCGACGCATCGTCTTCCACCTCCGCAGGTAGCGCGCGACGCCGCTCACGAGAGTGAGTCGGCACGAAGGGAACGAAGCGCATGACGCAGCCCCACGCCGAACGCGAGCGACCCGCCCGCCCCGAGGGCGCGCTGGAGCCGCCCTCGGTCCCTCTCGACCGCACGACGCCGGTCACACGGGAGGGGTTCTCCGGCCACTTCGACCGGTGCTTCGATCGCGTCCACGCCTACGTGAGCCGACGCGTGAAAGACCGCGAGAGCTGCGAGCGCATCGTGGGCGAGGTCCTCGCGGAGAACCTCGATCTCCTCGTGGACCGAGGAGAGGAGAGGCGAGAGCTCAGTCGGCTGAAAGCGTCGTCGGATCGGCTGATCGGATTAAACTCCGAGAGGAGCCTCGCTGCCGGCGCGATCGCACCGTAGCAACTCGAGAACGTCCCCCGACGAAATGGTCGAAGGGGACAGGAGACACCGCATGTCAGTCATCGCATGGATCTTCCTGGGCTTGCTCGCCTGCTTTGGCGCGAGCAAGCTGCTGAATCGCCAGCGGCACGCGTTCGCCCTCGTCGCCGCGCTGGCCATCGCGAGCGCAGGGTGGGCGAGTCCCTCGAGTGCGGCGGACACCCCCGACGCCTGGATCACCACCAAGGTGAAGATGAGCCTCCTCGTGGCGGAGGACGTGAGCGCGACCGCCGTTCGCGTGGATACGACGGATGGCAAGGTCACGCTGTACGGAACCGTCTCGAGCGCCGACGAGAAGGCTCGAGCCGAGCGCGCCGCGAAGGGCGTGACGGGCGTGCAGGAGGTGCGCAATCTGCTGCAGGTCGTCGAGAAGTCGCGTCAGGAATCGGCGGCCGTCGCCGACGCAGCGCTCTCCGCAGAAGTCGAGAAGCGGCTCGCCGCGGATCCCGCTCTGCATGACAGCAAGATCGGGGTGAAGTCGGCGAATCGGGGCGTCGTGCTGCTCGACGGGGATGCGCGGACGCTGACCGCACACCTGCGCGCACTCGAGGTGGCGCGCGCAGTACCCGGCGTGAAGCGCGTCGCGAGCGAGATCAAGAGCCCGGACACCCTGGCCGACGACGAGATCTGGCGCGACGCGAAGAGCGACGCCAAGACGGCGGGACCGGCGGCGGCGATGGACCTCTGGATCACGTCGGCATCGAAGGTCCTGCTGATCGCGAACGCCGAGACTCCCGCGCGCGACATCAACGTCGATACGGTCGGAGGCGTCGTGACCCTCTTCGGCACCGTGCCCACGGAGGCCGCGCGGCGCGCGGCCGAGACGGAGGTCAAGAAGGTCGACGGCGTGAAGAGCGTCGAGAACGATCTCCAGGTCGTGCCGGAGGTGTCGGCCGCCGCAGTCGAGCAGAAGGACGACCGCCTGAAGGAAGCCGTCGAGAAGCGGCTGAAGGCGCGTGCGGAGCTCTCCGACGCGAGCATCGACGTGGAGATGGCGAACGGCGTCGCCCGCCTGACGGGGACGATCCGAAGTCAGTCCGACCGGTTGACCGCGCTCACGGTCGCTCGAACCACGGACGGCGTGCGTTCGGTGGTCGGCGATCTCACGGTGAAGAGCCAGTAGACAGCCAGGGTGGCACGAGGCGCCGTCCGGCCCGTGGGCCGGGCTGCGCCTCGGCCCGGCCTCCAGCACGTGTCCCGACGCGCAGGCGGTCACACAAGTCCGAACCCAAGTGGGGGAATCGCATGCCTCTCATCAACCTTGTCATCGCACTCATCGTAGTCGGCGTGTTGCTGTGGCTCGTGAACAACTACATCCCGATGGACGCGAAGATCAAGAGCATCCTGAACATCGTGGTCGTGATCGCCGTGGTGCTTTGGCTGCTTTCCGCCTTCGGGGTGCTGGGACCGCTGTCTTCCTTCCGTGTCGGAAGGTGAGCGAACAGGATCGACAGGCCGACAAAGCGGAAGCTCGGGCTTCCGAGATCGGCAAGATTCCGACATCGCATCCTATGCGCACCAGAACCCCACCGTTCGTGTCGGGATCGACGGGTCCAGGGATCTGGGCCGTGGCACGAACGAGCACGACGTGGCCTTGAGCCAGCGGCGTGCCGCCAATGTGCGTGACCCGCTGATGAGCGCTCGCTGGAACGTCGGCCGATCGGATCGAGACCGGCGCCTTCGCCGCGGAACGTGAGATGTGCGACGACGCCACCGAACGTTGCGCCCAGCGCCATGGCCGAATCGAGGTGCTGGCGCGTTCCGATCGCTCGCCCGCCGATTCTCACCCGCCCGATCTCGTCGGCCGGCGTAGCAGAGCCTGCACGTCCTGCTGAAGGCGCGTGAGGTCCTTCCAGAGGGCGCGCACGAACGCGAGACGCGCGGCGTCGGGCTCACTTCGAGCCAGCGTATCCGCGAGATGCCGCGCGTACGTCAGCGCCTCGTTTTGACTCCACAGGAGTTGCAGCTCGAACTCCCTTCCGCTCGCCGCAAGAAGCTGATCGCGTTTCGTGGCAGCGATCGCCTCCCGCGTCCGTACCTCCTCGACGGGAAGGCCGGTGTCCGAAAGATCGAGGCGCGGACTCTCCTTCGCGAGCTCCTCGAGCCGCTCGTACGCCGTTCCGCAGGTCTCGGCGATCGCGTCGATGACGGTCTCGAGCGCCTGGCGCTCCTCCTTGATGATCAGCAGCATCGAGACGTTCCGTTCCTGCCCGAGGATCTCGTAGAGGAGCGCGTAGCCCTGACCGGCGGCGGCCGGCGCTTCCCGAGGACGACTCTCCACGCCCGTGCTGGCACAGCCGAGCGAGACGGTGAGAAGAACCGAGGTGAGGATCTTGCGTCTCATTCCGGACGAGTGTAGCCCTCGACGGCATGGCTGGGCGGACATTGACCTGGTGAGCGCATCGAATCCCCACTTCCAGCGCGCGGTGGCCCTGGATCCGTGGATGCCCGCGGATTCCCACTCACAACTATCATGACCGCATTCGTCGCGAATGTGGTCGCGCCGGCGCGTGATGCGCGACTCGAGGCGAAAGCGAATTCCAGCGAAGGAGTCGACGATGACAGCTCGCCTGCCGAGGGTGATCTCGGGGCTCGCGCTCGCAACCTTGGTCCTGGCGGGTTGCGGCACCGTGACCGGTGCCGCGGTCGGTGCGGGCGGCGGCGCGGCCGTCGGTGCGGCGACGGGCTACGGCGCCGGCAAGGGCGCTCTGATCGGAACGGGTATCGGCGCGGTGGCAGGCGCCATATACGACATCACCCGCCACGAGTCCGAGTAGAGGAGGGGGCATGCGGAGAAGTCTCGGTCTCGCAGCGGTGGCGCTGGGTGTCGCCCTCGGCCAGGGCATCGTCGCCGCGCCGCGGGCGGCATCGGCAGCGGAGCAGGCTTCCGAGGTCGTCGCAGGAGTGGTGACGAAGATCGATCACGAGCGGAGCCGCGTGACGGTGCGCAGCAGCGACGGCAAAATCCACGAATTCGAAGCGTCCGCCGAGACTTTGAAGGACCTGAAGGTGGGCGACCGCATCGAAGCAACGCGCCGCCCGTCGACGGATTGACGGACCAGACCAGCACGACGTGGAGGCTCGACGGCGCTGACGTGGCCGCTAGCTCTTCCTGGACACCAGGAGCAGGAGCCCGCCCACCACGATCGCGCCCACACCGGCCCACACGGGGACGTTGACCGTCTCCTTGTCCGTCACAGACAGCTCGAGCGGGCCGATCTTGGCCTCGTGGGTCTCCTTGGTGTAGCTGAAGCCGCCATATACCAGCCCCAGGGTTCCGGCCACGATCAGTGCGATTCCGACGATCTTGACTGCGTTCAACCCGTCGCCTCCTACGGAGAAGCCCGCTCCGTGCGGGCAGCGCAGGGCGGAAGCATCCTCTGATCATCCCAAAGGCCTTCGACCCTGGAGTACACGACCCAGTAGTACCACAACTGCTTTGACCAGGAGGGGATCGAACGCACCCGTCAGCGTCGACTACGCCTTCAGCAGCGAGGGGCTGACCGTCCCAACGGATACCGGAGACGCGTTCTGCGCTTGATCCGAGAACCCCTGATTGGAGATCATGAGAGGATGGGCTCGCACGTAGGCAGCGGGACGACCTGGGCCACTACGGCCGAGCGCGGCACGGTCGGCGCGCTCCGCGCGATGGCATGGCTCTACCGCCGCTTCGGGCGCTCGGTCAGCATCGCGGTGTTGACGCCGATTGCAGCGTACTACCTGCTGCAGGATGGGAAGTCGCGGCGCGCTTCGTTGCAGTACCTGCGCCGGCTGTACGGCTGGTGCGAGGATTGCCGACCGTTCGAGCGCGAGCCGGGCCTTCTGGAGAGCCTGCGCCACTTTCGTGAGTTCGCGATCAACATCTTCGACCGACTCTGCGTCTGGACCGGCGAGACGGACCGGATCGAGATCCGGGACGACGGCAGCGAGCACTTGTTCCGACTCGCGCAGCAGCGGCGCGGGGCAATCCTGCTCGGCGCCCACCTCGGGAGCTTCGACATGCTGCGGGTCCTGTCGGAGCGGCAGAAGCTCAAAGTGAACGTTCTCATGTTCACGCGACACGCGGCGCAGATCACCTCGTTCTTCGAGCGGCTGCATCCGGGCGGGGGACTGCGCGTGATCCAGCTGGACCCCGGGTCGATCCGCTCGGTCTTCGAGATCAAGGCCTGCATCGACCGCGGCGAGTTCGTGGGGATCCTGGGCGACCGCATCGGGCCGGGCGGGCACTCTCGTTTCTCCACCGCGAGCTTCCTCGGCCACCCTGCGCGCTTCCCGCTCGGGCCGTTCCTCCTGGCGGGACTGCTCGGCTGCCCGGTACTCCTCTCGCTCTGCCTGCGCATGGGCGACGCGCGCTACGAGGCCGTCGTGAAGCCCCTGACCGAGGGGGAGGTCGTACCCCGGGCCGAGCGCGAGAAGCGCGCTCGGGAGCTGCTCGAGGCCTACGCGCGGACCCTGGAGCAAGCGTGCTGCCGCGCGCCCCGCCAGTGGTTCAACTTCTACGACTTCTGGGATGCGGAGCGGGAGGGCGAATGAGCCAGATCGCCCAGCAGCGCGTCGAGCCCTACGCTCGTGAGCCCGCGCTGGTCGAGGAGCTCGAGGAGCCGCGGCAGTGCGCGCACGGACGCGGGCTCGAAGTCGTCGTGCTCGGCGGCATCGTGGAGCATCACGATCGCGCCGTCGACGAGCGTTCGGCTGATGCGCGCCACGACGGCCTCGGGGCTGCGCCTGCGGATACCATCGTAGCCGCGCGACGACCAGGCGATGAGCGTGACCCCCGCCAGGCGCGCGCCGCGTACCGTCGTACGGCTGGTGTGGCCGAGGGGCGGGCGGAAGAAGCGGGGTCGCGCGCCCGTTGCGGCTTCGACGGCAGCCACTGCCCGTAGGATGTCGTCGCGTACGGACCGCGACATGCGGAACGAGTGCAACCGATCGTGGGTATCGCCGTGCAGGGCGAGCACGTGACCGCCGTCGTGAATCGCGCGTGCGACGTCGGGATGGCGACGGACCTTCTCGCCGAGCACGAAGAACGTCGCGCGGTGGCGTGTCGGTGCGAGCGCCTCGAGCACCTGTCGCGTCGTAACCGGGTGTGGCCCATCGTCGAAGGTGAGCGCGACGCGCGCGCTTCCGGTGGGGCCACGGGACACGACGCGCCCGTACATCTCGAGCCGCGGCAGGAGCACGCCGGCCGTGACGAGCGCGCCCCAGCCGAGCGACGCCGCCCCGATCACGGCCAGACCCGGCTCTCCGCGCACCGCCCCATGAAGCACGAGAGCACCGAGTCCCGTGGTCGACGCAAGAAGGGAAGCGCGGGCCGGGCTCGTCATGAGATCTCGCGGCGGCGCGTGGCGTGCGTCGTGAGGGGCATGGCGCGCGGGCCGGCGATCAGCAATGTGGCAACCCTCGGGGGGCGGCACCAGACACGGGCGCCCGTCGGTCGCCACGCCGGCACACGAGGACGATCTCGTCCACGTCCGCCACGTCGACCAGGCCGGGCGCCCATGCGAGGCGCCTTTGCAGGAGCAGTCCGACGGGCAGGAAGAGCGTGTTGTACCAGCGCATCGCCTGCACCCGCCGATGCGTCAGGCCCCAGACTGCGAAGTCGAGGAGCCAGCCACTCCGGGGCTGCATGCCAAAAATCGCGCTGTGCTCGAGCACGAGGGAGTTCTCGCCCAGGATGCCCTGGAGGTCGTCGGGGTCGTAGCGTCGGAAGTGACCGACGAGGGCGTCGAAGGCGGTCCAGCGCGCTGGATCGAGGGGCACCGAGAAGATCACGGTCGCACCGTCCCGCGCGATCCGGCCGAGCTCGCGGAAGGCGAGGCGGTCGTCCTCGACGTGCTCGACGATGTCGAACGCGCAGATCAGATCGAAGGTGGCATCGGGAAATGGGAGCGCGGTGATCTCGCCGAGCGTCGTGAGGCCGGCGCGGTCTCTCAGACGCGAGAGGGCCGGCTCGCTGATGTCGACGAAATGCGTGCCCGCGATGGGGAGCCGCGGATGCAGACCCGGGCCGACCTCGAGTCGCGCCGGCGCCGCCGCCGCGAGCGCGGAGAGCAGCGGCCAGGTGTTGAAGCGCTGCGGCGGGACCATGTAACTCGCCGACCAGAGCGCGTCGTAGAAGCGCCGGTTGGAAGCAACGTCGGGTCGCGTCCCGTGGGGCGAAGCGCTTGCCGGCATGGCGTCCGCTCTCCAAGAATTCGTGACACAGATCCGAACTTCGGGCGATAATGGCAACGACCGGGGAGGGCGAGCGGGATTGACGCTCGTTTGTACCACCTCCCTGGGTGGAGATCCAACTCATCGCTTCCCGGCTGCACCCGACGGCGTTCTCGAAGCGTGCGTGAACCGGGAAATTCATTGGACAGTCGGCTCGCGCCATCTAGGCTGCGGCAGTCCTGCTGCAAGAGGGAGAGAATCACATGAGAATCCTGGGGATGCTCGGGGCGACGAGCCTCGTACTCGGCCTCAGCGGATGCATGATCGTCGATTCGCCGATTCGAGGCGTCATGGGGACCGAGGTCATCTGGGGCGAAACGGCGACCGACGCGCCCTCTGACCCCTCAATCGGTGCCATGAAGCATGGCAAGGCCTGCGCGGAGTCGATCCTGGGCCTGATCGCTCGCGGCGACGCGAGCGTTCGCGCGGCGAAGGAGAACGGAGGGATCAAACAGGTGACGACCATCGATCACTCGGCCAGGAACCTGTTGGGGATCGTCGGCGAGTGGTGCACGCTGGTGAGAGGGTACTAGGGACCTCCGCTCGCCAGCTGGCCGTGGTGGGCAGCCAGATCGACGACTCACCTCCCATCGCGCAAGAGATGGCGTCCCTGGACACCCGCGGCAGTCGAAGACACTCACGTACTCAAGGCGGGAGTCGAGCCGGAGCTGCACGCCGTGGCTCCCGGTGCCGACCACGAAGCCGTTCGACACCGCACGCGATCGGCGCCAGGGACGGCCTCGATGCCGATCCCGCTTCCCTGCGCGCCGCGCGGGCCGATCACACCGAAGCCGTTCAGGTCGAGGGAGACCTCGTCGCTCTGGCTCCGCGCGACCCCGTCGGCGGGAACCTCGGCGTCAGGCTGCATGAGCCCGCGACCGCCTGGCGGTCGCGGGCGATGGAAGAGCGTTCGCGGCGGCTACGACCGGCGCCGCCGCCCGAGCGCGAGCAGCCCGAGACCGACGAGCAGCACGGTCGTCGGCTCGGGCACCTCGTTGAACTTCACCTTCAGCGCCGAGGCGAGCAGGTTGAAGTCGCCGGCCGTGCTCGAGACCGTGACGTCGAGCGTGTCGCCGTCGGTCGTGATCAGGCCGAGCGCGGTGATGTTGCCGAAGATCAGGTTGAAGGTGGCCTGGCCGGTCTGCCAGAACGTGCCGTCCAGGGCGACGGAGGCCGTCTCCGGCGGATCGATGAGCTGGTCGTCGGTCACGGAGATGAAGAGCCACGCCTCGAGGATCGAGGCCGAGTCGGGCGTCGGATCGAACGTGTGCGTGTAGGTCTTCGGGGAGCCGACGCTGACCAGGGCCGTGCCGAGGCCCGGGCTGGTCGAGCCGCTCGACAGGTCGATGTCGAACGGGTCGAAATCGACCGTCAGCGTCGCGTTCGCCTTCACGTCCGGGAAGACGGGAAAGGCGGTCGAGGTGAGCACCTCGGCGTAGAACGAGACCGCTTGGGCGGCCGGAGCCAAGAGCAACCCCGCTCCGAGCAATGCGACGGAAGCCAGCCGGCGAACGACCCGCATGGGACCCCTCCCAGGAGATCACCCCCGCCTACGAGCAAAGCAAGCTCCGTTCCACCTGGACCGGCGAGCCTCGCGCCGAGCGCATGCAGGCGTCGGCGCTAGACAAATTCGTCCGGCGGCGGAGAAGGATGGGATCCGTACGCGGAACCGTGGTTCCACGGAGATGGAAACTGTTTTCACAGCAACGATCCGATTGAAAAACCCTCGATCGTCCGTTACCCGGCGAGCGCGCCGCGCCACCGGCCGAGGCCCCGAGGACGCCGCCGTCGTCGGCGGGCGGACGTGCTCGGACGCGTCTCGCTTCCGCGCAGGACCTTCGCGCCCTCGCGCCCGGCCCGCGCGCACAGCAGCCGTCGCGCCCGGATGCCACCGTGGATGGCAGACGCAGGCCCGCCGCCGATCTCCGGGCCCCCGTTGGCCCGGCGATCGACGGCTGGCGTGTGCGCGTGCATGCGCGGCCGACGGCCGCGTCGCTACAGCGTCTTCAGGTACTCGATCAGCGCCTTCCGCTCCGTATCCGTGAGAACCGACGTGAAGGCGTGTCCGCCGTTCCCCTGCCCATACATGTAGGCGTTGTAGATCTTCCGGTTCTCGATGTCCGTGTTGGTGATGGTCGGCGGGAAGAGCAGGTTCCAGGCCACGATGAAGTTGCTGTAGAGCCCCGTGATGATCTGGTTGTACCAGGACGACAGCAGATCGTCGTCGGGGTTGCAGCGCAGGTACGGAGACGGGAAGGGATTGAACAGCGTCGGGTTCTTGCACGTGATCGTGTCGTACTTGAACCCGAGCTTCGCCGTGTCGTAGGCGGCCATGCTGGTGTCGTAGCCCATGATCACGCGGCCGGTCTGGTCCCAGCGCGGCGACTTGGACTTGCGGCGCCAGAGGGGCTTCCGATCCGAGGGCTTCAGCACCTCCCACACGTTCGGCACGGAGCCGTTGTGCAGATAGGGCGCCGACGCCCACACGCCATAGAGCGGCTGCGCGAGGTAGCCGAGCTCGCGGTTGCCCCGGATGTCCGAACGATTCTGCGGACCGCAGTCGTTCGGGGTGCCCGCCGTCGGCGGGTAGCCGAAGAAGTTGGTGGCACCGGCGATCTGGACCGCCTCGTTGTTCGTGTCCAGGCGCACCCGGTCGGTCCCGATGATGCGCTGGGGCGTGATGTAGGCGGCCATGCCCTCGAGCGCGGGCGTGGCGAGGAAGTTCGGATCGTTCACGTAGCGCGGCGAGTACGCACCGTGGCAGCTCGCGCAGGAGCCGTTGCCCTCCGCAGGCCGCGCGATGGGGTTCTTCCGGCTCGTCGCCCAAAGGTCGAGCGTGTGGAACATCACGGCGCCCTGCTCGGCGAGCGTGGTGTTGACGGTGCTCGGGTAGGCCGGAGCCTTCAGCGTGTCGACCCACGTATTGAGGTCGGGGCCGTTGTGGCGCATCCAGTTCTGTCCGGCCTCGGAGACAGGGCCGCCCAGCGAGCCGAACAAACCGAAGAACGGCGTGTAGAACACCATGTCCACGCGCGGAGCGTCCATCGGGAACATGCCGTCCACGAACTTCACCGGACGGTGTCCCATGTTCCACCAGGCGGGGGAGTCCATGGACGCCGTCGAGCCCGAGGTCAGCACGCCGAGCAGGACGTCGATCGGGAGGAACCCTTCGTCGGGGAAGATGAACGCGAGGTTCACGTCGCTCGCGTTGTTGGTGCCCCGCGTACGGGTGAGATTGGCGATCGAAGCGAGCGACGGCAGGTAGCCGAGCGGCACCGTGTCGCGCAGCAGCAGATGCAGGTCCTGGAGGCTGCTGCCGCCGCCCTGCGCGAGCTTCCCGTTGGCGGCGCCGCTGTGACACGCGTGGCAGGTGATGCCGATCCGCCCGCTCCACTTGCCATCGGGATTTCGGAGCTGGGTGAACATCTCCGGCAGACGACCTGTGCCGCCGTTGGTCCTGTTCGGGTCCTCGCCCGGCTTCGGGTACGGGTTCGCGCCGCCGCCGAAGACCGAGCCGTACCGCTCTGCGACGAGATCGTCGAAGTTGTCGGGCCGAAGCAGGAAGCCGCCCCACGTCATCCAGAGCGCGTTGTACTGGGCCGCCGTGAGCGTCGATCCGCCGAACCCCGACTCGAGCGTGGTCGGGTCGTCGCCGGTGAAGAGCGAAGCCACGCCGAGGGCGCCGGTATCGAGCAAGGCATCGCCGCGATAGAAGCGCGCGCGCAGCTCGCCGCAGGTCTTGGCGTGCCCGGCCTCTTGAACCGCGACGGGGTCGGTGTGGCAGTCCTTGTAGAAGGCGTTGAACGCGACGGCGCGGCCCGTGCCGACGCCGGGCTGCACCAGCGTGCGCGGATCCGGCGGCAGCACCGTAGAATCGGCCTTGCCGTAGCAGAAGTCCCATTGCGGGGAGCCGCCCCGCTTGCTGTAGATCAGATCGGTGGCGGCGCTGGCTGCTGTCGAGAGCAGGAGCGTGGACGCCATCGCGACGAACAAGCGGAGCGAACTGTTCGACACGGTGTCAGCCTCCCGTCCGAGGTGGAGTGCTCGGAACGGCGCATTGTGGCGATGGGCGAATCAGTAATTCAAGGACTATTTTGTTACTCTTAGTTCTCAGCTGAGCTGGAGGAAGGATGGAGCCCATCGCCCCGAGGGGATCGACTGCCGCGCCCCGCGGCTCCGCCCAGGCCGTCGAGCGGGTACGGCAGCGGATCCTTTCGGCTTTCTCCTCCAAGGCCAAGCGCTCGGGGATCCGTGCGGTGGTGATGGGTGAGCTCGCCTCGGAGCTGCGCATGAGCCCGATGACGCTCTACAAGCACTTCGCATCGAAGGACGAGCTGGTCTCGGCCATGGTGGATGCGTGGGCGCTCGAGCTGGCCGCGATCGACTCCCTCGACCTGGGGCAGGTGCAGGACTGCAACGCCGCCCTCGAGCGGCTCCTCGTCTGGGCGGACGCCTGGACCGCGAGCCTCGCGAACGTCTCGCCTTCCTTTTTCAAGGACCTGCACCGCGACCACCCCGAGTGCTGGACGCGCTTCCAGGCCCAGATCGAAGAGCGGAAGTGGGCCGCGGCGCCGCTCCTCGATCCGTTCCTGCGCCCCGAGCTCGATCGGAACGCGGCGCTGATCATGCTGGACTTCCTGGTCACACACGTCGCGGATCCGCGCTACGCCGAGCGCCTCGGCGTCTCGCGGAGCGA
>Ga0105106_10001016_pt1 | contig 19993 bp, 16 predicted proteins | sample PPLLaktember2015_5_FD_79109 | JGI IMG/M metagenome (GOLD analysis project Ga0105106, IMG submission 79109) | Freshwater sediment microbial communities from Prairie Pothole Lake near Jamestown, North Dakota, USA - PPLs Lake P8 Core (1) Depth... | ecosystem: Environmental > Aquatic > Freshwater >...
GGCGATGGCCGCCGGCGTCACGGCGCGCCAGCGCGGACACTTCGAGGAGGCGCTCTCGAACTTCCAGGAAGGAATGGGCCACGCCGAGCGTGCGCAAAACCCGTATCGGCGCAGCAAGGTCCGGTACCAGCTTTCCGTCCTCTACCTCGCGCTGAAGCAGCCCGAACGCGCACTCGACGAGGCCCTCGCGGCCTTCGAACAAGCCACGGAGGCGAAGAGCGTTTACGAAATGGCCAAGGCGAAAATGGCGGAATCGGCCGCCCTGGAGCTGCTCGACAGGCCGAAGCAGGAGCTTGCAGCCCTGCAGGAGGCACTGTCCATAGCGCGCGGCGGTCGATCGACGGCCGCCGAAAGCCTTGCACTGGCGAACCTCGCCGACATCCATCTGCGACGTCACGATTACCGTTCCGCGTACGACGTCTCCCGCCGCGCCCTCGAAATCGCGAAAGAGGTTGACGACATTTCGCTGATGGCGACGAGCAAGGCCAACATGGGCTTTGCGCTGCTCGGCCTCGGCCGGACCGAGGCGGGCAAGCGGCTCGCCGACGAAGCGCTCGCCGACTACGAGCAGACGGGCGCCACCGCGGAGATCGCCGGCTTGCTGGGCGAGTACGGCCACTACCTGGAGCAATCCGGGGACTTCAAGGCGGCACTCGCCCTGCTGCAGCGCGAACGCAAACTCAACGACGAGATCACTGCGGCGCTCCACGACCGGGCGGTGCAGGAGCTGCAGGGCCGGTACGAATCCGACCGGCACCGACGCGAAAACGAGCTCAAGTCGGTGGAATTGCAGAAACGCGAGCTGCAGCAGAGCGTGTGGTGGCTGCTGTCACTCGCCTTCGGCGTCTCGTTCACCGTTGTCGCGGTGCTCTACCGCAAGCTCCGGATAACCAATCGGCTTCTGGCGCAGAAGAACCAGGAACTGAGCTTCCAGAGCAGCCGGGATCCGCTGACCGCGCTCTACAACCGGCGTCATTTCCAGGACCACGTCGTCGAAATCGGCAGGATGTCCGAACGGCGCAACGCCGAAATCGGTAATCCGGTCCATGCGCTGCTTCTGATCGACATCGACCACTTCAAGCAGATCAACGACCGCCATGGCCACGCCGCCGGCGACGCCGTGCTCGTCAGCGTTGCCCGCCGCCTGCGCGATGCGCTGCGCGAGACCGACATGATCGTCCGCTGGGGGGGTGAGGAGTTCCTCGTGTTCGTGCCCGACACGTCCGTCGACCGGATCGAGGAGATCGTGCTGCGGCTGATGTCAGCGCTGTCGAACGAGCCGTTCTTCCACCAGGAAAAGCCGATCAGGCTGACCGCATCCATCGGTTACACGCCGCTTCCGTTGCCACCCGAAAACGCGCCGGTTTCCTGGGAGCGCGCGATAGCGCTCGCCGACATGGCGCTCTACATGGCGAAGCTCCATGGTCGCAACCGCGCTTACGGCATCCGCCGGCTCAACCGAACCGACGCCGATGCGCTGGCGGCGCTCGACCACAGCCTCGAGGACGCATGGCGCGACGGCATCGTCGATCTGAGCGTCCTGCAGGGCGCCGCGATCGTCGAGTTGCAGGGCACCGGCCAGTCCCAGACCGTCGCGGCGCACTGAGTTCACGCGGACGTTCCGGTGTCGCGTGGGTGCCCTGCTATCCCGGACGGCCGTCGGCACGCGCGCGCCAGTACGTCGGCGCGTACTTCGCGCACCAGGGAAGGAAGACGAAGAGCCACAGCACGGCGGCCGCAACCAGACCGTCAGGGCGCGGAACAAGATCCGCGGCCACCCGCAGCACGGCCACCGCTTGCAGCATTTGGAAAAGGCGCCACGTCAACGTATCGGCTGCAAGCGTGCGCCCTGAATGACCGCAGGTCACTCGCGTGACCATCGCCATGAGCAGCGATGACGCGAACCCGATCGTCAGGGCGTGCAGCGGCGATGTTGTCATGCCGGCGCTGCCGGCGAGCACGGCCAGCGCGTCGGCACCCGCGAGCACGAAGCCGATGCCGTACCAAACGAAGCCGACATGCAGCATCGCCAGCAGGCGATTGCGCAGGCTCTGGGCGAGTCCCCACCGCACACACAGCCACAGCATCACCGCACCAGCGGGCAGGTCGACGAGCCAGGTCCACGCCGCAAGCCCGGATGCGTCGAGCGCACCGTGGATGAGCGGGGCACCCGTCATCCCCGTCAGCAGCCACCATGGCCGGAACGCGACGACGAAAGGGACTGCACTCGTGGTGAAAAACGGAATCATCCGGTGACAGACGACGACGAACACGGGCAGCACGAAGGCCCACAATCCCACGCCCTTCACCCACGCGTGCGCCGCGGCGCCCTGGATCGCGAACGCGACGACGACACCCGCGCCGGCGAGTAGCGCCACCAGTACCAACGTGACGTGGACCTTGTCCGACGCCCGGCTCGCCCGGATCAGCAGGTGCAGGCGCAGCGCGAGCCACAGCCAGCCGATGGCGTAGACGGTTGCGGCGACGCGGATTGCGATGTCGCCCGTCGGACCCGCAACCTGCAAGGGCACGAGCACGCCTGCACCAGCCACCGCGAGCAGACCGGGGACGCGCCACACCGATGCCGGCGGCGGCCCGACACCCAGCCAGCGCGGACCGGCTGTGAACACGAAGCCGAACATGAACAGTGGCAGGAAGCCGGCCAGCATCAGCAGCGCGTGAAGAACGGTCACCGGCATTGCCGCCGGCAGCTGCGGAAGTGCCGGTACTGCCCGTGCGGCGATCGTCCACGACCGATCACGGTGCAATGGGTGCCAGGCATCCGGCGAACCGGAGCAGGCGAAGTGCGGGAAGCGTACCGGCGCCTCGCCGTCGCAGCCTTGACCCCCATCAAGCACGCCAGTTCCTGCTGCCGTGGCGCGAGATGCATGCTAAAATGTTGTTTTAAATGAAGTTGGTGCGATGTGCCGCGGTGAGCAGCCGCGCGTGCACGGCTTCGTGTCCTCGATGCCTCCTGCCCCGAAGCACTTCCTCCAGTTCAAGGATTTCTCGCTCGAGGAGTTCGATTACCTGATCGAACGCACCCGCTGGATCAAGGACCGGTTCAAGCGCTATGAGATCTACCAGCCCTTGCGCGACCGTACACTGGCCATGGTGTTCGAGAAGGCCTCGACGCGCACGCGGGTGTCGTTCGAGGCCGGGATGAACCAGCTGGGCGGCATCGCGATCAACCTCAACCGCGGCGACACCCAGCTTTCCCGCGGCGAGCCGATCGAGGACGTCGCCCGGGTGATTTCGCGGATGGTGGACGTCGTGATGATCCGGACGTTCGAGCAGACGATCATCGAGCGCTTCGCCGCGCATTCGCGGGTGCCGGTGATCAACGGGCTCACCAACGAATACCATCCGTGCCAGATCCTTGCCGACATCTATACGTATGTCGATCATCGCGGATCGATCCGCGGCAAGACCGTCGCCTGGATCGGCGATTCCAACAACATGTGCTACACGTGGCTGCAGGCGGCCGCGCGCTTCGGTTTCAAGTTGCATGTGTCGGCGCCCCCCGGGTACGAGGTCGACGCGGTACGGGCCGGCGCCGAGGCGTCCGGCTACTGGGAAGCGTTTGCCGACCCGAACGCGGCGTGCCGCGGTGCCGACCTCGTGACGACCGACGTGTGGACCAGCATGGGTTTCGAGGCCGAGAACGAAGTGCGAAAGCGCGACTTCGCGCATTGGATGGTCGACGGCGCGATGATGCGGCAGGCAAGAGCGGACGCGCTCTTCATGCACTGCCTCCCCGCGCACCGCGGCGAGGAAGTCGCCACCGAAGTGATCGACGGGGCCCAGAGCGTGGTGTGGGACGAGGCCGAGAACCGCCTGCACGCACAGAAGGCGTTGCTCGAATACCTCGTCTGCGGGCGCATCGAGCCGCAGGAGCAGACATGATCGATCACGTCGGCGTCGAAGTGTCCGACGCAAGTCGCAGCAAGGCGTTCTACACCGCCGCTTTGGCACCGCTCGGGTATTCGCTGCTGATGGAATGGCAGGAGCATGCGGGGTTCGGCGTCGCGCCCAAGCCCGATTTCTGGATAGGCCGGGGCCAACCCAATACGCCGGTCCATGTCGCCTTTCGCGCGGAAACACGCAGCCAGGTGGACGCCTTCCACCGTGCGGCCATCGCCGCCGGCGGCCGCGACAATGGTCCGCCCGGATTGCGGCCCCATTACCACGCCCACTATTACGGCGCGTTCGTGCTCGACCCGGACGGCCACAACATCGAGGCCGTCTGCCACGCACCTGCGTAGGCCGGTCGGTCGTTCACTGGAGGCTCCCCGATGATCCGTCGTTCGGCGCTCAAATTTGTTGTCTTGCTCGTCTTCGTATCGGCGCCACTGTCCGGCTCCGCGCAATCCTGGCCCGATCGCCCCATCCGGTTTCTGATGACGGCGCCTGCGGGCAGTTCGATCGACGCGATCGGCCGGACGATCGCGGAGAAGCTCGGCCCCCGTCTCGGCCAGCCGGTCATCGTCGAGAACAAGCCGGCCGCGAGCGGCACCGTCGCCGTCGCCGAAACCGCGAAAGCCGCGCCCGACGGGTACACGATGGTGTTGGGCTACCCCGGCCCTGTCGCCTTTGCGCCGCTGTTGCAGAAGCTGCCGTACGACGTGCAAAGGGACCTGACGCCGCTGATCATCACGACGAACCAGCCCAGCGTGCTCGTAGTCAATGCGCAGCTTCCGGTGAAAAACCTGCCCGAGCTCATTGCGTACGCGAAAGCCAACCCGGGCAAGCTCAACTATGCGTCGGTCGGCAACGGCAGCTCGTCGCATCTGACCATGGAACTGCTGAAGTCGATGGCCGGTTTCGACGCCGTCCACGTCCCGTTCAACGGATCGCCGCCCGCGGTCACGGCGACGATCCAGAACGAGACCCAGATGATGTTTGCCGTGATGGCGCCGCTGCAGGCGCAGATCCAGGCCGGCAAGCTGCGGCCGATCGCCGTCACGACGGCCAAGCGGTTCCCGCTGCTGCCCGACCTTCCCGCGATTGCCGAATCGGGGTTTCCGGGGTTCGAAGCTCAGGCATGGAACGGGATCCTCGTTCCCGCCGGTACACCCAAGCCCATTGTGGCGCGGCTTAACGCCGAGATCGACGCCATCCTGAAGCTGCCCGAGGTTGTCCAGAAGATGCAGGCGCAGGGGTTCGCTCTCGTCGGCGGATCGCCCGAGGATTTCGGTGCGCTCATCAGGAGCGAGTCCGCGCGCTGGGCGCCCGTGATCCAGAAAGTCGGTATCAAGATCGACTGAGCGCCGATGCCCTACCCATTCCGTTACCCGACCAGAAGAAGCGCGCAATGTCCGATACCCGCAAAGTAGTCCTCGCCTATTCCGGCGGCCTCGACACCTCGGTGATCCTCAAATGGCTGCAGGACACTTACGACTGCGAAGTCGTCACCTTCACCGCCGACATCGGCCAGGGCGAGGAGGTCGAGCCCGCACGTCAGAAGGCGCTGAAGCTCGGCATCAAGAAGAAGAACATCTTCATCGAGGACTTGCGCGAGGAGTTCGTCGGCGACTTCGTCTTCCCGATGTTTCGCGCCAACGCCGTCTACGAAGGCGAATATCTGCTCGGCACGTCGATCGCCCGGCCGCTGATCGCCAAGCATCTCATCGAGATCGCCAAGAAGACCGGCGCCGACACGATTTCCCATGGCGCGACCGGCAAGGGCAACGACCAGGTCCGCTTCGAGCTCGGCGCCTACGCGCTCGAACCCAACATCAAGGTCATTGCGCCGTGGCGCGAATGGGATCTCCTTTCTCGCGAGAAGCTCCTCGCCTATGCCGACCGGCACGGCATCCCGGTCGACTTCAAGAAGCGCAAGGGTGGCGCGCCGTACTCGATGGACGCGAACCTTCTGCACATCAGCTACGAAGGCGGCATCCTCGAGGATCCGGACTACGCACCGGAAGATTCGATGTGGCGGATCACTGTGTCCCCGGAGAAGGCGCCGGACAAGCCGCAGGTCGTCGAGCTCGAATACAGGAAAGGCGACATCGTCGCGATCGACGGCAGGAAGCTTACGCCGGCCAAGGTCCTGACGAAGCTCAACGAGCTGGGCGGCAAGCACGGTATCGGTCGGCTCGACATGGTCGAGAACCGCTACGTGGGCATGAAATCGCGCGGTTGCTACGAGACGCCCGGCGGCACCATCATGCTGAAGGGCCACCGCGCGATGGAGTCGATCACGCTCGACCGCGAAGTGCTCGCGCTCAAGGACGACCTGATGCCACGCTACGCGCGGATGATCTACAACGGTTATTGGTTCTCGCCGGAGCGCAAGCTGCTGCAGGGCCTCGTCGACGCCTCGCAGGAGACCGTCAACGGCACCGTCCGGCTCAAGCTGTACAAGGGCACGATCATGTGCGTGGGACGATCGTCGCCGCGGGACTCGCTGTTCGACACGACGATCGCGACGTTCGAGGATGATGCAGGCGCCTACGACCAGAAGGATGCGGCCGGGTTCATCAGGCTGAACGCACTGCGGATGCGAATCGCTGCCAATCTTGCCCGGCCGAAGAAGTAGGCACGTCGCACGCGAGCATGGGCGACGGCAGAATCCATCGCGACGAGACCGAGGAGGTCGTCGTCCCTGGGACGAGGACGTGTGGACCCATGCGGCAGAATGCGTGCGTGGCCTCCCGGCGGTGTTCGACCGTAACGCAAGACCCTTGGTACGGCCACAGAGGCCGCCCCGCCCGACGACCTTGCGGCGACAATCGCGCGCTGTCCAAGCGGCGCGCTCGCATTCGCACGCAGGAGTCAAGTCGTCTCGGCTTCCTCGAATCACCCACTCACTCAACCGGCAAGATGCCCACCATGCCATCGTTCGACATCATCTCCGAAGTAAACCAGGTCGAGGTCCGCAACGCCGTGGACCAGACCAACAAGGAAGTCTCCACCCGCTTCGACTTCAAGGGCTCGGACGCCCGTGTCGAGCACGCCGACAAGGTGCTCACGCTCTTCGCCGACGACGAGTTCAAGCTGAAGCAGGTGACGGACATCCTCAACGCGAAGCTCACCAAGCGCGGCGTCGACATCCGCTCGCTCAAGTACGCCGACATCGAGAAAGTCTCGGGCAACAAGGTCAAGCAGGCGGTCACGGTGCGCGTCGGCGTCGAGCAGGAACTCGCCAAGAAGATCGTCAAGCTGATCAAGGACAGTCGGATGAAAGTCCAGGCATCGATTCAGGGCGACGCGGTGCGAGTGACCGGCGCCAAGCGCGATGACCTGCAGGACGCCATCGCGCTGGTGAAGAAGTCGATCACCGACTTTCCCCTCCAGTACGGCAATTTCCGCGACTGAACCGCCGCGCCGGATGGGACGGCCCCGGAATCCGGATGCCCGATCGGCCGTGGCCGCGATGAACACCGTCGAGGCCGTGCTTGCCGCGGCCGATGCCGCCCTGTCGCGCGGCGACCTGCCCGCGGCGGAAGGTCATTACCGCGACGCGCTGGCCCGCTTCGGCACGCGCGGCGAATGGCTCGCCAACCTCGGGGCGGTGCTGGTCATGCGCCAGCGCTACGCCGAGGCCCTTCCCGTTCTGGATTCCGCGCACACGGCGCTGCCCGGCAATGCGGCGGTGCTCTCGACGCTCGGCTACGCCCGGCTGCAGTGCGGGCACGACACGGAGGCAATCGTCGCCTTCGAGAGTGCGCTTGCTCTCGATCCGACGCGGCTCGATGCCTGGAACAATCTCGGCCGTGCCCGGGCTGCCGCCGGCGACGTCGCGGCTGCCGGGACCGCGTTCGCCCGGGCGCTCTCGATCGCGCCGCGCTACACGCCGGCGCTGTCCAACTGGTGCGACGCCCTCGTGTCCCGTGGCGAAGTCGCGGCCGCAAGCGATCTCGCAAGACGATTCGCCGAGACGTCGAAAGACGATCCCGGCGCGTGGTTCAAGCTGGGCTACCTGACAATGCTTGGCGGCGACCTCGACGCGGCGCACGATGCGCTCGAACGGGTCATCGGCCTCGATCCCCGATTCCCGCTTGCCCATCACAATCTCGGCACGATCGCCCTTTGGCGGAACCGGCTTGCCGATGCGGAAGCGCATTTCCGCGCCGAACTCGACCGTGATCCGGGCCATGCCGACGCCCGCTTCGGGCTGGCGGGCGTATTGCTCAAACAGCGGCGCTGCGCCGAAGGCTGGCGCGAATTCGAGGCGCGGACGCGCATCGCGGCTGCGAGGTCCGGCCTACCGCGATCGGTACCCGAGTGGAACGGTCGCCCGCTGCGCGGCACGCTGCTCGTCGTCGCCGAAGAAGGCCTGGGCGACGTCCTTCAGTTCGTCCGCTTCCTCGCCGACGCGCGCTCGCGCGTCGACCACATCGCCCTCTACTGCGACGGCTACTGGTCGCCGCTGAAGCGACTGCTCGCCTCGGCGGCGGGTGTGGACGCCATCGTCGATCGCGACTCCGGGTCGCTGCCGATCGCGGCGTGCGCACGCATCATGAGCCTGCCCCGCATCCTCGATCTGGGGGCCCAGGCTCTCGTGCCCCGCGACGCGTACCTGACCCCCCGCGCCGAAGACGTATTGCGGTGGCGCGAGCGTATGAGTCCATACGGGGGGCTCAAGGTCGGCCTGTGCTGGGGCGGCAACCCCCGTTCCGAGCTCCCCCACGCGGCGCGAATCGACGAACGTCGCTCGATCGGCCTCCAGCGCCTCGTGACTCTCGGGGACGTCCCGGGTGTGCGCTTCTTCAGCCTGCAGAAAGGCGGCGGCGCCGATGCTGCAAGAGCGCCGGCAATGTCCATCGTGGACTGGACCGAAGAACTCGGCGACTACGCCGACACGGCAGCGCTGATGGCGAACCTCGATCTCGTCATCACGGTGGACACTTCGGTCGTCCACTGCGCCGGCGCCATCGGCCGCCCGGTGTGGATGCTCGACCGTTTCGACAACTGCTGGCGCTGGGGCACCGACGTCGCGAACCCGGGCTGGTACCGATCGCTGCGCGTATTCCGGCAGACTGCCTTCGGTGACTGGTCTCCGGTAGTGGCCGCAGCCCGCGAAGCCGTCGACCGCACTACACGGCCGGCGGCCCCACGCAACGTCTGACCCGCTCCCCGTCCGTCGACCCCCGATCAGGCGAGGTCGGCGACGAGCGCGGCACGCGTCGGCGGCGCGACGACGGGCACTGCCGCACGGTAGGCCGGGTGGTCGACGCCGATGCCCAGGCCCACCCCGTATTTCAGTGCCGCGACCATCTCCTTCGTCAGCTCGAAGCGCAGGAAATGCACGGACGACGTCTTCTCCTCGTTCTCGCGCTCGAGGTCTTCGTCGGCGTTCGCATACACCTTCGGGCATCCCTCGACCTGAACCCACGTGCGATCCTCGATGCCTTTCATCTGCGCGAGGGCACGTTTGCGCTCGTCCGGATCGTCGTACTCGATCAGCATGGTGGCCTTGAAGTTCGACCCATCCGGCACCAGCGGGTTGTAGGCGTCGAGTTCGTCCTGGATGCCCGCGTCCTCGAAGGTCTTCTCGATCCGGAGCATTTCCTGGATCTGGTAGCGGATCGTGAGCTCGTCCTCGAACAGCAGCGTCACGTGATCGCCGAGGTGGACAGAACGCGGCTTCTTGTGCGCCAGCACCTTTGCCCGAAAGTCCTTGCGTGCCTTGGCATAGGCTTCCAGCGTCAGCAGGCTGTCGCGGGTGATGCGGGGCATGGGCAGCTCCTTCGTCGAGTTCGTCATTGCCGGTTCCTCATTCCAGTCCGTACGCCATTCGCAGCAGCGTCAGCGGGTGCTGCTTTTTCGCGTGCGTCGAGGCACCGGACTCCTCCATTCCCTGCAGGATCCGCCGGCCGGCGATCGGGCAGTCCGAGCTCACGAAGTCCGGCTCCGCCTGCGCCATCTGCGCGAACACGGGCTTGCCGATCTTCATCGACGTCGCGAAGAATTCGCGCTTCACACCGTACGTCCCGTCATGGCCGGCACAGCGCTCGACCGTCGTGACTTTCGTTTCGGGCACCCATTCGAGCGCCTCGCGCGTCTTCTGGCCGACGTTCTGCACGCGTGCATGGCAGGGAATGTGATAGCTGACGTTGCCGAGCGGCTGCGTGAAATCCTTCTTGAGCAGGCCGTCCTTGTCGCGGAGCACCAGATACTCGAAGGGGTCGAACATCGCGTCGGCGACCGCCTTCACGTCGGCGTCCTCGGGAAACAGCAATGGCAGCTCCTGCTTGAACATCAGCGTGCACGACGGCACCGCCGTCATGATCGCGTACCCGTCCTTCGCGAGCGCCGCCAGTGCCGGGATGTTGATGTTCTTGAGCTTTTCCACCGTCTCGAAGTCGCCGAGCTCGAGCTTGGGCATTCCGCAGCAGGCTTCCTTCCGGGCAAGGCAGTACGGGATCTCGTTGTGCTCGAGGATGCGCACGAGGTCATGACCGATTCCGGGCTCGCTGTAGTTGATGTAGCAGGTGGCGAAGATCGCGACCTTGCCCGGCGTGCGCTGGCCGTCACGCACCGGCCACGAGATCGACGGTTTGGCCGTCGCGCGGAAACGCTTGCTGTCGTAGGGCGGTAGCTTGGGCCCTGCGGCCACCCCCAGCACTTTTTCCATCGCCTTCCGGGCGACGGACATCGAGTTGGCCTTGTTCACCGCCTGCACGATCACCGGGATCGTCGCCAGCTTGCCGAGCGCGTCGGTGCTCGTGAGCAACCGGTCGCGGAAGCGCGCCCCGTGTTTCTGGAAATGGACCGCCTTCGCCCGCAGCATCAGATGCGGAAAATCGACATTCCACGGATGCGGCGGCGTGTACGGACACTTGGTCATGTAGCAGATGTCGCAGAGGTAGCACTGGTCGACGACCTTCCAGTAGTCGGCCTTGGCCACGCCGTCGACTTCCATCGTATTGCTCTCGTCGACCAGATCGAACAGCGTCGGAAACGAGTGACACAGGCTCACGCACCGGCGGCAGCCGTGGCAGATGTCGAAGACGCGCTCCATCTCCTTGTACAGCGACTCGTCGTCGAAGAATTCGGGGTTGCGCCAGTCGATTGGATGGCGCGTCGGGGCTTCGAGATTGCCTTCGCGGAGGGACATGGACGTTTGCCAAAGGATGAGATCAGGGAACCGTCAGGAAGGCGGCAATCGATTTGTGCACTTGGCCCCAGCCCGGCCTGCGCACGGAACAGCAGCAGGAACCGATGCCACCGGCACCGCCCCATTCGGGAACCGGAGCGTCGCGATTGCGGCGCTCCGGTCCTGCGATGCCTTGCTCAGTCGGCCAACGAATCGAGTGCCTTCTGGAAGCGGTTCGCATGCGACCGCTCGGCCTTGGCCAGCGTCTCGAACCAGTCCGCAATTTCTTCGAACTGCTCGTCGCGCGCGGCCTTCGCCATACCCGGGTACATGTCGGTGTACTCGTGCGTCTCGCCGGCAACGGCGGCCTTCAGGTTCTGCCGCGACGATCCGATCGGAAGATCGGTCGCCGGGTCGCCGACCTGCGCGAGATAGTCGAGGTGGCCGTGCGCGTGCCCGGTCTCCCCTTCGGCCGTCGAGCGGAACAGCGCCGCCACGTCGTTCTGACCTTCGACGTCGGCCTTGCTGGCGAAATAGAGGTAACGGCGATTGGCCTGCGACTCGCCAGCGAAGGCGGCCTTCAGGTTGTCGTGCGTCTTCGTACCTTTCAGACTCTTCATTGCAATCTCCTTGAGTGTAGAGCGCTCACTTGACCGCCCCCGGGCCGGGGGAGCGGGAAATCGACCGGCAGCGTTGATGGCATCGCGGACGATGATAGGATTCTGCGCGCCACGGACTTATGCGTCCAATTGATTGTGCATATTCGGTCGATAGTTTCCACTAATCGTTCTCACGCCTCCACACGAGCCTCCCAGAAGGCAAAATGGGGCCGCAATCCGTAACCCGCAAGCTGCGGCGAACCGCCGCGCCCGCATGCGTACCGGACGCACCGCTCATTCGTCGTTAAGGAATCCGCCATGCCGCTCGATGCCGCCGCGCTCGATCAGATCTTTCGCGCCGCCCGAACCCACAACGGGTTTGCGGGTCCCATCACTGACGACGATCTCGAGGCGATCTACGAGCTGATGAAATGGGGACCCACTTCGGCCAACAGCTGTCCCGCGCGCTTCGTGTTCGTCCGCTCGGCCGAAGCGAAGGCGCGCCTGCGGCCGGCGCTCTCGCCGGGCAACCTCGACAAGACGATGGCCGCGCCCGTGACCGCGATCGTCGCCCACGATCTCGAGTTCTATGAACAGCTGCCCAAGCTCTTCCCCCACACGGATGCGCGCAGCTGGTTCGCCGGCAAGTCGGATGACCACATCCGCAGCAACGCCTTCCGCGGCGGCACGCTGCAGGGTGCCTATTTCATCATCGCGGCCCGCGCGCTCGGCTTCGACTGCGGCCCGATGGGCGGATTCGACAACGCAAAGGTCGACGCATCGTTCTTTCCCGACGGCAAATGGAAGTCGAACTTCCTCATCAATCTCGGTCACGGTGACCCGGCCAGGCTCTATCCCCGCAATCCGCGGCTCGGTTTCGAGGAAGCGTGCCGGATCGTCTAGATTTTTCCGTCCGCGCGCGATCGACGCCGCGGCCGGGCCGGCACGACAACCGAGGCCGTCCCCAAGGAGGCGACCGGCATGGAAAGGCAGACGCATTTCAACCTCTGGTACCTGATCGTCGCCATCCTCGGCGTGCTGGTCCTGCGCGACCTGTGGGTCACCGCGACCCAGGTCGAGCCGATTCCCTACAGCGAATTCCTGCAGCAGGTAAAGGCCGGGCGGATACAGGACATCGCGATCGCCAACAATGTGATCCAGGGGACGTACAAGGAGGCAGGTCCCGATGGGCGAACGCGCTTCGTCACCACGCGCGTCGACCCCGAGCTCGCGAAGGATCTCGCGCAATACGACGTCAAGTTCTCCGGGGTTGTCGAGAGCACGCTGTTTCGTGACCTGCTGTCGTGGATCGTTCCGGCACTCGTCTTCTTCGTGGTCTGGATGTACTTCGCGCGTCGGATCGCCGGAGAGGGAGGCCTAGGGGGCGGATTCCTCTCGGTGGGCAAGAGCAAGGCGAAGGTCTACGTGGAAACCGACACCAAGGTGACCTTCGACGACGTCGCCGGAGTCGACGAGGCGAAGGCCGAGTTGCAGGAGGTCATCGGCTTTCTCAAGGACCCGAAACGCTACAGCCGCCTGGGCGGACACATTCCAAAGGGGGTGCTGCTCGTCGGTCCTCCGGGCACCGGAAAGACGCTTCTTGCGCGCGCGGTGGCGGGCGAGTCGGGCGTGCCGTTCTTCTCCATCAACGGCTCCGAATTCGTCGAGATGTTCGTCGGCGTCGGCGCAGCGCGCGTGCGCGACCTGTTCGAGCAGGCACGCAAACGCGCCCCGGCCATCATCTTCATCGACGAGCTCGACGCTCTGGGCCGCGCCCGCGGGGCCTACGTGCTCGGCGGGCACGACGAGAAGGAACAGACGCTCAATCAGCTGCTGAGCGAAATGGACGGCTTCGATCCGGCGGAGGGCCTCATCCTCCTCGCCGCGACGAACCGCCCCGAGATCCTCGATCCGGCATTGCTCCGGGCCGGCCGCTTCGATCGGCAGGTGCTCGTCGATCGGCCGGACAAGCTGGGGCGCGTTCAGATTCTCCGCGTGCACCTCCGAAAAGTCCGTTTGTCCGCCGACGTCGATCCGGAAAAGATTGCCGCGCTGACGCCGGGATTCGCGGGTGCCGACCTCGCGAATCTCGTCAACGAGGCGACGCTGGTCGCGACCCGCCGCAACGCGGACGCGGTCGCCCTCGACGACTTCACGGTGGCAGTCGAGCGCATCGTCGCCGGCCTGGAGAAAAAGAGCCGCATCCTCAATCCCAAGGAGCGCGAAACCGTGGCCTACCACGAGCTCGGCCACGCGCTGGTCGCATTGTCGCTGCCCGGGACCGATCCCGTGCACAAGGTCTCGATCATCCCACGCGGCATCGGAGCGCTGGGATACACGATCCAGCGGCCCACCGAGGACCGCTTTCTGATGACGCGCCCGGAGCTCGAGAACAAGATGGCCGTGCTGCTGGGAGGTCGCGCGGCGGAGCAGGTTGTCTACGGCCAGCTCTCGACCGGGGCCGCCGACGACCTCGTCAAGGTCACCGACATCGCGCGCAGCATGGTGATGCGCTACGGCATGGACGAGAAGCTCGGCAATCTGTCGTTCGAGCGGGAGCAAAGCCCATTCCTTCCGGGGCTGCCGGGAATGCCGGAGCGGCGATACAGCGAGGAAACGGCGCAGGCGATCGACCGCGCGGTCGCCGAGATCGCGCAGACCGCTTTCGAACGGGCGCTGCGTATCCTTTCCGTCAACCGGGCGACGCTGGAGACGGGCGCGCGGATGCTCCTGCAGAAGGAGACGCTGTCCGAGGCCGATGTCGGCACGCTCGCCGAAGCGCTGGTCCGCGAGCGCCCGGACCAGGCTCCCACGGCTGCTTGACCGGGGTCGAGCCGAACCCCGGCAGGATGGCGGCCGGGGTGGCCGCCGTTGCTGACGCGTCAGTCGATGCGCTCGTAAGCCGGAAGCGTCAGGAACTCGACGAACGTGTCGTTGTTGACGAGGTCCGCGAAGATCTTCGCCGCTTCGTCGTACTTTCCCTCCCCGTAAGCCGACCCCAGCAACTCCCGGATCTTCGTCATCTCTTCCGGGATCATCGCGGCGACCATTTCCCTGGTCACCTTGCGGCCGTCGTCGAGCACGCCCTTCGGCGAGCGGATCCACTGCCACACCTGCGAGCGCGAGATCTCGGCGGTGGCCGCGTCCTCCATCAGGTTGAAGATCGGCACCGCGCCCTGTCCGGCGAGCCATGCGCCGATGTACTGGATCGCGACATTGGTGTTGAGCCGCACGCCCTTCTCGGTAATCGGCTTCTCGGGCTCGAACTTCAAGAGGTCTGCCTGCCCGACCTTCACGTCCTCGCGCTTCTTCGTCGCGATCTGGTTCGGACCAGGCATCAGGCGATCGAAGGCCTCCAACGCAACGGGCACGAGGCCCGGGTGCGCCACCCACGTGCCGTCATGGCCGTACGTCGCTTCGCGTTCCTTGTCGGCCTTGACCTTCGCGAAGGCCTCGGCGTTCGCGGCCTCGTCGTTCTTCACCGGTATCTGCGCGGCCATCCCGCCCATCGCGTGGATGTTGCGCCGATGACAGGTCTGGATGACGAGCTCGGCGTAGCTCTTCATGAAGTGCGTCGTCATCGTGACGAGGGCACGGTCGGCCAGGCAGAAATCCCTGTTGTTCCGGAACTTCTTGATGCAGCTGAAGATGTAGTCCCAGCGCCCGCAGTTGAGGCCGGCTGAGTGTTCGCGCAGTTCGTAGAGAATTTCGTCGAGCTCGAACGGCGCGAGGATTGTCTCGATGAGCACGGTGGCCTTGATCGAGCCCTGCGGGATCCCGAGTTCGCTCTGCGCCATCACGAACATGTCGTTCCACAGCCGCGCCTCGAGATGGCTCTCCAACTTCGGCAGATAGAAATACGGGCCGCTGCCCCGTGCGAGCAGTTCCTTGGCGTTGTGGAAGAAGTAGAGCGCGAAATCGAAGATGCCGCCCGACATCGGCTGGCCGTCGATCGTCACGTGCTTTTCCGGCAGGTGCCAGCCGCGCGGGCGCACGAAGAGCACCGCGGTCTTCGCGGCGAGCTTGTACGCCTTGCCTTCGGGTGACACATAGTCGATGCGGCGGCGGATCGCGTCGCGCAGGTTGAGGTGGCCCTGCAGATTGTTGTCCCACCGCGGCGTATTCGCGTCCTCGAAGTCGGCCATGAATACGCTGGCGCCGGAGTTGAGCGCGTTGATGATCATCTTCCGGTCGACGGGTCCGGTGATCTCGACGCGCCGGTCCTGAATGTCCGCCGGCACCGGCGCGCAGGTCCAGTTGGCTTCGCGGATGGCGCGCGTTTCGGCGAGGAAGTCGGGCAGCTTGCCGGCGTCGAATTCGGCTTGGCGCGCCGCACGGCGCGCGAGCAGCTCCGCGCGGCGCGATCCGAACGCACGTTGCAGCTTCGCGGTGAACGCGACCGCCTCGGGGGTCAGGATCTGCGCGTACTCGGGGGTGATGCGACCGGTAATCTCGATACCGGGACCGTAGGTAGGCGTGCTCATCGGGTTCCTCGTTCGGGGATCGCGTCCGGTGCCGCGCGCCTTGGCCGGCCCGCCGCACGAACAAATGTAAAAACGACTTTCACAAATGCATCTTACCCGAATGCGAGCGGCGTCGCTCGGCACGCGTTGCGCCAAGGCCGACGCGCCCGCGTGCCGCGACCGAATGCCGCGGAAAGGACGCCGGCGATCGGCTTGCCGGTCAGGCGAAGCTGACGCTCTTGACCGTCGGCTGCACCAGCATGCCCTGTGCGATTCCGCGGTTCAATGCGCTCACGACCGCACGCAGCGTGGCCGTGACGATGTTCGGATCCAGGCCGACGCCGTACACGGTCTGCTCCGCGCCGATGCGCAGCTGGACATAGGCCACTGCCGTGGCATCCTCGCCGGCACCGACTCCGTGCTCGTGGTAGTTCTGCACGTGAATGTCGAATCCACCCTCCGTGCGCAGCGCATGCACGAAGGCATCGACCGGTCCGTTGCCGGACCCGGCCAGCGTCCAGTCGACGCCGTCGACCGACAGGTGTGCCACGAGCTGTTCCACCGTCCCGTCGCTCACGTTGTGCTGCGCGCGGTGGCCGACGTACGCCACCGGAAGCGTCGCCGCGACATACTCGCGGTCGAACGCCGCCCGGATCTCCGCCACCGCGAGCTCCTTGCCGGTGGCGTCCGCGATCTTCTGCACCACCTGACTGAACTCGATCTGCAGCAGGCGAGGCAGGGCGAGACCATAGTCGCGCTCGAGCAGGTACGCGATGCCCCCCTTGCCGGACTGGCTGTTGACGCGGATCACGGCGTCGTAGGTGCGTCCGACGTCCGCGGGGTCGATCGGCAGGTAGGGCACGTCCCAGACCAGATTGCCGCGGGCAACCTCCCTTGCCCGCTCGGCGAGCCCCTTCTTGATCGCGTCCTGATGCGAGCCGGAGAACGCCGTGAACACGAGATCGCCGCCGTACGGATGGCGCGGATGAACGGGCAGCTGGTTGCAGTGTTCGACGGTCCGGATCACCTCGTTGATGTCCGAGAAATCGATGCCCGGGTCCACGCCCTGCGTGAACAGATTGAGGCCCATCGTCACCAGGCAGACGTTGCCGGTGCGCTCGCCGTTGCCGAACAGGCAGCCTTCGACCCGTTGTGCGCCGGCCAGCAGCGCGAGTTCCGCGGCGGCAACGCCGCAGCCCCGATCGTTGTGGGGGTGGATCGAGAGAACGATCGAATCGCGGCGCGCGAGATGCCGGGACATCCATTCGATCTGGTCGGCATAGATGTTCGGCGTGGACATCTCCACAGTGGCCGGAAGATTGACGATCATCCGGTGTGCCGGCGATGGCTGCCAGACTGCGCTGACGGCATCGCACATTTCGACGGCGAACTCGAGTTCGGTCCCGGTAAAGCTTTCGGGCGAGTACTCGAAGATCCAGTCCGTGGCGGGATACGCCGCCGCACACTCGCGGATCAGTCGCGCGCCCTCGACGGCGATGTCGCGGATTCCCGGCCGATCAAGCCCGAACACGACGCGCCGCTGCGTGGTCGACGTCGAGTTGTACAAATGGACGATCGCGCGCTTGACGCCCTTAAGTGCCTCGAACGTGCGCCGGATCAGCGCCTCTCGGGACTGGGTCAGCACCTGCACCGTCACATCGTCCGGGATCATCTTCTCGTCGATCAGCGTGCGAACGAAGTCGAAATCCGTCTGCGAGGCCGCCGGGAAACCGATCTCGATTTCCTTGTAACCCATCTTCACCAGCAGCCGGAACAACCGGAGCTTGCGCTCGGCGTCCATCGGCTCGATCAGCGCCTGGTTGCCATCGCGCAGGTCCACGCTGCACCACGCCGGCGCCGTGGTGGTCACGCGTGCAGGCCATTGCCGATCGGGCACGGCCACTGGAGTGAAGGGTCGGTACTTGCGGGATGGGTCGATGTTCATCGGTCGCTCTCGGGGCATCGGCAAATCGTGCGGAACCGCCCCCCGGCGGTTTCGGCGGGCGCTCGTGGGTACAGCTCGGATTGGGGGGGTGTGGGTTATGTGCGCGCGGGGCGCAGCAGAAGCAGCAGGCCGCCCAAAAGGGGGGTCAGCGCGAGAAGCGCGAGACGGCCGGAATTCGAGAAGCTGCTCATAGCGAAAGCACTATAACCGGACAATCGGTGAAAAAGCAATAGGTTGCGCCGTTTCCGGTGCACGGGCAGGTCGGCCGTCAGGACGGCGGCGGCGTCCGGCGGCGCTTCAAGGTCATCCACGCGGTACCGATGTAGCCGGACAGCGCGTAGGCGACGAAGCCGCCGAACAGGACATGCGCCGGCTGGTACGACAGCAGGGTGAAGAACAGCACGATCATGAGCACCGCCAGGAACGGCACGCTCTTCTTCAGATTGACCGATTTGAAGCTCCAGTACTTCACGTTGCTCACCATCGTGAGCCCCGCGAAGACGGTGAAACCCCAAGCCACTTCGCGCACGCTGCCGGGGTCGATGATGTAGTCGTCGATGATCCAGACGAAGCCGGCCACCAGCGCCGCGGCAGCCGGGCTTGGCAGGCCGGTGAACCAGCGCTTGTCGGTGACTTCGAGCATCACGTTGAAGCGGGCCAGCCGCAGCGCCGCGCCGGCGACGTAGATGAACGCGGCGATCCAGCCAAGCTTGCCCATCCCCTTCAGCGTCCACTCGTAGATGACGAGCGCCGGCGCCGCGCCGAAGCTGACCATGTCGGCCAGGCTGTCGTACTCGGCGCCGAACGCGCTTTGCGTCCGCGTCAGCCGCGCGACGCGCCCATCGAGACTGTCGAGCACCATCGCGACGAAGATCGCGACGGCGGCCTGCTGGAAATTCGTGTTCATCGCCTGCACGATCGCGTAGAACCCGGCGAACAGCGCAGCGGTCGTGAATAGGTTCGGCAGCAGATAGATCCCGCGCCGGCGGATGCGGTTCTTCCGCAGCGCGCGCTGGGTATCGAAATCGGTCATGTCCCGTGGCCCGTTCGCGCGCCGCTCACGCCGCCGGCAACAACGCGAGGATCGTCGCGGTCGCGGCGACCTTGTCGCCGACCGCGACCTTCGGCGTCGATGCCGGGTGGAGATACACGTCGACACGCGAGCCGAACCGAATGAAACCGTAGCGCTGACCGCGCACCAGCGTGTCGCCCGGCTTCACGTAGCAGAGGATCCGCCGCGCGATGAGTCCCGCGATCTGGACGCAGGTCACGTCCTGCCCGCCGGCAGTCGCAAGGTGCAGCGCGTTGCGCTCGTTCTCGAGCGACGCCTTGTCCAGCGCCGCATTGAGAAAGCTGCCGGCGTGATACCACGCGGCCACCACCCTGCCGTCGACCGGACTCCGGTTCGAATGAACGTTGAAGACGTTCATGAACACGCTGATCTTCAACGCATCGCGGTCAAGGTAGGGATCGCGCGCCTTCCCGACCGTGACAATGCGTCCGTCGGCGGGCGACAGGACGGCACGAGGCTCCGACGGAACCGTGCGCGGCGGATCGCGAAAGAACTGCAGGACGAACGCCGCGGCAAGCCAGCCCGCCACCGCGAGAAACCACGGGCCGGTAACCGAAAGCACCGCCGCGACCACGACCGCGATGGCCAGGAACAGCCATCCCTCGCGGGCGATGATCGGATGCGGGTAATTCGACACGTTCAGTTCCGGGAACGAATGTGGCGATTCTAACATCGCCCGCGCACCCGGCCGCGCGCGGTCGGGGCGCGTCGCCTACTTGGCCGCGTCGTCGACGCGCCTTGCGCGCTCCTCCGCCTGCTGCCGCAAGGTTCCTTCCACCGCGCGTGCGCGTTCGATCGCCGTGGGCGGCGCGTTCGGTGCCCCGTCCTGATGGACGGCTCCCGACTGCGCGCCGGACCCGAGCGCCC
>Ga0105106_10001017_pt1 | contig 19991 bp, 17 predicted proteins | sample PPLLaktember2015_5_FD_79109 | JGI IMG/M metagenome (GOLD analysis project Ga0105106, IMG submission 79109) | Freshwater sediment microbial communities from Prairie Pothole Lake near Jamestown, North Dakota, USA - PPLs Lake P8 Core (1) Depth... | ecosystem: Environmental > Aquatic > Freshwater >...
CGTCGGGACGCTGCTCAGCGGCGTGCAGGCCGACCGCAGCGGCTGGGATGCGATGTTTCTCACGACCGCAGCCATTACGCTGATTGCGGGGGTGCTGGCGCTGGGTATCCCGTCCGACCTGGGGGCGAAGGCAGTCCCGTTTCCTGACGAAGTGTCGGCTACGGTACAGCACGTCGCCTGACGTGGTGCCAGCCGGAGGGGTGCATGAGGCTGTTCCCATGCGCACTCCACCTGTCGCCGGAACTCTCCCGCCCCCGCTCCCTTCCGATCGGTGGACTTCCCCCACGCCGTCAGGCAAGGAAGCCTCGGCATCACCCCGGCGTGTGAATCAGAAGGCGCAGGGAGCTCCCTGTGCGAATTCCTGGCGCACAGCATCAGGGGGAGTGCCAAGTTAGGGGAAGGCCTTCCTCCCCGGCAGCCTGAGCCTGACGGGGACCGGCCTGAGTTACCCGTCGATGGATGGGTTGGCGGAGGAGGCCTTGACCTGGTAGGGTGGGATTTGTCGCGCCTGCCCGGCGGTGAGCGGCGGCGGGGAGACTTGGGCCTTCAGCCGGGCGGAGCGTGTGGGCTGGTCTCGATCGGGCGGGACGGATCAGAGCACCACTCCGACCACGACCCCGGGTAGAGCCTCACGCCCAATATGCCGGTATGCTCCATTGCCAGCAGGATGTTGCATGCCGTCACGCCGGATCCGCAGTAGGCAGCAGCCTGCGATGGGGCAACTCCATCGAGTGTGGCCAGTAGCCGGCGGCGCAGCTCGTCCGGTGCAAGGTGCCGGCCATCGTCCCCCAGGCTGGTCGCCCAAGGGTAGTTGCGGGCCCCTGGGATGTGGCCGGGCACCCGGTCGATCGGCTCGATCTCTCCACGGAACCGTTCCGGTGCGCGTGCATCGATCAGCCTGGGCGCGGTCAGCACGGCCACGGTCGGGACCACCATCTCCGGGTGGGGCGCTCCCCGAAACACCCCCGGGGCAGGCTGCTCGGCTCCTTCGGCCAGTGGATACCCCTGGTCAATCCATGCCGCCAGGCCCCCATCGAGCACGGCTGCGGCTGAATGGCCCATGTAGCGCAATGACCACCACGCCCGGGCGGCGTAGCCGCTGTTGTCATCGTAAACGACGACCTGGCTCTCCGGGGCGATCCCCCAGGCACTGAACCGCTCGACGAGCTGGCTGGGGGAAGGGAGAGGGTGGCGGCCGTTCCGGCCGGTGGTCGGCCCGGAGAGATCGCGTTCGAGGTCGGCATAGTGCGCGCCCGGAATGTGCCCGGCCGGATAGACCTCGCGCGCCACCCGGCTGGGCGAGGCCAGGTCGAAACGGCAGTCGAGGACGACCCAGCCCGGCTGACCGAGCTGCGCGTGCAGGTCTTCGGCGGAGATCAGCGTGAGATAGGGTCCAGACATCTCAGCCGCTCTCTTCGGTTGTACCCTCCCCGGCGGCTGGGCGGGGCGCTGCCCGCTGCAGCTGGTCGAGCGAGACTCGATTGGAATGCCGGCAACGCGAGCAGCGTACATCGTAGTGCCGCCCGCCGCTCTTCTTCAGCTCCTCAAGCGCAAAGGCGATCTCCTCCTTGCGCAGGTTGACCGTGCTCGAGCATCGTTGGCAGCGGATTTGCATCCCGTTCTCCCTTCTCTATGTGCGTGGTGGCGTGCCCGCGCCGGCATGGGAACGCCGAGCGCTGGACGTCGATCGCGTGCCGGACCGGGCACCGAACCAGATGCCGACCAGGATCAAGGTGACCCCGCCAAGTTCCAGCGCCTCCGGCCGCTCATTCAGCAGGAGCGCCGCCAGAAGGATCGCCCCGACCGGCTCGCCGAGCAGGGTCAGCGCCACCGGCGCCGCGGCTGCGTGCCTGACAGCCCAATTGTACGTGGAGTGGGCGATCAGCTGTGGGAAGATCGCCAGCAAGGCGAAGAGGCCCAGTGCCTGCACGGGATAGCCGGTCAGCGGCAGTTGGAAAGCGCTTGCAGCCCCAATCAGGCCGATGGCGGCAACCGTGTAGGTGAGGGTGATGTAGGGAAGCAGCGGAACCCTGTGCCGTAGGCTGCGGCCGATCAGCAGGTACCCCGCCATCGCAACCGCGCCGGCCAGGGCGAGCAAGTCCCCCAGTAAGGCCTCGCTGTCAAGAACTGCGGCTGGAGACACACACTGAGGTGGCCAGCCGGGAGCACACACATCGCTGGAGGCGATCACCAGCATCCCGAGAAGCCCAAGGGCAAGCCCGCCGAACAGGCGGGGTGGGACGCGCTCCCCGATTGTGATGGGAGAGAGCAGCGCCACGAACAGCGGGGCCGTCGCCACCAGCACAGCGGAGCTGGCGACGCTGGTGTGGGCCAGCGAGGAGATCCAGGTGCCGAAGTGCAATGCCAGCAGCGTGCCGGATATGACCGTCATCCCAAGCTCCGCTGCCCGCCAGCGGGCAGGGTGCTGCCGCCTCCGCAGCAGCAGGATCGGCCACAGCAACAGCGCGGCGATCGACAGCCGGTAGGCGGCGATCACCAGGGACGGAGCGTACGGCTGCGACCAGCGGATCAGGATCGAGGCGAAAGAGGCGGAACCCACCGCCACCGCCAACGCCGCATAGACCCTGCCCGCGCTGGGGGAAGCCGGCGGCGCGTTCGAGGTTGCTGGCGGACTCAGCATGCAGCCGCTTGCCGCGCGGGGTCAGGATGGAGGCGTGACGGTGAGAGCCTGGCTGGGGTGGGCAGCTCCGATACCGTCTGGCGCGTCCGCGCTCCCAACTCCGGTGCGGGACCGTGCAGCGATCGCGTCGCATCCCTTAGGGACACGCAGGTAAGCGCTGAGGCCGCGTCGCCCGTGGGCGCTGTGCTCCCAGGGGATGTCGCATGAGACGCCTTGACGTCCATAGAGGCGAGTGGGATCGGTGGACTTGAAGAGTCAGCCGCCGGCGGGCCCAAATGGATCCATTCCCCGATCATACGGTCGGGAAGCTCACCGAAGGCGGCTTGCTCACCCCCGGCGACGCCCAGGGAGCTGCGAGTTCCGGCCGGGCAGCAAGCACTGACAAGGCGCGGGCGTGGGCCGCTACCCCGAACAGGGTGTCGCGCTGCGCGGGCCGGATGGCCGCGAGCGAAGCCGCGGTGCCTGCAACACATGTCGGCGTTTCCTGCCATGGGCAGCTGCAATCGCTGGTTGTCCCTCGAGTCGCGTACCCTGGCATTCCCTTGACGGACCATGCTCGGGGAGGATATAATTGGGCGAATGTAGTCCGATTCGCTTGGGCGCTCGTCCAGCGATACTACAAGAAGTCCCCGCACCGGTCAATCTGACTGCTCGAGGACCACACCAAGGAGGAACCTGCCATGCCGTACCAACTCCCACCTCTGCCGTACGCCTTTGACGCGCTCGAGCCCCACCTCGATGTCCGGACCATGGAGATCCATCACGGAAAGCATCACCAGGCATACATCACCAACGTCAACGCTGCGCTTGAGGCTCACCCCGACCTGCTTAAGAAGCCGGTCGAGGAACTGGTAGCCAGCCTGAACAGCCTGCCGGAGGCCGTTCGGACGGCAGTGCGCAACAATGGCGGCGGCCACGCCAACCACAGCCTGTTCTGGACGATCATGGGCCCGGGCAAGGGTGGTGAGCCGGGGGGTGCCCTGGCCAAGGCCATCGCTGCCGCCTTCGGCGACTTCGCCGCCTTCAAGGACGCCTTCTCCAAGGCTGCCATGGGCCGCTTCGGAAGTGGCTGGGCATGGCTGGTGAGCGACAAGAGCGGCAAGCTGCAGGTCGTCTCGACGGCCAATCAGGACAGCCCGCTCACCGACGGCGCCAAGCCGATCCTGGGCCTCGATGTCTGGGAGCATGCCTACTACCTCAACTACCAGAATCGCCGGGCGGACTACGTAGCCGCCTGGTGGAACGTGGTAAACTGGGAAAATGTAGCCGACCGGTTCGGCGGCTGAGCACGACCGAGAGGCCGTCGGGGGAACCCCGACCCAAAGACAGACAAACGGGAGGATCGAGCCTATGACGCACATCATCACCAGCCTGTGCCTGCGCGACTCGGGATGCGTCGACGTTTGCCCGGTGGAGTGCATCATCCCGGGCAAGCCGGTCGAGCAGTGGCCGTGGTACTACATCGACCCGGACACCTGCATCGACTGCGGTGCTTGCATCCCCGAGTGCCCGTTTGACGCCATCTTCACTGAAGATGAGGTGCCCTCGGCGCACAGCGCCAAGGCCGGCCAGTTGCTCTCCATGCCGGCGGGCACGGCGGGTTTCGAGGCCGTGTACGATGGCTCCAATCACCACGGCGATGCGGTCCACCTCGAACACACCAAGGCACTGAACGCAGGCGAGGTGGTCGATCTGACCCCCGATATCAAACCGAACTACGACTACTTCAAGTCCGGCCCTGGCTACAAGGCGCTGGAGAAGTAGTCCACCCATCAATCGGTTAAGCGAGGGAGCCGCGAGGCTCCCTCTTTGCTTCCGGGACATCCCGGGTGAGGACAAGCAGGATGCTGGATTCGATGCGCACGGAGAGCGATTCACTGGGGGAAGTTCACCTGCCGGCTGCGGCCATGTATGGAGCCCAGACTCAGCGGGCGATCGACAACTTCCGCGTCTCCGGGCTACGGCCGTACCGGGCATTCATCTGGTCGATGGCGGTCATCAAGCGGGCGGCGGCCGCAGTCCATTGCGACCTCGGGCTGCTGGATGCCGAGCGTTCTGCCGCCATCCAGCAGGCAGCCGAGGAAGCCATTCGCGGCGCTTGGGACACGGAATTTGTCGTTGATCCATTCCAGGCTGGGGCCGGGACCAGCCACAACATGAATGTGAACGAGGTGATCGCCAACCGCGCCACCATCCTGCTAGGCGGCAGCCTGGGGGAGTATCGCGTCCATCCGAATGATCATGTCAATATGGGTCAATCCACCAACGACACCATCCCGACCGCCATTCGCCTCGGTTGCCTGTGGCGGCTGGGCGAACTGCTGGGCCAGACTGCGGCGCTGGCCGAGGCCTTGGAGGAGCGGTCGCAGGCGTTCGAGGACGTTGTCAAGTCAGGACGGACGCACCTGCAAGACGCCGTGCCGGTGACATTGGGACAGGAGTTCGGGGCCTATGCCGAGGCGGTCCGACGAGACGGCGAGCGAGTGCTGCGGGCGGCGGAGGGACTGCGCCGACTCGGGATCGGCGGGACCGCCGTGGGAAGCGGCCTGAACGCCCACCCGGAGTATGCCCGGCGGATGGTCAGGCGGCTGTCGCAGGATTGCGGGCTTGAGCTTCGTCTGTCGGAGAATCTGTTTGAGAGCATGCAGTCGATGGCCGACATGGTGGATTTTTCGGCTTCCCTGCGCACGTTGGCGCTGACGCTGATCCGCATCGCCAACGACTTCCGCCTATTGGCCTCCGGTCCGACGACCGGGTTGGATGAGCTTCGCCTGCCACCCGTGCAGCCGGGATCGAGCATCATGCCGGGCAAGGTCAACCCGGTGATGGCCGAGATGCTCGATATGGCAATGTTCCACGTGGTGGGCTGCGATACGACGGTCGGCATGGCGGCGCAGGCCGGTCAGCTTGAGCTGAATGTGATGATGCCGGTGATCGCTCACAACCTGTTCGAGATGATGCAGGTGATGATCGGGGCGATGGAGGGTTTCACCGTGCGCTGCGTGCGCGGCGTCGAGGCCAACCGTGCGCGGGCAGAGAGCTGGCTGGCGCGCAATCCGATTGTGGCTACGGCGCTCAACCCGCTGATCGGCTATCGCGCTGCGGCGGAACTGGTGAAGGAAGCGCTGGCGCGCGATCTGCCGATTCGGGACGTGGCGCTGGAGAAGGCGGCCGTCGGGAGGCTGTGTCGCAGCGATGCTGAGGGGCGGCCGCTGACGGTCGCCGAGGTCGAGACCGCATTGGGCGACCTTTCCCGCCTGACGCGTGGCGGGATCCAGGGCACGCCTGCCGGCGGGTGAGAGCGGAGCTCGCTGCGCGTCTGGCAGCGGTGTGCGCCGTGAGCGTTACGCCGCCTTCGTCCCCCGACGAGGGGATCACCCGGCGTACACTGAGGGCCTGCCCTGTGGCCAGGTCGAGTGTGCGGCTCGTCTTTCTACCGCGTAGGTCGGTTCGTCTCACTCCAGCCAGCGGCGGTTGAGGGCGTCTTGCGGGCGCAGGCTAGGATCGCGATGTGAGTGATCCATGCCCCTTATCGGCTGCGGTTGGAGGCCTTCTGAATGTCCCGCCTTCTTCCAGGGGGCCGGGGGGCAGGGGTTGCACCCCCGCCCCCCAGGCCCCCTGGACCCCCTTCCCCCCACCTTGCCAAGCGGCGGAGGACGAGGACCCAACTCCCGAGGCACGAACCGCCGCCCGAGCGCCACGCCACTGGCCCCGACGAGTGGCCATGCGGCCGATGACCTAGCCTCAACTCTCCGGGCACGAATCGCCGCTCGAACGCCACGCCACTGGCCCCGTCGAGTGGTAGGCGGCGGCAGGTGGCCTCAATGTGAGGCTCCGCGGCTCACCGCGCGCGGGGGCTCATACGGCGCAAGCTAGTGTGCGAGCTACGGATTGCTGCGCGCAACCTCATGTGGCACAGGCCAGAGGGTGCTGGGTCCAGGTTCTGGGATGGAGGCTCATGCGGGCGAGCCTGAATCGCTGGGCTTGGCGGCGGTCGGTTCCCGCAATGAAGGTCTCCCATTCCCGCCGCTTGCGGGGGTTCGGGGGATGCAATCCCCCGGACTCCCGCTCCCCCATTGGGGGAGCGGGAAGGGGTGAGGGGGCAGGCTCACCGGCTTGAGGGAGCGGGAAGGGGTGAGGGGGCAAGCCCGGGGGCAACGAGTGCGGGAGAGGGCGAGCGGGGAAGGGTTCAGGGCGTTGCAGGGGCTCTGAACAGCAGGCCCACAACATACCCGACGAGGGCGCTGAGTATCCCGATGACCGCCATCTCCAGCCCGCTGCGGCCGGGCTGGCCGACCGTGACGCGTGCCTTGTAGGCCCCGACAGCGAATAGCGTGAGCGCCGCCAGCACCAGCGCCATGATCATGCTCGGGCCGAGAGGGAGGAAGACAAAGGGGATGATGGGGATCAGTGAGCCGACGATCGCCGAGACACCGACAACAAGCGCCGCCCGGCGCGCATCCCTCCGACTGGAGGGTGCGAGCCGATGTTCCTCAGCCATCATCTGATCGACCCAGACATGGGGATTGTCGGTGATCGTCTCGACGATGCGATCAAGCAGCTCGCCCTGGAAACCTTTGGCCTCGAAGATCTCGCGGATCTCGGAGCGTTCCACCTGGGGCACGGTGTGGATGTGTCGGTACTCGCGCTCGCGTTCGCTCAGGTACAGGTCGCTTTCGGCGATGGTGGAGGTGTAGGCCACGGCGCCCATCGAAACGGACTCGGCAAAGGTGGCGGCCATGCCGGCTGCGAGCACGAGGCGCGTGTCACCGGAGGCTGCCGCCACGCCCAAGATGACCCCGAGCACATTTACCAACCCGTCCTGACCGCCGAGGATCACGTCTGCCAGGGCGGAATGCCGGTGGTGGGGATCGAGGCGCGTGTGGTGGTCCAGCTCGCGCTGGTGAGGGTGCTCGTGGGGATCGGTGACCAGGCTCATCGGGTGGGTCGCTTGTCGGTCGCTCCCGGCTCCCTGAGGGGAAAGACACCCGGCTCAGCGCCCCGGCAGTCCACTGCCGGGGCGCTGGGATCGTCGGGCCCCGAGCTCAGGGAGAGACGGTGAGCTCAGGGAATATCGTCACGTAAGCAGTCATGTTCCAGAGCAGCTCGGGATAGGGCGGTTCGAGGCGGAGCACGGCCTTGTAGGTAATGTCGCCCTGGCGGGTCTGGCCATATCCGCTGATCGATTCGACCGTGCCGCTGAGCTCGACGTCGGGGAGGGCATCCAGCGTGATGCTGGCCGTATCGCCGATGCGCACATTGACGGCATCGATCTCTCCCAGGTCGGTGGTCTCGATCCGCCAATCGCTGAAGTCGGCGATCCAGGCGAGCGGAATCCCGGGCGCGACGAACTCGCCCTGACGCAGATCCAGGGCGGTGACCACGCCGGCAAACGGCGCGCGCAATTCCGCCCCCGCCAGGGCGGTCTCCGCCGCTTTCAGCTGAGCCTCAGCCTGAGCCAGTCTGGCCTGCCCAAGCTCCAGATCGTCGGGATCGATCCCATCCTGCACGTCCTGGTAGGTCTTATCCGCCACCTGAACGTTAGCCTGCGCCTCGGCAAGCTCGGCGTCCAGGATCGCCTGGTCGATCTCCGAAGGACGACCGGTATACCAGTTCAGCAGGCGGCGCGTTTCGTTCCTTCGGTTCTGAGCCCCCACCAATTGCGCCAGAGCGCCCGCGCGCAGCGGGTCGTCCTTGTCGCGGCCGGACAGGCTGTCATAGGCATCCTGGGCCTTGTCAAGCGAGTCCTCGGCGATGAGGAAATTGGCCTCAGCCAGTTTCTCCACCTCGCGCGTGGCGCGATATCCTTCCTGCAGCACCCGCCAGCGGTACTCAGCATCCTTGAGGGCATCGCGCGCATTGGCCAGCCGGAGCATCGCCAGGGCAGTGGCCACATCGGCGTTATCCTGCAAGGCGGCAAGTTCCTGACGAGCGGTAATCACCTGCAGCTCGGCCGCGGCCGCAGCCGCCGCCAGCTGATCGGCGGTGGACAGGCGGATCAGCGGCTCTCCCTGCTGCACTTCGTCCCCCTCCACCACGAGGATCTCACTGACAACGCCTCCTGTCTCCAGGCTGAGCGCGGCGCTGCGCAGCGGAACCACCCGGCCGTCGGCAACAACCGCGTTCGAGGGCGGCAGGTCAGGCGAGGGCGTCAGCTCCGCACCGGGATCCGGTGCGGCATCAGGCGCCGAGCAGCCCACAAGCAGCAGGGCGATGACCAGCAGCAGGGCGAGTGGGGTGAGCGTCTTCTGGTTCATGTGTGTTCCTTTCACATCGATCTCCATCGCTGGCAGGCCGGAGGCCGCTTCGGGCTGGGCCTCATACGCGGCCGAGCAGACGGCGCAGGCTGGGAGCGAACTCCTCGAGCTCGGGCGGGATGGGTTTGCCGTTCAGGATGGCATGGCCCAGCGCCGACGCCTTGAGATCGATCAGGTCGCTCTCAAAGGCGGAGCGCACGGCGACGTCGGATTGTATCTTACCATCGCGCAGCGTGATCACCCGCCGGGTCTCCCGCGCCACCTCGTGGTTGTGCGTGACGACGATCAGGGTGGTTCCCTGCACCTGGTTAAGGTCGGCCATCAGCGCCAGGATCTCCTGGGTGTTCTTCGAGTCCAGATTGCCGGTGGGCTCGTCGGCGAGCACGATTGCCGGCCGATTGGCCAGCGCCCGGGCGAACGCCACCCGCTGGCGTTCGCCGCCGGAGAGCTGGTTGGGCAGAAAGTCCATACGCATTTCGAGCCCGACCAGTTGCAGCAGCTCGGCGCTGCGCTGGCGGCGGGCCCCCCGGTCCGGCTGGGCTTCATGCATCGGGACTTCGACGTTCTCGACCGCGGTCAGCGTAGGGATCAGGTTGTGCGTCTGGAACACGAAGCCGACCGTCCGGCTGCGGAAGCGGTCCAGGTCCTTCACCTCGCTCAGCGAGACGCCGTCGATGAACACCTCGCCGCTGGTCGGCCGGTCCAGCGCGCCAAGCATGTTGAGCAGCGTCGACTTGCCCGAGCCCGACGGGCCGACGATGGCGACAAACTCGCCTGCCTGGATGCACAGGTCGACCCCGTCCAGGGCGCGGACCTCATTGCCGTTGCCGTACAGACGGATCAGGTCACGGGTTTGGACAACGCAGGTGGAGTTGGGTGCGCTCATTCGTATCGCAAGGCCTCGATTGGCTGCAGGTTAGCGGCTCGCCAGGCCGGATACAGTCCGCCCAGCGCTCCGAGCGTCAGGGAAAGCAGGATGACGCGCAGGAACAGGCCGCCAGAGTACACGGGGGTCATGTAATCGCCCATCATGGGCGTGAGCGTGAACACCCAGTTCAGGCCGACGCCGATGACAATGCCGATCGCGGCGCTCAGGGTGCTGAGGGCTAGAGCTTCCGCCAGCACCATCCACAACACGCCTCGCCGGCGCCAACCGAGGGCGCGCAGCAGGCCCACCTCCTGGGTTCGCTCGAAGACGCTCATCAACATGGCGTTCATCATCACGACACCGCCGACCACAACCGTCAACAGGATCAAGGCGTTGATGACGGCATCCAGCGTGGCGAAGTCCTGCATGCGGTCGGTGAGCCCCGCTGCCTGGCTGACGATCACCTCGGGGTAGGTCATCTCGAGCTCGCGGGCGAGTGCATCGGCGCGTGACGCATCATGCAGACCGATTCCGAGCAGCGTCGACTCGTGCTTTCTCCCGAACAGATCCTGAGCGTCGCGTATTGAAACAGCAGCGCCGGCGTCTTCGTAGGTGATGCCGTTCTCATAGACACCGACGATGCGGAAGGTGCGGTTCGCAAGGTGCAGGGTCTCGCCCACGCCCTTGTCAAGCGCATCGGCGATGCTGCGGCCGATCATGATCTCCTTCTGGCGTTCGATGGCACGGCCCTGGCGGATGGCGTAGTGCTGGATGTACTCCTCGCGAGGATCGATCCCCATCAGGAAGAGGAACTCCGCGCCCGGAGCCGAGGCGACGCCGAACAGGATGCGCGAGACGGCTCGCACCTCAGGATGCCGGCGAAGGCTATCGGCCAGGCGATCGTCGATCGCCGAGACCGACATGTCGGAAACATTCGCCTGTTCGGCCATCAAGTCGGCTTGGCCGGCCAGCGCCATCTCGGTGAAGGCTGCGGTGAAACTCTCGGCGATCGCCAGCAGTGCGACGATGAAACCGACGCCGACAGCCAGTCCGGTGGCAGTGACCAGCGTACGCGTCGGCCGGCGCCACAGATTGCGCAGCGGCCCGCGTCCGAAGCGGCGCAGCAGCCAGGCGGCCAGACGGCTGGGCGCAACCGCCGCGCCGCCCTCGCTGCGCATGGCTTCAACGGGTTCGAGGTGCGAGGCGCGCCAGGCCGGGTACAGGCCCCCCATCGCCCCCAGCAGCAAGGCGATGATCAGCGCCTGGATGAAGATCTGCGGCTCATAGACCCCCTGCAGCATGCTGGCGACGCTGGGGGACAGGCTGGCGAGCGAGGTCAGGCCCAGGCCGATCGCCAGGCCGACCAGGCCTCCGATCAGCGCGATGGCCAGGGATTCGCCGAGGATCAGGCGCAGCACGCGGCCGCGGCGCCAGCCGAGAGCTCGCAACACGCCGATCTCGCGAGTCCGCTCGAACACACTCATCAGCGTGGTGTTCATCATGCCCAGCCCGCCGACGATCACGGCAAACATGCCGAGGAACCAGCCCATGGAGCGGTACATGCCAAGCGCTTCACTCTGGAGGGTGGCGTCGCCGGATCGATTGGCCGAGAGCTCGGGATACGTCGTCTCGATCTCCGCCTTGATTGCGTCGATGCGCCGGGCATCGCGCACCTTGAGCGAGAAGTTGTTCACCCGGCCGCGCCGATCGAAGATCCGCTGCGCATCCTCCAGGGCGATGACCGCTCCGCCATCCTCCATGTTGACGCCGGTCTCGTAAATACCGACGACCCTGAAGGAGGAGTTGTTGAGCTTGAAGTTGTCCCCGACCCGCTTGTTGAAGGCGGACGCCGTCAGGCGTCCGATCAGGATCTGACGCCGCCCGCTCAACCGCTGACCGTCTACCACCCGAAAGTGCTCGATCGGAAAGCCGCGCGGATCCTCGCCGAAGACGGTGAAGTAGGGTGACTCCGGCATCTGCAAGATGCTCATGATGCTGCCCGACGCCGCCTCGACGCCCTCGATTGCGCGCAGGTTGTCGCCAACCTCCTCCTCCAGGATGCTGAGGAAGGAGATCATGGCGTCCTTCTGGACCACGCTCAGATCGGCGTTCGAGCCCGACATCATTCTCTCGAAGCCGGTGGCGAAGCCGGCGCCAAACGCGCTCAGCGACACGACGGCCCCAACGCCGATGGCGATGCCCAGGATCGTCAGCAGCGTGCGGGTCTTGCGGCGCCAGAGGTTCTTCCAGATCATGTCGGGCTTCCCCCATCCCGTGGAAGAGACAGGTCGTGGTGGTGCGGGCTGGCCTCGGCGTCCGGCTGATCGATCCACTCCGGTTCGAGGCGGGCAACCCCTTGCTGAGCGAACAGCTCCATCCACACGGACTGGCGGGCGATCAAGCCCCAGGTGGAAGGGTTGGCTACGGTGGCTGCCGCCGGCCCGCGGCTGCTGGCCACCTGCGCCTCGCGCCGCCCGGCGACGATCACCCGGGTGTCGCCTGTCTTGAGCACCATGCCGCGCAACTCCAGCCGTCCGAGCGCCTCGTAGACCATCGAGCGTGGCACGCCGGTGCGCTCGCCGAACTGGTGGCCGCTCGCCAGGCTGCCCGCCGGCAGCGCGGCATGCACCCTGGCCTCGCATTCCGTCAGGCCAAGCGCCGCCAAGTTGCATGCCGTGCCGCCCTTGTCGATCATGGTCGTTTGTCCTCGGAACACGATCGCACGGTATGCCCGCCGGTCGGGGCTGTCAACGGACATTCGTCCTAACCGGTCTGACTCGCCGTCGCCTCCCTCGACCGAAGACGCTCCTGCCTCGCCTGCAAGCGGTAGCGCGGCGGAGCAGTCTCACGAGAAGCAGTATTAGTCTAGCCTAAATCCTGGCAGAACGCAATCTGCCTGGCTTCGCCTCACCTGGGAGGCACGCGGGCCGGAGTATAATGCCGCTCTGTGCCTCAAGGTGAGCTGCGACTGACGCGCCATGCCTGGCAGGTGATGACCTCACACGCCCAGGCCTGCCTGCCGGAGGAGGCGTGCGGCCTGCTCGGCGGGAAGGGATTGAGGGCGTGGCGAGCGATTCCCGTCGAAAATGCCGAGCACAGCCGGAGCCGGTATCGGATGGAGCCCCGGGCGCAGATCGAGGCCATGCTGGGGTTGGAGCGAACCGGAGAAGAACTGGTGGGAATCTTCCACTCACACCCCGCCGGGCCGGCTGGACTCTCCACCACGGACGTGAGGGAGGCGCACTACCCTGAATGCGTCTACCTCGTGCTCAGCCGGGACGAGGAAGCCTGGGCGGGGAGGGCCTTCCAGCTAGGATCGGGGAGGGTCGAGCCGGTGGCATTGGTGATTGACGATGCCACATCGGAACCGGGCTGACGGGGTTTTCGACTACGAGTTGACGAGGGCATTCTTGACAGGCGACACTTCGATTCTGCTGAGCGTGGCTTTGCTGCTGGCGGCTTACCTGCTGGGGGCAATCCCTATCGGCCTGCTGATCGTTCGCTGGAAGACCGGGAAGGATCTACGTTCGGAGCACAGCGGGCGGACCGGGGGCACGAACGCCATGCGCGCCGGCGGCTGGGTGGCTGGCGTGCTGACCGGCTTCGGCGACCTTGGCAAGGCTGCGCTGGCTGTCGTGCTGGTGCGTGAGCTGAGCGGGGGCAACGAATGGCTGGCGGCGGGCGCCGGCCTGATGGCGATCCTCGGCCACAACTACTCGGTGTTTCTGGTGGAGCGGGTGGACGGCGCCCTTCGCTTTCGCGGCGGCGCGGGGGGCGCGCCGACCGTTGGCGCGACGATGGCAATCTGGCCGGTTGCCGGCCTGACAGGGATGGTCATCGGCTTGGGGGTGCTCTTCAGCACCGGCTACGCCGCGCTCGGGACGATGGCGGCAGGGTTGACGGCAGCCGTGATGCTCACCTGGCGGGCCGTGGCGGCAGGCGGGAGTTGGGCCGGGGCGTTCTACGGGATCGGTTCGCTGGTGCTGCTGGTCATCGCCCTGCTTCCCAACATCCGTCGCCTGCTGGCTGGCTCCGAACGTCCCATCAGCTTGCGGAAGAGCAAACCTCAGGCCGGGGAGTCGATCGGCCCGGGTGCGGCCGGCTGAAGCCTCGCTCAATTCGAACTTCGTCTTTCACCCCTGACCTACAGCACTACCTGAGGCCCATGCCAGGGATCAGCTTGTCGCTCCTGCGCAGGCCGTGGGCAGCGGGCCAGGCGGCGGGCCTCGCGATCCTTGGGCTGCGTGAGGCTGAGCGACCCCTGCGCTGCGTCAGGCTGAGCGACCCCTGCGCTGCGTGAGGCAGCGCGACATCTGCGCCCCGCGCCAGGTAGCTCCGGCTTGCGCGGGGATGCCTGCCGGACACATGGGCCTGGCCCCGACCTTGGCGATGAGTACAGATCGGGATGCCTTGCTGGCCCCGGCGAATTCAGGAGGCACGCAGACGACCCCACCCGGCACCTGGCTCCGCCGGAGCTGGAGAGGGGCGTTTTCCGCGATCGTCGTGGACAGCAGGCGGACTATGTGAGGACGGTCAGCGCCCCGAGGCAGAATGCGCCCAACAGGGCGTACTCGAGCGCCCGCCGTTGGGTCAGGTCGCCACGGCGCAGCAGCCGGGTCATCCCTTCGCCCAGGTAGACGACCAGGGCCAAGATCAAGGACACCCGCAGCGGGGCGATCGGCCAGTAGTGGAATGCCCACGCCAGCTGCGCTACCACCGCCCCGATCAGCATGGCGTCGAGGCGGGCGCTGACAGCATCGGGTTCCATGATCAGCAAGCGCCACACCATGGCGCTGCTGGCGGCAAACACGAATGGGACAGCGAAGATCCCTCTCAAGTCCGTGGCGGTGATCGCGAACAGGACGCCGGTGAGCAACAAATACGCCAGCACCCGGATCAGGAGAGACGCCCAGTCGAAGCGCGGATCCTGGCGGTCGACCACGATGAACTCTGCAGCCAACACCAGCGCCAGCAGCCCGTCGGTGAGGGGCAGGGCGAGCAGCAGCGGCAGGCCGCTCGGGATGCGGGACAGGATCACGCCCAGCCCCAGCGTTGCCAGGCCGGGAATCACCCAGTGCTGCACGGTGAGGGGCCGTGGACCGAGCTTGGGGTGGCCGGCGATCAGCCAGTCCGTTCCGGCGATCACCAATGCCGCGGTCAAGGTCAGGAACACGGCCGGCGTGTCCAGGTCGAGCTGCACGAGCAATCCAAGTAGATCCGCCTGGATGCGCACGGTCGGCAGCGCGATCAGGCGCAGCAGGGAGAAGGCGAGCAGCACGATCGCTGCCAGCGTACTCAGGCGGACGCGATTCAGGCTGGGTAAGCGCTCGGCCATGGCGGCATTCTAGCATCCATCCGTGTTCGTGCCGGACGGCAGGCAGGGCATAGGTATAATCCGCCCATGCCCCTCCTCGTTCTTCTCGCTGGCTGGGCCACCGGAATCGGCCTCAACTTGCTGGCGGATTCTCTCCCCTTCCGGCGCCGGCCCGCCCGCATGAATTGCCCGGGCTGCGGAGCGCGGCGCAGCTGGCTGGCCCACTCCGGAATGCTGGCCGCGCTCACCGATCAGCCCACGTGTGCCTACTGTGGGCACCGCGCCGGCTGGCGGCCGGCTCTGGTTGAATTGGCCTGCCTCGGAGCCGCGGGCTGGCTGATGCTGCGCGATCCACAGCCGTTGGCCCTGCTGCGCGACGGCCTGATCCTGGCCATCTATCTGCTGATCGTCGTCATCGATGTTGAACACCGCCTGATCTTGTTCGTCGTGTCGATCCCGGCAACCGTGGTCATCGCCGTCATGCAGTCGTTGGACCCGCAGCGCGGGCCGGCCAAGACCTTGCTCGGCGGTGTGATCGGATTCCTTTCCTTCTACCTGCTCTACCTGCTGGGGGGAGTATTCGGCCGCGCCCTTGGCCGGGCGCGCCAGCAGCCGTTGGAGGAAGTGGCTTTCGGCTTCGGCGATGTGATGCTGGCCGGGTTGATCGGTGTGACTGTCGGTTGGCCCGGCGTGCTCGTGGCGCTGTTCCTCGGCGTCCTGGCAGCCGGGTTGTTCAGCCTGGCCTATGTGCTGGTGATGCTCGCCCGCCGGCGCTACACGGCATTTCTGCCGATCCCATATGGCCCCTTCCTTGTCCTGGGCGCGCTGTCGGTCTACTTCGGCGGACGGACGGCGTTTGAGCGGCTGCTCGGCTAGCCCCCGACCGGGCCGGCAGCGGCTTGCAGACGCGTCGCGATTTCGTTATCGTCCCGCATCAGCCCGGCGACGGTCGGCCCAGCTGGACCCGGGGTACTACCCCCGTGCGCTCCGAGACGCCTATAATGACATCAGGGAATGTGGGCCTGCGCGGGTCAGGCGGGCCGGTCCGGGCTTACCGAGGGTGGGATGAACCGCATTGCGAGTGCAAGAGCACAGCTCCGAAAGCACCGGCGAAGGGGCCAGAGCCTGGTTGAATTCGCCATCCTGCTCCCGGTGTTGCTGGTCATGATGTCCGGGGTGATCGAGTTCGGCTTGCTGCTGAACTACTACCTCGACCTGATTGACGCCGCGCGCGAGGCGGCGCGCTGGGCTTCGGACGCCGATCCGATCCGCAATGATAGCGGGGTTTACGTCGAAGACTTCGACCCGTTCTACACACGCACCCAGCAACTCACCAAGGAGGCGCTGTTGGCCGCCTCCGACAATCGCATCGACTGGATCGATCATCCCTTGGATCTGGCCGACAACCTCGATGACGACTGCGGAGTCACGATCGACGGCGGGAATGACATCGTGATCTCGGCATTCGGCGCGATGAACGGAACCGTCAGCCGCAGGTTCCCGACGGGCTGGCCGACGGGGATCCCCTTGTGCGGCAATCAGGTTTCGGAATTTACGACCGCCGAGATCGCGGCGATGCTCGATCCACTGGCGCCGACGACAGGCCTGGTGCTGGTCGAGGTGTTCTACGATTACCACATGGTGATGGCCCTGCCGTGGATCACGGCCTTCGTGCCCGATCCGATCACGCTGCACGCCTACAGCATCATGCCCAACGCCAACGTCGAACCGACGCCGACACCGTAGACCCACGATGCCTGGGAGACCGATGGACGACCGACTGCAACGCGGCCAAGCCCTGATCCTGATTGCTCTGGCCTTCATCGGCCTGGCCGCCTTCGTCGGCCTGGCGGTGGATGCGGGGATACTTTTCTCGGCCGTTGGCCACCTGCGCCGCTCGGTCGATGCCGCCTCGCTGGCCGCCGCCAATCAGTTCCGTGAGGGCCGTCCGGTCGAGGCGCTCGAGCGGTCGGCTACCGAGTTCATCAACCTGAACAGCGTCAACCCGGCAACGGCCAACATCTTCATCTGTGACATCATCAATCCGACGCCCGATCCGGCGGTGCATGACGCGGCGCTTTGCCCAACGGGCACCGACCCGCACCGCAAGTTCGTCCGCGTGGAAGCCCAGATGCTGGTGAATTTCGCCTTCATGCCGATCGTCGGCTTCGATTCGACGACCATCCGCGCCGAGGCCATCGCCGAGACCGCCTCGGTGGACCTGGTGCTGGCGATCGACAACTCGGCCTCGATGGCTTTCGATCTGTGCACCGACACCCTCGACAACGACGGCGACGGGACGCCGGACGACTGCGTCGGGTTCCCGACAAGCAAGGTCGGCGACTGGTCCGAATACGAGCCAGTTGGGGCCGTGGGCGTGCTGGATGGATGCAATGACGAGCATGAGCGAGGGTTTGATGCTGGCTCGCCGTTCTTTGACCCCGGGAACTACGATGAGGACAATGACTGCCACCCGTTCGAGGAAGTGCGCGAGGCGGCGCTGGCCTTGATCGGACGGATGTACTACCCCTACGACCGACTCTCCATTGTCACCTTTGCCTCGACGGGCAACACGGCGCTGGACCTGAATGTGGGAACGTCGTTGTCCTCGGCGGTCAGCGCCCTCAGTTCGCTGCGGGTGTCGGCTGACCCGGCATGCAGTTTCGCCTCCACGCTGGACCCGCGCGGCTGCACCAACACCAACACCCAGGAGGGCCTGATCGCTGCCGGGAACCAGTTCGGCGCCTTCACCCGCGAAGAGGCGGTGTGGATCGTGGTGCTGCTCTCCGACGGAGGCGCCAATGCCGCCCGGGACATCACCAACCAGTGGATCTGCCCCGGCTCGCCCAATAACCCGACCTGGGTTAAGCCGTTCTGCCGCGACCCCGAAGTGGCCACGCGCCACAACTCCGCCTCAGCCAGTTACGATGCGGATGACGCCGCGCGGGACGCCGCCGACTGGGTGGGCTGCCCTGATTCGACCTCGCCGCAGCCGGCCGCGTGCGCCGGCGTGGCGCCCGGCGGGCAGGGGGCGGTGATCTTCACCATCGGCCTGGGCGACGCCATGGTCAACAACACCTGTGATCCGATGTACGGCACCTGTGACGACGACCTGGGCGAGCAGTTGATGCGCTATATCGCCGCCGTTGGCGACGACGCCAACCCGGCGACCGACGTGTGCTCAACGGTGGCTTCGGAAGAGAATTGCGGCAACTACTACTTCGCGCCGGAAGGCGCGGACCTACTGCGGGTGTTCGAGGCCATCGCCTCGCGCATCTTCACCCGCATCACGCACTGAGTTCGACCGGCGCTGAAGTTGGGCGCCGGGAACAACATTCTGAACGACGGGGACGTGGGATGGAACGGTTGCCAGCCAGCCATCCGGCGGCCTCCGCAGGCCGCCGTCGCTTCCGCGGGCAGGGGCTCGTCGAGTTTGCCCTGATCTTGCCCGTGATGCTGCTCTTGCTGTTCGTGATCATCGAGCTGGCGCGCGTGCTGCACGCCTGGCTGGCGATCGAGAACGGGGCGCGATTCGGTGTGCGCTATGCCGTCACCGGCGAATTCGACGACACCTACTGCGGTGGATTCCCTGGGGGGGTGTGCGACGAGCGGCCGGAAGAGGATGCGGCCCGTATCCCGTCGATCAAGGATGTCGCCCGCGCCGGAGCGGTCGCCATCCTGCGCAATGAAACCGTGCTCCCGGGAGTCCCCGGTTACTTCAACATCACGGTGTGTTCCAACAAGGCTGGCGTGGTCTATAGCCCGGCCGACAGCAATGCCCCGTTACCGGCCAACTGGCCGGCGGACTGCGCTCCGGCCGAGGATCCCGGCGGCCCGGGCGACCGGGTGCTCGTCACGGTGGACTTCGAGCATCCGGTGATCGTTCCCATCGTCAGCAGCTGGTGGCCGCAGATCCGGCTGACCGCCAAGCGCGAGGCGATCGTCGAGCAGTTCCGCGTGGCGCGCGTCGTCGGCCTGCCGGCGACCATCTCCGTGCCCACCTTCACGGCGACGATCACCCCCACCTTCACCATCACGCCCTCGCCGACCGAGACCTCCACGCCCACCATCACGCCGACGCCCGACTGCAGTGACATCAGCCTGAACTACATCGACATCTGGGGGGAGTACATCCGGCTGAACGTCACCAACCTCAATCCGGGTGCCGTTCATCTCGATGACTCGTCGATCTCCTGGGTCGAGCCCGGCTACTACCCCGCGCAGGCGCTCGAGGGCATGAACTTCTCGGGATACTACTGGGTCGGCAACGATCCGGTCTCCCCGGCATCTGCCGCGCCTGCGCCGCCGATCGTCCTGCCATCCTTCGTCACCAACACCTGGTACGGGCGTTTCATGAACGTGGCGCCCTCTCCAGGGCTGTACGGCACCTACTGGGTGACGCTCACCTTCGATGAGATTTGCGTCGTGAGTGGTTCAGTTTCCCGCGCGGTGCCGACCCCCACCGGAACCGTGACCGTGACCCCCACGCCGACGATCACGCCGACGCCGACGATCACCCGCACGCCGACGGTCACGCCGACTCGCACCCAGACACCGACGATCACGCCGACGCCGACAATTACCGGCACGCCGACGACCACGAGCACGGCGACGGTCACGCGGACACGCACCGCCAGTCCCACCGTGACGCTCACGCCCACCGTGACCCGGACGCCGACGATCACCGAAACCCCGACGGTCACCCGTACGCCGACCCGCACGGCCACGCGTACGGAGACACCCACCGAGACGTTAACTCCGACCCGAACGCCGACGCGGACACAGACCCTGACTCCGATCGCCACCGTCACCTCGCCGCCGACGTGGACTCCGACTCCCTCGCGTACGCCTACGGAGGCCTGCTTCGACTGCTAGCGCCGGGAACCGGGAGCCAGCCGGAAGGGAGATCGC